>Ga0209253_10004658_pt1 | contig 11955 bp, 11 predicted proteins | sample FrelakmetBRP12BR_FD_187145 | JGI IMG/M metagenome (GOLD analysis project Ga0209253, IMG submission 187145) | Freshwater lake sediment microbial communities from the University of Notre Dame, USA, for methane emissions studies - BRP12 BR (SPAdes)... | ecosystem: Environmental > Aquatic >...
AGCCAGGTGTTGTTCAACAGATCGCGCGCGCGCCCCGGATTGGAGCGGCCGATGATAATGCGCTCCGTGCCCAGCACCGCCGTGGAGACAACTTCCGCAAAGCCTTCAATGTACCAAGCCGGGTAAGCGTTGTTGAAATACTGGTACATAAAATGGTGCGCATACTCGTGAAACAGCGTGTCTTGCGAACCCAGGCCGCTGGTTGGGCTGAAGATCGAGTACGTGGAGCAGAAGGAAATGCTGGGGACAGGCAACGCCGCGGCCGTTGCCGAACCGTTCGTGAAGGACGAGTTTCTACTAGTCTACGGCGACCTTCTGTTTAGCGCCAAGGCCGTGAAGAGTGTCATCAGCCTGCATCAGAAGGAGAAGCCAGCAGCCACGATGGCCGTCGTGCCGGTTGACCGGCCCGAGAGTTACGGTGTCGTAGATCTTGAGAACGAGAAGCAGGTCAAGCGTATTGTTGAGAAGCCCAGGCGTGAGGAAGCGACTTCGAACCTGGCGAATGCCGGGATCTATGTTTTTTCGCCTGAGATCTTCGAGAAGATTAGGGCGACTTCGGCTTCGGCCCGTGGTGAGTGGGAGATCACGGATGCGATTGGGCTTTTGTTGGGTGAGAAGAGGCCTTTTCTGGCGGCAGAGGTTTCGCGTGATGAGTGGTTTGACGTTGGCAGGCCTTGGGATCTGCTTGAGGCTAACCGCTGGGCTTTGGCGCGAACGACACACAGGCTGCTTGGCAAGATCGAGAACGGCGCCACTCTGGTTGGACCTATAACAGTGACGGAGTCTTCGCGAGTGCGCTCAGGCGCGTACATTGAGGGGCCTACGTTTATCGGCGAAGAAAGCGATGTAGGCCCAAACTGCTTCATTCGCCCATACACGAGCCTGGGCAACAATGTGCGCGTGGGCAACGCGTGTGAGATAAAGGAAAGCATCATCATGGACGGCGTGCATATCGGTCACCTGTCTTATGTGGGTGACAGCGTGCTAGGTGAGAACTGCAATCTAGGTGCCGGTACGATCACGGGCAACTACCGGCTTGACGGTGGCTCGATCAAGATGATTGTGAAAGACGAGGTTGTGGACAGCGGAAGAAGAAAGCTCGGAACCATGCTTGGCGACAATGTGAAGACGGGAATTGGCGCGCTTCTGATGCCTGGTATCAAGGTGGGCTGCAATAGCAGGATTGGCCCGGGCGTTGTGGTCTACCGCGACGTGCCAGCAGACACGACCTTATTGCTGAAGCAGAATCTGGAAGAGAAGAAAAGGGGGTCCTAACAGCGTCTTCGGGAAAACATGGATACGGCGGGTGCCTCCTCTCCTATACGTAGGTTTGACACCGGCTGAGGCCTAGTGGGCGTTTTCGAAAATCCAATGTGCAGATGCACATGATAGACTACACTCCGCTCCTCTTTTTCCATGCGGTTGACACGATTCTCAGTCGACACAAAACATGCCCATGGGGCTTTTCGAGTCTTATGGTGTTCAGTGGGTTAGGGCTAAATAGCTGTCTTGCGTGTAGTGTGGTGTGCTAAAGGAGGATGTGTTTAGTGTCGGTTGCGCAGAGGAAGTTTTTCACTGAGGTTTCGGCGCTGGCTGACAGGCTGGTCACGGTGACGACCACGACGGGTAAGGTGTTCACGGGCTTGCTTCTAGGCGTTAATCCTGACAGCATGAGCCTTATTTTGAGCGGGGCGAAGGATGAAGAGGGTAAGGCGTTGCACCGCGTGGCCATTAACGGCCACGTCGTGGCAAGCGTAGTGAGCGTGGAGAAGCCGTTCGACATGAAGGCTCTTTCGGATCGCTTGGAGAAGGTGTTTCCGACGATGGTGAAGCTGTACGAAGACAAAGGTTTCATATGGGTCATGGACAAGGTTAAGGTCACCGAGCGTGGCGTGGTTGAAGGTTCAGGACCAGCGGCTGAGCGCGTGGAGAAAGTGTACGCGCTGTTCATGAACGAGGCTAAGGGCAAATCGTAAGGCTAGATGGACCAGCGGAACTGCTGTTCCTCTTTCTTCTTTTCTTCCTGACCCGATTTGATCAAGCCGAAGGATTCCAGAATCTTCTTGGTCTCCTCGCCAGCCTCCTCCAGCCTCGACAGGTCAACGCTCATATCCAAGTACTTCATCAAAGCCATTAACGCATAGCGAGTGCCGTTTACGTCCGGGTTCATGCCCGACGTTTCAACCAGTAGCGAGAAGCCTTTCATGTCTCGGACTCTGCCGAGGCCGACTAAGAGTCCTGCGATGCCGTAGATCTGGCCAACCATCACCTTCGCCCCGAGTTTCAGTATGTCGTCGAGCGTTTCGCGGTCGGTGGCGGCGCAGAATAGCTGCGGTGGCGTCTTGACCTCTTCCTGCCTGAAACCTCCAAGCGTAATCAGCAGACGACAACCCAAATCCTGCGCAATATCCAACACACGTCCGCACAGCTCGTACTGGCCAAACGTTGTCAAAGCTTGCGTGTTCCCATACCAAATAACCAAGTCACGCCCGCCGTTAGGGTTCTTGCAGCAGTACAGCTCGTTTATCGGTGCGCGTGTTCCCCCGCTTTCGGTGGTCACCGCCAAGTCCTGAAAAGCGGCGCAGTGAATCTCCGCGAACCTTCTGGCCTGCAGCTCACGGATCAAATGGAGCGTCGCAATGTTGGCTACGAAGCCTATGCCTGGCAAACCCTCGACAAGAACAGGGTTCTTCAGCTTTGGCTTCTCAGTGATCTGGATCGCAACCACCATAACGTAGGCATCCTCTTGGCAGGTTGTAGATAGAAAGAAAATGACGATATAAGCATATTCAACGTCGTGTTACGTTAGGGCCACTAGTTTTGTCTTTTCGAGATCTCTTAGGAATTTGAGTGTGTGTTCGATTTTTGTGGGTGTGTATTCGGCTGAAACGGCTTTGGTGATGGCGTGGGCATTTCGTTGACCATCTGCGAAGTTGAGGATTTCTGGCATCTTCTTGTTGAAGGCAGGGTCTTGCCTATTGATTTCCGTGTACCACTTGTACTCCTCTTCGCCGAGCAACCGTTTAAAGTGGTCGCTGCTGAGTGTGCCTTTGAATAGTCTGCGGGGTACGAGCGTCTTGGCCTCTTTGTCGGCTTGCGTTTCTTCAATCTGTGAGAGGACTACGCCCGAGACTTTGACTATGTGGTTCAGCGTTTCTTCAAGCAGGAACGCTTGTTGTCTGATTATGCTTTGGATGTCCTCGCACAACCTGCTTATGAGCGAGTCGAGTTCGGGGGTTTCGCCGAGGCCAACGACTGATTTTATGGCATGTTGTTCACGCCAAACGATGTGTTCGAGCCTGTCTCGACTGTACTGCGCAGTTTTTGCGAGTTCGTCAGGCTTGTCTTTTCCAGCGTAGAGTTCATCTGCAGCCTTGCGGGTGGCTTCTGCGATTCTTGCGTGCGCGCGTGTGGCCGTCTCCAGCGCGAGCTTGTAAGCAGTTTCCACGTCAGCGTTTGCCAGCGTGAGTGCTGCTGCGGCGGTGACGTAGCCGACGCGTTTGAGGCTGTCCTCACTGACCTTGTCTATCGTGTCTCCGCTTGTGTGGTAAAACAGATCAGGCCACTGCAGCAACATGACGCAAGGCACACCGATCGTGGCCTCAGTGAATTCGGCATGATCGCTTCCACCACTAAACGCAGTAGTCGCATAACGAAATGTACTTGAGTTGCCAAAAACAGTCTCTTTGCCGAACTCTCTGACCATTTGCTCGACGAGTTGGTAGACAAGGTCATTGAGGTAGCTGGGCAGCGAGTCAGGCGTGCGGTCCACGTTGAGTGTGGATTTGCAGAGCTCCTGATTTTGGCCTACCATATCGAGGTTGACACCTGCCACCATGCGGGTGCGCACTTCGTCCTCGTGCTTCTGCAGATAGGCCACAGTGCCCAGCGTTTCAGGCACCCACAAAAAGCGAATCGTGCGCGAAGGTGGCTCTATCATACCCTTCGCTATGAGCGCTTTGATAGTTCTCGCGACTTCGAGCAGCAGTCCCGCACCAGAAGCATTGTCGTTTGCACTTGGCTTCGGGTGGCAAAGGTGTGCAACGAGAAACACCTCTTCGTTGGGCTTGGTTTTGCCTGGAATTGTTGCGGTCACCACATCCTCGTAGAACGGGAACAGCTCTGCATCCACTTTGGCTCTGAGTCTGACGGTTTTGCCATTTGCGAGCAGTGCGCGCAGCGTGTCGCCTTGGCGCTTGCTAAGGCTGAAGCCGAACGTTACCTTGGAGAGCTCCTCCGCCGTAGGCCAGATGGCTTGATATGCGTGTGCGTCTGGAATGTCGATGCTCTCACGCACGCCAGGCATTTCATACGTAATCGTGTCCGTAAGTACTCCGAGAGCGCCGTGCTTGTAGACTGCCAACTCATGAACATGCTTGGCGCGGCCTGTGGCCAACACGAACTTGCCCTTAACACTATTGCCCTCATAGTCCGAGGGCCTCATGCCCGTACCTACGTCGATCAGTTCGGCGTCTACGCCTTCGGCTGGTGTGGCGTTGCTAAAAGTGTGCAGACATTGAGGCAAATCCTCATATGAGCAGATCAGCTCTTCACGAGGCTCGACGAGGCGAAGCTCAGCGCTCCTGACCGCCCAGCCCACGGGCGAAACATAAGTCCAGTACTTGTTCGCGCCATCAGCCGAAAACTGCTCGATGACCGCATCGCCGAGGCCTAGCTTGAGCAGTTCAGCCTTAACGTACTCGGCAACTTCATGAAACATCATAGAACCCTGAATACGATGAAAACGACAAACATCAGCCACAAAAGACTTCGCGACACTACCAGACAGTTCGTCTATGACAAACCTGTAAGTCATGACCAGACACATCTCCGTATCGTGGTCCTATGCGGTGAACGTTGTCTAATAAGCCTATTCTCCTCCAGACGGATGGGAAGCTCGCATTTGTCGCCGAGATCGGAGAATAGGTTAATATGTGCTGTAGGAGTATCTTTGACTGAATCTCCGAAGGTGCAGAAGCGCATGCTAGCCTATCGTTCTAGTTTTCTTCGGAGCAAGTTGAGACGCCTATGTTGAGTGAAACGCGAACTCAAAGTCATGGATTGTCAGGCAAAGTGCAGATAGCGCCCTGCACTCAGAATCGCGAATTCTCCGATAGACAGAGGAGGTTCTACGCGAAATATGCTTCGGTCACGTTCAAGACTCTGGAGAGCCCTCTTTTTCAACGATTTCTTGACTGGATTATGCGAAGGGAGAATATTGAAGAGCGCCTGGTTGCGAGTGTCCAAGTCGAGCTGTTTCCGTTTCGGGGAGAGAACGGGAAGGGCCTTGCGGGAAAGTACAATAGCAGAGGCGAGATCATTATTTATCCGAAGAGGCTCGAGTTCTGTCGTGGGCTGGTCAAGGATTTTGAGAAGGAGATGGTTTACTTCTACATCAAGGCCAGAGCCAAGGCCACGATGATACATGAGCTCCTCCACGCAAAATACTTAGATGACGAGGCAAAAGTCAGGCGACTAACGAGAAAATACTTCATGATCTTCGCAAGACACGAGAGTGCGAGAGACTTGAACGCAGACCGTATCGTGATGGACATGATTTTCATACAATAAAAAGAACACCCCCGAAGAAAAGCGGGGACATTCGATGCTGGTTTGCCGGTCTTTCTCTCTGGGCAAGGCAAAGGCCAGAAGGGTTGTTGTCATGAGCAGGGCAAGCATTACCGGTGACTGAGTCTCTACGCACGCGCTATCTATTTCCTCGCTCGTTGTCGTGCCGTCTACCCTGTCCCCAGCCGTGATAGCGCAGGTCACGAGAAGCCTCAAGGGAACGCAGGCATCGTGGCGCGCGTTGTCAAGAGGCAGCTCAACCATATTCCTGTTTGCTGAATCTTTTTTAAGCCAGTTCGTCTGTCCTTGTTTAAGGTTCAATGATGTCTTTTGAGACAAAAGAGAAGGATGTGCTAGGCAGAATCGGAAAGCTCAAAACGAAGAGCGGAACGATAGAAACGCCGTTGCTGTTTCCAGTCGTGAACCCAGCTGCGCAGTTGATCCCGCCTCGGCGTATTCGTGAGGAGTTCGGCTTCGAGGCGTTGATCACTAACGCGTATATCTTGAAGACCCGCTTCCAGAACCAGCCCATCGAGCACGGCTTGCACAAATTTCTAGACTTCAATGGCACAGTAATGACTGACTCAGGCGCCTACCAAATCTTGGTTTACGGTGACATACGGGCCACGCAGAAGGAAATTGTGCAGTACCAGGAGCGGATCGGCTCGGACATTGCCACGATTTTGGACATCCCCACAGGCTGGAAAGTCTCGGAAGAGCATGCGCGGAAGACCGTTGACGAAACCCTCAAGCGCGCAAAAGAGTTCTGCAGCTACAAGACGAGAAGCGACGTGCTGTGGGTCGGCCCCGTGCAGGGTGGACGATATCTGGATCTCGTGGCAAACTCCGCCAAGGAGATGGGCAAGTTGCCCTTCCAAATTCACGCCCTCGGCAGCCCCACCGAAGTCATGGAACGCTATCGCTTCGACGTGCTCGTAGACATGATCATGACGGCGAAGATGAACCTGCCTGTTGATAGACCGTTGCACCTGTTTGGTGCAGGTCATCCGTTCATGTTCGCGATGGCCGTGGCCCTGGGCTGCGACCTATTCGACTCAGCGGCGTATGCACTGTACGCGAAAGAAAGCCGCTACATGACCGAAACAGGCACCTACAGACTCGAAGAGCTCGAATACTTCCCTTGCGCGTGCCCACGATGTGCGAAGGCCACGCCAAAGCAGGTCCGAGAACTGCCTGAACGTGAAAGAGAGGTGTTTCTTGCGGAGCACAACCTTCACGTTTGCGCTTTGGAAATGAGGCACGTAAAACAAGCCGTCAAGGATGGCAGGCTCTGGGAACTAATGGAAGCACGGGCGCACACGCATCCTTCGTTGGCTACGGCTTTCAAGAGGATTAGCAAGTACAGCGAGTTCATTGAGAAGCACGCACCTTCCGAAAAGGACAGCGGCCTCTTCTACTTCACCAGCCTTGGGCTCGCACGCCCAGAAATCATACACTACACGATGCGCCTGCGCGAAAGATACACTAAGCCGAAGAATGCCAACGTGCTACTGCTGTTTCCGCAAACGCAAACGAAGCCATTCCACAAGGCACATGAGTACAAGCAATTTGCGAAGGCTCTCAAACAGAAGAACGTGCACACCTGCTTCTACGCCGCACCCTTCGGCGTAGTTCCCATCGAACTCGACGAGGTCTACCCGCTAAGTCAGCACGAAACCGCTATGCCACTTGACAAGGAAACCAGAGAACACGTTGCCCGCTGCACATCAGAATACATCAAACGTGAAGGATACAAAGCAGTCATACTCATAGACGACCCGAAAAACTGGGGTAAGACAATATCAGACGCCTCCAAAAGGACGTGCAAGCAGTTCAGCATCAAGCTCGAAATCAAGAACTAAAGAGAGACGCTTTACGCAAAGAACCCACAGAGCGGAACTCTTTAGCGCGCGATCGACCGGACAGAGACGGGAATTTCCAAGACTTGCGCGCGCAACTGTTGGGTGCTTTGGAATGCGAGAAAGAACGTATGCCTGGGAGACTTGAAAACGCGCGCGGAGAGGCGCGCGCTAAACGACGTAGAAGCCGATGACTTTCTGTATGCTTTTCGGTGTCGCCTGGTTCGCGGTAAGCTGCTTCAGCATTCTTATCATCTGAGGCTGGAAGCGTGCAATGTCCGTTAGGGTCACTATGCCCACAAGTTTGTTTGCGTCTGTTACGGCCAGCTTCTTTATCTTCTTCTGAAACATCAGCTTCACAGCTTCCTCCAAATCCATGGTGGGTTCAACGACAACCAGCGGGGTCGACATGATCTCTTTGACCTTGGTTTTGTTCACATCTCGGGCTTCTCCAACGACCCTTTTCAAGAAGTCTCTCTCTGTCACTATGCCTACTGCTCTCCCTTTTCCTAGGATTATGAGGCTGCCTATCTGAAACTGATTCATGATGTCGACAGCCTCCTTGACTGTGGAGTCCCCATCCACAGTAATCACTTCCCTCACCATTACGTCGCTGACTTTAAGCGGTATCGATTCCACTTTCTGTGCTTCTTCATCCTCATCTGGCAACAGAACCACGAATCTGATTGTTTGCAAACGTCGTATATAGGTTCTATTATGGAAGCGTGGCAGCCCATATAATACCCGCATAAAACAGGTAGAAAAGCCCTTAGTATCGATCGATCAGAAACGTCTTTAACCAGCCCTTGCGTCTTGTTGCCCTGCAAAAGTATGGGCGCATGAACGTTGATTCGAGCTGATTTGCATTTTCACACGCGCTATTCGCTTGATGCCACACAGCAGCCTAGAACCATAGTCGAACGCCTCAACAGGCATCCAATACTCAATGCCATCGCCATAACCGATCACAACACGACCAAAGGTTATTTGGAAACACGCGAATATGTAAAAGCATACCCTGACGTACTTATCATTCCAGGCGTCGAAATCAGCGCCGAAGAAGGTGAAATCATCGTGCTAGGCCTGACCGAGTTGCTACCCAAACCATGGAAGGCCCAAGTCATAATCGACCACGCAAAAGCAAATGGCTATGTGACAATCGCGCCGCACCCGTACCGCGGACTAGGCCTCAAAGACCTAGTAAAAGAGCTAAACGTGGACGCCATCGAAACCCTCAACGGCATAACCGAACCAAGACTCAACAAACAAGCCCAGCAAGTGGCCAACGCAAGGAAACTGCCCTGCACCGCTGGCAGCGATGCACACTTTGATGATGACGCGTGGAACGTTCAGACGGAAATTCATGGCCCATTTGACGTTGAAGCCGTTCTCAAAGCCATCAAAACAGGCCAGACACACGCACTTCCTATCCAAAATTCAGCACACTTTTAAAATACAACCAACCATGAATACTGAGTAAAACGGATGCAAAACAAATGAGCGAAACACAAATCGGATTTCTCGGCGGAACCCGCGAAGTAGGCCGAATCGCGATTACTGTCAAAACCCAGAAAACGCAGGTCCTACTTGATTATGGGGCTATGCTTGACCGTGAGCCAGGCTTCCCACGGCACATTCCGCCGAAAGAAGTTGACGCCATACTCCTCTCTCACAGTCACTTAGATCACTCAGGCGCACTGCCCATATTTTACATGAAGGGCAAAATCCCGCTTTACACGAACCGAATGACCACCGAGTTGAACCAGCTCCTTATTGCAGACTTCATCCACCTTTCAAGCTACTATCTGCCGTTCGAGTACCTTGAGCTGAAAACGATGACCAACAGCAGCAAGTTCGTGGACTTCGATACGCCGCAACAGGTTGGCGACATAGCCTTCCAGTTCAAGAACGCGGGCCACATTCCTGGAAGCGTTCAACCTCTCATCGAAACGCAGGGCAAACGCATACTCTTCACAGGCGACTACAACACAACTGACACGCGGCTGCTTGAAGGTGCGAAGATGAACTACGGCGACTTGGACGTCGTCATAACCGAAAGCACCTACGCCACAGAAGAACACACCAAGAGACCAGAACTCGAAAAAAGCTTCACTGACGCATGCACCGACATCGTCGAGCATGGAGGGACCGCTCTCGTCCCAGCCTTTGGGGTAGGCCGTTCACAAGAACTCATGAACGTACTCTCCGCCCACCACTTCGAATACCCCGTCTATATAGACGGCATGGCCCGCGAAGTCAGCCGAATAATGATGAGCTACCCCGAATTCCTTAAAGACCCAAGATCCTTCGCCGACGCCGTGCATGGCACTAATTGGGTCGAAGGTTGGCGCGACCGCAGAAGAGCCCTAAAGGCCCCAGCCGTGATAATAACCCCCGCTGGAATGCTCAAAGGTGGACCAGCCATGTTCTACATATCGAAAGTTGGCAAGAAAGCAGGCAACGCCGTCTTCCTCGTCAGCTACCAAATCCCGGGAACGCCGGGAAAGGAGCTGCTCGAAAAAGGCGTATGCACCATTGACGGAAAGATGCGAAAAATCAAGGCTAAGGTTAGGCATTTCGACTTCTCGTCACACTGTGGGTCCAGCGAACTCAAAGAGGCCGTAAAACGAATTGGCGGAAACCCAAAGGTCTACGTCGTCCATGGCGCAGAAGGCAACTGCGAATACTTCGCAAAATACGTGCGCGAAGAACTGGGCCTCGAGGCCGTGGCGCCCAGAACCGGAGACACGTTCAAAGTCTAACAGGCAACAACATGAAAATCGGATTGCTAAGCGTGGGGCCAGTCGACCCCGACACCGTGACCAGAATACAGGAAAACCTCAGCATGATACTAGCGGAAGACACCTTTACCCAAATCGCAACAACGATGCCCCTACCCAACGAAGCCTACGACGAAGACCGACAGCAACACCGCTCAAACATCATCCTCACCAAGATCCGCGATCAAGCAGAAAGGACAAAAGACTTGACGAGAATCTTGGGCATCACAGACGTTGACATTTATCTGCCACCATTGAACTTCGTCTTCGGCGAAGCTGAATGCCCCGGAAAGACAGCATTGATATCCTTGTGGAGACTTAGGCAAGAGTTCTACAAGAGGAAACCTGACATAGATCTTCTGATCGAACGAGGCACAAAGGAAGCCGTTCATGAACTCGGCCACACTATGGGCCTGAATCATTGCTCTAACCCGTTCTGCATCATGTACTTTTCCGTTTCCATTTTCGAAACCGACAGAAAACAAAGTCTATTCTGCAGCAAGTGCCACGTAAAGCTTGAGAGAGCAATCCGAATACAAGGTGAGGAGCCTTGAGCGGCACAGTCAAAACCAGACTAGTTCACTTGACACCGGTCCTGGCAAGCCTGCTGTTCGGCGTCATTTGCGCATTCATTCTTCTGGCGGCACCTATCGATCTTTACTCCGTCACGCCGTTTCAGGAAGGTATCGGATCACTTGGAAACGCCGCCTACTTCGTGGTTCTCGTAGGCACAGGAGCGACCATCCTGTACATCTTGCTGAAACGCAAAAACCTTAGAATAGTCACCCTCATCACAGGATTCGCCCTAACAACAGCCACACTGATGCTCTCCACAGTGTATCTGGACGCCGTGCTCCTAATTCTCAACACACCGTACCCAGACGTGCTTGCCCTCGTCCTCTCGCTTGTCGTAACAGTCTCAGCAGTGCTGGTAATCTTCAGAACTCACGGCAGCTTAAGCAATATTACGATCCTCTCCTTAGGGGGAGCATTAGGTACCTTCCTGGGAAGCGCAATCCCCACCCTAAGCACGATTCTAATTCTAGGGTTTCTGGCTGTGTACGACACGTTCGCTGTGTACCGTGGCCCGGTCGGAAAGATAGCTCGTGGAGGACTCGAGCACCTCAGAGGCCTGAGCTACTCGTTCAAGGACATCGAGATGGGTCTAGGTGACCTGACATTCTATTCCATGCTCTCCGGACACATGTTGCTCAACTTCGGGTACATGGCCTGCTTGGCAGCTATAGTAGGCATACTCGTAGGTTGCGTTCTCTCTTTCAAGATGCTGGAAAAGAAAGGCATGTTCCCAGGACTCCCATTCCCCGTGCTCTTCGGCCTATCAGCCGGTCTACTCGCCACGCTAATCCATTGAAGAAGCATCACGGCAATTCTTATATCACCGCTTCCCGCTGATACGACAACCACAAGGAGCCAACTCACACTTGATTATTGCACGGCTGAAGAATTTTGAGGAGATTCTGAAGACCGTCGAGGATTTTCGAAGAATCCTGATAGTGGGATGCAATGGATGCGTGGCCACAATACAAGTTGGAGGCAGGAAACAAGCAGATGAGTTGAAGACAGCACTAGAAACCCGGATGAAGGCCAGTGGCATGGACAGCAAGATTGTGGTCACGGCTGTCCCACGCCAATGCGACAAGCTTGTGGCAGAGAGCGCGACCAGACAACAGGCAGGCGATTGTGACGTCCTGGTCAGTCTGGCCTGCGGCGTCGGAGTTCAAACGCTT
>Ga0209253_10004659_pt1 | contig 11954 bp, 10 predicted proteins | sample FrelakmetBRP12BR_FD_187145 | JGI IMG/M metagenome (GOLD analysis project Ga0209253, IMG submission 187145) | Freshwater lake sediment microbial communities from the University of Notre Dame, USA, for methane emissions studies - BRP12 BR (SPAdes)... | ecosystem: Environmental > Aquatic >...
ACTGTATAAGTACGCCTCATTCCTCATGATTTCGTGCGCCTTGCATCTGAACATTTTTCAACAGCCTCCCTACAAGTGGGTATTCCGACAGGCTCCTAGCAGAAAGAATGAGTTGAAAACACTTACCCCACCTTCTTCTTTACCCCTAAGCCGTTCTGTGGTATAGAAATTACATGAAAAATCATGGAAAGATTTCGATCAACATAAGGATAGTGTCTTTCTTCATGGTTATTCTCTGCACCTCTATCTTTTATATTTCACAAGCCAAAACCCTCATCTGCAGCAGAGTCATAGATGGTGACACCTTCTTAGTAAACAATAGCGAAAAATTCAGGTTCATCGGTGTCGATACAACTGAAACAAAACATCCTCAAAAGCAGCTTCAGTATTTTGTTGAGGAAGCCTATGCGGTCATTAAATGGATTCCAGAAGGGAAAGAGGTCAGGTGAGTATACTACTGGCGGCAGAGAGATAGCTATGGAAGACAAATAACGCAATAAAAAAGTCCGCAGATGCCGTACAAGTAGGTCTATTAAAATTTAGTTTTAACGTGCCTAACTCTTGACACGAACACCGCAGACTTTATATAGTAATCGGTAGACTTAAAAAAAACATTAAGAGAAATAGCAAAAGTACTATCTATTCCTTCTAGGGTATGTCAGCTTAATACTTAAAGGGGATACTATGGAAGAGAGAAGAGAATTTAAAAGGTTTCACACCACGATCAATGCGAAGTATTTAGTTAAAGATGACTCCGGGAGATGGAACGAGTGTTCTATTACTAATGTGAGCGGCGGGGGAGTGGGGGTTGAAATGTATGAAAGTGAGAAGATATCTCTTGGTTCAATTCTACAATTTGAGGCAGCCGTTCGTGCGAAGGGGGAACCAATTGATATTGTCGGTACCCTTATGTGGATTGAAGAACTTGATGGTAATCCTCGATTCAGTTTAAAGGGTGGGATTAAATTTCTCAGCATAGAGGCAGAGGATAAGGTGACCTTACTGAGGTATGCCTCTGAAGGGTTGAGGTAATCAATCCTCAATTTCTTAACTTTGACGACGAGACCATAAATTTTTGAGATACTAAAAAAGAACAAAAGGGATTAGAAAAATCGCTAACCCCTAAATTTTTATGGTGGTCCCAACGGGAATCGAACCCGTGTTTTCGGCGTGAGAGGCCGACGTCCTAGGCCGCTAGACGATGGGACCTTAAAAAAATTGGCTGGGGGAGGAGGATTCGAACCCCCGTACTGAGGTCCAGAGCCTCATGTCCTGCCGCTGGACGATCCCCCAGTAGTGCTGCATACATACATAAAATAAATAGGGGCAATAGTCAAGCACTATATAAAGTCTCTTACAATTCCTTGACCTGCCACTTTAATTTCGATATACTTCTTTCCTAAAATTTCCTTGCAGTTCACTATTTGACTCGAAGTTCCTTCTTATTGTGCTGACATGGTAACCATACTTATTCTTCCAATTCGATACCTGGGTCATCTATTTCTTAAGACTATCAGTAGCTTGGGAAAATCGGGTATTTTTCTCTTTACCGCACTAGTACTCATCTTTATTCCTCCCTACAAAATCTACCGGGTCATTAAACAGGTTCGTTTCGTGGGAGTAAACTCAACCTTTATCGTGCTCTTAACAGGGGCTTTTACGGGAATGGTGCTGGGCATTCAGGGATACTATTCACTCAATAAATTTGCCGCTGAGTCTCTTTTGGGGCCTATAGTGGCATTGAGCTTGATTCGGGAGTTAGGACCGGTGTTCACTGCCATCATGATTACCGCTCGCGCGGGTTCAGCATTATCTGCGGAGATTGGTATTATGAGGATAACTGAACAGATCGATGCGCTGGAGATGATGGCACTAAACCCGATTCGCTACCTGGTAGTTCCTAATATTGTAGCGGGGATAATTTCATTTCCTATACTAGCGGCTTTTTTTGATTTAATCGGTATTTTGGGAGGGTATCTGGTGGGAGTGAAAATGCTCGGGCTGAGTGAAGGAGGCTATTTTGGTGAGATGAGAAACATGGTGACCATGCAAGACATCACCGTGGGATTTTATAAATCAATAAGCTTTGGGATAATTGTTAACTGGATTTGCTGCTATAAGGGGTACTATACCGGTTACGGGGCCGAAGGGGTAAGCAAGGCAACTACTGAAGCGGTGGTTGTTTGTTCGGTGCTGATTCTGGTGTGGGATTATTTCATGGCATCATTCTTCTTTTAATTGGCACGATGATCACCGTTGAAAATCTCTATAAATCGTTTAACCATCGTCCGGTACTTCAAGGGGTTTCTCTGCGAGTCGAAAAAGGGGAGATTCTCGCAGTAATTGGGGGGAGCGGGGCAGGGAAAAGTGTTTTTTTAAAGCACGTTTCAGGATTAATGGAACCCGATAGGGGTACCATAGTGGTAGGGGGTCTTGAGGTAGCACGTCTCAAAGGGAAGGCTCTGGAGCACTACCGGGAGCGTTTGGGTTTTTTATTCCAGGGTGGTGCCCTCTTTGATTCCATGAGTGTCTATGATAATGTTGCCTTTCCCCTGCGTGAAAAGACACGATTGCAAGAGGAAAAAATCAAAGACCTCGTATGCACCATGCTTGAACATGTAGGCATTGAGGATGAAGATACTAAGTTTCCCGCTGAGCTCAGCGGTGGTATGAAAAAGCGCGCGGCACTTGCCCGGGCACTGATTACCAGCCCTGAAATTATGTTGTTTGACGAACCCACCACGGGGCTTGATCCCATTACAGTTCGTAACGTGCTTAACTATATCAAAGTGACGCATCAGAAGCACGGGTTTACAGGAATCATCGTCACTCACCAGATCCCAGAGATTTTTGCGGTGGTCCAGAAAGTGGCTCTGTTGAGCGGGGGTACTATAGTGGCTTTTGGCACACCTGAAGAAATTCAAAGAAGCAGTAATGCGCTTGTGCAGGAATTTCTCACCGGAGGTGTTACGCACACATCAGAGAGTTAACCCAGAGAGAAGAGGGAGATTATGAGAAAATTTGATCTTGAACTGGTGGTAGGTATTTTCGTTCTGTGTGGTGTTATCGCGCTGGGGTACATCTCAATTAAGCTTGGTAAGATGGAGTGGGTGGGGGGGAGCGGATACCAGGTAACCGCACTATTTCCCAGCATAGGCGGTCTTAAGGCGGGGGCGCTGGTTGAGATAGCCGGCGTAGAAGTGGGAAGGGTGAGAAGCCTTACCCTTAATGAAGATTACCAGGCTCGCGTGGTGTTAGAGATTAATAGAAATGTGAAGCTGCAAGATGACACCATAGCTTCTATTAAAACCAAAGGATTATTAGGGGAAAAATATGTTGATATTGTTCCAGGGGGGGCAGATGAACTTATCGAACATGGTGGGAGAATTATGGAAACCGAACCTCCCATTGACCTTGAAGAGTTAATTGCCAAGTTTGTTATGGGTAAAGTGTGAGATAGAGGAGTCAAGGGTGAAAGGGTTCGAGGGTTAAAGAGTTTAGGAATTAAAAAGGTCAAGAGCTCTAAGAGGAAAGGGTTTGAGAATTCGAATAAGGGGTTATAAATTTACTGAGAAAGGAGTTGAGAGTTGAAAAGGAATCAAAAAGTGGTGGTATCAGGTAGGTGTTGGATAGTAATAATTTTTACCTTAAGTTGTTTTATATTTACCTTTAGGACGGTGTCGGTGTATGCAAGTTCACCGATGGAGCAGGTTAAAAGCAGGATTAATGAGATAATTACCATTTTAGATGATACTGCGTACCGTCAATCTCACACCAAAGAAGAGTTGAATAAGAAAATCAGGGCAATAGCTCATGGGGGATTCGATTGGGGGGAAATCTCCCAGCGTTCTTTGGGCTTATATTGGAGAGAAAGAACCCAGGATGAGAGGAAAGAATTTACCACGCTATTTTCAAATCTTTTAGAGGATCTCTATATTAGAAAGGTAATAGATAACTATGCAGGGGAGAAAGTATTCTACGATAAGGAATTGATAGAAGGAAATAAGGCATTAATCGAAACTCGGGTAATCAATAAGGCAGGAACTGAAGTATCAGTTGGATATAGGGTAATTAAGAAAGGTGCGGAATGGGTTGCCTATGATATAATTATTGAAGGGGTGAGCATGGTAAAGAACTACCGGGTTCAGTTCTATACAATTATTAGGCAAGCTTCATATAGTGAACTTGTAAAAAAATTAAAGGATAAACAGCTGGCGGAGCCTTCATCGAGCTCTGCTAAAGAAACGAAAGCCGTTGAATAAATGCTTCGCGATGGATGAGTGTAAAAGCCGTTACTATAGGTTATAAAAGATTTAGTGCAATGGTAAGGATAAAGTTACTTGACATAACCCATTTAGTATTGTAAAAGCTATATAAAATCCTAGCCAAAGATATTTGAAATTTTAATATATTTTACAACTATCCTGACCTTCTCCCCTCAAAGGGAGAAGGAACCTTTATGAGAGAATTCTTAAGAGTTTTGCTAAGAAAATCCTTAGAGTAAAAACATAAAAGAGTCTACCAATGAGATTGTCACGGATCAAGGGAGTTTTTCGTAGAATCATTATCAGTAATTTTAGTAAGAGTTATCTCGAGGAGCAGTTAAGTCGCCGGAGAGGAGAATGCCATCAGTGCGGAAAGTGTTGTGAACTTTCTTTTAAATGCCTTTGTTTAACTTCATCGAGGAAGTGTGCTACTTATTTTCTGTGGAGGCCACAACACTGTAAGACTTTTCCCATAGACCAGCGGGATTTGGATGAAGTAAATGGAAACTGCGGTTATTACTTTGTCTGATTCAATTGAATCATATGTTATTAAAGTTTTCACTTCTATTCCTATCCTAAAATCTTTGCCACTCAATTAGATTTGATTCATTCCTGAATGCTTCCAAATAAATTTTTATTCCTCCTATATTGAAAATTTTCATAAAGTTATTCTTCTCAATACTATCTTTTCGGAATTGGGTGGATTATTGTTTTAGGAATTTTAAAACTTACTACCTTTCTACTTGGAGAGATTGTTAATAGCCTGTGAATAACTCATGGTATTTTAGAAAAAGTTAGCTGAATTTTAAGGGGATTTAGCATTTTGCTCAAAAATTGACCACCAAATATATCTTTATAAATCAATTAATTATAAATTTCCTGTATAAAAGAACAGTTTATGGTTTGTTCTACAATGGGCGTGTTGCTAGATTATCCACAGTCTAAAAGGTATAACTCAATATTTTGTGTAGATTCTTACCTATAAAACTCTGAGAATTTACCAGCCTCGGGCTGGTTAGTCTCTTGAGAATTATCTCATAAAGGTCCCTTTTCCCCCGAAATGGATGTTGCCGGTGCGAGATTACTAAGGACTCGGATTGTAAAGCGGTGTGGAAGGTGGCACCGGGAAATGAAGATGAAAGTAGTGGGTGAAATTTAATTTGCGTAGAGATGGCAGTGGCATGAATGGGTTTCAGAAAAATAAGATAGTACGGGATAGGAAACCTTGCACCTGTCCATCCGGGAGGGGCAGCGAGGATGGAAGTGGCAACCACTGGGAGGATTACTAGGGGAGGGCACATCTCCGGTGAGGTGGATTTTTTCTACTCCTGTCTTAGGATCTATCGTAGGAACTGCTGAGAGAAGGGCTTTGGTGTAGGGGTGTTTTGTGGTATCGAATACTTCAGAGGTGGTGCCCCTCTCAACAATTCTCCCAAGGTACATCACCGCAACCATATCTGCCAGGTATTCCACTACGGAAAGATTATGGGTGATGAAAAGGTAGGTGAGTGAGTAGCGTTTTTTAAGCTCATCAAAAAGGTTAAGGATTTGTGCCTGGATCGAGGCATCCAGGGCGCTGGTAGCTTCATCACACACAATAAATTTGGGTTGTAGCGCGAGTACGCGAGCGATAGCGATACGCTGACGTTGTCCGCCAGAGAACTCGTGGGGGTATCGATAGAGCATCTCTGGGCCCAAACCTACCGTCTCCATAAGTTCTTTTACCATTCCCATTCGTTGATGATGATTATTGCCAATAGTATGGACTGCCATTCCCTCCTGGATGATATCTCCCACCATCATCCGGGGATTAAGTGAGGCGAAAGGATCCTGAAAAATAATTTGAAAGTTTTTCCTGTATTTTCTAAGCTTTCTATGAGAAAGCGCATGTAGATTGATACCGTCGAAGGTAATGCCCCCCGAGGTAGGTTTCAGTAATCTTATCACGGTTTTCCCGAAGGTCGTTTTACCGCATCCAGATTCTCCCACCAGCGCCATGGTCATGCCTCGGTTGATGACTAGATCAACCCCATCTACCGCTTTAACGTACCCTGCGGTTCTTTTTAAGATACCTTTTTTAATGGAGAAGTAGGTTTTAAGACCATGGACTGAGAGGAGTAGATTTTCTCCTGGGATGCGAGCAAGTGAAGGTGGCATAGGCTCATCTGACATGGCAAAAGTGGATCCGGTGTGTTGGAAGGCAGAGGTAGAGAGGTGGCAGGAGACGAGGTGCCCGTTATGGTGCGGGAGCAGTTGGGGAGCAGTATCATGGCAGATGGGCAGAGAAAGGTGGCAGCGGTCAACGAACCGGCACCCTTGAGGATACTCAGTTGCCTTGGGTACCATTCCTGGTATAGTTTCAAGCCTTGTTCCCCTTTTAATCCTTCCCGGGATTGACTGGAAAAGTTTTATGGTGTAGGGGTGAGCAGGTTTTTCGAAGAGTTGCTTTTTATCAGCGAGCTCCACAATCTTCCCGGCATACATAACGGCAATCCGGTCTGCATTTTCATAGATGATGCCTAAATCGTGGGTAATGAGAAGAATGGACATCTTGAAATCTTTCTGCAGCTCGTTGAGTAAGTATAAAATCTGGTCTTGAATAGTGACGTCAAGTGCGGTGGTGGGTTCATCAGCGATGAGCAGGTCGGGGCGGCAGGAGAGGGCCATGGCAATCATTACCCGCTGGATCATCCCTCCCGAAAGCTGGTGAGGATACTCATAGTAGCAATGTCCCGGTTCAGGGATACCCACGCGGTGAAGCATATCGATGGCTATTCCTTTGGCATTATTTCCTTTAGCCTTCTGGTGGAGTTTTATTGCTTCAGTGATTTGGTTGCCTATAGTAAATACCGGGTTCAAACTGGTGGTCGGTTCTTGAAAAATCATAGAGATGTTATTTCCCCGAATGTGCCTGATTTCAGATTCGGAGAGGCTCAGGAGGTTTCTACCGCGAAAGAGGATGGATCCCCCTGCGTAGAAACCTGCAGGTTTTTGGACGAGCTTCATTATTGAAAGTGCGGTCACTGATTTGCCGCACCCTGATTCACCAACGAGGGCAAAGGTTTCGCCTTCAGCAATGTCAAAGGATATTCCATCCACTGCCTTGGCAGTACCTTCAGCTGTATGGAAGTAAGTGTTGAGATTTTTAACTTCAAGTACTGTATTAGGCATATAATATAATAATCGGATAATAATTATGATTTCAATCTTGGATCAAGGGCATCTCGCAGCGCATCACCAAAGAGATTAGCGGGGAGTACCAGACCGAACATAAAGAAAAAGGCTGCACAGAGATTCCACCACACGATGGGTTCTCGGGCAAGTTCGAGCCGGGAGGTATTAATCATATTACCCCAGCTCTCCATACTGGGATCCACTCCGATTCCGATATAGGCGAGTACCGCTTCAGCTAACACCAGCCCTGAAAATCGGAGGATGAATGAGATTAATATAATATGCATGAGATTGGGAACAATGTGACGGAACAGAATTTTTAGACGGTTCACTCCAAAGGAGAGTGCCGCCTGGACGTAGTCGAGTTCCCGCAGCTTGAGGGTCTCCCCTCTGATGAGACGGCAGAGACCAGTCCAGGATGTAATACCCATAATGAGACAGAGGGAGAGCAACCTCCGGTCGGCCCTCCACGCAATATCTCCCACTGTTTCTCCTACCTCTACCAGAAGCATGAAGCTTACAATTAAGAGTACACTGGGAATAGAAGAAAGAGTTGAGTAGACATATTGAATGAGGTCATCTACGATACCACCGAAATAACCCGCGATGACCCCAAAAAATATTGCGAAGGGAATTACAATCAGGGTGGTTACACTTCCGATAACCAAACCGGTTCTGATGCTCTTGATAGAGCGGTAAAAAACATCATTGCCTATCTTATCAGTTCCAAACAGGTGGTAGGAAGTTGAGCATTGGATCAGGAGCGCGAGAGGGATAGTGATGGCGAAAGAGATAATCAGGGTGTAGGCAACGAGTTGTCTGGAGATGTTTCTCTCTTTTTCTCTGGAACCATTTCGTGAGAAAAGCGTGATGAAGCTATGGATGCTGCCTAAGAAGATACCTGCAAGCACCACTGCTGCAATACTTCCTTGAGAAACTCCTTTAATTACGCGCAGGGTAATGTCTTTCATTTTAGCATCGCTGCGGTAAAGATGGGCACCGCCGTAGATGAGCCTGGGATAGGTGCGCAGGGTGGTACCGTTGGTGGCTGAAAAGCTTTCTTTTATATACTGATGGGTTGCGAAGGGTGCAGAGTAGGTTTTCTCAACCTGTTGACGCAGCGGGGTAGCGAGCACATCCAAGAGGCTTAAGGTAACGCCGGTATTTTTATCCTCAAAGTGAATAGTATCAATAAGTGCAATGCTTGCATAGAGAGAGAGTAAAAAGAGCGAAACCATGGCAGCGCGGTTACGTTGCACCTGCCGCCAGGCACTACGCCAGTATTCCCTGCGTCGAGCGGAGAATATAAAGGCACTACCGGACGCGAGGAGGATGAAGATGAAGATGTCGGTGGGAAGCACCCGTATCATAGTTCACCTATTCGAATCGGACCCGTGGATCCACCAGGGTATAACTAATATCAGTGAGCAGTAGTCCCACAATGTAGAGGATGGAGCCGAGATACACCATGGACCTCACGATGGCAAAATCCTGAGCCTGAATTGCATCAATAGTAAATGACCCCAACCCCGGGATGGCAAAAAACGATTCCATCAGCAGACTGCCCATGAAAAGAAAAGGAATGGTCATGACCACCGTAGTAAGCAGAGGAATCAGTGCATTCTTAAGACAGTGCTTGAAGAGCACCATCTCTTCAGGAAGCCCTTTCGCCCGTGCCGTTCTGATATAGTCTTTGTTAATTTCTTCAAGAAAGATGGTGCGGGTGAATCTGAGGTCACCTCCGATGCCAGCTACCACACCAATCAGGATGGGAAGAGACACAAATTTGAGGGCATACCATCCGGTATCATAGCCGGAGATGGGAAACAGTTTGAGCACTATGCCAAAGAGGTACTGACCTCCAATAATATAGAAAAGTCCAGAGATGGACATCATACTAATGCACACGATGGTACCGATATAATCAAGGTAGGTACCTCTGCAGTATGCAAGGATCATGGCGAAGGTAATCTCCACCAGTATGCCAAGGAGAAAGGTGGGGAGCGCGATGAGGAGGCTTGGTTTCATGCGCCTTTTGATCTGAGAGGAGATATCGATGTTATTGCGGTCACTTTTTCCAAAATCGAACCAGAGCAAGCCAAGGGATTTTTTGAAAAAGATGGTCTGCGAGATTTTAGCACTACCCTGTTCCTGGCTGTTGATAAAAAGGGGAAGGTGGTAGTTGTGTTCTCTCTTCCAGTGATCGACTGCCTCCTGGGTAATATTCTTTTCACCCAGTATTTTTCTTGCTACCTCATCAGGTGAGTTGACGTAAAAAAACAGAAAAAAGATGATCGCATTCACCCCAATAATGATAGGCATGGCGTAAAGGCAGCGACGGATAATGTAAGCTAACATGGGGTAGTGAAAAAAAGTGGTTAGGTAGCTATGAGCTGATCAATGCTTTTCTTCGTTTCCTCATCAGCACAATCACCGGAAGTGTTATCATCACTCCTATGATTAAAAACATTTCCACTGGCCACCAGAGAGGCTGATTCCAGGCAACACGTTTTTCTTCTCTGGTAGGGGAGTCAAGGCGAATATATTTTAAGGTATTATTAGCCATGGCGTGTGGTTTTGCATTAAAAACCCACTGGTGGTACAGTCCAAACTCCAGGGGATGATATCCCCACATCCAGGGGGCATCACGTCGTACACACTCTATCATCTTTCTGATAAGTGACAAACGTTCAGGGGTGTTTTCCATACTCTCCATTTCTCTGAAGGTCTGGTTAAAATCTGGGTTGTCATAGTTGGCAGCGTTTTCTCCACCGTACTGCTTTTTACCATTGGGGCCATAGAGGAGGAAGAGAAAGTTCTCCGGGTCAGGATAGTCAGCATTCCAGCCCCAAAAAAGCAGTTGAAAATTTCCCGCTAATACCTTTTCCTGAAAACGGTTGTAATCAGTAGTCCTTATTTCGAGTGCAATCCCAATCTTCTGGAACTGCTTTTGAAGCCATTTGAGCTGTGATTGTGCCTCAGGACCAGTCCAGGTATTATCAAATCCTATGAGTAGAGGTTTACCGCTCAACGGATCTCTCCCCCCAGGATAGCCTGCCTCCGCAAGGAGCTTCTGTGCTGCGGCAATTGGTTTTCTCACCGCTTTTGATTCTTTGGTATCCCAGGTATACAGGTGGGGATCAATTCCACTTTCTCCACCCTCATAGCCAAATATACCGGGAGGGATGGGGCTTTGAGCAGGAGTGCCTCTCCCGTTAGCAAAAATCTCAATCCATTCCTCAATATCAATGGCGATAGCGATTGCCTGCCGGAGTTTTTGCTTCTCCGGGGTATACCCGCCTACCAGTGGGTCACGCATGTTAAAGGCAAAATAGAAGGTGCTGGTGGCGGTAGAAGTGATAAGCTGAATCTTCTTTTTTAAAAATGGTTCAGTGAGTTGCATTGCCCCCTCGGAAGAAAAGGCAATAACCTGATCAAAGTTATCAGAGGAGATGCCTGATGAATCGTAGTAGCCTTGAAAGAACTTATTCCAGCGAGGGATGGATTCCCGTTCGAGTTTGAAAATGACTTTATCAAAGAAAGGCATTACTTTACCCGCATCAGCAAGATGTCCGGTTATCCTGTCTTCTGGCTCTCCATCTAAAGGATAGGTTTCTTTATGGAAGTTTTCGTTTTTTACCAGAATAATTTCTAAATTGGGGTCGAATACCTCAATTCTAAAGGGACCTGTTCCCACGGGGAAGCACTGCAAGGTGATATTCTTCTTCATGAGGGGGCCCTGGCTATAGAATTTGTCTGCCTCCCAGGGGATGGGGCTAAAAAATGGCATGGCGAGCCAGTAGAGAATCTGGGGATACTTTTTTTTAAGAATGAGCTGAAAGGTGTGGTCATCTTTCTTCACCACTCCGGGGAAAGGAAAGTGGTGGTAATCAAGCCAGAGGGGATTTTCTTTTTCATCCTTTTCCTGGTTATAGCTAAAACCTGCGATGCGTTTCCTTTGTTCCCGCTCTCGTTCCAGGGCCATTTCCAGGGACTGGGCAAGGGAATCAAGGCCGAGAATGTATTTTGCCAGGAGAGGGAAAATCGGACAACCGTTGCGGGGATCAGCCATGCGGTAGATTTGATAGAGGTAATCATCAGCGGTAAGTTCACGATTTCCGGTCTCGGTGAAATCCTTGATACCATTGATCGCTGAGACGTCACGATCGGTGAGCTGGTGGTAGAGGTAGTGGTTATCTCCATCTCGAGCGAAGCAGGGATGTTGCTGATAGTAAATCCCTTTTTTGATTTTTATTTCATAGACTGCCTGGTGTACTTCTTGAGCAGGAGGGTTCGTAGCCAGGGGGGTTCCTTTTTTATCACGATAGCGTGGTTGGGGAATCTCTTCGGCAGTGAGGGGTATCAGCTCATAGGGACGCTTCAGGTAGTGATACTGAAGCGGTGGTTCGTAAATCTGACAGATGAGGGAGTATTCATCAGCACTGTATGACCGGGCAGGATCCAGTGTTTTAGGCTGTTCGTGAAAGGTGCTGTGGTAAATGCTGCCACTGCTCT
>Ga0209253_10004660_pt1 | contig 11953 bp, 15 predicted proteins | sample FrelakmetBRP12BR_FD_187145 | JGI IMG/M metagenome (GOLD analysis project Ga0209253, IMG submission 187145) | Freshwater lake sediment microbial communities from the University of Notre Dame, USA, for methane emissions studies - BRP12 BR (SPAdes)... | ecosystem: Environmental > Aquatic >...
CCGCTCCGGCCGTAACGGCTCGGTGGTCAAGATGAAGATGAAGAATCTGCTGACTGATTCCGCCAAGGAAACCGTCTATAGCGCAGACGACAAGTTCGAGCAGATCATTCTGGATCGCAAGGAAGTGACTTACTCCTACTTCGCCGACCCGATGTACGTGTTCATGGATGGCGAATACAACCAGTACGAGATCGAAGCTGAAAGCATGGGCGATGCGATCAACTACATCGAAGACAACATGCCTTGCGAGGTGGTGTTCTATAACGACAAGGCGATCTCGGTCGAATTGCCTAATACCATTGTGCGCGAAGTCATTTATACCGAACCCGCAGTGCGCGGGGATACTTCCGGCAAGGTGATGAAGCCGGCCAAGATCAACACCGGATTCGAATTACCGGTGGCAGCGTTCGTCGAGATCGGCGACAAGATTGAAATCGACACACGTACCAACGAATTCAAGAAACGCGCTTGATCAACATAGCTATTCCTTATTGAAACAGGCAGAAGGCCAACCTCGAGGTTGGCCTTTTTGTTTGCGGGAGCGATGCCAGATTTTTGGTTATGCCGATATGGAAGACCGAGTTTATACTGGTGTCCGTATGCATAGCCCCCTGGTTGCTTAAGGCGAGCAATTGTCCGTTGAAATTACTGTTGAATACTCCGATGACCAATCCTGTTACTGCCGACGCCCTGCATCATTCCCACCAGTTCGACGAGGGCAACCCGCTCGCGGAAAAAAACACTTTGCGCGTAGCCACGCTTACCGCAGTGATGATGGTGGTCGAGATCGCCGGCGGCTGGTATTACAACTCGATGGCCCTGCTGGCCGATGGCTGGCATATGAGTTCGCATACGGTAGCGATGGGGTTGTCCGTGCTGGCCTATGTATGTGCCAGGAAATACGCCCACGACCCGCGCTTCTCTTTCGGTACCTGGAAGATCGAAGTGCTGGGCGGTTACACGAGCGCGATCTTTCTGGTGATGGTGGCTGGACTGATGATCTATCAGTCCATCGAGAGGTTGATCTCCCCTAGTCCGATTCACTATAACCAAGCCATTGCGATCGCAATGGTCGGCCTGCTGGTCAACCTCGTATCAGCCTGGTTGCTCAAGGATGGACATGCCCACAACCATGGGCATGATCACGGACACGGACATGACCATCATGGCCATCACGACCTGAACCTGCGCTCTGCCTATCTGCATGTGCTTGCCGATGCCGCCACGTCGGTGCTGGCCATCATCGCGCTGTTTGGCGGAAAGCTGTGGGGAGCAAGCTGGCTGGATCCGGTGATGGGTCTGGTCGGCGCCGTACTGGTTTCAGTATGGGCTTATGGCTTGCTGCGCGATACTGGCCGCGTGCTGCTGGATGCCGAGATGAATGCGCCCGTGGTGGCCGAGATACGTGAAGTCATTACGGAATCTCCGGTCAGGGCGCAAATCTGTGACCTGCATGTGTGGCGTGTGGGGAAGGGGCAGTACGCATGCATCCTCAGTCTGGCGACGGTTGACGATGTGACGCCGGAATATTTCAAGGATCAGCTAAGTATCCATGAAGAACTGGTGCATATCTCCGTCGAGATAAACCGGGTCGGTGAATTGAGAGTAACGGCGCGACCGGTCCGGCATCACGCATAGCGCCTGCCATCACCTGATGCAGCCTTAGTTGTGATTTTTTTGTGTAAACAGGTTTTCTGATTTTTCCACGATGCCGCCGCGCTTCAGCATGGCAAGATGCTTTTCCTCGCTCAGCTTCGTCACTTTGGCCAGGTAAGCGATGTTCTTCTCAATAGATTCGAGATAGTAATTCCTCTCGACACCATAGCATTCCTTGAAATGGAAGATCAGTTTGGTGTAGATCCCACCAAGGTCAGTGTCCAGCTTCATGCGTATCTTTTCGTAGAAATCATGGGTCTTGGACAGCATGTCGTGGATGCTCTGGTAGTTTCCGAAGTGCGCTTCTTCAAACTCCAGGTACAGGAACAGCAGTTTTTCCAGGTAAGTACGGTCGGCCATCTGACCGGTCAGATCCGCACTGCTGACGAGCTGTCCGAGAAGCCGGGTGCGTTCATCTGGAAAATCGATTTTGGGTATGTTTTCCGCTGGGTCGGTACAGCGGATGATGAAACTCAGGGGGCCTGGCAGATCGGGCGGGAAGCCCCGCTCGGCGCTATATTGCTGCATGAATTTGATACCGCGATCAACGTGGGTCAAAGTGAACTGCGCGCCGGTGCCGGACTCTTCGCCATCGCGTTGCACATAGCCGATATCGTGAATCAGCGCGGCCATCATGATCATGGTCATTTCCTTGTCGGCCAGCCGGGTGCCGGAAATGTGCACTCCATGCATCAGCCTGACTGCGCACAGAAACACGTCCATGGTATGGTTAAGATTGTGATAGGGAGTTTTGATCGCGCAATAGCCTGGATATTCACCAAGGAACAAGCGCACTACATCATTGAAGGAGGTTTGCGCGATGGTGAAATTGTAGTCAGGATTGATGAATCTGATGATATTGGTTGCCTTGAGCCACACTTCTTTGGGATCACCGTTGGCGAAAAGGCTGTTGATTTCAGCGAATGATGGTTCATTCTTCATGGCTGGATTTACGACTCAAGTTTGGATACCTGATGTGAATCATACGGTATTTTGCCGTTTAGGCAATTTTCAGAGGAAAGTCACGCTGCGCCCGGCGGAGCGGCTGCTGGTTTTATGCTGCTTTCAGGAGATGTTTATCCGGCAGGTCTGCGCGGTCCTGGAGAGAAATAAACTTGCCATCTTGCGGCGGGTCTGATGCGCCAGTGCAACGCCGAATCATCACTGCTGTTCGTGTGTGGGGGAAGAGGTATCCATTACATTGCCTGCGGCCCATCCCACAATGCCGACACCTGCAAGTACGCAAATCATGCCAACCGCCATGTTAAACACCAATCCGCCAAGCAGCCATAAGATCGCGGCAGCGAACACCGATAGAACAAGAGTGCGAGATTTTGAGTCCATCATAACCACCTTTCAAATTTTAAGCTCATTCAATCAGGCTTTCTGCCTGAACCGTTCAAATGATAGCGCATTGTGCCGTGGAAATGTGAAGGGAAAACAAAAAATGTCCGGCATAACGGTTGTGCAGGATGAGGCAATGCCGGGGTGATATTTATAACCATTGTCGGTGCTCGGGCGAGTTGCCTTTTATCTCGGACTATCGCGCAAGTCCAGAATCCCGGCGTGGCGGGCGTGCAGCATTTTCATCCGGCTATCAAAGCTCGATGCGCGCAAGTGTGCGCCGGTACACTTTGATTGCGATCAGAAGCGAGTATCCGAGCAGTATGCCTTGCAGCAGCAAACCAAGTGCGACCAACCATGCTGCTTCCTTCCACCATGGCGCGAATAGTGTTGCCAGCAGTGTGCCGCGATGTAGCCGCAGGTGCCGCCACATCCAGGTTTCCGGGATGATTTCCTTCATGTTTGGAACGCCCCTTTTTATTCCGCCACGGAATAGATGAAACCACACCAGAAAGGGGACGATCTTGTACTGCATGCCGTGTATCAACGACATGGCAAAGCCAAGCAGAAATAATACAGCCGATAGTGCCCTTAGACGATCTGTCGCCGGAAATAACAGGGTAGCCAGTGCCAGCAGTGCAGCGCACAACAGTGCCACCATGCCCAGCCGGAAAAAACTCAAAGTGGCATCCGCAATGCGTCGGCGACGCTTGCTTTGCAACCAGAGTGTGGTCACGGCAAAACAGCTTGCCAACAGCCAGAACAGGCTTTGTGCAACGACTACTAGCCACTGCGGCCTGGGTTCGAGAAGAAGGGGTAGCAGGTTCAGCAGCAGAACGATGAACAGCGCGGGAGCCAAACCGCCTGCTAACCATTTCGGGTAGCTCGGAGTGAGCTGGAACATTGGAACTACCTGATAGGATACGCCGGTGATCAGTAGCAGCACCCAGCCGCCCAACGACAAGCTGATGTGGGCTGTGGCCAACTTGGAATAGGGCAGCAGCGAGCCTGTGGCATAGCCGTGCGCCAGCAATATGCCGAATGCAATGGCTCCGCCGAGCGCGAGGATGGACAGAAGTATCGCCGTCCTGGTGGCATTGTGTGCGGGAGCGCGCGCCAAGGCGACCAGGCTGGCACTGATGAAGGTTATAAAAGCAAAACCCAATAGCGGCCAGGCGAGATTGAGTAATACCGGTTCGCCCAGTATGAATCCGGCAGGCAGCAACAGTGTGCCCGATATCAGTGGCAGGAAGGTGAGCCATGTGGTCAGCCGGGATGCCGGCATCGGGCCGCCGATCACCACCGGCACTATCTGCTGCATCGCACCCAGCATGATCACCGCCATGAATCCCAGTGTGATGCAGTGAGTCGCGGCAAGCAGCGCGGGCGAGTGCACGTCGGCAAATGGATTATCTGCTCCGGACATCAGTATCAGCGCGGCCAGCAGCAGGAACAGCGGGGCGGCAGCAAAGAAGCGCAGTGGCACAGAAATCGGCGGCGCCTGCCCGGTATTGAGCGGGAAGGGTTTCATGCGCTGCGGCTGATGAGCAACGAATAACTGCCATCTGCCAGCGCAGTGGACTGGCAGACATAACCGCGGTCACGCAATACTTCGTAAAGAGGGTAAGGCTCGCGATGGATATGTACAATCAGGTCTGTTCCGACGGTGAGTGCCTGCAATGCGCGCATGATCTGCTCGAAAGGTTCGGGCGGAGGTAGCCCGATCACATCCAGCCGGTGTGCCGTGTTCGCGCACATGGTGATCAATCCTCCCGTAAGCCGCCAAGCAGCGCTTCCCGCTGCGCTACCAGAACGCGATCCGCGAGGGGGTAGAGTATTTGTTCTTCCTTGAGGTTGTGCTGCTGCATCACGATCAACAGCGTCTCAGACAAGCCTCCATATCCTTGCGCATCCTGGTTAGCCAAGGCTTCGGCCATCTGTTCGATAAGCGCATTCATCTGATCGTGCTCCATGCACATCATCTGCACCGGACCTGCAGGTCCGCCGGCGGAGACCAACGCGGGGAAAAGTACTTCTTTTTCCATGCGAAAGTGTCTGGCCAGTTCAGCCCGGAACTTGTTGAACGCAGTTTCTGCAGCGCTCCGGTTGTCGGCCATGACAGCTTGTTCGGCGATGGCGAATGCATCGTCACAGGCGTGATGGTCTGCGCTCATAAATCCGGAAATGGTTTGCATGTCAGCTCCTCATGAATTTCGGGCAGTGCTTTCATTACAGTTATGGCGGGTGAAACCGGAAAGCGTTGGCATTGTATATCAAAACATGTATCATGCGGACATGTTAATCGTGGTTGCGTGGTTCGCGGCACGATTTGCACACAACATTACGCAAGCAACTGTTAAACTTTAAGGAACCTAAAATGACACATAATTGCTCCAATGCTGTCGCATCTGACATGCGTTACCCATTCGATGCTCGCGGTGTGGCAAAGCGCTTTCGTCATGCCGCCATCTTTGGCGCGCTGGACTCGTTGAATCCGGGCGAGACGATGGTATTCGTCAACGACCATGATCCATTGCCGTTGCTTGCGCAGCTGACACAACGTTACGGCGAGGGTATCGCAATCAATTATGTCACCCGCGAACCAGGGCAAATCGCAATCAACTTCACTCGCAAATAAGCTTCCGGTATCGCAAAGTCGTTGGAGTGAGTTTCATCCCGCCTGACCTGTGTGGGCTTGACTGTGTTGCCGCGCTGGTTGGGCGATAATCCAAGCCGGTCATCCATAGATCATCATCGACATGCGAATTATCAAGAAAATCTTTGGTTGCTGTGGGGCAGAACCTGACACAACCGGCCATGCCGAAAAATTCATTTCGGCTGCGGGCGGCTTCATCGGCATTCTGCTGACCATGTGGCTCAGTCTCCATTACCTTGGCGCACAAGGTGCGGCAATGCTGGTAGCCTCGATGGGGGCATCGGCGGTGTTGTTATTCGCTGTTCCTCATGGAACTTTGTCGCAGCCGTGGCCGCTGATGGGGGGGCACCTGATCTCTGCGCTGATTGGCGTGACTTGCGCGTTGACGATCGCCAACCCGCTACTGGCCGCACCGCTGGCGGTAGCGCTGGCCATCGCCGCGATGCATTATCTGCGCTGCATACATCCGCCCGGTGGAGCGACTGCGCTGACCGCAGTGGCGGGCGGCGCATCGGTACATGAGCTGGGTTACCAGTACGTGCTGACCCCGGTATTGCTGAACGCACTCATCATGCTGGCAACTGCTGTAGTGGTGAACTATGCCTTTCCGTGGCGCCGCTATCCGGCCAATCTGATAAAACCGGCCGCCAGAAAGAAAGCGGCAAAGGCGATCGCTCCCGACAAGTTACGTCACGATGATCTTGAGTACGCGCTCAGGGAGATCGGTTCCTACATCGATATCGGCGAGGCAGATCTGACCAATATCTACCGGCTGGCCAACAAGCACGCCAAGGAGTTGGCGGTGCATTATAAAAAACTCGCCTTGGGACGTGCGTTCAGCAATGACCAGCATGATGTGCAATGGTCAGTACGACAGATCATCGATCTTCCCGAGGACTGGCACGATGAGCATGCTGCTGTGCATTTCAGGGTTGTCGCGGGGCATGAGCAGGGCGCGACCCAGACGGCCACGCTGGTAGACTTCGCCAACTGGATGAAACATGAGGTGGTGCTGGAGCAAGGAGCGTGGAGTCCGGTAAGGCATCCACGCGTCCCCAAAGGTGGCGCGGGTACGTTACCAGCACCGGGCGAGACGCCCGCAGAGAACGAAAGAAAAACATGAGCCATCCGGATTTCTTTGATGCAGTGCCAAAGATCAGTTTGTACGACCCATTGGCAGAATTTCTCGGCGCAACCCAGGACGGAATCCTGCAATACGGCTATTTCGATGCGGTACGTTTGGCTGGCCACTCCTGCCCGACGGTCGCTGCGGCCTATTGGTCTACCTGCAAGGCGCTGGCGTTCCTCTATCCGGATGCAATGCCGGTGCGTGGCGAAATTCGTGTGGAGTTCAGTCAGGACAGCACCAACGGTGTCACTGGAGTAATCGCAAATGTCGTGAGCATGCTGACAGGCGCGATGTCAGACAATGGGTTCAAAGGCATCGGCGGCCATTTCGACAGACGAAAGCGATTGTTTTTTGCGGTGGAAATGCCCAAGGAAATACCAGGTGAAATGCGCTTCACCCGGCTCGACACGAAACAGGCCGTGCAAGTGGCAACAAATTTGCAACATGTCCCGGCTTCACCGCGCATGCCCGCGCTGATGGAAAGCTGTCTATCAAATACTGCAACGGCAGCGCAAGCAGCCGAACTCAGGCAGCTTTGGCAGGCACGGGTACGCAGCATTTTGCTTGATCACGGCAATGATCCAAAAGTCTTTCTGATTACACCGGTTTGAACGACACATGAAACGAAGCACTATCCTTCAACCTCTGTCGCGAGAGCACCATGCCGCCCTTACGCTGGCAAAGGCCTGTGAGCGCGCAGCTAAATCAACGGATGTGGTTCTGGTGGGCAAAACCTGCCAGCGTGTGATCCGCGCCCATGCGAATGGATTGGAGCCGCACTTCCAGATTGAAGAGGTAACGCTACTGCCGCTACTGCACAGCACAGAAACACAACCGCTGGTCGAGCGCACCTTGGCAGACCATCAACTGTTGCGTGGACTGCTCGATGCAGTGCGGCAGAACGATGCCGGGGCATTGGATAGCTTCGGCAAATGCCTGTCGGCGCATGTCCGGTTCGAGGAACGCGAGCTTTTTCCGGTGCTCGAAACTCTGTTGTAGCGGGAGTGAAAGACCAACGCATGGGAAGCAACGTATACCGGCCCGCACATCCGCTTTGGCTGGTCGGCTTCCGGCCGTTCTTTGCGCTGGCGATGTTGTCTGGATTGAGTCTGCCGGTTTGGTGGGCATTGATATATTCCGATGCGATTGCAGCACCGCAGACTGCGTTTTCAATGGTTCAGTGGCACGCCCATGAGATGTTCTTCGGCTTCGGCTGGGCGGTGCTGGGCGGTTTCCTGCTGACTTCGACCAAGAACTGGGTCGGGGTGCGCGGCTACCACGGTTACACGCTGATGTTCCTGGTGGCGGCTTGGCTGTTCGATCGGGCCGGGATGTGGTTCGGTGGAACTTGGCCACCACTGCTGTTCCGTATCTCCAACAACCTGTTCATTGCCAGCATCGTTGCGATGCTGATGTGGACGCTAATATGCTACCGCAAGGCCGACTCCTACCGTAACAACTACTTCCTGCTGCTGATCCTCCCGGTATTTCTGCTGAGCAAGAACCTGATGCTCAGCGCCGATTACTACCCGGTCGGCTGGAGCATGGCGGTGGGGCTGTTTCGGATGGCCTTTCTGGTGATGCTGGAGCGGACGCTGAGCCAATTCATGAAGGGCGTTTTTCAGGTTGCTATCTTGAACTATCCGCCTCTGAACAAGGCGATCAAGATACTCGGGCTGCTGCTGGTGTTCGCCAGCCTGATGCCACCGCAACTGTCGGGCTGGATCGCGCTGCTGCTTGCGCTATTGCTGGCAGGCCGTTTCATATACTGGCACCCTCGATTGGCGATGCGGCGGCTCGACATCGGCATCATGTATCTGGGCTACCTGGCGCTCGTCGCGCAACTGCTGATCGAATTTCTCAGGCTGATATTCCATCCCGAATGGGCAGTATCCGTGTCCTTCCATGTCTTTACCTTCGGCGTGATGGGTCTGATCATTCCGGCCATGCTGATTAGAATAACGAAGGGTCACACGGGCAGAAAGGTGGTTTTTGACGCGCTCGACAAATTCGTTCTATGGGTGATGATGTCGGGATTTGTGTTACGCATCGTCGCTCCGCAGCTTTATTCCGCTGGATATGCCTACTGGATATACCTCGCGGCATCGTGCTGGTTCATCTGTTTTGTGCTGCTCGCATTGCGGTATATCCCATTCCTGATACAGCCGCGAGTCGATGGCAAGGAACATTAAGCGAGAAATTCCCCCCAGGCAAAATTATCCGGGCTAGCGTAGTGACAGAAGGAAGATGTTTTCCTGCAAACGGCTCAAACCTCGTTCGCGGAAGCGCGGGTTCTCCTGCAGCACGTCCAGTTGCGCCAGCAAGCGCACCTCGGCATGCTCGCGGTAGAGTGCGGTTACTTCGCCCGAAGTAACCGAAAACGGCGGACCCTGCATCTCCGTCTGCGGATAATCCACGGTAACCAGCAGGATTTGCGTTGCGGGCGGCAGGATGCAGACCAGATGGCGGACATAGCGTACCTGCATATCCGGTGGCAGCGCGATCAGCGATGCGCGGTCGTAAACAGCACCCACACTCGCCAGATCATTCTTGCCCAGATCGAAAAAATCGCCGCACAAGATCCGGATGCCATCCGCTTTGTAGCGGTCGAAATTGCCCTCTCTGACATTTTGCGAGCTGTAACCGTTTTCCTTGAAGAACGCCTGCACCGCGATGGCGCTCAGTTCCACTCCCAGGATCTGGTGTCCCTGCTTCAGCAGCCAAAGCATGTCGCGGCTTTTGCCGCATAGTGGCACGAACACCACGCTGTCGCGGGCAAGGCGCAATTCCCGCCAGTATCGGCTCAAGTGAGGGTTGATCTCGTCCTGGTGAAAACCGATCTCTTCCCGCTCCCAACGCTCCAGCCAAAAATCCTTTTTCATTTTTCCACCCCGGTCTGATGCATGCGCGAGTGATTTTACCTTTAACTAAGGCAAGACAACGGGTGGGGTCAGCTTTAGCCTTGCAAATTCAGCAAGCGGTGGAACACCGGATCACGTTCTTCCTTGATGGTGTTGCGCGTTGAGCCAAGTGTGGGTAGGTGACTTTAAGTCGCCTGCACCGGGTTGCGCTAACCCAACTGCTTTAGAGGGTGGTAATTCAGTTCGATACTCGCAAAGAAAAATCATTTTGCGTGCGCGCATATACAACCGCCATCCGGACCACAAAGCCCCCTTTGATAATCGGTCAGGCTCATGGTTGAGCGCACTGTTTCCTTGCTGCCATCGAACAAAACCTCGAAGCGGGCGGCTTCATTCCAATCGTCGCAGTAGCGCCATTCCCACACCAGTTCATCGCGTGCCTTGTAGTATGCGGTTCCGGAGGATTCCGATGGCCCCAGGATGCGCAGCACTTCGCTCTTGGACATACCGGGGCGGATGCGCGTGAAGGTTTTCATGCTCATAATATTCTCGATTTTTTGCATCCTGCCATCCGCTCCGATATCCACCATGAACGTGTGTATGCCACGAGGGTAGGCGAGTTGCCGGGAGCCGTCCGGTTCTTGCCACTGCATTGCCGGTTCGCCCATGATGCGCAACACATCCTCAAGCCGTGACTCGTCAGGCTTGAGGCCTGTTCCGCTATAAGCTGCACAGGCGGCCAGTAGCATTGCTGCCAGTACCGTTACAAAAAGTCTCGGACAACTTTGCGGAAACTGCAAGGGTGCTACTCCACGCTGCCGAAGGACCGATCGCTGGAATAAGGCGGCAGCGGCAAGCCGGCGATACGGCTGGCTTGACTCACCGGCCCGCCGGGAAACAGTTGATAGAGTTCTTTGCGATCTTGGCCATCGCAAAACCTTGTTTGCAATTCGCGCAACAATTCACGGGCGCTGCCAGCCATGCCGTGATGCCGGTAGCGTTCTCTCAGGCAGATGATAATCTCCCAGTGTTCGTCGCTGAGCACGATGCCCTCAGCCTCTGCGATACGCTGCGCCACCAGCGGCGACCAGTGTTCCAGATCGAACAAGTTACCTTCAGGATCCGATTCAAAGAGTCGGACATTGTTTATTGCTTTGTTGATGTCGAGCATGATGGAGTCCTCCTGCTGACGTTTGCGGTTGGTGTTGATGGGCCAACCAAGAAGACCATCGTAGGAGTGTCGGTTATCGCTGTCAACTACTCATTCGGGTAGTCAAGCGCGGGCCGCGTTCGCGGCCCGCAACCCGAAAATCTGGTATCTTTGCCAGACCGCTCAACTTCTTGCAAAGACTGCACGGCTGATGAATCATCCGGGTTGAATCCGCCATCTTTATAATGAACTACTGCGTGATACAAAAGGGGATGCCTTGAGTGCGATACATGCTGCCCAGTTAGTGTTCTTTACCAAGCACGCGCCATTCGACCGGATGGAGCCGGCGCATCTGGTGTGGATGCTGGAACGTATGAGTCTCGGTTATTACGCCGAGGGAGAGGTGATCGTTTTGCCGGGGAAGGACGCGGTGGATCGATTTTGGGTCATCAAGCAGGGCATGGTGCACGGCGAGCAGAATGTCGCCAATGCTACCGATGCTGATACCTGGCTGGAGCTGGCCGAGGGCGAATGCTTTCCGCTCGGAGCGTTGCTGGCCAATCGTCCTGTCGCGAGCGTCTATCGGGCGGGCATGGACACGTTCTGCTACGAATTGCCGGTTGCGGATTTCCATACTCTGCTTGGAATGAGCGCGCCGTTCCGGGACTTTTGCACGCGCCGTATCGCGAATCTGCTGGAACATTCCAAGCAAGTGATTCAGGCGCAATACACGCAGTCGGGCGCCGAACAGCAATCTCTGGCCAGCCCCCTGTCTGCCATCATCCGTCGGGCGCCCATCACTTGCTCGCCGCAAACCAGCGTGCGCGAGGTATTGGAGAAGATGCACGAGTCGAGTATCGGCTCGATGGTGGCGGTCGATGATGCCGGTCGGCCGCTCGGTATCCTGACACTGCCCGATGTGCTGGCGCGCATTGTGCTGCCGCAGATCGATCTGGCGCAACCGGTGATCGGCGTGATGACCACGCAAACACTGGATTTTGCAAGGAGGGCAGAGTGATGGTACGGCAAGTAGGTCTCGGAGTCGCAGGGGCGGTGTTCGCACTCGGCTTGCTCAGTGCGGTGCCCGCGGACGCGGGGAGCGACTGCAAGCGCATATTGAAGTTTCTCGACACCGGACGCACCCCAGAGGAAATCTC
>Ga0209253_10004661_pt1 | contig 11952 bp, 9 predicted proteins | sample FrelakmetBRP12BR_FD_187145 | JGI IMG/M metagenome (GOLD analysis project Ga0209253, IMG submission 187145) | Freshwater lake sediment microbial communities from the University of Notre Dame, USA, for methane emissions studies - BRP12 BR (SPAdes)... | ecosystem: Environmental > Aquatic >...
GGCCCCGAGGGCCGGGGCAAGAGGGGAAACGCGCATGGACGAAGATCTTCGACGCCGCCAGCTGCTCAAGGCTGCCCTGCTCGTGGCCGCGTCGGGCCCGCTCGCGGCCTGCGCGACCCGCGAGGCTGCCGCCGGGAGTCTCGCCGGGCTCGACGCCGTGGGCACCGCGGACGCCATCCGCAACGGCCGCATGACCGCGCTCGAGGCGGTGGATGCCGCCATCGGACGGGCCGAAGCGACGGAGCCGCGCTTGAACGCCATCGTCACCGAGGCCTTCGGGCGAGCGCGTGAATCCGCGCGGGGCCGGCTCGAGGGGCCCTTCGCAGGAGTTCCCACGTTCATCAAGGACCTCGACGATGTGCGCGGGCTGCCCACGCACGCGGGCTCGCGATCCTTCGGCAGGTCGCCCGCCACCGGCCAGGGGCCCTACGTGGACGCGCTCGAGAAGTCGGGGCTCGTGTTCCTCGGCAAGAGCGCCACACCGGAACTTGGCCTCACGAGCACGACCGAGCCCGTCTTCGGCGGCCCGTCGCGCAATCCCTGGAACACGGACCACAGCACCGGCGGTTCATCGGGAGGCGCGGCAGCGCTGGTGGCAGCGCGGGTCGTGCCGGCCGCGCACGCGACCGATGGCGGCGGATCGATCCGCGTCCCCGCGTCCTGCTGCGGCGTGTTCGGGCTCAAGCCGTCGCGGGGCCGCGCCGTGCCGCTCGGCCGCCCGATCGGGCCGGTGGACATTTCCATCAGCCATGCGGTGACGATCACGGTGCGCGACAGCGCGCAGTGGCTCGCAGTGACGGAGCGCAGCGGCGCGGACCGGGTGTTCGCTCCGCTCGGCATGATCGAACGCACGAAACCGCGCCGCCTGCGAATCGCGCTGGACCTCGAGACGCTGAGCGGCTTGCCCGTGGACCCGGAGGTCGTGGCGGCCACGCAGGACACGGCCCGCCTGCTCGAGTCGCTTGGTCACACGGTGGAGCCGGCACCGATGGCGCTCGCCAAGCGCGCGTTCATGGACGCCTTCTCGATCTACTGGGCGTTCAACGCGGCGAGAGTCGCCGACGGACTCGAGGCAGCGCTGGGGCGCCCGGTCACCGACCAGGACCTCGAGCCGTGGACGCTCGGGCTGCGCCGGTATTTCCTCGAGCATCGCGCGGGCTTCGACGCCGCCGTGGCGACGCTGCGCGCGTCGGTGGCGACCTGCGAAGAGTTCTTCACGAGGCACGACGTTCTGCTCACACCAACGCTCGCCCAGCTGCCCCCGCGCATCGGCTGGCTGGGTTCGGACGTTCCGTTCCAGACCAGTCTCGAGCGCCTGATGGGCTTCGTCGGATTCACGCCCGTGCAGAACGCGAGCGGCCAGCCTGCGATGTCGGTGCCCCTCAACTGGTCGAAGTCCGGCCTGCCGATCGGCAGTCACTTCGCCGCCCGCGCCGGGGACGAGCGCACACTGCTCGAACTCGCCTGGCAGCTGGAAGAGGCGCGACCCTGGGCGGGCCGGCGGCCTCCGGTTTCGGCGGCGTAAGCGTAGAAGGGTTCGTCTCCGATCCCCTGAAACACAGGTCTACTGCGGCGAGGCGAGCGCAGCGTCGCGTGTGAAGGGCGCAATCCTCGCGCCGCTGCTGATCGAAGCCGCGATTGCAGTGTGCCGTCGAGCGCTCGGTTGGCACATCGTCCTTGGCCCGGTGGTTGGATGGGCTTCAGGCTATCTCTCGTGGATCCCCCTCAAGCACTTGCTTTTCGACGCCAGCGGGGCCACGAGCCTTGGTTGGTCCTGGACGGAGACAGTCGGGTTCTCGCCGGGTACCAACCGAATAGCCGGCTTTCGGTTGGTACGTAGTATGTGAGGGCGGCCGCGAGAGTAGCCTCATGTCATTCCGCCGGGAACGACCACAACATGAGCGCACCCCGGGGCAACCTGGTTGGGTTGACAAGCGCCGCATTCATTGCGCTGTGCTTCCTGCTCGTGGCGGGCTGTGAAACCGTCCCCGACACGTCCATGCAGCTGTCGCCGGACTCGTTGAAGCTGCGGCAGCTTCAGACGCGAACGATTGAGGGGATCGACGAAAAGGCGCTGCTTATGGCCTCCGTCGGCGTACTGCAGGACCTCGGCTTCAACATCGACGAGAGCGAAACGCGGCTCGGCGTCATCATCGCGTCCAAGGAGCGTTCAGCGCTGGACCTCGGCGATGCTCTGGGGGACGCAATATTCGACGCCATAGTCGACGCCGCAGTCGACGCGATATTGGACGCCTTGTTTGGCTGGGATGGGGATGACGACGAGGATGAGGATGTCGCCATCGACGTCACGCAGAAGATCCGTGTTTGCATCGTGACGCGGCCGGCCCTCGACTCGTCCGGTCAACCCCGCCAGGATGCGCAGGTCCTCCGCGTCACGATCCAGCGACTGGTATGGAACTCCGACGGCAACCTCTCCCACAAGGAGTCGATCGAGGACCCGAAGATCTATAAGCAGTTCTTCGACCGCCTGTCGAAGAGCATCTTCCTTGAACTGCAGGCCAACTAATGAGTGTTCGATTTCGATGGCTGGTCATGTTGGTCGCGGTCCTGCTGTGCGGGTGCGTCTCTTCAACGCAGCAAATCATGGGGACGGACGAGAGCGCCGTGCAGTTGCGAAGCTACCAGCAGCGGGCGTTCGATACGGCCAACAAGGAACAGACGCTGCGGTCGGTGATCGCGACCCTGCAGGATCTCAGCTTTGTGCTGGACAAGGCGGACCTCGACCTCGGCGCGGTGACTGCGACCAAGCTGTCCGGGTATCAGTTGCGGATTACCGTCGTTGTGCAGCCCCGCGGCAGCTCGCAAATGCTCGTGCGGGCCAACCTTGAGAATGAGCAATTGGCCGTGGACGACCCCAAGCCCTATCAAGACTTCTTCACGGCACTTGAGAGGTCGATGTTCTTGACGGCGCACGAAGCCGACTGAGCGGCCAGACACCCAGGCTCCAAGCCGCAGCGCCGCAATGCGACGCCACGCCCTCTTCCAGTCAGCCGCGCCGGGTCAGAAAACGCCGCCCGCCTTCGCGCTCGGGTCCGCGCCGAACACGGACTTGGTCTCGAGAAATTCCTCGAAGCCGAACGCGCCCCACTCACGGCCGAGGCCGGACTGCTTGTAGCCGCCGAAGGAGCCGGCGATGTCGAGGCTCGCGCCATTGATGTGTACGTTGCCGGCCCGCATCCGCGAGCCCACCTTGCTGGCGTGCTCGTGCGTGTCGCCGAACACGTAGGCCGAGAGCCCGTAGGGCGTGTCGTTCGCGACGCGGATCGCCTCTTCCTCGGTGTCGTACGGCAGGATGCACAGCACCGGCCCGAAGATCTCCTCGCGGGCGATCGTCATGTCGTTCGTGACGTTGCTGAAGACCGTGGGCTTCGTGTAGTAGCCCTTCGACAGACCTGCGGGCCGGCCGGGCCCGCCGCACACGACCTTCGCGCCTTCCTTGATACCCTGCTCGATCAGGCCCTGGACCTTGCGCCACTGGGTCTCGCTCGATTGCGGACCCATGCCGGTCTTGGGGTCGGCCGGGTCGCCGGTGACCACCGTCGCAGCGGCCGCGGCCGCGATCGCCTCCACCTTGGCGAGGTGCTTGCGCGGCACGAGCATGCGCGAGGGCGCATTACAGCTCTGGCCGGTGTTGTTCATCATCACCAGCACGCCGTGGCCGACCGCCTGCTCGAGGGGAGCACCGTCCAGGATGACGTTCGGCGACTTGCCGCCGAGCTCGAGCGACACCTTCTTGACGGTGTCGGCCGCCGCCTTGTCCACGAGGATACCGGCGCGCGTCGAGCCCGTGAACGACACCATGTCGATGTCGGGGTGCGCCGAGAGCGCCGCGCCGACGGTCGGGCCGTCGCCGTCCACGAGATTGAACACGCCTGGCGGCACGCCGGCTTCGTGCAGGATCTCGGCGAACACGTGGCCCGACAGGGGCGCGATCTCGGAGGGCTTGAGCACCATGGTGCAGCCCGCCGCCAGCGCCGGGGCGACCTTGCAGGCGATCTGGTTCGCGGGCCAGTTCCACGGCGTGATGAGGCCGCACACGCCGACCGGCTCGCGCACGACCTTCGTCGTGCCCTGCATCTTCTCGAACTCGAAGTCCTTCAGGACCCCGAGCGCGACCATGAAGTGCCCCAGGCCCGCCGGCGCCTGCTGCGGTGTCGCGACCGTGGCGAGCGGGGCACCCATTTCCTCGGAGATCGCCTGCGCCATGTCGGCGAGGCGATTCTGGTACGCGGCGATGATGCGCTCGAGGAGTGCCATGCGTTCCTCGCGCGTCGTGCGCGAGAAGGTCTCGAACGCACGCTTTGCCGCCGCGACCGCTCGATCCACGTCGGCGCGCGTGCCTAGCGAGATGACGCCAGCCACGCCCTCGGTGGCGGGATTCACGACGTCGAGGGTCTGCGGCTTTGCCGGGTCGACCCACTGGCCGTCGATGTAGAACTTTCGATAGTCGCGCATGGTCGGTCTCCTGCTACTCGGGCTGCGATCGTGACCGCGAATTTTATCCCAGCGCGACGGGTTCCCGGGGAATTCCGGCGAGGGGGGAATGGAGGCTCAGGCCCGGGCTTCCGTCGCGTGCGCCGCGATCATCCGGGCAAACCGCTCGTAGAGCTGCGGGGGGAAATCGTGCCCGAAGCCGTCGAGCAGCACGAGCTTTGCATCCCGGATCTTGCAGGCGGTGTCCACCCCGCCCGCATAGGGCACCAGCTTGTCGGCCTTGCCGTGGATGACGAGCGTCGGACAGGTGATCCTGCCGAGCACGGCGCTGCGGTCGCCGCTCGCGAGGATCGCGCCCAGTTGCCGCAGGAACCCGGCCGGGTGATAGCTCCGCTCCACGGCCCGGCGGATGCGCGCCCGGAATTCCTCCGGCGGGACCGGGTAACCGGGACTGCTGATGACACGAAACAGACGTTCGTAGTTCTCGACGATCGAGTCCACGCTGGTCGGATCCGCCGGCCGGTGCATGAGCTCGCGGCGGGTCCTCGCGGACGGCTGTGGCAGGTGGCGCGCGCCGGTCGTGGACATGATCGACGTGAGCGACAGGACCCTGTCCGGGCAGTGCGCCGCGACCAGTTGCCCGATCATGCCGCCCATCGAGACGCCGACCACGTGCGCCGAGGGTATGGCGAGTGCGTCCATGAGGCCGACCGTGTCCCGGACCATGTCGTCGAGGTCGTAGGGAGCCCGGACGCGCAGGCCGAGCAGCGTGCGCACGATCGCGCGGGCGATCCGCGGGACCCCGAGCTCGTCGAACTTCTGCGACAGGCCGATGTCGCGATTGTCGAAGCGAATGACGCGAAACCCCTGCTGCACCAGCCGCTCGCAGAACGCGTCCGGCCACGCGACCAGCTGCATGCCGAGGCCCATGATCAGCAGCACGACGGGGGCGGACGGGTCGCCCAGCGACTCGTACTCGAGCGTGATGCCGTTCGCGCGTATCGCGGTCATGATCACTGCCCCTCCGGGAAGTTGCGCATGCTCTCAGCATCGCGCGATGGATGCCAGCACTCCATCGAGCCGCCGCCCGGGGCCACGGCAGGCCGGCCGCTCCGCCCTGCACCGCTGAGGCATACTGACGACCTCTCATGACCGACGCTGCCGCCCCCGACCGTCCCAAGAGCCGCTCGCTCAAGCCGTTGCGGGCGCTGCTGCCGTACCTGCGGCCGCACCGGGGCGTCATGTTCCTGGCGCTCGCGGCGCTGCTGGTTGCGGCGGGCGCGATGCTGGCCCTGCCGCTCGCGCTCCGCCACCTGATCGACCAGGGACTCGCTGCGGGCAGCAGCGACACGATCAACCGGTATTTTCTCGCGTTCATGGCGGCCGCAGGCGTGCTCGGCGTGTTCAGCGCGCTCCGCTTCTACCTGGTCACGTGGCTCGGGGAACGCGTGGTCGCCGACCTGCGCGCGGCCGTGTACTCCCGCGTGATCCGCATGGACCCGGCGTTCTTCGAAGTGACGCGGATCGGCGAGGTGCTCTCGCGCCTCACCGCCGACACGACCCTCGTGCAGTCGATCGCCGGGGTGAACCTCTCGATCACGCTGCGCTCCGCGATCTCGCTTGCCGGCAGCCTCGTGATGCTCGCGATCACGAGTCCCCGGCTCACCGCCATGATCGTGGGGCTCGTGCCGATCGTCCTCGTGCCGCTCGTAGTGCTCGGCCGCCGCGTCCGCAGGCTGTCGCGGGCGTCGCAGGACCGGATCGCGGACACGAGCAGCATCGCCGACGAGACCCTGAATGCCATCCAGACCGTACAGGCCTACACGCTCGAGGACCTGAATGCGCTGCGCTTCGACGCGGCGGTCGAGAAATCCTTCGGTGCCGCGGTAAGCCGCACCAGGACCCGCTCGACGCTGACCGCGATCGGGATCACGGTCGTGTTCGGCGCAATCACCTTCGTGCTGTGGCTGGGAGCGCACGCGGTGATCCGCGGCGAGATGACCGGCGGGCAGCTCGGGCAGTTCCTGCTCTACGCGGTCTACGTCGCGGTCGCCGCGGCGTCGCTGAGCGAGATGTGGGGCGAAGTGCAGCGGGCGGCGGGCGCCATGGAACGCCTGGTCGAGCTGCAGCGCGCCGTGCCTTCGATCGTCGCCCCGCCGCATCCCGTTGCGCTGCCGACGCCGGGCCGCGGCGCGATCCGTTTCGAGCACGTGACCTTTCACTACCCGTCCCGTCCAGAGTCGCCGGCGCTCGCCGACTTCGACCTCGAGATCCAGCCCGGCGAGACCGTGGCCTTCGTCGGCCCGTCGGGCGCCGGCAAGAGCACGACGTTCCAGCTGCTGCTGCGCTTCTACGACCCGTCCTCAGGGCGAATCCGGATCGACGGCGTGGACGTCGCGACGGCCGACCCCGGGCAGGTGCGCCGCCGCATCGGCCTCGTGCCGCAGGACACGGTGCTGTTCGCGACGAGTGCGCGCGAGAACATCCGCTACGGCCGCCCCGACGCGAGCGACGCGGAAGTCGAAGCAGCCGCGGACGCGGCGGCGGCCGGCGAGTTCATCGGCCGCCTGCCGCAGGGTTTCGAGACCTTCCTCGGCGAGCGCGGGACGCGCCTCTCCGGTGGCCAGCGGCAGCGCATCGCGATCGCGCGCGCCATCCTGCGCGACCCGCCGATACTGCTGCTCGACGAGGCGACGAGCGCGCTCGATGCCGAGAGCGAGCGCTTCGTGCAGGCCGCGCTCGACCGGCTGATGCGCGGCCGCACCACGATCGTCATCGCCCATCGCCTCGCCACCGTGCTGCAGGCCGATCGCATCGTGGTCATGGACCACGGCCGCATCGTCGCGCAGGGCACGCACGGTGAACTCGTCCGCAGCAACGAACTCTACGGCCGCCTCGCGGCGCTGCAGTTCACTGACGCACCGGCCGCCGCCGCGGCGGCCCGGTAGCCCATGAAGGATCCGGAAACGGATACGAATTCCCGGGACCAGCCGATCGGTCCGGCCCTGCCCGGCTGGCGTCCGCCCGAGCGTCCGCAGCACACGGTCCTGGAGGGCCGTTATTGCCGGCTCGAGCCGCTCGATGCGGGACGCCACGCCGCGGACCTGCATGCGGCGAATTCGCTGGACCACGCAGGCCGCATGTGGACCTACCTCTTCAGCGGTCCATTCGCGACCCTCGAGGAGTTCACGGCCTGGCTCGAGGCGCGCGAAGACTCGCTGGATCCGCTCTTCTACGCGATCGTCGATGCCGAAACCGGACGGGCCGCGGGCCTCGCGTCCTACCTGCGCATCGACACGACGCACGGGGTCATCGAGGTGGGTCACCTCGCGTTCTCGCCCCTGCTGCAGCGGACGCGCGCGGCCACCGAGGCGATGTACCTCATGATGAAGCACGCGTTCGAACTCGGTTACCGCCGCTACGAGTGGAAGTGCGACGCGCTCAACGCCGCCTCGCGTCGCGCGGCGGAAAGGCTCGGCTTCCGTTTCGAGGGCGTCTTCCACCAGGCCGCGGTCTACAAGGGCCGCAACCGCGACACGGCGTGGTACTCGATCATCGACAGCGAGTGGCCGGCGCGCGAGACTGCGTTCCGGGCCTGGCTCGATCCCGCCAATTTTGACGACGACGGCCGACAACGACGCGCACTCCGTGGAGAATGACATGATATTCGGAGCAGATTTCCGCGCGCGCACCACACATGCCCTTGCCGCCGCGGCCGTCCTGCTTGCAGCGGCGCCCCCTGCGGTCGCGAACGAACCTGCGCCGGCGGGCCAGGGCGCGTTCACGAGCCAGTCCACGCCCGTCGCGCCGGTTGCGGCTGCGGACACCGCGCCACGCAGGCCGCGCATCGGACTCGTTCTCGCCGGCGGCGGCGCCAAGGGCGGCGCGCACGTCGGCGTGCTGAAGGTCCTCGAGGAGATGCACGTCCCCATCGACTGCATCGCGGGCACGAGCATGGGTTCGCTCGTTGGCGGCGGCTATGCGTCGGGCATCCCGGCCGCGGACCTCCAGACGTTCCTGGTCGGCATCGACTGGCCGAAAGTGATCGGCGGCAAGGGCCTGCGCGAGCTGGCGCCGATCGAGCAGAAGCGCGCCGGCGCAACCTACAGCAACGACCTCGACGTGGGCCTGCGGGACGGGGAGATCATCGTCCCGGGGGGGCTCGTCAATACGAGCGGCATCGACGACCTGTTGCGCAGCTACGTGGCGAAGGCGCGCAGCCAGTCGGACTTCGACAAGCTGCCCATCCCTTACCGGGCGGTGGCGACGGACATGGTTTCCGGCCAGATGGTCGTCCTCCGCAGCGGGGACCTCGCGACGGCGATGCGCGCCAGCATGGCGATTCCGGGCGCTTTTGCCCCCGTCCATCTCGACAAATACATCCTGAACGACGGCGGCATGGTCCGGAACCTGCCCATAGACGTCGCACGCGACACCTGCGCGGACGTGGTCATCGCCGTGAACCTCGTCACCGAGCCGACAACCCCCGACAAGCTGCAGACCGCCACACAGCTCGCAGGGCGTGCGATGGACGTCATGCTGGAAGCCAACGTCCGTCTGCAGCTGCAGACGCTGAAGCCCGGCGACGTGCGCATCGACGTGCAGATGGGCGACATCGGCACGGCCGATTTCGAGCGCGTCCCGGAGACGATTCCGCTCGGCGAGAAGGCCGCCCGGGCCGCCGCCGGCGAACTGGCGAAATACTCGGTGCCGCCCGAGCAGTACGCGGCCTGGCGCGCGCACGTTACGACCGGCCAGGAAATCGACGCGCGGGTCGCGGGCGTGAAATTCGAGGGCCTCGAGTGGATGAATCCCGCTTATCTGGAGACCCGCACCGACATACGCCCGGGCGACAAAGTGGACAACGAGCGCATCAGCCAGCAGGCGCGCGAGATGACGGCACTCAAGGACATCGATTCGGTGGGCTACCAGCTGACCGGCGACCCGAAGAATCCGACACTAGTGTGGCTGCCGAGGGAAAAGAACTGGGGCCCGAATTTCGTCCAGTTCGACCTTGGCCTGTACGCGACCCAGGGCAACGATTCGGGCTTCGTGCTCTACATGAAGCAGGACCGCCGCTGGCTGAACTCGCTCGGCCTGCAGTGGCGCAACGAAATCCAGCTTGGAACGAACAACGAGATCGCGACGAGCCTCTACCAGCCGCTCGACGTCGCGCAGCGGTTCTTCGTAGAACCGAAGGCCTTCGTCTCCCGGGCCTACGAAAACCTCTACGTGAACGACGACCGCATCGCGAACTACCGGTTCGACGACTGGGGCGGCGACGTGGAATTCGGCGTGAACTTCGGTACCAAGGCACAGGTGCGACTGGGTTACGTGTACGACAACCGTTCCGTCACGGTGGACACGGGATCGTCTGTCACGACGGACACGGGAACGACGGTGCTTCCGAACCTTCGCGCCGTGGACGCCGGGATAGTCTCCCAGGCGATCTGGGACACCCGTGACACCGCATTCAACCCGACCCACGGTGTCGTCGCAGCCGTCGAATACCTGCGCAGCGACACCTCGCTCGGTGCCGACCGGAACTGGGAACGAATCGAGGCGGGCCTCGGCGTCGCGGTGCCCATCAGGGGCGATATCGTGTGGATCACGGCCGCGGGCGGCACCGACTTCAATTCCGACCTTCCGCTCGACCGGGACTTCGCCCTCGGCGGTCCCGGCAGCTTCCCCGGCCTGCCGCTAGACGCGCTGCGGGCCCCGGAATACTGGACGCTGAACGGCAGCTACCTCTGGAAGCTCAAGGACATCCAGTCCATCCGCGGCCAGGCGCTGTATGCCGGGATGCGGCTCGAAACCGGCGAGGTCGACAACTGGGCCGAGTCAAAGGGGCTGCAGCCCATCTACGGCGGCTCGATCTACATCGCGGGCCGCACGCTGGTGGGCCCCCTGACCATCGGCGTCGGCGCGACGTCGTTGAACACCTGGACCATCTGGCTCGCGGTCGGCCGACCCGTCGGCCAGGGAACGATCCTGGAGCGCGGCATCTTCCGCTGACCCTGCTCGCATGATCGCGGGCCCGGGGGCAGGCGCGCGGCCCCTGGGCCGCCCTCCCGGGCAGGGTTCTCCAGCCGACACCCAGCCAGGGGCCGGCCCGCACCGGCCGCGCGGCGTGCTGCGCTGCAACACCTGAGAATCTAAGTAGATCTACGACTAATCTCCCGTCGCGCCGAGGCAGAGGATCCGCGTGTCGTTATCGAGGCCGGGCAGCGACGCCTGAAGGCGCGCCACCCGGGGCAGGTGCCAGGGCGGCGATCGAACGCACGGGTTCGACGCTTCCCTGACATAACAACCAAGCACTGGGAGCTCGACATGCGTCGTACCGAGACCTTCTACGAACTGATCCGTCGCCAGGGAATTTCCCGGCGCAGCTTTCTCAAGTTCTGCTCCTTGAGCGCTGCATCGCTCGGCCTCGCGCCGGCGTTCGCACCGCGCATCGCGCACGCGCTCGAGACGAAGCCGCGCGTGCCGGTGATCTGGATGCACGGCCTCGAGTGCACCTGCTGCACGGAGAGCTTCATCCGCTCCGCGCACCCGCTCGCCAAGGACGTGATCCTCTCCATGCTGTCGCTCGACTACGACGACACGATCATGGCTGCGGCCGGCCACCAGGCCGAGCAGTGCATCGAGGACATCCGCCGCGACTACAAGGGCCAGTTCATCCTGGCCGTCGAAGGCAACCCGCCGCTCGCGAACGGCGGCACGTTCTGCATCCCGGGCGGCCGCCCGTTCGTGGACCGGCTGAAGGAAGTCGCTGCCGACTCCGCCGCCGTCATCGCCTGGGGCTCCTGCGCGTCCTGGGGTTGCGTGCAGGCCGCGAAGCCGAACCCGACGCAGGCGACCCCGATCCACAAGGTGATCACCGGGAAGCCGATCATCAAGGTGCCGGGCTGCCCGCCGATCGCGGAAGTGATGACGGGCGTCATCACCTTTTACCTGACCTTCGGCCAGCTGCCGGCGCTCGACCGTCAGGGCCGGCCGCTGATGTTCTACAGCCAGCGCGTGCACGACAAGTGCTACCGCCGGGGGCACTTCGACGCCGGCCAGTTCGCCGAGACGTTCGACGACGCGGGCGCACGCATGGGTTACTGCCTGTACAAGGTCGGGTGCCGCGGACCGACGACGTACAACGCGTGCTCGACCGTGCGGTGGAATGAGTCGGTCTCCTTCCCGATCGGCTCCGGCCACGGCTGCATCGGCTGCTCGGAGCCCGACTTCTGGGACAACGGGCCCTTCTACGAGCGGCTCGAGAACTTCCCGCGGATGGGCATCGAGACCACGGCGACCAAGGTGGGCGCAACGGCAGCGGCGATCGTCGGCGTAGGCGTCGCAGCGCACGCCGGGCTCACCGCCCTGCGACAGGCCAAGGTGAAACCCAACTCACCGAGCCGCGAGTCCGAGAAGACTTCGGTCTGACCGAGTGGAGACTGAAAAATGAGCATTACAACCCCGAACGGCTTTGAGCTCGACAACTCGGGC
>Ga0209253_10004662_pt1 | contig 11950 bp, 12 predicted proteins | sample FrelakmetBRP12BR_FD_187145 | JGI IMG/M metagenome (GOLD analysis project Ga0209253, IMG submission 187145) | Freshwater lake sediment microbial communities from the University of Notre Dame, USA, for methane emissions studies - BRP12 BR (SPAdes)... | ecosystem: Environmental > Aquatic >...
CCTTCGTCGTCGGATTCATCGCGCTGTGGCTTTTCAGCCTGTTCGTCCTCTGGTTGTTCATGGGCGGCGGGATTCGCTGACGGCCCCCGGACGCCCCGTGCGCGTCCCATCCCGGCGAGCCGGAGCGCCCGGTGCGGAACCGGGTGCGTGTATGTGCGCGTGGATCATGCGACTGCCCCTGGTTGGCCCGTTGCGCTGACGTCGGTCAAGCGGACGGGCCGGAGCCGGGACCGGAGAGGAGGTAGCCAAAGGCTCCACTGCCGCGGTATCACCGTTGGCACCACCGCGGCCGTCGGCAGCCAGCTACCTCGTCCACAAGACGGCGTGCTCGACGCCGGAAGGTGTGGCGCTCACGCCCACAGCCGTGCCAGTCTCGTTGACATCGAGGGCCATCGTGCCGCCGCCGAGGGTCGCGAGGTCGATGATGATCCCGTCCTGCCAGACGAAGGCAGGTGGACCTCCACCCACGATCTGGCCCTTGTCGTTGATCTCCCAGGGGATGGCGCGTGTCCCGAGGTCCGTCAGCGTGCCGTCGTCCCAGAGGAACGTGCGAACGTCTGCTGGGCCAGGCGCGTAGCTCCAACCGGTGACTTGGCCGCCGGCGTTCATGGCGTTGGCGAGGTTGGATCGGCCGCCACTCGTCATGCCGACGTCGGTCATCACACCGTCGTGCCAGATGAAGGCCTGCTGGTCCATGCCCGTGGCCGACCGGTTGCCCATGATCTGGCCGTCCTCGTTGATCGAGATGAGACGGCCCTGGGTGCCGATGTCGCCGAGGTCGGTCATCGTGCCGTCGTCCCAGAGGAAGCCGTGGGTCTTGCCGGAGGCCGTCCAGCTCTGGCCGACGACCTGCCCGCGCTCGTTGATGGCCTCGGCACGAGCGTAGTCCCCGCCCAGGGTGCCGAGATCGGTCATGACGCCGTCCTGCCAGAGGAACGCACCGCTATGGGCGGACGCCGTGACGAACTCTCCCACGACCTGGCCGCGATCGTTGATGTCGAGGGCGTCGGCGCCGTGCGGTCCGGGGCTCCCGATGTCGGTCATCACGCCGTCCTGCCAGGTGAACGCGTGCCCCGCCATCGACGGCGTCAAGCTCGAGCCGACCACCTGTCCGCGGTTGTTGATGTCCCATACGACCGTTGACCTTCCGCCGAGCGTCCCGAGGTCGGTCATCACCCCGTCGCGCCAGACGTAGGCGCGGGTGTAGCTGGCCGAGGGCGGCCAGCTCATGACGAGCACCTGACCGCAGTCGTTGACCTTGATGGCCCGGGTGGGACCGCCCAGGGGCGCCCCGAGATCGACGATCGAGCGCGGCGCGAGCGTCTCGAGGTCGATGAGCGAGAGGGAGATCACGTCCCCGACTCGGATGAGGCGGCGGTCGGTGATCTGCGGGTTGGCGGCGAGCAGGGCCTCAACGCTCGTTCCATACCGCCTGGCGATCCCCCACAAGGTGTCGCCGGCCACGACGACGTGGGTCGGCGGCTCGGGGCAGCCGACCGCCGGGCCCAGGCTCGCGGTCGGCGCGGGGCGTGGCGTCGGACTGGGCGATGGGCCGGCCGTCGGGGCCGGAGTGCGCGACCCCGTGACGTTGGGCGTGAACGGCGCGACGGGCGGCGAAGGTGTTGCGAGGGCTTGCGGGCTCGAGGCCGGCGACGGCGATCCTGCCGGCATCGGGGTGCCCGGGGTGCCGGCGCACGCCGCGAGGATGACCCCGAGGAGGAGGGACGCGGCACGGCGCTGGGCGTTCATCTGTCGCCGCCGGTGGTGCGGGTTGGGCCGCCGGTGAGACGGTTGACACAGGGCGTTGGTGGCGGCCGGTCGCCCTCGATGAAGATGGCAACCCGGCGGTGGTCCATCGCGACCGCTTCCTCGACCGACCGTCAGCGCCCGACGCTCGGGTCGACGACCCGGCCCATGAAGAGGACGGCGCCCGTCTCGACGTCGCGCAGGACGAACAGGAACGGGCGGTTCAGGCGAAGGGTGATCACCTCTTGCGGCGACGGCACTGACCCAACGCAGCCGCCGCCGGTCGCCCCCCCGATAACAGCCGTGGCCGCCGCCGCCTCGGTGCCCTCCTCATCGACGTCGATGTTCGCCTGGTGGATGACCTCGGAGATGTAGAGGATCTCCTCGTAGCTCTCGGGGACATGAATGCCACTGAGATCGGCCACTCCTCGGGTGAAGGCGAGCGGCATACCGAGCGCCTCGAGAAGCGTCCCCAGGCTGGCCCGGGTCCCGGCGCTGAAGCGAGGCAGGAGGAGCTCCACCGTGTAGGGATAGGTGCCCATGTCGCACATCTCGCCCGAGGTGCCGGGGGTGATCACGCCGAGCCTCTCGCGCTCGCTCTCGAGCGTCGCGGTGATCCGGCCGAGCTGGCTCGCGGTCAGCTTCGACTCGAAGGACGGGAGGTCGTCGGGCAGGATGAGCGTCATGGCAAGCGGGGTCGTCCAGTCCCCACCCAGGTACCGAAGCTCGGTCGCCTGCCAGCCGTTTCCTCGGGCATAGGGGATCGTCTGGCCGCCTAACTGCCACATCGTCGGGACCTTGACGAGCGAGCCGTCGAGGCGGGTGAACGGCAGGGGCCTCGTCGCCTCCTTGCCGAACTCGAGCTCCCATTCGCCCTTGAGGTAGACCGCGTTGACGAGGACGAGCCGGGTCAGGTCGTTCAGCACGCCTTCGGGGATCAGCGCCGGGATGCGCTTCTTCGTCTGGTCGCTCACCCAGGCGTTGATCGTCTTGCGGGCGGCCTCGTAGTCGGCGACGAAGTCGACGAGGCGGACGCCGGCCCCGAAGGTCGCGGCGATCCGCTCCAGGTAGGGCTGCTCGATCTTCCAGCGCTGCTGCGCGAACGCGGAGTTTGCGATGCGCAGGGCCAGCTCGCGAGTGGGCGGATCGAGCATCTCATCCTGCCAGGTGGCGTTGCGCGACGCCAGGGCCTGCTCGAGGGCGTTGAGCCCGGGACCCAGGTCGTCCCAGCCGCTCGCGTGGAGGACGGCGTCCATCTGGCTCGCGGTCTCGCCCTTGGCACCCGCCCGGGCCATCGCGAGGGCGAGGGCGATGCTCGTCGGCGAGAAGACGGTGTTCTCATCCGGCTTGAGCGTCCCGTCGGCCAGCATGGCGCGGAGGAGATCAAGCCCGAAGGCGTTGACCGAGGCGGCGGCGGTCTTCGCGGCAGCGGGGTCGGGGGTTGCCCGGGGGACACTCGCCTTGGCCAGCTCGACACCGGCGATCTCCGGTTCCGCCAGGGCGATCCAGGGTTCGCCGTCCTTGCCGGCCATCGCGACCCAGCCGTGGCCGATGCGCTGCCACCACGCCAGGCCGGGACCGTCGAACCCAGCGAACGAGACGGGCATGACCATGTACCAGACGTAGCCGCTTGCGCTGACGGGACCGTCGAAGACCCGCAGTTCTGTCCCGGTCGGCAGCCACGGCTTGGCCATGATCGAGTCGTCGCTCACCCGCGGCTCCGAGCGGACGACGAGGTTGTCCGAAACGGTGACGACCACCTTGCCGACGAACGGATCGAGCGCGACGGGTGTCCCGGTGGGGGTCGGTGCAGACGTCGCGGCAGGCGAGGTGGACGGGGCGGCCGTGGGCGCCGCCGGCAGCGCGGTACCGCTCGGCGGGGGCGAGCCTGCTCTCAGCGAGGACGATGGCGAGGAGGTGCTGCATCCAGCGACGAGGGCGATGACGGATGCCAGCACCACGACCCGGCGAGCGAGTTCGCTGTGCATGTGCGCACGCCTCTCGGGACGCCTGGGGCGGATCGGCCTCGACAGTGGTTTGGCCCGGTCGCGGCGGGCGCGATGTGGGCTGTTCGTCGGCGCCTCCGCCGCCCGAGTAGACGCTCCGTGATCCCGCCCTGTTACACGAGGGCCGAATGGCATGGCCCCCGGACGCCCGGTGCGCGTCCCATCCCGCCGCTGGGGGTAGAGCGAGTTCGTTTGGCGCCTGGGGCCGGTAATGACTCAGTCGTCGTCCAAAGGCCCGGGGCCGGTGGGCGGCTCGGCGCCCCCAGCCAGCAGCCCGGTGAGCCAGCCGAGCAGCCTGTCGCCGCCGAGGGGATCGCGCGACCGCTGCGCGCCGATGCCGATGGCGACGCACCCTGCGAGCCAAACCCAGGTGCCGATCCCGATGGATGCGACCACGGACCCGGTGACCATGCCCAGCACGAGCGCCGCCACCCCTGCCAGGGCGCAGGCGATGCCGAGGACCGTCGCGATGGACAGCCGCGTCTCTAGGTCCTCGGAGAGACGGATGACCAGCGCCACGGCGAGCCAGAAGTTCGCTGTCCAGCCGACGATGCCCAGCAGGCCGACGACCGGAAACAGGGGGATGCAGAGGACGGAGAGCAGTCCGGCGAGCAGCGTGAACCCGAACCCGATCCATTCCTCGGTGGACTCTGGGCTGTCGCTCGGCAGCGCGATCGACGCGGCGGGGAGCGCTTGGGCCACGAGCCAGAGGACGATGCCGGCTGCGAGAAGCCATGTTGCCGGTGTCCAGCGGCGCATCGTCGCCCCTTCCTGATGCCGGTCAGGATCACCCGTGAAGCCGTGGCTGTCGAGAGACGAACGGCCCCCGGACGCCCAGTGCGCGTCCCATCCTCCGAATCGAGCGGAGCGCCCGGTGCCCTGTCGCTCCGCGCGGAGGCGCGGGGGCGATTCAAGATTGACTACGGCTGCTTGACGCCCTTGACAAGCCTGGCTTCGGCGCCGCCCCACAGGCCGTAGGAGATCGAGACGCCAGCGAAGCCGGCGTCCTCCATCATCCGCCGCGCCTCGGCCTCACCCCACACCCACACGCCTAAGGCGTCGGTCTTGACCGACACTTTCGCGTCATCGACCTTGGAGCCAATCGTGAGCACGGCGCGCCCGCCGGGGCGAAGGACCCGATGCATCTCGTTCAGCGCCTTCTGCGGCTCGGGGAAGAAGTCCAGGCTGCCCATGCAGGCGACGGCGCTGAACCGACCATCCTCCCAAGGCAGCGCCACGGCATCACCCTTGACGATCTGCGCCGTCCCGGCGGCGACACGATCACGGAGTCGCCGTCGAGCAAGGCCCACTTGGATGTCCGAGACGTCCAGGCCCGCGATCTGGCCCACGTGCGACGCGTGCTTCTCCAGGAACACCGCGGATCCGCAGGCGACCTCCAGCAGGTCGTCGTCGGGCTGGAGGTCCAGCACCCCGGCTACCAGGGGGTACACCGGCCCGTGCCCCAGCGGCATGACCCGGGCACCGACCCACCCAAGCGGGCCGCGCGGCACCGAGACCGAGAACAGCAGCGTCTTCCGCAGACCCGTGCCCCTCCCCCGTCCCGACCGGCTGCGGCCGACGAGGACTGCACCCGAGACGAGTGCCAGCGTGGCGAGGGCAGCCCCGGCCACCATAAGGCGGCGACGCATGCCGCGAACCCTCCTGGGACGACTCCCGCGGGTCGGTCTCGCCAGTGGCTCGGCGTGGTCCCGGCGGCCGTGGTGTGGACCGCGCGTCAGAGCCTCCCGCTGAGCGCTCACCGGAGGGCGGCGGTCAGGCATCTGGCTAGAGGCAAACGGCCCTCGGACACCTGGGCGTGTCCCATCCTCCGAGGAGAGCGGAGCGGAGGGCTGGCCGCGCTGCGATCGCTGCGACTACCAGCACAAGTCCCACAGCGGCGACGGCGTCGACGGCGTCGGGGCGACGATCAACTCCGTCACCGTCAAGGCCCTGAGACTGCCAGCAGCAACCAGACCAGAAGAACGAGCAGGCCAACGATCCAGATGCCGGCCCCCCCAAGGATCAGCGGCCCAAGGACGAATGCGGCCATGGAGCTGCTAGAGCCTCCAACCATCGAGCCGGCCATCAAGAGGCCGACGAGCCCGACCAGCGTCCAGACCCCGAGCCCAAGGGCCGGCCATCGCGCGGCGCGTCGGTGTGGGTGCTGCGGGGTTGCGGGTTCGCTGGGTGGCCTGTCTCTGCGACCAGAAGCCCGAGACGGTTGCGTCATGAACAGCAGGAGAGCGAGCACCCCTGCGCCCACGAGAAAGACGCCCACGGCCAGCAGCGGCATCACCGTCGCGACAATGCCCCCGTCCCGGGTCGGTCTCGCCAGTGGCTCGGCGCGGTCCCGGCGGCCGGTGTTCGGGCCGCGTGTCAGAGCCTCCCGCTGGTGGACAAGGTAGACGCGGGTCGCGGGTCTGGCGAGAGGCGAATGGCACCCGGACGCCCGGTGCGCTTGCCATCCCGCGAACCCCAGCGGTGGGCCCACCGGGCCGCTCGGTGTCGGTCAGGCGCTCGAGCCTCCCGTTGCGGGCAACGCGGCCGGGTCGGACGCCGGCTTCGGACGCCGGTGCAAGAAGACCAGCATGAGCAGGGCGACGGCTCCCACGAACAGGCCCAGCACTACGGCGGTGAGGTAGAGCGCCGGCTCCTGGTCCGGGAACGGGCCGAGCACGACGAGGACCAGCGCCCCCAGCAGGGGGACAATGAGAAGCAGGAAGGGGGCCGTCAACCCCACGCTCTGCGCCAGCGAGTAGGCCGCCACGGCCTCCCGCGCCTCGGTCGTCCGCTCCCCCACGATCCACAGGCCGAGCCAGAGGAGGAGTGCCAGGAGGCTGCACGGCATCCAGAGTGCGTGACCGGTGATGTCGTAGCGGCCAACGATGACCGGGGTGAGGGCGGCGATGACCACCCAGATCGCGAACGACATCACGCTGCGAATGTACGTGACCTCGTGCGCGTCGCTCGCGCCCCCGCTCCGGACGCTGATGAGCGCCCCGAACCCGACGAACACGCCGGCGATCCCGGCCAGCTGAACCAACAGATCGGCGTCCGGCATTGCTCGCCACCTCCCGCAGGCCGCCACTGGCTCGGCGCGGTCCCGGCGGCCTGGGCATGGATCGCGCCGACCGGCCTGATCGATGTCAGCCGGCGTTCGCGCCGGCGAGCGACGGCTCCGGAACGGTCGCCGGGGCGGCGGGGGCTGTCTCCTCGGTGATCGGCACCGGCCGAGGAGGCTCGGAGCGTGGCCGGACCCGGGACCGCTCCTCGATCCAGGCGAGGACGTCGCGGGGGAGCTGCATGCTGGACACGGCCCCCATGTCGCCCTTGCCCTCGTGGAGTTGCAGCGTGCAGTCGGGGATCAGGCGGGCGGTCTCCTCCAGGATCTCCCGCGACAGGAAGGGGCCCTGGTCGCCGCCGATCAGCAGGACCGGCACCTTGATGTCGGGCAGGATCTCGCGTGCGTCGCATGCTTCGGCATCGGTCTCCACCATCAGGTTGTGCACGAAATCGGATCGGGAGCGGTCGGTGAAGAGGCGGTCCATGACGGCGGCGAGGGCCCGGACGAGGCCCGCCGGCCGGAGGTCGGGGGCCATGGTCGCGAGCATCTGCGCCCAGGCATCGGTCGAGCGACCCTCGCCGACAAGCGTCGCGAAGTCGCGGTCGATGGCCCGGCCGCGCTCGGTCAGCGCGTAACCGGTTGACGCGTTGGCGAGGTAGTCGAGGCGCTCGGGATGGCGGGCGGCAAGGTAGAAGCCGATCCAGCCCCCATAGTCCTCTCCAAGGACGAGGTCCACCCTCCCGCCGAGCTCGTCCGCGATGAGCGCGGCGTGATCCTCGGCCATGTCCGCGATCGTGTACCCCTCCGGCATGTCCCGCTTGCGGTTCACGAGCCAGCAGGTGTACCCGGCCTGCGCGAACGGGCGGAGGACGAACGGGATCGACGCGACCCGGAGCCCGATGGGGAACCCGAGGCCCGGGCCGCCGACGATCCAGAACAGGGTCTTCGGGCCCGTGCCCCACCGGATGTAGGCCATCCCGTTGGGGAACATACCGGTGACCGGTTTCGGGATCCCCGGCAGGCCGCCTCGTGACCGGGCCAGGGCGACACCGGCCGTGGCGGCAGCGAGCGTCCCGCCGGCGACGAGAGCGAACGTGGTTCGTCGGCGCATGGCGTGATCCTCCCCGAGGGACGCAGCCGCGGGTCGGTCTCGCCAGTGGCTCGGCGCGGTCGGGGCGGCCGGTGTTCGGGCCGCGTGTCAGAGCCTCCCGCTGGCGGTCACCGTAGCCGGTACTTGCGTCTCTGGCGAGAGGCGAACGGCCCCCGGACGCCCGGTGCGCCCGCGCCGACTCGCCGGCACGGGAGCGTGTCTCAGCGGAGCTGCCACACCACGAGCTCATCGTGAGCCTTCGTTCCGCTGATCCCGATGACGCCCGCCGGCCCGTTCGCGACGAGGCCCGGGCCGTAGTCGAACCTTGGTGTCGCGGGTTGCGGCAGCCTGCTCCAGGTGGCGCCGTCGTCGCTCACCCAGGTCTCATGCCTCGCGCCACCGTGTGGGGTTCCATAGGCACCGACGGCGACGTACCCACGCTCCGTGAGGGCCACGCTCGTCACGGCCGTCACCTGGACGCCCGTGTCACCCGGCTCGGTCGGGGGGAGGCCTGGGCCGACCGGAAGCACCGTCAACGTCCACTTGACGCCATCGACAGAGGACCAGGCGGTCGGCACCGTCCACTCGTCCGGCGCCTCGTGGTAGGAGGCGGCGACGTGGACGCTCGTCGCGCTCCAGCCGCCGAGGACCCAGGCGGACCGACCCGCGGTCGGAGCCACGCCCGCGACCACCTGGGCGCCCTCACCAGGGAAGCCGCCGAGGACGCGCCACGATCCCCCCTCGACCGCGGCCGCCACCGTCGTGACGGTCCTCCAAGGGGGCCAGATCCGCTCGCTCGCCGCCAGGATCTGCGTCCCGGTCTCGCTCGCGATGCCCACCGGAACGCGGTCGTAACCCTCCCAGGCGGCCGGCGGGGTCGTCTCCGTGCGCTTCCAGCGAATCCCGTCCGCCGACCGCCAGAGCATGGCCCCGTAAAGGCACGCGCCGGACCATGACGACTCCGCCGCCATCCAGCCGCCGGCGACCGGCCAGGCGGCGACGAACTCGCCGTCCGAGTCGGCGAACGCACGGCGCCAGGTGCGCCCGTCGGCCGAGATCCACGTGATCGGGCTGACCGCGCACTCCGGGCCCCCTCCCGTGGCACCGACGCCCCGGTGGCACGGTGCGTGGCTGTACCCGCCCACGACGAGGACCTCGCGGCCGTTCGTCGTGATCACCCGGCCCAGCATGCCGTTGCCGTCCTTCGCCTCCTCCAGCGGGAGCTGGATCGGGAGCCGCACGCGCTTCCAGGACCGGCCGTCCTTCGAGTGCCAGACCGCCCCCGCGTGCCCGTCGAGGACGACGTAGCCCTTCGCGAAGCCGACCAGGCCATCGATGGGCGAAGAGCCGATCTCCCCCGCGACGGCGAGGTCGCTCGGGTATCTCATCGGGATCGCCCCGAGGCGATGCCAGACCAGCGTCGCCGCAGGGCTCGCCGACGGCGACGCCGACGGTGCCGGTGTCGGGGAGGGAACGTATGTCGGCTTGGGAGTTGCCGGCTCCACGGTCGGCGCGAGCGAGGTGAGGACTCCTGGGCTCCGCAGCGGCGAAGATCCCATGGGCGTCGGGGAGCCCGGGGTGCCCGCGCACGCGGCGAGGAGAACCCCGAGGAGGAGGGACGCCGCAACGCGCTTCGCGTTCATCTGTCGCCGCCGCTGGTGCTGCGGGTTGAGCCGCCGGTGAGACGGTTGACACTGGCAGTTGGTGGCGGCCGGTCGCCCTCGATGAAGATGACAACGCGACGGTGGTCCATCGCGACCGTCTCCTCGACCGGCCGCTAGCGCCCGACGCTCGGGTCGACCACGAGGCCCATGAGGAGGACGGCCCCCGTCTCGACATCGCGCAGGACGAACAGGAACGGGTGATCGAGGCGAGGGGTGGTCAACTTGAGGGGCTCGCTGCTGCACCCGCCGCCCGTCGCCATGCCGACCGCGGTCGCCGCGGCCGCGGTGGTGCCGATCTCGTCGGCATCGATGTTTGCCTGGTGGATCACCTTGCTGATGTAGAGCAGGTCGCTCTCGGACTCCGGCACGTGGATTCCGCTGGAGTCCGCGGCGCCGAGGCGGAAGGCTCGGTCGATCCCCAACGACCCGAGGATCGGGACCAGGTCCGCCTTCGTCTCGATGCCGAAGCGCGGCATGAACAGCTCGAGGTCATGCGGGCAGAAGCACGTGCAGCTTTCCTCCGCGGAGTTGCCCTCACAGTCTGCCGTCCTCGCGCATCAGGTAGGCGGCGAGCCTCGACGAACGCCGCACGAAGGCGCTTGATCAGGCGTTCGCGACGCTCCCGATCAGCGACTCGCGGTTGCGCAGCCGCTGGTGCTCCCACTCCGCGAAGTCCTTCGGCGGGTGGACGATCTCGGCGTCCGGCTTGCGCTCCAGCCGGGCCACCTCGTTCGGGCATCCGGTCACGCACAGCCCGCATCCGATGCAGCGACTTCGGTCGACGACCGAGAACCCATCCCCTTCGGAGATGGCACCCACCTGGCAGCGCTCGATGCACGTGCCGCAGCTGGCGCAGAACTCAGGCTCGATGACGGCGTAGTAGTTGGCGTAGGCCACCGAGTCGGCGATGCCCCAATCGGTGATGCCACGCAGGATGCCGCAGCAGCACCCGCAGCAGTTGCAGACGTAGCCGACCCCCTCCGTCACATTGGTGACGGTGTGCACGAGCCCGACCTGCTCGGTCATGTCCAGGAGCGCCAGCGCCTCGGCCTGGGTGAGGTCCCCTGGTTGGTGGGCGCGTTCGCGGCTGGAGAAGCTGAGGCATACCCCGGTCGGATAGGGGCACTTCTCGCCGAGCTGCTCCTGCTGGAGCCGGCAGATGCACTCGTTGACGGTGAAGGTCCGCTCCTCGAGGAGGAGGGCCCGCACGTCGTCATAGGGCAGGATCGCCTCGGACTTGACGGTGCCCCCCGCCGGGACCACCCGGTGCAGGGCCGGCTGCGGCTTCATGATCCCCTGGGCGCCGCCACCGGCAAGGTAGTCCTCCACCAGGTGGGCCAACTCGTGGTCCATCAGCTCGGCCTGTGCCTCGTAGATGCCGACCACGAAGGGTGCCAGCCGGAAGCGAGCCTCCCCACCCGGTTTGTCCAGCCAGACGATGCCGCGGCGGACCAGCTTGAACAGCGCCCGGGTGATCTCGCCGGCGGGCTTCCCGGCCCGGGCGGCAATCGCCCCCACGGGTTCGGGCGTCCCGCTCAGGAGTCCGGCCAGGGCGGCCTCCTGGGGCGAGCAGATCTTCTGCAGGATCTGGATCTCCAGCCCGGAGTCCGTCCTGGGGAACCCGTTGGGAAGCCGGTCGAGGGCTTCCGCCATGAGGTCATAGGAGGCGTCATGCATGTCTTCGGACTCTCGGCACCGTACTGCACTCCGATGGAGGGTCACGATGACCGCGCCAAGGAAGCCTGGCGAGAGGCGAACGGCCCCCCGGGGGCCGTGTGTAGCCGATGGAACAGCCGAGCCCCGACCGCCGTGGCCGGGGCTCGTTTCGCTGTGGCAGGGACGATCAGGTCCGCCGGTTCAGGTGCCGGGTGCTCGGTAGGCGGGCATGCGCTTCGCGCCCGCGTCCATCTCCTTGGCGGTCAGGAGCGGTGTCGTCGTGACCCGGAACGAGCCGGTGAGGGCGAGCGCCAGCGCGAGACCCGTCGCGGCCTCCGCCTCCGGGAAGTCGGTGACGATGAAGATGTCCTCGTCGCCGTAGGCCCAGTACGCGGTCTCGGTCGTCCCGCCGAGGCCCCCGACGGTCTTGCGGAAGAACGCCTCCCGCTTCCTGAACCCCTCCTTGACGGTGCCTTCCAGTCCGGCCTTCGTGTACTGGAGGCGGTAGAGGTACTTCGCCATCCGGCATCCTCCTCGCTGGGCGCATCGCAACGCCCTGTCCCGGCGGGTCGGTCTCGCCATTGGCCCTGCGCGACTGTCAGGCGACCGTATGGGACGCCGCGCTGGGGGGAACCCGACGGCTCCCATGCCTCCCCCTGAGTCGGGGAAGTCTGCGCCTGTCTCGGCCGATTGAACAGCGGGTTTCGCAGTCGGCCCCCCGACC
>Ga0209253_10004663_pt1 | contig 11946 bp, 11 predicted proteins | sample FrelakmetBRP12BR_FD_187145 | JGI IMG/M metagenome (GOLD analysis project Ga0209253, IMG submission 187145) | Freshwater lake sediment microbial communities from the University of Notre Dame, USA, for methane emissions studies - BRP12 BR (SPAdes)... | ecosystem: Environmental > Aquatic >...
CCCGCCGCTGCGGGCGCGCGAAGGTGCAGCCGGTGGCGGGGGCGGCGGCGGTGCTCCTGCCGGCGGCGGCGACGCGGCGGAGGTGGTGGTCCGCGTGGAGGCTGCCGTGGCGCCCTTCATCGCCGCCGCCGAGGCAGAGCGCCAGCGGCTCGTCGGTGTGCACCTCGCGCGGCCACTCACGCGCGACCGGACCCGGACCTCGCCGCTCGGCGCGGCGGCTGCCCAGGCGATCCGGACCGCCGTGCGGGCCGACTTCGGGCTCGTGAACGCCGGCGGCCTGCGGCTCGACCTGCCTGCGGGCGACCTGCGCTACGGGCAGCTCTACGAGGCCGTCCCTTTCGACGACGAGCTCGCGCTCGTGACGCTCACCGGGATGCAGCTGATGGACCTGCTCGGGCGCCTGGCATCCGGCGACAAGGGCTTCCCGCAGCTGGCCGGGATCACCTTCGACGGCGCCCAGGCACGGACCTGCGACGGTCGCCCCATCGACCCGGCCCACGTCTACGCGCTGGCGCTGAACGAGTTCCTGGCGCGGGGTGGAGACGGCACGCAGCCGGCCCTCTCGAGGCTCCCGCGCGGCGCGGTGTCGATGCGGGAGGAGCTCAACCTGCGCGACGCCCTGCTCGCCTGGCTACGGACCGCAACGCCGGCCCGCGTCGGCGAGCCGTGCCCGTGAGTCCGGAGCTTTGCCGCCGCCGCTTGCAGCCCCCGGGAATGGAGCTTTCCGGGCCGAGGATCGGCACGGCGTCGCGCGACCGGCTTGCCTCCTAGGGGCGCATGCAATAGAACCCGGAGCCATCAGCGCGGTTAGCTCAGCTGGATAGAGCGTCGGCCTCCGGAGCCGAAGGCCACAGGTTCGAATCCTGTACCGCGCGCCACCCTTTCCGAAGGCCTCGCCGGCAGTTGCGCCGGTGGGGCCCTTGCGTTGGTGGGCACCGCTCCGCCCGGAGCGTCCCGGGCGCGTCCGAGAATGGGGCCGGCCCCGGCCCGAGCGATCCACTCGTCGACGAGGAGCTCGAGCACCCGGAGCGGCACCGCGCCGTTCTCGAGCACGACGGCGTGGAAGTCCTTCAGGTCGAACCTCGCGCCGAGCGCAGCCCGGGCCTTGTCGGGCGGCTCGAGGAACTTGAGCTGCCCGACCTTGCACGCGCAGGCCTGCCCGCCGCACGGCCCGGAACATCTCCGCCTGCAGCCGGCAGAGGTCGGCACCCGCTCGACCGGGATCGTGCCGGGCGGCACAGGCTGCGGAAGTACTCCGGCATGCGGGCATTCACCTCGCCGAGGATCTGCCGGTAGCGCGCGAGCACCTGCTTGCGGCCCTCGTCCGTGTTCGGGAAGAGGAAGCGCGGGTCCTCGTGCAGACCCGTCATGCGCTCGGCCACCGTGCCGGCCACCAGGCCCTGGCTCTCGAGCAGCGCCGAGGGCAGGACCAGGCTCGCCTTCTCCTGCCGCTGCATCTCCGCCGTCAGCGCGTCGAGCTTGTCGCCCGTGGCTTCGAGCCGGGCGACGTGGTTGCGCGCGGTCTTCTCGTTCTTCACGACGTGCTGGGTCTGGAGGAAGCTCGAGAGCGCCACCTGCCTCCCGAACATGGGGCTGATGGGGCAGAGGCCTTCCGACGACAGCCAGTCGAAGCGCCGGAACGCGAGGCCCGCGCCGTAGAGGTCGAGCAGGATGTCGAAGGTGATCCGATCCTGTCGCCTCAGCTTGGCGGGGTCGAGCCGCCGGACCTCGCCGACCCGCTTCTCGGCGAAGGAATAGTCGTCGTCGCGCTTCGCGACGCCGACCAGCGCCAGCTTGCCAGAGTGGCGGTCCAGGAGGGTTCCGTCGATCGCGCCGATCTGCGTGAAGAGCTCGGGGTTGCGCACCAGGAAGAGGACGGCCTGGCGGGTCGCGAGCAGGTCGATCGTGAAGGGCCTGCCCCAGCCGATGCGGTAGGCCGCGTAGCCGGCGACGACGAGCATGGCGAGCCCGAGCCAGCCGACGACCTTCCAGAACCTCTTCATGACGCCCGCAGGGCGAATCCGTGGGGCCGCGCCTCGAAGCGCGGCTCTCGGGAGGGGACTACTGGTTGGGCTTGCCGGGCGGGGTGCGGAACCACCCCTCGGCGCCCTTCTTCCCCGAGTCGTCGCCGAACCGGGTGACCTCGCGGCACTGGCGCTCCATGATGTTGGAGCCCGACCTCCGGACGTACTCGCAGACCACCGTGGTGCGTGGCTCGTTCGAGCTCGAGGAGGCAGACGGGGTGGCGGCGCCCGCAGGGGCGCCGACGGAGGGAGCGCCAACGGCCTCGGTGGACGGTCCGGCGCAGGCGTTCGCCAGGAGTAGAAGCGATGCAAGGGAGACGGTCCGGGCGCGGATCATCGGCGGGAGTCTAGGCGAGGGCCGCCGCGTCGCCAAGAGCTTCTGCCGACAGGCCGGACGGCCGCTTCTCGACAAGATGGCGCTCGGGATGGAGGGCGCGCCGGCTTGCGCTAGACTTCGCGCGTGACCCCGTTCGAGGACCGCACCTGGCTCCGCGCGGCGGCGCTGGCCCTGGCGCTGGCGCTCGCCGGCTGCCCGCGCCACGAGAGCTCCGACCGGTGCTCCACGGCCGCCCTCAACACCGCCGTGCTGGCCACCGCCCAGGACTGGTACCTCTTCGCCGACACCATCCCGGCCGCGATCGATCCCGCCGCGTACGCCACGCCGGCAGCCCTGCTCGACGCCATCACCGCCAATGCGCGGGCACAGGGCAAGGACCGGCACTTCAGCTTCCTCACCACGGTGACGCAAGCGCAGCAGTTCTACACGTCCGGACAGTCGCTCGGGTACGGCTTCGTGCAGGCGGTCCGCGGCACCCAGCTGTTCGTGGCCAGCGTGCTGGCCGGGTCGGCCGCTGCGGACGCAGGATTCGCCCGGGGCGACGAGATCCTCTCCATCGGGACCAGCGCCGCGGACCAGATCCCGATGACGACCCTGCTCGCCGAGGGGACGCTCGGATCGACGCTGAGCTCGTCGGTGCTCGGGACGACGCGCGTGTTCCAGGTGCGCCGCGTCGACGGCAGCGTCGTGCAGCGGACCGCGACCACCCGGGTCTACGACCTCGACCCGGTGCCGGCCGTCGCGCAGCCGGTCCTCTCCGTCCAGGACCGGACCGTGGGCTACGTGCAGCTGCGGACCTTCGTCGAGACCGCGGACCCGCCGCTGCGGCAGGCCCTGCGGGCCTTCCAGGCGGCCCAGGTCACCGACGTGGTCGTGGACCTGCGCTACAACGGAGGCGGCCTGGTCTCGATCGCGGAGACGTTCGCCAGCCTGCTGCGCGCGAACCACGCGGGCGACACGATGTACCGCATGCACCTCAACGCCCGGCACGTCGCGGACGAGTCGACGACCGCATTCGGAAGCCTCGCCGAGGCGATCGCCCCGGCCCGCGTCGCCTTCATCGTCACCGGCAGGAGCGCCTCGGCGAGCGAGCTGCTCGTGAACGTGCTCCAGCCGTACCTGGGTGCGAACCTGGCCATCGTGGGCGGCCGGACCTACGGCAAGCCGGTGGGGCAGTTCGCCTTCGAGGACAAGGACTGCGACGCGGCTCTGTACCTGATCTCCTTCCAGCTCCTGAACGCCGACGGGACCGGCGACTACTTCGCCGGCCTCCCGGACGCCAACTTCAAGGGGGCGTCCTGCGCAGCCCTGGACGATCTCACCCACCCCGCCGGCGACCCAACGGAGGCCTCGACCGCCGCCGCCCTGCAGTGGATCGCCACCGGCGCCTGCCCGACCGGGCCCATCCCGCCGGCGGTCTCGAGCGCGCTCGCCGCCGCGGCAGCGGAGCCGCCGTGGACGTTCCCCGAGGCGCCCGAGCCGACCGTGGCGCAGCGGCACATGCCGGGGCTGTTCTAGCCCGGCCGCTGGTCCGTTCCGGCGGCCGGCCGCCTTCTCCGGGCGGAGCCGGGGCTGGTGGCCGGGTTCGGGCCCCACCTGCTGCTCGGGCGCGGGGCTACTGGATGACGACCGTGCCCTTCATGCCGGCGTGGATGTGCAGCGGATCTCGAAGCGCTCGACCACCGAGCCGGCGCGAAGGGTGCTCTCCCGGGACTCGCGCGGATCGCGATCCGGCGTCCGTGCCAGATCGTCCAGCGGGGCCGACACGGCTCCCGGTGTCACACCGGCAGGCCTCGCACCCGCCTCGGGTGCGCTCGCCGAACCCAGGTCGCTCGTTCCCCCGCGAGAACCCACGGCCTCCGATCCCTTTCGCCGTGCGTGGCGCTTGCGAGAACCCCCTGAAGGACGGGCGGTGCCGGTACGAGGTGGACGACGCTTCAGAGATCCTGGTGGAGGCAGAGGATGTTGCCGTCGGGATCGCGGAACCATGCCGCGCGCTCCGACCCGAGCACGCACACGCCCTCGACGGTCTTCAGGCCTGGCAGATCGTACTCCTCGAAGCGGACGCCACGCCCTCGCAGGGACCGCATCTCGGCCGCGAGGTCGTCGACCTCGAAGGAGAGCGCGGTGTGGTCGGCCCGCGTCGGCGTGGCACGTGGGTAGAGGGCGAAGCGGGTTTCTCCCGCCTCGTAGCGGGCTTCACCGCTGGGCCGCACCTCGGGCCTGGGCAGTCCGAGGGTCTCCTCGTAGAACTTCGGCGCGCGCTCCATGCCCACCACCGGCAGCATGGCAATCGCCTTCGAGTGCGTGAGCATGTGAACCTCCGGTACCGGTCTCCCGGGAGGCCGTGGTGCCGCCCCGGCGCACGTCGAGCCCACCCTGGGTATGCACCAAGGGGCCGTCAACGGGCGCTGACCTTCCCGGTCAGGGGGAGGCGGGCTTCTCCGGGCCGCCCCGCGGAACGCCCGGCGGCGTCGGTGCTGGCACGGCCGGCCGCTGGCGCCGGCCGCGCAGGCGCGGCACCAGGATCAGGGCCGCGCCGTACATGCCGAAGCTCAGGAAGAGCGTCGCCGGGCGACTGCGCGGGACGTCCTCGAGGACGATCTTGAGCCCGGTCACGGCCAGCGCCGGGTAGGCGAGCCAGCCCGCCTCCATCCAGGCCTCCAGCCGACCCGTCCACGCCAGGAGCAGCGTCCCCGCCACCAGCACGGCCGTTCGGACGGTCGCGACCGCCCCGGCGCTGGCCGCAGGGTCCGCACCCGAGAAGACCGGGACGAGCCAGGCGATGGCCACGCCCATCGCCGAGACCGCCACGGTGGAGACGAGCAACAGCTGGGGTATCCGCTCGAGCGCGCTGGTGCGGACCGCGAGAGTGCCCGTCAGCCAGGCGCTGGCCGCGACGGCCACGAGCACCACCACCGACGCCGCCGAGGGCGTCCACGAGACGGTCGACGACACGAAGGCGGCCTCCACCGCCCTGGGCAGCAGCCCGGTCGCGACCGCGGCGCCCACCGCGTAGGCCGCGGCGTGGGCGCCGAGGGTCAGGCTCCTCTGGCGCCGGGAGGCCGCGGCCGCGACCACGCACAGCCCCGCCCAGAGGAGCGCCAGCGCCGATCCGGAGAGCAGGAGGCCGGTACCGGCCAGGACGAGCACCACGGCCACGGTGGAGTAGAAGTAGAAGTTGGCCCGGATCCGCTGGCGCCGCTCGACGAAGGCGAAGGCCACCGCGTAGGCGGCGGCGCCGAACGCCGCGGTGACGATGCCGAAACCGCTCCGACCCATGCCCGTGCGGGTGGCGACGAAGACGGCCCCGCCCAGGCCGACGAGGACCACCGCCGCGGCCTGGACCAGCTCGAACGGGACCACCTTGCGCCCCAGCACCAGGGTGCGCGCCGCGATGGCCGCGAGGTAGAGCCCGATGAGAGCCGCCAGGACGAGCAGGGCGGCGCGCGGCCCGTCGGGCGCCGCCGCATCGGCGCCCTGTACCGCCACCACCACGGCCATCAGGTCCGCCACCACCGCCACCGGCCAGCGCAGGAAGACCCAGTCGCGGACGTATCCCAGCCACAGCGTCGCGACGCCGAGCAGCACCAGGTAGAGGGTCGCCGGGGCGATCCGGCCGCGGCTGGCGATCCCCAGGGCGACGGCCGTGGCGATCCCTCCGAGCGCGGTGACCCAGGCCAGTCCCTGCAGGCTCCGGCGGGCCGCGACGGCCAGCGCCACGGCCGTCAGCAGCGTCAAGGCCGCAGCCGCGGGCACCGGGCCGAGCAGCCGGAAGCGCGACGCCGCCTCGAACAGCAGCGGGAAGCCGATCAGGACCGCCGCCAGGCCGTGGAACCCCGCGCTCATGGACCGCCCGGCCCGGCCCGCCCGATCCGCGATGGCGATCCAGGTGCCGGCGTAGGTGAAGCCGAGGCCGACCCCGAGCCATGCAGGGACCGCGCCCGAGTCGGTGAGCGCGCGGAGGACGAACGCGCCGGCGAGCACGAGCAGCGTCCGGCCGACGAGCGGGAGGGCCCGGCCGACCACCGCGTCCGCCTGGACCGCGCCGGCCGCCTCGGCCGGCGCGGTGCTGGGGGCGGGGCGCCGGGCCACGCCGGGCGCGGCCACCCCGGCGCGCTCCAGGGCGCTGACCCGCTGGTCGATGCGCCGCAGCGACTCCGCCAGCTCGGCGAGCCTGGCCTCGAGATCAACGGACCGCTCGGACACGACGGCCTCCGTCCGACAGCTGGGTGGGATTCGACGCCGCGCGCCCGCGACGCGTCAGGCCGGGTGGACCCCCCCGGCAGCGCCTTCGCCCCCCGCCCCGGCGGCCCGGGCCGGCCCGGAGGTCTCGTCGCCGGCCGGCTCCTCGATGCCCAGGACCCGGTCGAAGACCCAGAGGATGACGAAGGGCGCGACGAAGAGGGCGATGGCCATCAGCACCCCCTCCCGCCCGAAGATCTCGGGCTCATACGGAGAGCGCAGGCCGCGCAGCGACTTCGAGAGCAGCTGGCCGCCGATGACGATGTTCCAGCGCATCGAGAACACCTGCAGGAGGCAGAGGAGCGCCGCCGCCGTGGCCAGCGTGTTGCGCACCCGATCGTGCAGGTACCGGTTCATCAGCACCACCACCGCCAGCAGGATGAGGGGGATGAGGCCGCCCACGATCATCTGCATGGTGACGTAGGAGAACTCGAGGCGGGTGGTGAGCAGCTGCGAGATGATGAGCCACGACTCCGACTTCTCGTAGGCCATGACGATGAGCTCGAGGAGCTCGAGGGTGATGGTCAGGATGAGGAAGAACCACAGCCAGCTGGCCAGCGCCGACATGCAGGTCGCCACCACCGGGCGGCGGTTGATGCGGGCGAACACCTGGTAGAGCACGATGAGGAGCGCGATGCCGGACACTGCCGCCGACAGCAGGAAGATGACCGGCATGAGCGGGGTGGACCACCAGGGATTGGCCTTGATGGCGCCGAAGATGAACCCGACGTAGCCATGGAGCATGCAGGCCGCCGGGAGGCCGATGCCGGCCAGGATCTTGATGGCCCGGTGGTCGATCTCCACGGCTTCCGGCGACTGGTCGTAGGTGCCGAGCGCCAGCACCGCGTAGAAGGCGCGCAGCAGGCCCCGGCTCCGCCTGGCCCGGTCGATGATCTCCTGGCGCCACACGAACCAGACCTCGAGCACCAGGACCATCAGGTAGAAGCTGTAGAGGATCCCGAACCCGGCCATGGCCGAGGTGAAGTGCGGCGTGACGATAACGAACGGCCCCCGCTGCGGCTGGCCCAGGTGGAGCTGCAGCGGGAGGGAGGCCACCAGCAGGAAGGCGAACGAGGTGGCCATGGCGAGCCGGGCCACCGGCTTGAACTCCTGGCGGTCGAAGAGGTGGTAGAGGGAGGTGACGATGAACGAGCCCGCCACGAAGCCGGTGATGTAGGGGTACATCACGATCATCAGGCTCCAGGTGACGTGGACGTCGTTGGGAAAGGCGTAGCCGGTGATCTCGGGCATCACCGCACCTCCTTGTCCAGGTGGAGGTAGAAGCACTGCGGCTCGGTGAGCAGGTGCCCCTGCATGATGGCCACGTGGTCGTGCTCGATGGCGTGGCGCACCGGGTCGCCCTCCCGCTTCAGGTCGCCGAACTGGCGGGTCCCGGTGGGGCAGACCGTGACGCACGCCGGCTTCAGCCCCTTGGTGATGCGGTGGTAGCACCAGGTGCACTTCGAGGCGGTGTGCGTCGCCGGATGGATGAAGCGGCTTCCGTAGGGGCAGGCCTGCACGCAGTAGCCGCAGCCGATGCAGCGGTCGCCGTCCACCATCACCGCGCCGTCCTTGGTGCGGTAGGAGGCGCCCACGGGGCATACCTGAATGCAGGGCGTCGCCCGGCAGTGGTTGCACATCTTGGGCACGAAGAAGGACTTGGTGGCGATGAAGCCGACCTGCAGCGGCGGGAAGCCGTCGATGCCGCCGTTCGGCGAGTCCACGTGAGAGTCCTCCATGCCCACCACGTAGCGCTCGATCCAGGTCCGGACGAAGCCGTCGGGGACCTGGTTCTCGGTCTTGCAGGCCCGGACGCAGGAGCCGCAGCCGATGCACTTGTCGGTGTCGATGAGGTAGGCGTAGAGATGCTCCTCCCAGTCGTACGCCTCGCCGGGCGCCTTCGGCGCGGCCCCGCCACCCAGGGCCGAGCCGCCGGCCACGAGGACCATGGCCCCGCCGGAGAGGCGGATGGCGAGGGAGAGGAAGTCGCGGCGGGTCGAGCCGGGCCCGGTGGCGGCGGCGGCCGAGGCCGGGGCCGCTTCCGGCGCGGAGACGTGGGGCTCGTCGATCTTGGGGTCCATGGCTCCTCCGCTAGGGCTTCGGCGAATGGGGGTCGTGGCACTGGAGGCAGACCTTGCCCTCCACCGGCCCCTCCACGTGCTGCTCCAGCACCACCTGCGGGAACTTCACCGGCCGTCCGATGATCTTCCGGTGGCAGCGGGCACACAGGGTGAACGAGCGGTCCACCGGCGGCGCCACCACCGTCCCGTCCTCCTTCACGTGGAGAGCGAGAGCGGCGTGACACACCTCGCAGTTGACCGTCTTGTGGCTGCCGGCCGCGCGCTTCTTGAACTCGTCGGCGTGACATTCACCGCAGGCGCCGGCACCGGCGTAGGCCGGCGTGCGTGCGTTCATCTGCTCCTTGACGTTGTCGTACCGGTACGGCCCGTAGAGGCCGTAGGACTTCGGGACCAGGAACCCGCGCGCCAGGGAGACGACCGCGAGGACGACCACCAGGACGAAGGCGACACGGAAGACGTGTCGGGCATGCTCCATCAGCCACCTCCTGCGGCGGGTCAGCCGCGGTCGATCCGCTCCGGCGAGAAGAGCCACGCGAGCCAGCGGGAGCGGCGCGGCGAGGGACGAGGGGGATCGCGGGGCAGCGGCTCCGCCGAGAAGAGCCAGGCGACCCAGGTCCCCCTGCGCGGCGAGGGGCGGGGGGGATCGCGCGGCAGCGGTTCCGCCGAGAAGAGGAGGTGCGAGATCGACGGGCGCGGTGGGCGCGTGCGCGGCGGAGCCACGGGAAGCCGTTCCCGCTGGAAGGCCGAGCGGAGGAGCGTCGCGAGGGATGGGAGGAACTTCGCCATGGCCGCTGCTCGAGCCTGCGAAGCGAACCACAGTCGGCTGCGCCAAAGCAACGCACTCCGCGTCATCGCGCCGGAGTCGAGGGCGGCCGGTACGAGCGCTTCTTCCTCGCCCGCCGGGCTTTTCGATGCAGGAGGGCAGGCGAAGGAGCGCGGCCCGCGCCGGGCGCCACCCCTGATCTGGATCAAGCACCTCCCCGCAACGAGCGATGCCGGCCGGGAGAGCCGGCCGCTGGGCCTCCGCGCGGCCTCCGCCCGCCCCTGCGCCATCTCCACCCCATCGGGCGCCGTTCGGCCCGGTCACGCCACGACGCCGCGAAGCCGTGGCCCGCGCTTCCCGGCCCCGCTATACCCTTGGCGTCGCAGGCCACGGGTCGGCGTCGCCGGCCCGCGGCGCCCTCCGGGACATTGCCGTCCCCACCCTCGAGCGCCTCCCCGGCTCGGCGCGCGCCGCCACGGCCCCATCCCAGGAGCACCCTTGAACTCGTTCGAAGAGCTGAGCCTCTCTCCCAAGTCGCTGCAGGCGCTCCGGAGCGCCGGCTTCGAGCACCCCACGCCCATCCAGGTGCAGGCCATCCCCCACGCGCTGGCGGGGAAGGACGTCATCGGCGTCGCCGCCACCGGCACCGGCAAGACCGCCGCCTTCCTGCTGCCCATCATCGAGCGGCTGGGCGAGAAGAAGGGGACGCGCGCGCTCGTGCTCGCGCCGACGCGGGAACTCGCTCTCCAGATCGGCGAAGAGCTGAAGCGCTTCGCCCGCGGCCGCCACCTGCGCGGCGCGGTGGTCATCGGCGGCGTGGGCATGGCGCCGCAGACCCACGCCTTCCAGCACGGCGTCGAGGTGATCATCGCCACACCCGGGCGGCTCGTCGACCACCTGCAGCAGGGCACGGCACGCCTCGACCATGTCGAGATCCTGATCCTCGACGAGGCCGACCGGATGCTCGACATGGGCTTCCGGCCGCAGCTCGACCGCATCCTGGCCAGGCTCCCCAAGGTCCGCCAGACGATGCTCTTCTCGGCCACCACCGACGGCGAGGTGGTGGAGTTCTCCCGCAAGGTGCTCCGGGACCCGGTGCGGGTCGAGGTCCACCGCAGCGGCACCACCGCCGCCCGTGCCGTGCAGCAGATCTTCTTCGCCTCGTCGCGGGAGAAGCAGGCGCTGCTCCTGGCGCTCCTCGAGGGTGACGCCGAGTCGACGCTGGTCTTCGCCCGGACGAAGCGGCGCGCCGACAAGATCCTCAAGGCGCTGCACCGCGCCGGAGTGAAGGCCGCGGTCCTCCACTCCGACCGGTCCCAGAACCAGCGGCGCCAGGCCCTCGACGGCTTCAAGGAGGGGAAGTACCGGGTGCTGGTCGCCACCGACATCGCCGCGCGCGGCATCGACGTCACCGACATCGGCCACGTCGTCAACTTCGACATGCCCCACGTCGCGGAAGACTACGTGCACCGCGTCGGCCGGACCGCCCGCGCCTCGGCGAGCGGCCGGGCCTCGAGCTTCGTCGCCCCGGAGGAGCGGGATCAGCTCCGCGGGATCGAGCGGCTCACCCGCGGCGAGATCCCGCGCGCCGAGTTGCCGCGCCAGTCGGAGATCTTCCAGGCGGAGATGAAGCGGTCCGCCGTCGCCGAGTCCGACCCCGGGCCGCACACGGGCCGCGCCCCACCCAGCGGGGGCCACCAGCCGGCCCGCGGCGGGTCCAGCGCCAGGCGCTCCCCGTCCGGCGCGCGCCCGTCCGGTGGCCACTCGCCCCGGCGCGGCAGCAGCGCGTCCGGCGCCTCCGGCGGTGGGGGCGCTGCCACGGGCGAGAAGCCCCGTCTCGTCGGCGCCTGGCGCCCCAGGCGCCACCGCTGACGGCGGACCCCTGGTAAGGTACGCGCGATCCGAGGTTCCCGAGACCGGAGGAAGCGATGCCCGTGAGCAAGAAGCGCAAGAAGGCTGGGAAGCCGGTCCAGCGCAGCCGGCCGGCTCCGGCCGAGCCCGCCGAGGGCGTCGAGCACGCCCACGGCCCAGAGGCGAAGGTGGCCCCCCCGCAGCGAGTGGGCCGGCCGTCGAACCCGTTCGTCGCCATGCAGCAGGCGAAGCGCGGCGCACAGCGCGGGCGGTAGGCCGCCGGTGGCCCGTCCTCGCCGCGGCTGGCGGGTCTACGTCCTGCGCTGCCGCGACGGCTCGCTCTACACCGGCGCAACGAACGACCTCGAGCGGCGCGTCGCCCGGCACGCGGCGGGCCTCGGCGCGCGCTACACGCGCTCCAGGCTGCCGGTGGTGCTCGTGCTCGCCCTGCCCGTCCGCGATCGGGGCGCGGCGCTCCGCTGCGAGGCCGCCCTGAAGCGGCTCACCCGCGCCGAGAAGCTGGCGCTGGTCGCCGCCGCCCGCCGGCGCGCGGCTCCCGCCCCGGTGGCCACCGGGCGGCGGGGACGTCGGTGAGGTCGCGGCTGCGGCTCGAAGAGGTCGCCGCGGTTCCAGCGGGGCCGCTCC
>Ga0209253_10004664_pt1 | contig 11944 bp, 9 predicted proteins | sample FrelakmetBRP12BR_FD_187145 | JGI IMG/M metagenome (GOLD analysis project Ga0209253, IMG submission 187145) | Freshwater lake sediment microbial communities from the University of Notre Dame, USA, for methane emissions studies - BRP12 BR (SPAdes)... | ecosystem: Environmental > Aquatic >...
ATGCCGGACTGTTCAAAAGCCGCTCCGAGAGCGCGGCTTTCCTTATCGAGGAGGGGATCAGGAAGCAGGATGCCATCTTTGTCAAAATACGGGATAAACTGGAAACGATCGACAAAATCAGGGAGGAGCTCAAAACCATCGTTCGCGGCGAGACCCAGCCCAAAGAATAGCTGGCTTGCCTAATCAGAAAAATATGTGATACCATTCCGGCGTGGCCTGCGTCGGCATTCTCCCGCTCTTTCTGACCCTTTCGCTCTTCTCCCAGACGACAAAAAGCATCGAACGGGCGTTCTTTCAGAACGACCCTAAGCTCCTCTACGCTCTCCTCTCCACCAGAAATCAGATCAACATCTCTCTGCCCGAGCCTATTTTCTTCTCCGACCAGGTTTCCTCCGAGCAAACCCTCTTTCTTTTCCGCCAGATCTCGACAACTTTTCAGACCTTTGAATTCTATGCCGACAGCGAAATCCCCGTCCTGGCGAAAAAAAATAGCTTCATCTTCAAGTCACGATGGTCTTTCAAGAACAAAAAGAACAATAACCAGTATGTTCTTCAGGTCTTCTTTTACCTGGTGAATGAGGGGGACTGGAAAATCACGGAAATCAAAGCCGAGAAACTCTGATGCGGCGACTTCCTCCTTTCCGAAAGCAAGGGCTTCTCTACGGGTTCGTCATTGGGACGATCCTGGCGCTCCTCTTCCTCGGCCTTTCCTTTCTTCTGCCTTCTCTTATCACCTCCAATTATTATGGCAGGAGCCTAAGGGCCCTGAGAAAACAAACAGATTCCGTAAGGAAAGAGTTCGCTGCCCTGGAGAAAGGCCTCCAGCTCAGGCAAAAGGCGCTCCTCGGCTCTGGTTTTCCCAGAAATAGAAGCCAGATCTTCGAGCTCTTCAAGAAGACGAATCTGGATCCGGAAATTGAGGGACTCGCCTATTATGACGAATATGGAGAGCTGGCAGTCTGGCTGGGTAATGTCATTGATTTTAAGCCGACCTCGACCGATTTCGCCTTTCCCGTCCGCAACAAAGCATCTTTTTATCTCATCTCTGGGCAGAGAATCCGCGGGTCCGAGTCTGTTATCTTCTTCAGGCTGTTGTCTTTTGTGCCGGAGCTCAAAGCGCCCATTCTGGGGGATTATCATTTTTTGAACCGCGAACTCCGGAAAAACTGCATTATCACTTACTGGGACTACCGACAGGATGTCCTTGAGTTCGAGAAAATGTTCTCCCGCCACAACGGTGAGTACATCGGCCAGCCGCGGCTTCAGAACGAGATCCAGACGATTTTTTTCCCGCTCCGAAACGCTCAGGAGAAAATCGTCGCTACGGTCAACCTGAGTTCCCCCTCCCTCCTCTCTTCTCAATCCCGCCTTAAGGAAAACATGATCCTTCTCTTTACGCTTCTCTTTGGAGCATCGCTGCTCCTGATCGTTTTCTATCTGGCCAAATCCTTGATTTCCTCTTCAAGAAAAAAAATTCCGGCCGTCCTCCTTCTGATACTTGCCCTGGTCGTCTTAAGGCTTGTCTTTTTCCCCCTGAGCCACCTGGAAAGGGTTCAGGCTCTCCCTCTCTTTTCACCCGCCCTGGCCAGCTTCCTTTCCATCGGGGGGCTAACCCAGTCGCCGGTCGATATCTTCTTGACCTCTCTCTTTCTCTTTTTAATCGTCTCCAGCCTGGCTATCGCTGCCCGGGATTCCCTTGAAAAAATCGGGACACAGATTTCTCTCGTCGTCGCCGCCCCGGCCACGATCATCCTTATCAGCGCCTCCTGGATTGCGTTTTGGGGTTTCCAGAGGATCCTTTGCCGCCTTGTTTCCAACTCCGACATCAACTTGCTTCGTTTTGCCGCTGATATCCCATTTTTGCTTCTTCACCTCAGCTTGGTTTTTCTCTTTCTCGGCGCCGCCATTCTCTCCTATCTGGCCTTTCGGGCGGCTCACTTGATCATGCCAGGGCGGACCGGGTCTCTTGTTCTTTTCGTTATCGTTGTTTTCACTTTTCCGTTTTTCCCCGGACAGTGGAGAAATCCTGCTGTGCCCATCTTCCAGGCCGCGGCACTGGCCCTCCTGTTCTTCCTGGCGCGCCGGCCGGCTTTTTTTAAGAAGAAAGAGGTCCTCTTTGGCGCTCTCATTCTGGCGGCCGCGTTCAATTATTCTCTCCTCCATCGTGAATCCTCCCTCCGTCTTCGTTCTCTTATCCAAAACTTTCTTCACGACACGATCGTCGCTCAGGAAAACTGGGCCGATTTCCTGATCCGGCAATCCATCCCTGAGATCGAAAAGAGAAGGAATGCCGTTCTTGACTTTCTCCGAAGCCCCGGCCAGTTGCCGCTGGCCCGTTCCCTTTGGGAAAACACGCTGGTGGCCAAGTTCAACTGGTATTCCACCTTGGAGGTTCTCAACCCCGAGGGTGAAATCCTCTCGCGTTTTGCCCTCAATATCCCTCAGCTTTTTCGCCCTGAGATGACGCTTCCCCTGAGTCAGACTTGGTCGGTTTCCCGCAGGAGCATCCTTTTCCTGGGCAAAGAAAAAGAGTTCATCCTCGGGTACAAGGACTGGTTCTCCCAGGGCCAGTACCTGGGAAGGATCAACTTCTATCTGACCATCGACCCCGAAATGCTTCCCTTCCTCTATTCCGCCAATCCTTATTTTGAGCTGCTTAAGATGAGCTCGCTTCCTTCACTCCATCAGCAGCAGTTCGGATTCGCCATCTATGACCCGAACGGCAAGCTCGTTTTCAACCCAGATAAAATCTCAGCCGGGATCCTTCCGGACACGCTGCAGCACATTCAGGAGTCGCCTGGTTCCATCTGGACATCTTTTAGCGATAAAAAGAAAACATTTGCCGCTTTTTATTTCTCGCTGAACAACCGGATCTACTCCCTATTCTTCCCCCAAAAAAATTTCCGGAGTTTTTCTGTTGAGTTTCTGAAGCTTTTCTTCTTCTACGCGGCGCTGTCCTTCGTTTTTATCCTGCTCCTGCCTGCCCTTTTCCAGAAGAACAAGATGAAGAGCATCCTCTGGTCATTTTCGAGCCGGGTCTATGCGGCCTTCATTGCCATAACCGTGACCGCCTTATTCCTGTTCAGCCTCTTCTCGCAGCGTTTCTTCAACGGCATCTTTACGCAGAGCTTCATCGAAAAAGCGGAGATTCATGCCAATTTTGCTCGGAACATCATGCAGGATTATCAGGATTTCGTTCTCCTGCAGCAAGATGAAAAGGCTTCACCTATGCCCCCCCCTGACGACCTGGTCCTCTGGATCGGCTCCGCCATAGACAACGACGTCAACCTGTATAAAGAGGGCCGGTTGATCTCCTCCAGCCGCCGTGAATTCTTCGACTGGGGACTTCTTCCTGAGCTCATAGATGGGGAAATCGACCATAGGATCAGGGCTGAAAATATGCCTTTCTATAACCAGAGGCAAAAGATCGGGAGCTATTCCTTCCAGAGCCTGACCATCCCTTACACCACCGCTCAATCTCATTATCTGATTTCGCTCCCGTTTCCGTTCGAGAAGCAGGAGATCAGCAAGGCCACGGGAGATCTGGTCGAGTTCCTCGTCTTTATCTCAGTCTTTTTTATTGCTCTCGTCCTCCTGTTTGCCCGGGGCATGGGCGCGATGATCATTTCTCCGGTCAGAAAACTCCTCGCCGGGACAAAAGAAGTGAGCCTGGGAAACCTGGAAATCTCGATCGAGCACACCTCCCATGATGAGATGAAAACCCTGATCGACGGCTTTAATGCCATGACCAAGAATCTGAAAAAACACCAGCAGGAAATCGCCGACCTGAGCAAAAAGGCGGCCTGGGCAGAGATGGCCCAGAAGGTCGCTCATGAGATCAAGAATCCCCTGACACCCATCCAGCTATCAGCCGAACATCTTCTTCGCGTCTATGAAGACAGGAAAGGAGATTTTGGCCGGGCGCTCAAAGAATCGATGTCCTATATTATCGGCGAGGTGGACAACCTGAGGAAAATCGCTCAAGAGTTCCTGGAGCTCTCCAGAGACACGAGCCTCAAGAAGGAGCCCTTCGATCTGAAAGAAGCGATCGAGGAAGTCATCTCCCCTTATAAAAAAATGCTTTCCGAGAGAATCAAGTTCCGGGAGCAGCACGAAGGCAAGGACTTTCAAATTGAAGCGGACAAATCCAAGATTAAGATCGCCGTCCGGAACATCTTCATCAATGCGATCGAAGCCATTCAGGGCAAAGGGTCTATCGAAGTCAGGCTCTCCGCCGAAGAGGGATATTTCCTGCTTATCATCAAGGATACGGGCATGGGAGTGGCCGGGGACCTGCTGGAAAGAATCTTCGACCCCTATTTTTCGACCAAGGACGCCGGGACAGGCCTCGGGCTGCCCATTGCCAAAAAGATTATCGAGGATCACGGCGGGTCCATCCGGGCAGAGAGTGAGGTCAACAGGGGGACGACGATAACGATCAACCTGCCTTGTTAAAATCCTAAATTTATGGAAAAATAGCGACATGTTTAAGACACTCGTCACTTATTACAGCAAGACAGGAAACACTAAGAAAGTCGCGGAATCCATCTACGAGGCCCTGCCCGAAATAAAAATGATCCGGCCCCTGGACGAAGTCCAGGAAACAGGGGAATATCAGCTCATCTTTGTTGGATTTCCGGTCCATTCTCACAGTGTTCCATATAGAGTAGAAAAATTCCTGGTGGACCTTCCGAAGGGAAAGAAGATCGCTCTTTTCTGCACCCATGGGTCGCTCACGGGAAGCCGTCTTTCCCGCGAAGCTATTGAGCACGCCGTTGTGATCGCTTCCCAGGCCAAAATCGTCTCAACTTTTTCTTGCCGCGGCAGGGTCTCTCAAGAAGCGGTGGAATCTCTAAGCCGGTCTCCGGAGCACGAAGCGTGGGTGGACATGGCGGCATCGTCGCGCGCCCATCCTAATGAACAAGACCTCGAAGACGCGCGTGCTTTTGCCAGATGGGCTTTGACTCTTAGCCGCCACGGCGGCTAATTTTTCACAATAATCCTAAAGATCAGCAAGAGCAGCAAGCTGAGAACAAGGCTGAGAAAAGGGCTTGTCGCCAAGGGAAAATAAAGGGTGAAGTGGCCGATATTTCTCAACGCGTCCGCGGAGCCCTAGACTCCACAAGCTCCACAAGAACGCCGTTCAAGCTGCGGGGATGAATGAAGGCAATCAAGCTCCCGGCGGCTCCTTTTTGAGGCTTTTCCGAAGCCATTTCGAGGCCCGCTATCTTGAGCCTGTCCATCATCGCCCCGATATCCTCGACCTCAAAGCAGAAGTGATGGATCCCCTCGCCCCGGTCTGTCAGGAATTTCGTTAGCGGAGAAGCATCCCCCAGGGGCGAGATGAGCTCCACGGTCGGCCCTTCAGGGAAATTCAATTTGACTAGCCTCACTCCCCTTTCCTCGAGTTCTTCCACCGGGCCGCTTATGGCTCCAAAAAGGGCTGCCCACCGGGCCTGACTTTTTTCCAGGTCCCAAACGGCAATCCCGATATGATCGATCGCTTTTGTCCGCATCGTGTGCCTCTCCTCCCGACTACAATTTCTCTTTCAGCGAAGCGATGAATTCCTCGGCCACGGTATAAGGGTCGGTCCGGCATTTATAAATGTCGTCCACAAGTTTCTTGAAGGTCGAATCAGGAATGTTTCGGCTGATCATCTCGAATATTTTTTCCTTGATCACATCCTTCAGCATCCAGGCAAGAAGCTTTTTTCGCCGCGCCTCCTGCAATTTCCGGTTTCGAGAGCCCGTCAGCCTTATCACCTCGGCCATCAGGACATCGATCCCCTTTCCTGAAGTCGCCACGGTCTTGACGACAGGGGGAAAGTCTTTCTTGTGAAGGCCCATCTCGATCATGGCCTTGAGTTGCCTTTCCATCCTCTCGGAGCCGGGAGAATCGGCCTTGTTGAGGACAAAAATATCAGCGATTTCCATGATCCCGGCTTTGAAGGCCTGGATTTCATCGCCCGCCCCGGGAGTCAGGACGACGAGAATCAGGTCCGCAAGCTTCACGACTTCAACTTCATCCTGCCCGACTCCGACCGTTTCGATAAGCACATAGTCCTTCCCAGCCGCCTCAAAGATGGCCATCGCCTCGCCGGTCGCCTTGGCCAGTCCCCCGAGATGCCCGCGGGTGGCCATGCTCCGGATAAAGACATCGGCATCTGTGCTGTGGCGCATCATCCGGATCCTGTCTCCCAAGATCGCGCCGCCGCTGAACGGACTTGATGGGTCGACGGCGATGATGCCGATTTTTTTGCCCGCAGCCCGCAAAGAGCCGATCATCTGATCGACCAGTGTGCTTTTTCCTGTTCCTGGAGCCCCCGTGACGCCAAGCACCACTGCCTCTTTCCGGGAAGAGAAGACTTTTTTCATCAACGGCTGGGCGGCCGCGCTGTCGTTTTCGACAAGAGAGATGGCTTTGGCGATCGCCCGGGAGTTGCCAAGCTTTATCTCTTTAATCAGGTCCATCAATATTCAGAGAGGATTCTTTGGGCGATGATCCAGCGCTGGATCTCAGAAGTCCCTTCGCCTATCGTGGCCAGCTTCGAATCGCGGTAGAACTTCTCGACAGGGTAGTCTTTGGAGAATCCATAGCCGCCATGGATTTGAACTGCCGCTGAAGATGCCCTGACGGCCAATTCCGAAGCAAAAAGCTTGGCCATGGCCGACTCTTTAGGAATTTTTTTTCCCTGATCTTCGAGACAGGCCGCCCTGTAAGTGAGAAGCCGCGCCGCCTCAAGCTCGGTGAAACCGTCGGCGAGCAGCCACTGAATCGCCTGGAAATTGGCAATGGGCTGGTCGAACTGGACCCTCTCCTTGGCATATTTCAGGCTCGATTCCAGGGCGCCGGCCGCAATTCCCAAAGAAAAACCGGCGATGCTAACCCGGCCGCCGTCGAGTATGGCCATGGCCCCTCTGTAACCTTCCCCTTCTTTGCCGAGAAGGTTTTCAACTGGGACTTTCACATCCTCAAAAATAAGCTCCGAAGTATCGGCAGCCCGAATCCCCAGCTTGTCCTCCTTCTTCCCGGGACGAAACCCCTCCATTCCTTTCTCCAGAATGAACGTCGAAATCCCGTTCCTTTTGTTCCCGGGGTCGGTCACGGCCATCACCACACAGATCTCGGCCAGCGAGCCGTTGGTGATAAAGAGCTTTGAACCGTTGAGCAGCCAATGGTCTCCTTTTTTCTCGGCCCGCGTTCTCATCGCCGCGGCGTCAGAGCCGGCTCCGGCTTCGGTCAAGCCCCAGGCGCCGAGGGTCTGGCCGGAAGCGAGCCGGGTCAGATATTTTTTCTTCTGAGCGTCAGTGCCAAAGAGGTTAATATGATTGGAGCAGAGCGAGTTATGGGCAGCCACCACCAGACCAACCGAAGGATCGACCTTGGAAAGCTCCTCCAGGATGATGACATAGTCCAAGTTGGAATATCCGGCTCCAGCATATTCGGGCGGGATGATGATGCCGAGGAGCCCCATTTGCGCGAGCTTGGCCGTGAAGATTGGGGGCCACTCCCCTTTCTGGTCCGTCTCTTTGACCAGCGGCTGGATTTCTTTTTGGGCAAAGGCCCGAATAGAATCCCTTAAAATTTTTTGCTCTTCCGTGAATAAAAAATCCATGGATTCTCCTTTTCAGCCCTAACCTTTCTCTCATCTTACTTTTTAGGCCGGCAAGAATCAAGAAAATAGTGCAAGTTTGACAGGAAGGTGGAAATCGGGTAAATTGAGGCGGTGATCCAGGGCCTTTTCAGACTTGTCTTTTATATTTTCATCGCTTATATCCTCTATTTTGTCATCCGCCTGGTCTTCCCTCCTCAACGCCGGACAAAAACGGCCCGCTCTCCACAACAGCTTGCCGGGACGATGGTCAAGGATGAGACGTGCAACACCTATCTTCCTAAAGAGGACGCCACGAAAGAGATCATCGACGGCAAGGAATTTTTTTTCTGCTCCCCGGAATGCCGGCAGAAATTTTTAGAGCAGAAGAAAAGCGGCGGGTAAGCCTTCGACTCAGTCCCAGGTTATCCGGAAGTCGCAGAATTCGTCTTTATACTCTTCCCAGGTAACCTCCACGTTCTTGACCTGGGCCAGAGGGGGCCCCTCTCTCAGTTGAGCAATAAGGCTTTCAATGCCTGTCTTTTCGCCCTCGGCCAGAACTTCCACCCGGCCGTCCCACAAGTTCTTGACCCAGCCGAAGAGGCCCAGGGAATCGGCCCACCTCCGGGTGTGGTCGCGGAAAAAAACACCCTGGACGCGGCCCGTAACGACGATGTGAGCTCTTGCTTTCATAGAGGCTGATGATATGCTAACATAACCACGATCGAGCAGTAAATAGTGCGGCAAGCTGATCAATTTATTAAATCATGAGACCCGGCCGGCCCGAAACGCTTCTTTCGATAGCCGGATACGACCCTTCCTCTGGAGCAGGCGCGCTTCTGGACTTGGCCGTTTTCCGGCAGTTTGGCTACCGGGGGATGGGCGTCCTAACTGCCGTGACCGCCCAGAACACTCAGAGCGTGGCGGGTTATCGCTGCCTCCCGGCCGCATTTGTCTTGAGCCAATACAAGACCTTGGTCCAAGAGACCTCATTTTCCGGCATCAAGGTCGGAATGGTGGGGTGCCGAAAAAACGTCCTCGTCCTTGGCCGCATCCTGGCGGAGAATCAAAGTATTCCCGTCGTTGTCGACCCGGTCTTCCGGTCAAGCTCGGGCGCCTGGTTTCTAGAAAAGGAAGGGATCCCTTCCTATATCTCAAGGATCAGGGGGATGATCTCACTGCTTACGCCCAATCTTGCGGAAGCTGCCCTACTATCTGGGCGAAGCGTGAAGAATCGCCAAGAAATGGAGGAGGCCGCCAGGATCATCTCCGGTCGTGTTGAATCGCCCTGTTATATCAAGGGCGGGCATCTTGCCAATAGAGTCTTTGACCTGCTTTTTGACGGAAAAAGAGTTCATCTTTTCGAGAAGGGAAAGATCAAGAAAGACGTCCACGGAACAGGATGTTTCCTCTCCTCAAGCCTGGTTTGTTATCTGGCCAAAGGCTATGGCCTGGTCAAGGCCTGCGAACTCGCTTCGGACCTGACCCAGCGGGCGATCAGGGAGGCTGTTCTGGCCGGAGAGGGACGCTATGTTTTTTCGTTTATTTTTCGACCCGAGAAGCCTTGAGCACAAAGACCGCCGCCGCGTTGGCCTCGATATCCTTGGGATAGAAGAGCATTGGTCTATACTCTCCCTTGAGCCAGAGCGGGATCTGGTCATCATAGTGCTTGCTGAGAAGATGACCGCTCTCGCCCGAGCTGAGGATGCACACAGAATTCCTGAAGTCGGACAGATCAATGATCTGGCGATAGGAGACCCCCCAGGTCGTCGCATAGTCTCCGGAAGAGTCCTCGGAAAAAGAGGCCCTGATACAGAAAGCATCGCCCCCATTCGGGAAAGGGCCACGGTTAAAAAACTTCATCAGGGGAGCCTGGCCGAGAGCATGAGGATAGGTCAACGAATGCATGCTCATCCAATCCCATTTCTCGGGGGGACCATATTTTTTCTCAAGCCAGGTGTAGGCTTGAGCCAGGCTTGAATTAAAGGTCTTTTCTTTCGCCTCAGCCGGGCTCGCCTCCCCCTTGTCAAACCAGGGAGAAGCCTGATCTGAGAGGATACGAAACAGGCCCGCTTGTTTGCGGCAAAAAAGCTGGCTGTAGTTTTGATACTGGACGCCGAGTTTATCGGCCAGGATTTCGCGCTGGAGGAAATCCATGAAAACAGAGAAAAGGGCCGCTTCCTTTCCTGCTGTCATCTCAGCGTTCCAATCATCAAGGATCTTCAGGGCTTTCTTGGCCTTGCCCTCGGACACTTTCAGGTTCCTGATTTGGGATAGAAGCAGCTCCGCTCTCTTGGAAAAAATATCATTCTGGATCTTCTTAAGGGAATCGACCGTGTGCTTATCCTGCCCGAGGAGAAGCTCTTCTATTCTCTCGGCCCGGAACGGAATATCAAAATCGCAGCTGATGTAGAAAGGATAGTCTTCAGGCACCATCTTATTGTTGGCCGTGATAAGATACCCTTTCTCCGGGTTTAAGATGATCGGTTTTTTCGTTTCCTCGAGAAAACCATGCCACCCGTTTTCTTCTACCCACCCCAAAGCCGGGAACAGGGCCACGGCCTTCTTTCTAAGCGGGATCAGGCCGCTTAGATAATACCCGATATTTCCCTGGACGTCGGCATAGACGAAATTCATCGAAGGCACGTCCCAAAGGGCAACGGCCCGGCAGAATTCCTCCCAATTTCGGGCCTGGTTCAGGTGGAAAAGAGATTCATAGATTCGGCCCCCTTCAGAGATTGTCCAACGCAGCGAAATCGGAACACCGTTCTCGATGATGAAAGGCGATAAAATGGGACCGCGGCCCGTCCACAAGACCTCCAATTTTTCAGGCTTGCTTTGGCCTCTTATTTTGATGACCTCCTCTTTCTTGAGAAGGGGTTCCCAGCCGTCTTGATCCAGATAAGAATCTTTGGCATCATTCAACCGCTCGACATAGAGATCCTGAACATCCGCGGCGGAATTGGTGACTCCCCAGGAAATGGAAGCATTGTGCCCGATGACGACCAGGGGGACTCCGGGAAAAGAGACTCCCGCGACCTCAAAATTTGGAGAATGGAGGCTGATTTCATGCCAAATCGAAGGGAGGGAGATGCGAAGGTGGGGGTCGTTGGCAAGCAGCGGCTTGCCCGATGCTGTCCGGCTTCCCGCCAGAACCCAGTTGTTGCTGCCCCCCAGAACAAAAGTGAAAAAATCTTCGCTAACCTCAAACGAGGGTATCTTCTCCAGGGAAGAGACCGCGGCATCCTGCTCGAGAATCTCAAGAGCCTTGTTGAGCCCCAGCTTTTCCACAAGCTTCGCCCTGACCAGTTCGCTCGAAAAATCCGGGCACAGGCTCAGGGCCAGGATTTCTTTGACGATAAGAGAATCAAGTATTCCCCAGGGTTCGGGCCTGTAGCGCAGGAGCAGAAATTCGGGCGGCCAATCGAGCCTCCTTGAGCTTATCCAGGCATTAACCCCACGACTGTATGACGTGAGGTCCTCTTTGAGTTCGGGAGTCAGGTTTTCGTAATCCTTGAGGACCGCTTCCTTGAAGCCACAATTCCTGAGGAACCTGTCACTGGACAGAGTCTGGGCGCCAAAGACCTCAGAGAGCCGGCCGAAACCCACCCGCCTCAATAGCTCCATCTGCCACATCCTGTCCTGAGCCTGAACGTAGCCGACCGCAAAGAAAAGGTCCTTATCATTCTCGGCAAAAATATGGGGGACTCCCCACTTGTCCCGAATCACCTTGACATTGGAGGCCAGGCCGGAAAAAATGGCGTTTCCTTTTTCCTGGGGCCTCGAACTATTAAAGGAAAAAAGAAAGAAAAGGAAGATCCCGGCAAGAAGACAAGGAACGGCAATTCCTAGGGCAGTGACGGCTTTTTTCATCAGAAGCCGCCAAGTTCGGCTGAGGATGGTCCCAAGCCGATAACGTCGCTGGCCCTTTTGATAACTTCAGGAGAAAATTGAACGCCCTGTTTTTCGGCCGCGTCAAGGTTGAGATACAGCCTGATCTGACTCATGGATTGGAGCGGGATCCGGGCTGGGTCCTCTCCTTGTTTGACCCTGACGGCGATTAGGCCGGCTTTGTAGCCCATGTCGAAAAAGTCCCATCCCAGGGCTGCGCATGCCCCCAGACGCGTGGAGAGAAGAAACCCGCCAAAAAGCGGAATGGCATTGTCTTCGGCCATTCTTCCCAGCGACTCAAAGGAGGCATTGATTGTATTATCAGAGATGGGGAAAAGGACGTCGATCTTCTTATTAAGGAGCATCTGGGCCGAGAGGAGAACCTCGTTCACGTTGGCCACAGGCACGGCGATGATCTCGAATCCCAGTTCCGCAGCCGCCTCCTGGGCCAACCGCAGATA
>Ga0209253_10004665_pt1 | contig 11940 bp, 13 predicted proteins | sample FrelakmetBRP12BR_FD_187145 | JGI IMG/M metagenome (GOLD analysis project Ga0209253, IMG submission 187145) | Freshwater lake sediment microbial communities from the University of Notre Dame, USA, for methane emissions studies - BRP12 BR (SPAdes)... | ecosystem: Environmental > Aquatic >...
CTGGAGCAGCACGTCCAGCTCTTTCATGCCGCGCCGGCAACGGTAACGCAAGCGGTTACGGTCGCTGTTCATAAGATCAGGTTCGAGGCTCCAGGCGCTGGGTAAAAAGGTTCTAGGCGCTAGGTTAAAGACTCAACAGCAGGTTACCGGAAACGTCTGTAATTTTTTGCCTAGCGCCTAGCGCCTAGCGCCTTTCTATAAGCATCCGCTTGATGTCCGCGATGGCCTTGCCCGGATTCAGGCTCTTGGGACAGGTCTTCGCGCAGTTCATGATGGTGTGGCAGCGGTATAGCCGAAAGGGGTCCTCCAGCATGTCCAGCCGCTCGCCAGTGAACTCGTCACGGCTGTCGGCGATCCAGCGATAGGCCTGCAACAGGATGGCGGGGCCCAGGTAACGGTCGCCGTTCCACCAGTAGCTGGGACAACTGGTGGAGCAGCAGGCGCACAGGATGCACTCATACAGGCCATCCAGCTTGCTGCGGTCCTCCTTGGACTGCAGCCGCTCCCGGTCCGGCGGCGGGGGAGTCTGGGTCTGCATCCAGGGCTGAATGGAGGCGTACTGGGCATAAAAGTGGGTGAGATCGGGCACCAGATCCTTGACCACCGGCATATGCGGCAGGGGATAAATCTTCACATCCCCCTGGACATCCTCGATCGCCTTGGTGCAGGCTAATGTGTTGGTCCCGTCGATGTTCATGGCGCAGGACCCGCAGATCCCCTCGCGGCAGGAACGCCGGAAGGTCAGCGTTGAATCAATCTCATTCTTGATCTTGATCAGGGCATCCAGCACCATGGGGCCACAACTGTCCAGATCGACCTCATAAGTGTCGATGCGCGGATTCTCGCCGCTGTCCGGGTCCCAGCGGTAAATCTGGAAAAACCGGGTCCGCTTGGCCTGACCGCCGGCGGCGTAGGTCTTGCCTCTCCTGATGGTGGAGTTTTCCGGAAGTTTGAACTGAGCCATATGACGTCAACCTCTTAATAGACACGCTTCTTGGGCGGGATGTACGCGACCTCGTCCGTCAGGGTATAGGTGTGCACGGGACGGTAATCGATCCTGAGCTGGCCCTTCTCGTCCAGCCAGCAAACGGTATGTTTCATCCAGTGGTCATCGTCCCGGTCCGGATAATCTTCGCGGGCGTGGGCGCCGCGGCTTTCCTTGCGGTTGAGGGCCGAATTCACAGTCACTACGGCGCATTCCAGCAGGTTCTCCAGTTCCAGAGTCTCCACCAGGTCGGAGTTCCACACCAGGCTGCGATCGTTCACCCGAATGTCCGCAAAATTGCGGAAATTCTCGTCCATCTGTTTCACGCCCTGAGCCAGCGATTGCTCCATCCGGAACACAGCGGCGTTGTTCTGCATGTCCCGCTGCATCCGCAGGCGCAGATCGGCGGTCAGCGTAAGGCCATTAGCGTAGCGAAGCCGGTCGAAGCGGGTCAGGATCTTGTCCAGGGCGCCAGGGGGCAACGCCTTATGCGGCTGGCCGGGTTTAATCACCCCGGCGCAGCGGTTGGCAGCGGCGCGGCCGAACACCACCAGATCCAGAAGGGAATTGGAACCCAGCCGGTTGGCGCCATGCACCGACACGCAGGCCGCCTCGCCAATGGCCATCAGACCCGGCACCACGGCGTCCGGATTGCCGTCCTTCAGGGTCACCACCTCGCCATGGTAATTCGTGGGAATACCGCCCATGTTGTAGTGCACCGTGGGAATAACCGGGATGGGTTCCTTGGTGACGTCCACGCCAGCGAAGATCTTGGCGGTCTCGGCGATGCCCGGCAGGCGCTCGTGGATGACCTCCGGCCCCAGGTGCTCCAGATGCAGGTGAATATGATCATTAAGGGAACCGACGCCGCGGCCCTCGCGGATCTCCATGGTCATGGAGCGGCTGACCACGTCCCGGGAGGCCAGATCCTTGGCGTTGGGGGCGTAACGCTCCATGAAACGCTCGCCCATCGAGTTGGTCAGATAACCGCCCTCGCCGCGCACCCCTTCGGTGATCAGACAGCCGGCGCCGTAAATGCCGGTCGGATGGAACTGCACGAATTCCATATCCTGCAGCGGCAGGCCGGCGCGCACCACCATGCCGTTACCATCGCCCGTGCAGGTGTGGGCGGAGGTGGCGGAAAAATAAGCGCGGCCATAGCCGCCGGTGGCCAGCACCGTCATGTGGGCGCGGAAACAGTGCAGCGTGCCCTCGGCCAGATCCCAGGCCACCACGCCCCGGCAGGCGCCGTCATCGTCCATGATCAGATCGATGGCGAAGTATTCGATGAAAAACTCGGCGTCATGCTTCAGGGACTGCTGGTACAGCGTATGCAGAATAGCGTGGCCGGTGCGGTCGGCAGCGGCGCAGGTGCGCTGGGCGGTGCCCTCGCCGAAATTAGTAGTCATGCCGCCAAAGGGCCGCTGGTAAATCCGGCCTTCCTCGGTGCGGGAGAAGGGCACCCCATAGTGCTCCAGCTCGATCACCGCCGGAATAGCCTCCCGGCACATGTATTCGATGGCGTCCTGATCGCCCAGCCAGTCGGAGCCCTTGACCGTGTCGTACATGTGCCACTGCCACTTGTCCGGCCCCATGTTGCCCAGGGCTGCGGACATGCCGCCCTGGGCGGCGACAGTATGGCTGCGGGTGGGGAACACCTTGGTGATGCAGGCGGTCGCCAGGCCCTTGGCCGCCATGCCGAAAGTGGCCCGTAACCCGGCGCCGCCGGCGCCGACGACGACCACGTCATAATCGTGATTGATGAGTTTGTAAGCTTCAGACATGAAACCCTAGCCTCCGAAGGCAATGCGCAAAACGGCGATGATAGACAGGGCGCCCAGCAGCACCAGGAGAAACTTCATCACCAGCAGCGAGACAATCTTGGCGCCTTCCCCATGGACGTAATCCTCGATGACCACCTGCAGCCCCAGCATGGCGTGATAGAACGCCGTAAACAGGAACAGCGCCAGCAGCACGGTGTTGACCGGCCGGCCGACCCACGCGACCATCGCGTCATAGTCGGCATGGACCACATACAGCAGGCTGGCGACGAACCACAGCGCCAGCGGCGCCAGCGCAACGGCCGTCATGCGCTGCATCCACCAGTGGTTGACCCCTTCTTTGGCGGAACCGAGGCCACGGGCAAGGCTAATAGGCGTGCGTAATTTCATGGGGCGGTTCTCCTTATGCGGTCGCGATGATCCAGGCCAGCAGGGTCAGCGCGACCGCAGCGATGATGACCCACTTGCCGGTTTTGTCGACAGTTTCGAGCTCAAAACCATAGCCGGCGTCCCAGAACAGATGACGGACGCCATTGGATAAATGATAGAACAGGGCCAGGGTCCACAGAAACAGGAACAACAGGCCGAGCTTGGAGCTCAGCCGGCTTTGGGCATGGGCGTAAGCCTCGGGACCGCTGGCCGCGGCGACCAGCCAGTACGTCAGCAGCAGGGTGCCGACAGCCAGGGCGACGCCGGTAGCCCGGTGGGTAATCGACATTACGGAGGTTATTTGCGGTCTGTAAACCTGAAGATGCGGCGACAGTGGCCGCCTATCCGTTGCCATAAAATCACCTCGTTATAACAGGGTTGTTTTTGTTAGCGTAGAAAAATCCCGTAAGTGTTGGGATATTTTATCATTTTCAGCAGACGTTTTGCTGCTATCTTTAACAATTCAGATCAATTACTTATATATTTAAAAGAGATCGCCCGCCAGGATAGTGGGCTAAAAATCAATGCACCGGCCGGCCTTTTCCCAGTCGCCATAGCGGGTAGGCTCCGGACCCTTGGGACCACCGATCTCTTTGGGCCTGTCCGCCGCCGGCGGCTTGGGGGGCTCAGCCGGGGTTTCCGGGGGTAAGGGAGTATTATCGCGCGTTTGCTTTTCAGACATGGTCATCATTCTCCAATCGATCCAGGGCGCGAAGCTGCGCCGACAATGATCCAGCTAACCGTCATTTACTAATGACTCCTTATGGTTATAATCGTTCGACCCTTTCCTGGACCAACAACCTTCCTCTTCTGTTGATGAGGCCTGACCGATGACACCAGACTGGCGGACTTTTCTCATTCAGGCGGGCGCCGTGCTGGCGGGCGAGCGGGTTCAGCATTTCGGCGACCCGGAGCAGGAACGGCGGGCCGCCGCCGGCGGGGCTGTACTCTGCGACCTCTCCGGTCAGGGCCTGATCGCCGCCGCCGGGCCAGACACGGAAACGTTTCTGCAAGGGCAGTTAACCAACGATGTCCGGCAGGTGACCCCGGCGCGCAGCCAGTTGAGCGCCTGCTGCAACCCCAGGGGACGTATGCTGGCCAGCGTTCGCCTGTTCCTGCGGGAGGCGGTTTACTACCTGCGACTGCCCCAGGAAACAGTAGAGCCCCTTCGCCAGCACCTGCAGCGGTTCATTCTGAGGGCTCGGGTGACGCTGCGGGACGCCAGCGAGGAACTGGCCAGGATCGGACTCTCTGGCCCGGCCGCCGATGATCTGCTGCAGGAGGCTCTGGGGGCGGCGCCCGCCCAGGTGGACAATGTCGTCCAGACGCCGGGCTTTACGGTCATCCGCGTGCCGGGCGTTCATCCCCGCTGGGAGATTTATGGCCTGCCGGCCGCCATGCCGCCCCTGTGGACCCTGCTGGCGGCCAAGGCCAGACCGGCGGGCGCCGAAGCCTGGCGTCTGCTGGACATTCTGGCCGGCGTACCCAACATTTATCCCGAGACTGCGGAGACCTTCGTGCCGCAGATGGTTAATCTCCAGCTTATCAACGGCGTCAGCTTTAACAAAGGCTGTTATACCGGCCAGGAGGTGGTGGCCCGCACGCAGCACCTGGGCACGCTCAAACGGCGGATGTATCGCGCTCATATCGACGCGGTCCCGGCGCCGCGCCCCGGCGACGGGTTATTTTCCGAGGAACTGGGAGGCGGAGCCGGCCGAATTGTCGACGCCTGCGAGGGTCCCAGCGGGGGTTGCGAGGTGCTGGCGGTGGTGGCCATCGACGCCGCGGAGAGCGGAGCAGTGCGCTGGCGCGGCGAGGGCGGGCCGCGGCTGCAGTTGGCCCCCCTGCCCTATCCCTGCGGGAACGCAATCCGGTAACGGCTGATTGTGTCAAGCTCCTCTAATCTTCGACGTCACCCCCCCACACAGCGCGATTGCCCTGCTGCTGTCCCGCCTTGAGTAGGTAGCCTGCGCGCGTCTGTGTTAAGCTATAACAGCCATCAAACGGCAATCAGCTATTACCTGTTCATTAACAGGATATCCTGTTTTGTTGGTAAACCAAAGGGTTATTCAGGCAATATCGCTGTTGACCAATGTTCAGAACCGCCGAACTGGGCCGCAAGGTCGAAAAATCCGAATATCGAAAACGCGAGGTCGTCCTCCGGGAAGAACTCCTCCAGGCGCAGCAGGACCTCCGGGGGGACGCCCGCTTTCCCGTCATCGTTGTGTTCGCCGGGGTGGACGGAGCGGGCAAAGGACAAACCGTGAATGTTCTGAACGCCTGGATGGATCCCCGCTGGCTGGTGACGCGGGCGTATGGCGAACCCTCCGAGGAGGAGCGGCAACGGCCGGAGTACTGGCGCTTCTGGCGCGATCTGCCCGCCAAGGGCCGGATCGGTTTCTTTCTCAGCTCCTGGTATTCCAAACCGCTCCTGGACAAGGTTTATGGCCGGATTAATCTGGCTGATTTCGACGAGCGTCTGGACCGCATCATCGCCTTCGAAAACGCCCAGGCGGACGACGGCGCGGTGATCATCAAGTTCTGGATGCACTTAAGCCGGGAAGCTCAGAGGCAACGCCTGAAGAGCCTGGAAAAGGATCCGCGGACGCGCTGGCAGATCAAGGAATCGAGCTGGGACCACTGGCGCCTGTACGACCAGTTCGTGGCAGCCTCGGAGCGCATCATTATGCGCACCAACACCGGCAAAGCGCCGTTCACTATCGTCGAGGGCACTGACCCCTGTTACCGCAGCCTGACGGTGGGGGTCATTATCCGCGACGTGATCCGCAAACGCCTTGAGGCTGTCAGGCTGGCGGACAAAGTCAAAGCCGGTCTCCACGTGGACAACGGTTTCGGCGAGGTGGTCCGCGCGGACCAGCCCCTGTATCAGCCTGCCGTTGATCTGTCCGCCGACGCCGCCACGCCGGTCCTGACGGTGCTGGACGCTCTTGACATGTCCAAGTGCCTCAGCAAGGAAGCCTACGCCGAGGAATTGCTGAAATATCAGGCCAGGCTGAACATGCTGCACCGCAAGGCCGTGGAGAAAGGCGTGTCCACGCTGCTGGTTTTCGAGGGACCGGACGCCGCCGGCAAGGGCGGGGCCATCCGCCGCGTCACCGCCGCCCTCGACGCCCGCAACTATCGGGTGCGGCCGTTCGCCGCCCCTACTGACGAAGAACAGGCCCATCATTATCTCTGGCGGTTCTGGCGCCATCTTTCCAGCGCCGGCCGCGTCACCATTTATGACCGCAGCTGGTACGGCCGGGTGCTGGTGGAGCGGGTCCAGGGTTACGCCAGCGAGCAGGAATGGCGGCGGGCCTACGCCGAGATCAATGACTTTGAGGCGCAGCTGACCGAGCAGGGCATCGTGCTGATGAAATACTGGATTCACGTCACCCGGGACGAGCAGCTTGCCCGCTTCAAGGACCGGGAGCAGACCCCGCACAAGCGCTGGAAGCTCACCGATGAAGACTGGCGGAACCGGGAAAAATGGGACGAGTACGCGCTGGCGGTCAACGACATGGTGCAATACACCAGCACCAGCGCCACCCCCTGGATCCTGGTGGAAGGCAATGACAAACGGTACGGCCGTATCAAGGTGCTCAAAACGCTGTGCAAAAAGCTGGAAACCGTCCTGGGCGGCGAGGGACCGAAGCCGTCATGAACTGGCGACTGGTAACCTGTGCCGAACGGGTCATCACTCCTGGCCAGCTGATATTCGACGCAAAGCCGCAAAGAGCGCAAAGGTTTGCAAAACAGATTTGTAACTTGTAACTCTCCCCACCATGCCGCGCCACCTCTTGATCATGCGCCACGCCAAGTCGTCGTGGGACAGTGAAGCGCCCAGCGATTTTGACCGGCCCCTCGCCAAACGGGGAAAAAAAGATGTGCCCCGCATGGGCAGCTGGCTGCGGGAGCAGGGTCTGACGCCGGATTACGTACTGAGCTCACCTGCTCAGCGGGCCAGACAGACCGCCGTCAAGGTCTGCCACGAGCTGGGCATCCAGGAAGATCAGATCAACTGGGAACCCGGAATTTACGAGGCCAGCCTGCCGGCGCTGCTGGAAATCCTCAAGGACTGTCCCCCGGCCGCCCAGCGCGTGCTGCTGGTGGGCCACAATCCCGGCCTGGAGCTGCTGGTCGCCTATCTGTGCGGCAGGGCGACGCCTCTCCCGGCTGATGGTAAACTGCTGCCTACGGCGGCTGTCGCTGTGCTCACCATGCCGGCGGACTGGCGACCGCTGCGACCGGGATGCGCCCAGCTGGCGGCTATCACCAGCCCCCGCATGTTAGCGGAGCCAGCCCCCTGAGCGATCACGGCGCCGTAGTGAATATTTTGAAATATCAAATTATTGAGTTAACTTCATGGCGATAAATCCGTTCAGGGCGGGCGTAGGCGCGGCGCTGGCGGTGGGCGCAGCCGCCGCCGTCCTCACCCCCATACTGCTGCCGGTGCTGGTGAGATCGGCCCGGCCCTTGGCGCGCCAGGCGGTCAAAGCCGGCCTGATCATCTATGAAAAGGGCCGGGAGACGCTGGCGGAGGTGGAAGAGACCTTCGACGATCTGATCGCCGAGGCCCGGGTCGAGCTTGAGCAGGAGGGGCTGTTCCAGCCTGCGCTTAAAGAGCGGGACTGGCATTCCCAGGAGGGTGTTCAGGAGAGCCCTGATCTGCCCGGCGGTGAGCATCACAACCCAGGGACTCAGACCCGGGCATGACCGCCACTGCCTACAAAGTCCATGCCGTATCCGGACGCACCCGGCTCAAGATTCCCTCGCGGCGGGGCGAGGCGGCCTACTTCGCCCAGGTGGCGGAGCGGCTGACCGAATGCCCGGGCGTCGTTCAGGTCCGGGTCAATTCCAGAACCGCCAGCGTACTCATCAGTCATCAGGCGCCCTTTGATAACATTGCGGCTTTCGCTGCGGAGGAAGCGCTGTTCGCCTTGGCGGGCGAGAGCCTGCACCAGTTTCTATCCCGGTATACCTCGGAAAATCTGCAATGGCTGGATGAGTTGCTCGGTTTGGCCAGCAACGGTTCCCTCGATCTCCGCTCAATGCTGATCATCAGCCTGGTGGGGTTAAGTCTGTTACAGATCGCCCGCGGTCAGATCCTGTTGCCGGCGACCAGCCTGCTTTGGTACGCAGGCCACCTGCTGGACCTCAAGGTAAGCCCTTCCGATGACAGAAACCAAGAAAACCGCTAAGCCACGCCCGCGCGCATCCACCGCGACAACCCCCACGGCCAGGGAGCCGGCCGCTATCCTGGAGCCTGAGCACTGGGAAGAACTCAAGGTCGCCCATGAGCATCTGGAGCATCCAAGCCTGGCGGTCAGGCTGAGCAACGTGGTGGGGACCCCCATTGAAATCGCTCTGCACCTGCTGCCAAGACAGTGGTATCAGTATCTCCACAGCACCGCCGAAGCGGCCATCGCCAAGGTACTGGAGGCCGCCATTTCCACCATGCATGTGGGCGTTCAACCCATCGCCCACGATTATTTTTATAAGGGCTTAGTGATCGGCACCGGCGCGATCGGGGGTTTTTTAGGCCCCTGGGCGCTGCTGGCGGAACTGCCGATCACGACCACCATCATCCTGCGGTCCATCGCCGACATTGCGCGCAGCGAGGGAGAGTCGCTGGACTCCCTGGACACCCAGCTGGCCTGCGCCCAGGTATTCGCCCTGGGGGGGCGGTCAGAAGAAGACGACGCCGCTGACACCGGGTATTACGGCGTTCGCCTTGCCCTGACGCTGCCCTTCGCTCAGGCCCGGCAGCACGTGGTTGAAAAAGGTCTGACTGATAATGGCGGACCGGTGATCGCCAGTCTGATCTCCGTGGTTTCCACCCGTTTCGGAGTGTCCCTTTCGCAGAAGGTCGCTGTCCAGCTCGTCCCGGTAATCGGGGCTATCACGGGAGCGCTGATCAACACTATATTTATCAACCATTTTCAGGACGTAGCCAGAAGCCATTTCACGGTCCGGCGCCTGGAGAGGCAATATGGCGCCGAGCTTGTGCAGGCGGCCTATGAGAGTCTGTCCCGTTGACCGGGCGTAAGCGCTGACGGGTAACCATTGGCGTCAGCCCGCCGCCGGGCTAACTGGCGTTATCCCCGTACTGATAAGTAATCACGACATTCTGGGCCTGCCGGTTCGCGTCCAGCAGATTGGACACGCCCCGGTAACTCATTAACCGCTTGCTGGCGAGATCGTAGCGGACCTCCAGGTAGGGGGCGAACATTCTCAGCATCCAATTGTCGATCTCGATCCTGAAGGTGGCTGTTCCGGGCGCCTCGCCGGATAGCTCGACCCGGCGAATTCGAAACACGTAATCCTTGCCTTCCAGGGGAATCAGAAATTTCACCTTTTTCACCGCGCCATCCGGTTCCGCCAGCGTATCCAGGTGATCCTGGAAAAAGAAATGCAGGCCCTGGCCGGTGATCATATCGCCGGTCAATCTAACCAGGCTTTCCCGTCTGGCATCCTGTTGAGAAGGCTGGCCATAGGTGCTGACGAATCCCGCCTGAACCCGGGCGCCGTCTTTACGGCCAAACCGCCGGTCTTCAAAGTCATACTCAGGCACATAGGGATGGTGACCAAACTTGGAGTTGAGCACCGCGAATTCCTTACCGCTCGCGTCCAGGTAGCGGGTTTGATTGCGCTGATGACGCCCCTGCTCATAAACCAGGCGATGTTCTTCGATATACGCGATTTCGCCCCGTTCGTTCCTGGCGACGCCCTTAAACACCTCTACTCCGTTAACGGGAGTGGCGGCCAGCAGACTGGGATGCCCCATCATCAGACTGGCTCCCACCATGAAAACGCCATACCACAACCTGTGCTGAACTGTCATCGTATAAGCTCCTCATTTCTCAAAGGTTAACATTCACACAACCGGCCTGCATGAAAATATCCCCGGCGGAGTCAATGGCCGGCGGACGGCTGCCTCACGCTGACAGCTGGCGTTCCTCATGGACAACGCTCTCCAGCGCCTGGGCTATTTTGCGCAGAGCCAGATTGAAATCGTCCGCCAGCATTATGACCCCTGCCGCGGCGAGCTCTTTAGGATAGTGCTGAGTTATCTTGCCGCCGACAAATACGGGCTCATTCACGCGCTGAACCAGCAGCGGCAGTTCTTTGCGCGCCACCCGCGCGGGCGTCAGCGCGGAACCGGACAACACGATAGCCTGAGCCTGAGTCCTTTGGCGGGCGATGGGCAATTCGTTTAACGGCGTATCGGCGCCGAGCAGCACGACCTGGTAACCCCGATCCAGGGCCGCCAGGGCAAATAACAACGCGCCCACTTCATGGCGCTCCTCCGGCAGGCAGGACACCAGCAGCCTGGGACCCTGCAGATTCCGGTTAAGATGGTGAAAACGGGCGCCCAGCTTGTTCCGCAGAAACACGCTGAAAAAATGCTCCTCAGCAACGCCGCCTTCCTGTCCCTGCTCCCAGCGCCAGCCGAGCTCACGAAGCAGTGGCACGATCATCCGGCTGGTGACGATATCGACGGGATATAAGGCAAGCGCCTCGTTATAAATGTCGTTCAGGGCGCCGTCATTAAACTCGCTGATGGCCTGAATCAGCCGCCGCTGATAATGCCCCCAGGGATCAAATTCTTCCTGACGCTCCGATGCGACCGTTTCATGGCCTTCTTCCAGCACCTGCCCAACCTGGCCAATGGACATGCCCGCATCCAGCAGCGCCAGGACCTGGTTGATCAGCTCCACGTCAGCCATGGTGTACAGGCGGTGCCCCTTCGGCGTGCGCACCGGTTTGATGAGGCCATAGCGGCGCTCCCAGGCCCGCAGCGTCACGGGATTAACTCCGGTGAGGCTGGCGACGGCGCGAATGGGTATTAATCCGTTGCTCGGCAAAGCGCGGAGATCATGGATATGTTGTTCTAAGATCATGGTTACTCCTGGACCAGCAGGCGGCACCTCATCGAAGCGCTGTGACCTCATTTGAAATATTATACATAAACTATATTATAAGGGCATCATAAGCACAGTTCAAATAAAAATTTATACGATAAGTATACAAGGCAAAGGAGCCTGTCTGACTCTGCGGCTGACCCGCCTTTAGCGATCAGCCAAAGATGGGATTATAAGCTTATGAATTGAAATATCTTCTTAGCGAACCTTTGCGCTCTTTGCGGCTTTGCGTCGAATAAAAGATGAGTTTGCTTAAGGTGATTTCCGAAAAAGATGACACCCCCAAACGCACCGCACGCGACGCACCACGCACGACGCACCACGCACCACGCACCACGCACTAACTCAGGGAATACCCAGGCCCGTCTTGCAGGTACAGTCTTTGCCAGAAATCACCTAACCGGTATTCCGCAATCCCGCCGCCAGGGCATTGATGGAGCGCAACAGGGGCCGCAGCCAGGCTTGCGCCTCGGTCTCACTCTTGACCAGCGTCTGCCGATACCGTTGCAACAGCGTGACCTGAATATGATTGATCGGCTCCAGATAGGGGCTGCGCCGCGCCAGCGACAGGGCCAGACTCGGGTTGTCCGCCAGCAGTTCCTCCAGCTCGCCGATGGCCAGAAGCTGCGTCACCGTCTGCTGGTATTCCTCCAGAAAGCATCGATAGATGCTGTCCTCCACCTGGGGATCCTGGCACAGCCGTGCATACTCGCGGGCGATGCCGGCGTCGGCCTTGCTCAGCGACATCTGGGTGTTGCTGAGCAGGGAGCGGAAAAACGGCCATTCCCGATACATCCGCTGCAGCATTTCCAATCGGCGC
>Ga0209253_10004666_pt1 | contig 11938 bp, 9 predicted proteins | sample FrelakmetBRP12BR_FD_187145 | JGI IMG/M metagenome (GOLD analysis project Ga0209253, IMG submission 187145) | Freshwater lake sediment microbial communities from the University of Notre Dame, USA, for methane emissions studies - BRP12 BR (SPAdes)... | ecosystem: Environmental > Aquatic >...
GGTGAAGCGGACGCCCTGCTCCAGAGAGAGCCAGAAGCGGGTCATGCGCTCATCGGTGATGGTGATCGTCCCGGTCTGGCGCTGGCGCAGGAACACCGGCACAACGCTGCCGCGGCTCCCGACCACATTGCCGTAGCGGACGCAGGAGAAGCGCGTCCCGGTCGAGCCGGCGTAGGCGTTCGATTGGACGAACAGCTTCTCGGCCGCCAGCTTGGTGGCGCCGTACAGGTTGATGGGGTTGACGGCCTTGTCGGTGCTCAGGGCCATGACCCGCTCGACCCCCGTGTCCAGGGCGGCCTCGATCACGTTCCGGCCGCCCATGATGTTGGTCATGATCGCCTCGAACGGGTTGTACTCGCAGGCCGGCACCTGCTTCAAAGCCGCGGCGTGAACAACGATGTGCACGCCGTGCATCGCCCGCCGCAGGCGATCGTAGTCGCGCACATCGCCGAGGAAGTAGCGCAGGCTGGGATGATCGAGCCCGGCCGCGCGCATCTCGTGCTGTTTGAGCTCGTCGCGGCTGAAGACAATCAGCTTGGCCGGGTGGTACTCGCGCAGCATGATGTCGATGAACTTGCGCCCAAACGACCCCGTCCCGCCCGTGACCAGAACGACCTTCTCATCCCAGTTCATCTAGGTTGCCCTTTCGTCGACTGCGTTGCCCGGCGCCGGCCGGGCGAAAAGGATCATGGCGTACTGCCCCAATCGGCCGAGCGCACGCGGGAAGCGCTCCTCAAGCCCAAACAGCCGCCGCAGCCAGAAGTCGCCAGCCAGACGGCGGTGAATGAAGGCGCGCAGGAACGACGTGCTGACCGTGCGCCACACACGGATGTCGAGCCCGGGGACGGACTTGAGGCGGGCCCGCAGCTCAGCATACCCGGCGTTGTGTGTATGGGTGCCGGTCGGCGCAATCGCCCCCGGCGCCTCCTCCAGGCCGGCAGCGCTGCGACCGATCCGCACCTGCCGATACAGCCGCAGCAGCCCGAACACCAACTCGATCGGGATCCGCATGAGCCTCATGAGCGGCGAGCGATTACCCCAGCTGTAGACCGCCACGCCCCGCCCGCCCGGCCGAAGCACGCGCACCATTTCGGAGAAGGCCGCGGGCTGCTCCGGCTCGGGGAGATGATGGACCGTGTGCAGAGACACCACACCGTGGAATGCCCCCTGCGCGAACGGCAGCCGGGCGATGTCGCCGACCACGAACCGGCCGTGGTCCCCGATCCGCTGCCGCGCTTCGACCAGCGCCCGGCGCGAGATGTCCAGGCAGACGCGGCGCTGGTAACCGCGTGAGTACGTCAGGTACTCCGGATACTGGATCGGCCCCGACCCGGCGTCCAGCAGCCGAACCCCATGCTCTGGCAGGTGCCGGGCCACGCGCAGATGGCAGCGGTGGATGTACTCGCGGGCCACCGGCCGGCGATCCTCAAAGCGCGCGTTCTGATAGACGCCCTCGCCGACCTGCCTCCAGCCAATCGCATCGTAGAAGGTCCGCACTTGGGCCTTGACCTCGGTCGCAGGGCTCATGCGCCGGCTCCTAGCAGGGCCGCCGCGACGGCCTCGCGGCTCTGCTGCGCTCGCGCCCGCCAGTCGATCGGCAATCCCGCCAGCGCCTCCAGAGTCGGGCGCAAGTGCGCCCGGGTTTCGGCCGGTACGATGCTCTCGAACGGACGCTCCTGCATGTCCTCCCACATCTGCTCGATGTGCCAGGGAAACGGGAACGGGAACTCGAAGAAGAACCGGTGCGCATAGCGCCACGCCTTCTTGATCGTTGCCTGATCCAGTCGGCGCCCGAGCGGTTGGCATAGCAGCTCGTCCAGCGTGCGCAGGTACTCCGCCTGCGAGGTCGGTTCATGAGCGAAGCCCTTGCCACGGTAGTGCGTGGCTCCGGAGACGATCACCGGTACGCCGTTCATGACCATCTCGATCCCGGAGGTCGAGGTGTAGACAAGCCCGAGATGGGCCAGTTCGATCAGGTCGTAGGTGTTGATGGGCGATTCGGGCGGCACGACGATCACGTGCCCCGGCAGCGAAGGCACAGCCTGGCGCACGATCTCCACCGAAGGATGGCCGGTGCCGTACGATTCGCCCGGATGGACGCGGACCACGAGCTGGGCGTCGGGACGCTCGGCGAAATGACGGGCCGTCAGCATCAGCCAGTCGGCCATGCCGTCGGTGTACACCTCCCGCCCCAGCGACATGCTATCGCCGACGACGTTGGTGCACAGGAGAACCATCGGACGTTGGGGATCGATGCCGAGTTGGGCGCGGGCAGCCTGCGCCCCGTGGCTTTCCCCCACCTGCCACTGCCGCCCGAAGTGCGCCCACAACCGGGCGCCTCGCCGGGCGCCATACAGACTGCGGATCGCCTCTTCTTCCTCTTGCGTGAGGGCGTCGTGACCGCGCACCTCCCACAGCGGCGAGATGTCCAGCCGCATGACCTCCGTATCCTGCGCTAGCCATACGCGCTGACGCTGCTCACCGAACTCGTAGGACACGACACGTACGCCCAGGCGCCGAGCGGCATGGTAGACAGCTCCGAACTCGAGGATGCTGGCATTGGGGACCACCACCGCGTCGTACGCGCCCCTCTGGAGAAGGTGCTGGGTCGCGCGGGCGGCGGCCCGGTTGCGCTCCAAGCGCAACTGATACAGCGGCCTGTCCTCTCCACCGGGTCCGAGATCGAGCTGCTCCCGCATGGTCACGTACTGGACGTCGATCCGGCTGAGGCGCTCGAGATCTCCCTCAAGCTCCGGTACCAGCACCTGCCTGTCTCCACCATGAAGGGAGACGCTTCGCACCAGCGGATCCAATGCCGAGAGGATCCGGCGGAAGTAGATGCGCTGGCGACGCACGTCAAACAGCGGGATGGTCTCGGTGTAGCGCAGGTGCGGCAGGAAGGCCAGATCCACCTTGTGTCCTTCGGCCGCCAGGAGCAGGCCGATGGCGCTACCGCACTCCACCCACCAACGCAGGAAGCCCAGGATCAGAACCCGCTGCGGCCTCCCGCCATCCGTGGTTCGCCGGGCCTGGGCCGTCGCCGCTACCCAACCTGGCAGGTGCGCGGCCAGGCGCTCCAGCGAATAGCCGTGCATCGGCACGGCGCCATCGGGCTTCAACCACTGAGACGCCTCGGCCGCCAGCGGCAGGCCGCCCAGGACCTGCTTGGCCAGGTCACGTACCGGCGGGCTCATCGCTGGACCTCTTCGATCACCCACTCCAGCGCCGGACGGACCGGGCCGCCGCGTGCTTCCGGCCAATGGCTGCCCGGCGCGCCGGTCCCATCCACGCTGAACGACAGTGCCTGTTCGTCGGTGAAGTAGGAGCGGATGCGGTAGGAGGAGGCGTTCACACCCAGGACGAACAGGCCTTCGTTGAGCAGGTGTGCCGGGATGCGGCAGCGGCTGATGTAGCGGCCTTCCGGCCGGGCGAGACGCTGCTCGAAGGCGCGCGGATCGTCGGTGTCGAAGCTGGTGAGCACCGGCTCACCACGGCTGGTCGACAAGTACAGGCCCGTGCGCAGGCCGGTGACCTCCTGCGACAGCGCATACTCGAACTCGATCGAGAACGGCTCGGTGCAGGCGACGCGCTCGGCGATCCGCCCGCGCTCGTCGCGCACGCGCAGCGCCAGCGGCTGGAACGGACCCGAACCGGCGGGGACGTCGTCCTCCGCCCACAGGCGCTCGCCCGTTTGAGCCAGCCCGGAGGTCATGTAGTAGTCGACCGCCTGCGGCGTCGGGGCGCGCAGCACCAGCCCGCCGCGGTCGAGCACCAGCGTCTCCTGCGTCAGGCGCAGGACGGCTGACATATTGTGACTTACGAAAAGCACGGTGCGCCCTTGCTGGGCGACATCGCTCATCTTGCCCAGGCACTTGCGCTGGAACTCGGCGTCGCCGACGGCCAGCACCTCATCGACCACCAGGATCTCCGGTTCGAGGTGCGCCGCCACGGCGAAGGCCAGCCGCAGATACATGCCGCTCGAGTAGCGCTTGACCGGGGTCTCGATGAACTGAGCCACCTCGGCGAACTCGACGATCTCGTCGAACTTGCGGGCGATCTCGGTCCGCTTCATGCCCAGGATGGCGCCGTTGAGGTAGATATTCTCGCGGCCGGTCAGCTCGGGGTGGAAGCCGGTGCCGACCTCCAGCAGTGAGCCGACACGTCCGTGGATCTCCGCCTCGCCTTCCGTCGGCTCGGTGATGCGCGACAGGATCTTGAGCAGCGTGCTCTTGCCTGCCCCATTGCGCCCGATCACGCCCAAGACCTGGCCGCGCTCGACCTCGAAGCTGATGTGCCGCAGGGCCCAGATCGTCTCGCGGCTTGGGCGCGGCACGCGCCCGACGAGCTGCCCTGCCCCCTCCGCCAGCGTGTCCCGCAACGTGCGGTAGCCGCCGGTCACCGCCCCCAGCCGGTACTGCTTACCCAGGTCCTGCACGCGGATCGCCAGTTCGCCCATGTTCACACGATGTCGGCGAAGGAACGTTCCATGCGCCGGAAGTACATCGCCCCGCTCCACAGCAGGACGAAGGAGACAAGAACCGACTCGAGGATCAGGGCGCCCGGGAAGGTCATCCCGCCCAGGATCGCCCAGCGGAAACCCTGGATCACGCCCACCACCGGGTTGAGGCCGTAGAGTGAGCGCACCAGCGGATCGGTGATCAGGTTGGCGGAGTAGACGATCGGTGAGGCGTACATCCAGGCCTGGACCATGAACGGCGTCACGTGCCCGACGTCACGGTAGGTCACGTTCATGGCCGAGAGCCACAGCCCAACGCCCAGCGCCGTGATCAGCCCCATCAGGACGAAGAGCGGCACGGCCAGCAGCCGGGCGGTGACCTCGAGCTTGTAGAAGGCCATCATGCCGAGCAGTACGACGAAGGCCAGGGCGAAGTCGACCGTCCCGGAGACCACCGAGGCCAGCGGGATGGCCAGGCGCGGGAAGTACACCTTGGTGATCAGGTTGGCACCCATCACCAGGCTGTTGCCCGCCTTGGTCACGCCTTCCTGGAACAGCACCCAGGGAAGCAGCCCGGAGAAGTAGAAGATCGGGCCCGGGTAGCCGTCGGTGGGCACCGAGGCCAGGCGGTCGAAGACGAAGTAGAAGATGACCATCGTCAGGAACGGCTTGAGGATCGCCCAGGCGGCCCCCAGCATCGTCTGCTTGTAGCGCACCATGACATCACGCCAGGTGAGGAAGAAGATCAGCTCCCGGTAGCGCCACAGCTCGCGCAGGTTGAGCGCGCTCCAGCCCCGCGTTGGGCGTATGACGATCGACGGGACGGCGGCCGGCCGCTGTTCGAGCGCCTCGGTCGTCATGCGGCCGCTCCGGCAAAGCGATCCTGGTTCGCCAGGTACCAGTCCACGGTCTTGCGCAGCCCATCCTCGAAGAACGTCTGTGCACGGAAGCCAAAGAGCTTCTCGGCCCGGGAGGTGTCCAGCCCGCGGCGAGGCTGGCCGTTGGGCTTCGTCGTGTCCCAGACGAAGCGGCCCTGGAAGCCCGTCAGGCTCCCAATGAGGGTGGCCAGATCGCGAATGCTGATCTCGCGGCCGGATCCCAGGTTGACCGGGTCGCTGGCGTTGTAGCGCTCGGTCGCCAGCAGGATGCCTTCCGCCGCGTCCTCGGCGTACAGGAACTCGCGCGTCGGCGTCCCGTCGCCCCACAGCAGGACCTCGGCCTCGCCCTTCTTGCGCGCCTCGACGCACTTGCGGATCAGCGCCGGGATGACGTGCGACGTCTCCAGGTTGAAGTTGTCGCGCGGCCCGTACAGGTTGACCGGCACCAGGAAGATCGAGTTGAAGCCGTACTGCTGGCGATAGGACTGCGACTGCACCAACATCATTTTCTTGGCCAGGCCGTAGGGCGCGTTCGTCTCCTCCGGGTAGCCGTTCCACAGCTCGTCCTCGCGGAACGGGACCGGGGTGAACTTCGGGTAGGCGCACACCGTACCCAGGGCGACGAACTTCTCGACGCCGCGCTTCCACGCCTCGTGCATCAACTGGACGCCCATCATCAGGTTGTCGTAGAAGAACTCGGCTGGGTGCAGCCGGTTGGCGCCGATGCCGCCCACGTGCGCCGCCAGGTGCAGGATGATGTCCGGCCGGGCGCGGTCGAGCACGCGCAGGATCTCGGACTGCTGAACCAGGTCGTACTCCTCAATCAGCGGCACAAAGATCTCGGCCGCACCGCGCTGGCGCAGCTTCTCCAGGATGTAGGAGCCGAGGAAACCCGCGCCCCCGGTGACGCACACGCGACGGTTTGACCAGAAGCCTGTCTCCGCGCCCGCCAATCCCATGCTTTCTGCTCCTGTCATCCGGCCTGCTCGGCGGCCACCGGTTCCCGCAGGCGGACTGCCTGCCCACGCACCTCAAGAACAGCTACGTCCGACTCGCGCCCGTCTTCGACGACGTGCATACCCTGCTCCAGACACGTCAGCCGGCAGACGTCGGCAATGTCGCCCTTGCCGTCGATGCGGATTGCCTGGAAGCCCATGTGGCGGGCCTGCGACAACACCTCGCGCGCCTCCTGGCGGAACTGGCGATAGAGCGCCATGGACCGCTCCACGTACTGCACGGTCAGGCGCGCTCGCAAGGCGATCCCCTCCGGCGTCAGGATGTACCGCAGCTTGCGGCGTTCGGCCCGCTTGACCTTGACATAGCCTTTGGCGACCAGGCGCTTGACGTGCCAGTTGACCGTCCCAACGGCGACGCCGAGCTGTGTGGCCAGTGTGGCCTGCGTGATATTGGGATCCCGTTCGATCTCGTTCAGCAAGCCCAGATCCCGCGCCTGGATACTCGGGTCGTCCATCCGCACCCTCTAATATTCAATGACTGAATTATAACCCGGGAATGGGGCCGGTCAAGGGCGGCGGTCCCGCCCCCCGGTTTGCAGCCCAGAGGCTGTGATCAGGATCACGCCGGCGCTGTCCTGGGCATCGTCGCCGCTCAGGAACTCCGGCCGAATGCGCCGTCGCGCATGCCGGAACGCCTCCAGCTCGGCCTGGACGACCTGGAGGCGCACCTGCCGGAACCACCGCTGGAAGATCGCTTGGTACTGCCAGGGCCGCAGGCGGTTCAGGTTGCTGCCGGGATTCAGGAAGCGGCGCCAGGCCGTCTCCGAGAAGGTCAGCATCTCAAAGGGGAGCCGGAAGAAGTGGTCGCGCACGTCGACGTAGTGCAGGTGAATGCCACCCGGGCGTGTCAGACTGGCCAGAGCGGCCGATATCCCTTCCACGTCGTCCAGATGCTCGAACACCGACGAGGACAGGACAACATCAAACGCCGGTTCGCACCCCTCGGCCTGCCGGCGAATGTCCCCGTGCAGCAATCGCAGCTGCTGACCGTCGGGTCGCCCCACCCCGCGCGCCGGAGAGAAGTATTCTGGTGCGGCACTGACCCAGCGGGCGTTCCGGCGCTGGCTGGGACGGGCGAACCGGTCACACAGCGTCACCGAGGCGGCGCCAGCCCGCAGAAGCTGCACGCCGACCCCGAACCCCCCACCGTACCCGAACACCAGGACGTCCCGTCCGTTGACCGCCAGGCCCTCGTTGTGGAGCGCCGCCACGTAGCGCGCAGCGGCCTGCTCGGGTTCTCTCGTCTCCAGTCCCGGCTTGAGGACGAATCCGATGTCGAGCATCCACCGCGTCAGCTGCGCCGGCAGCAGTCGGCGGAAGACGCGCAAGGCGAGGTAGGCCGGGTTCATCGGGCCCGCCTGGCCCGGGTCGTCAAGTCAGGGGGTGTTCGGGACATACATCTCCCAAGCGCCGACTGGCGCGGCGCGGCGGTAGTTGGCCAGGATCCATTCCATGACCGGTTCGAGTTCCGCGGGCGCCGCGTACTGCGCGTCCGAGGATGTCCACGCCGTGCGTCGGACCGGATCGATCGGAGGGACGACCGGGTTGGTGGAAGACGTGTCGATAATCAGCGCCGGCGGCATCGCCCGCAAGTCGTCCGCGAACCGACCGACACGCTCCCCGTCCGCGAAGCCGATCGTGATCAATGGATACAGGTAGGCATACCGGCCGGGGGCGATGCGGCCGGACAGGGCCAGGACCTGGGTCTCCGCGCCCCAGACGAGAACCGGCGCCTCGGGGGTCGTCGTGCTCTCGATCGTCTCGACCGCCAGTCGCACCTGCTGGGCCTCGGCCCGGCGCGAGGCGATCTTCCCAGCGGTCAGCGCGGAGACGGCCACCAGGCCCGCCAGGAGGGCGGCCAAAGCCCAGCGGTCCGCACCGGTGCGCAGTCTGGGAGTCAACCAGGCGATGGCCGCGACCGCGGCCAGCAGGGCGATCGCCGGGACCCATGGGGTCAGATACTGAAGGTAGAGCCTACCCGAGCCGGCAGCCAGGAGGGCCTCGATCGGGAGATCGATCACGGCCAGGGCGGCGAGCGCCGCCCCGCCGACCGGGAGAGATGCAGCTCCAGGGAGATGCCCGCGCCGCCGCCAGGCCAGAAAGGCAAGTAGATACAGCAGGGCAACGCCGCCGAGCGCCAACAGTCCGGCCGGCCCCAGCCTCACGAGGCTGTCCGACCAGCGCGCCCAGCGGTCTCCGCCGGCGGCGTAGGCCAGGTTGTACTCGATCACGGCGCTCCAGAAGTCGTGCCACAGACCGGCGCTCAGCAGCACAACGCCCGCGCCAGCCAGGACCAATGCCCCACCGCCGATCGCGGCCCAGAAAGCCTGCATGCGGAGCCGCGCGGCGGACCGATCCTGGGAAGCCAAGGCGAGGATCCCCATCGCGACCCACAGGCCAACGAGAGTCGGTTTCAGCAACACGGTCAGCGCGCCCAGGACACCAACGAGCGCACCGGTGAGTCGCGGCCGGACACTCTCGCCGGAGGCCAGGCGCGAGTAGCCCAGAATGGCAAGGACCTGCACAGGGAGAGCATGCTCCTCCGGCAGGTTCCCTTTGAAGGTCGCCGCTAGAAGGACCAACGCGGCTGCCACACCCCAGGCTGCTGGAACCCGGCCGAACCGCGACCGCAGCCCCGATCCCAGCAGCCAAACCGCGCCCCCAAGCGAGGTCACTGCCAACGCCCACAACCCCCACAAGGGCTGGCCCAAGAGCGCGGCCGCCAGGCTCGGAAGATAGACAAGCGGCGGCTTGTGATCCCACACGTCACGGTACAACGCGTCGCCCGCCAGCATGCGCTGAGCTACGTACAGGTAGACGCCCGAGTCCCGATTGGGTGTCAGGTCAACGGGAGGCAGCAGCGGAGCCGAGATGACCAAGATAGCTGCCACAAGAATCCCGAGCTCCAGGAAACGGCCCGAGAGACCGCGCGTGTGGTTACCGACGGATCCCATGGATGAGTTGCCGACCTATGCGTCTACGGTACGCTGCTGACTGCGGCCGACCGGCGCGGCTTCAGCAGCCACACTCCGACTGCGTCCAGCCGCACGGCAGGTTCGTAGTGTTCCGCCATCGGCAGGTACAGCAAGCGGACCTGGGCTTCATCCTCCTCGCTGAATGGATGCTCCTCCTGCCAGGTCGTCTCCAGCGGCGGACCGACAATCAACGCAAAGCGCTGCCGCGCCAGATCACTGTAGAACGGCTCAAAGAAGGTCGGGTCGCCGGACAGCGCCTGATCGGCCATGTACTTCTTCTCATACTCCGAGACCAGAGGAACGCCCTTCACATAGCCGAAGGTAAGGAGCTGCCGCTGGTCGTAGAAGAGGACCTCGCCTTGTGCGGCCGCCGCGGCCACTTCCGATCGGATGACCTCCAACGACTCGTCGACCACGGCTTGTCCGGGCAGAACGAGCGGCCCGCCGGTCGAGACCGTCAGTGCCGCTGGGATGGCCAACGCCGCGGCTAACAGCCATCGTCCGGGAGGATTCCCGAGGAGCGCACGCAGCCTGGCCGCTCCTGCAGACCCCCCGAAGGCCGAGGCCGCAGTCAAAGTCAGCGTGATCAGGAACATGTCCAGGTTGTGGAGATTGCTGCCGCCGCCGATCTTGGCGCTGACGATGATCCCAGCCACCATGAGCGCCGAAAGCAGCACGCCCAGCGCCGTCAGCTGCCAGCGGTCCAGAGACCAGACGCGTTTGCGCAGCAGCCAGGCCAGCACAGCCAGCACCGGGCCGGCGACCAGCACCAGCGCCAGAACGACGCCCGGACCGTACGTCGGATTCGGGAGCAGTCGGTACCACAACAGCGGCTGATGGGTGAGAGCGCCGCCGACGTCAGCGACGCCGGCGGGGCCCGGGCCCTGTGTCAGCCAGGCTGCCGCCGTCGGCGCAAGGTACCCGCCCAGCACGCCCGCCAGCGCGAAGAGCGAGGCGCGCCACAGTCGATCGATCCGCCAACGTCCATCGACGACCAACGGCGCCTCGAGCACCGTGATCAGGACCGCCCAGGCCCCCGGTGCCAGCAGCCACGTCCAGCGTGAATCGTAGGCGTAGTAGGACGCCAGCGCGACCAACAAGGCCCCGATCCAGGCTGGCCGCAGCCGGACCGCCAGTGCAACGACGATCGCACTCAGGACCAGCGGCGTGTAGATCGGGCCTTGCGCGAGGAACACCAGGCTCCACGCACCGAACGCAAGCTTCCAGCCGATGCCGATCGAACCCCCGTCCCGGCGCACCGCAGCCCAACCGAGCAGGCCATACGGCAGGGTGAACAGGATGGCGCTCCACAGGCGCGCCAGCTGGATCGATGCGCCCGGCACGAGGAAGACCAATCCCCACAGGATCTGACGGCCCGGCGAGATGTAGGCGAACGTCTCCTGACCGGCGGGGATGAGGTAACGGTCGCGCCCGAAGGCAAGGGAGTAGTCCCACAGCCGGTTCCCCTCGGACCAGCTCAGGGAGAACGGATAGTTCGTGATCGAGGAGAACTCTCGCGCGAGGACGAGGGCGACGCCGGCTACCACTGCCAGCGTCGGGAAGGCCGCCGGCGAACGGTCGGTCGACGCTCCACCGCTGAGGACCCACGCCAGCCCCAGGCAGGCGACGAGCAATGTCAGCCGCACGGGAGGACCGGAGAATAAGCTGCCCAGCGGCGTGTAGTACACAAGAACAGCCGGGAGCAGGAGCAACACCACCATCGCCGGCCGGCGCAGCGGCCTTGCCCGAGTCAGCCTGCGGCCGAGTCGGCCGAGCACGTCTCTCAGACCATCCGGTCGCCAGAGCGCAGCCAGTACGGCCAGGTTGAGGAGCCCGACGGCGAGGGCAAAGGCGGCGAAGCCGATCGCCCAGCCGAGGGAGAAGCGACCGATCCAGTCCCCCGTCCCCCAGGCGGCCCGCCCGACCTCAAGGCCGGCGGCCAGGGAAAGGCCGAGGATCGCCAGGCTGCCGAAGAATGCGAGTGCTACGGCCATGGGTGACATCGCAGTTGAACAACGAGGTCAGGCTGCATGCGAATCCCTGGGCGAAACATGGCGGCCCATCCAGCGCAAGTCCGCGGAGAGGGCCGTAGGATACCACCGAACCACCCTACGCCGACGCCGCCGCCGGAGAAGCGTGTTACACTCCCGCGGCGCGGACCCGGCAGCCGCCGGCGACGCCTGTCCCTCCCGATCCGACTCTCACGCGGGCCAGATGAGGATCGACCGATTCTCCCCTTCCAACGGGAGCGGATCGCCATGAACGCGACGCCAGCCGACTCCTCCAACCACCGCGGCCCTCCCTCCCCTGCCCAGATGGTGCTGGCCTTCTCGAAGGCTGGCCTGGGCTCTGCCTCGACGCTTCTCGTCATGGCTGTCCTGAACAAGATCCTGGCCGTCCTCGGCGGTCCGGCCACGCTCGGGTTGTTCTCCCTCTTGCGCCAGGTTGAGCTGACCGGCATCGCCGTCGCCTCGTCGGACGGCGACAAGGCACTGGTCCAGGGCATCAGTGCCCGGCGCGGCGACGTCACTGGGCCGCGCTACATCTGGCATATCGGCGCGTTGATGGCTGCCATCACGCTCGCCGAAATGGCGGTGTTGTGGCTTCTCGCAC
>Ga0209253_10004667_pt1 | contig 11937 bp, 10 predicted proteins | sample FrelakmetBRP12BR_FD_187145 | JGI IMG/M metagenome (GOLD analysis project Ga0209253, IMG submission 187145) | Freshwater lake sediment microbial communities from the University of Notre Dame, USA, for methane emissions studies - BRP12 BR (SPAdes)... | ecosystem: Environmental > Aquatic >...
CGCCCAGAGCATTGCCGGTTTTACTGAAGTCTCAATTCACGAGGCAATACGTGAGGAGAAGAATCCGCAACTTCTCGATCTATCCTTGAAGGGGCTTTCTACCTCTGTGAAAAGGTTCGAGAATTCCCATCCTAGGCTCGTGAGGATTGTCAATTCGATCTGCGATACCTTGTCGAATATTGGAATATGAAAGAAGCGACAGGGACTGCCGGAATTGAGAATTAGGAATCACTTGCGTTAGTGTGTCGCGTCTACACTCTTGATGAGAGGAAGCGATAAGCTGAGAGAGTATTAAGTGAATAGTGTAGATACGATACCTAATCGGCCAACATTTGTTAAGAAACCACCCCATATCTTGTCATCTTTTATTTCTTGACGTTAAACTCCGGTTTTCGTATATTCACCTCACCCAAAAACGAGTTCTTGTCATTTCAACTGAAAGGAGCAAGAGATATGGCAAAGATACGTGCCGGTGTTATTAAAGGAAAGGGTATCAAGACTTCTACCACATGGACCGAGGGGATGGTGATCCACGAACACGGTATAGAAGCAAGTACCGTTGAAAACATAGATCCACCCTTTACCATGTCTCATGCTGTTAAATCCCCAGGCCCTCACACGGCCATCAGGACCAGGGCCCATTACCACCTCAACAATGCGCGCGCACTCTACATCCTTAAAGGCCATATGCGTGTATTTTTCGGACCAGAGCGCGAAGAGCAGGTTTTCGAGGTTGAGCCGGGCGATTACATTTACTGCCCCAAGGGTGAAATACATTCTGAAGTTAATCTTGATCCCACCGAAGGCGTTGAGTGGGTCACTGTCTATGCGGGTGTGAGGAGCAGGGAGGAATCAGAAAGAGTATTTACGGAACCCCCTCGAAAGTAACCCACTTTATGCCGGCAAGCCGGCGCAGAGCTCACAATTTTTGCCGCACTTTTCTAAGCAATGCCTGGCAGTGGGGGATAACAACTGACTTGCCCAAAATAGATTTTTCACCACGGAGACACGGAGGGCACGGAGAAGTAAGTTTTGATTTGGTGGGGAGGCGCCCGCCAAATCAAAGGCTATCTTGACCTAAAAAACACACATCGACTTCGTATCAGAGCTGTTTATGGAGCCGCTGACTCTATTCCCAAGGGGCTACCTGCCGGTAGGCAGGTGTGTCTCAGCGGTGAACCTGGTTTTGAAAGAAGCGGCGGCTGATCGAAAACTCTAATGAAATCAAATCCAGTGAAAGAAGAAATCATCTTTCGAGAGGGACGTGGTTGAGTTATTAAAAAAACCACGGAAGGTGATACTCGCAAACGGGGACCGGGCAACGGAGAGATCTGGGATCGGCTGCTTGATCCAACAAACACTCATCTCGCCTGTGCCGTTGCCTGAGCGTAAGTCATTTCGTAAAGTCGCGTATACAAGCGACCGCTGGCCAACAACTCTCCATGACGGCCTTCTTCCACAATCCGCCCCTGATCGAGCACGACGATCAGGTCGGAATCCCGAATCGTCGAAAGTCGATGAGCAATAACGACGGTGGTCCTTCCCCTCATCAGTTCTTTGAGGCCTTGCTGGAGAACATGTTCACTGTAGGAGTCTACGTTGGCAGTGGCTTCATCCAACAGCAGAATGACCGGGTTAGCCAATAGAGCCCGGGCAAAGCTGATAAGCTGCCGCTGTCCCATGCTGAGGTTTTGTCCCCGCTCCTGAAGTTCAGTGTCATACCCCTTTTCCAGCCTCATGATAAAATCATGGGCACCGACGGTCTTAGCAGCTGCTACGATTTGATCCTCACTAGCCTCCAGGTTACCGTAACGGATATTCTCCCTGACGGTGGCTGAGAAAAGAAATGGGTCTTGCAGTACCAACCCCAGCTGCCGCCGGTAGGCCCTCTGGTTCATGTGGCGCAGGTCATAGCCATCAACCAGAATACGTCCTTGGGTGACATCATAAAAGCGAGCGATGAGGCTGACCATGGTGCTTTTACCGGCACCCGTGGGACCCACGAGTGCCACGGTCTTCCCGGGTGGAATATGTAAATCCAGTTCGTGCAGGATTTCCAGCCCGGATTTGTAACTGAAAGAAACGCCCTCGAACCTGATATCTCCCTTCAGGTTAGTCACGCTGGGCCTTTCCGGACTATCCGCTATCTCTGGCTTCACATCGAGCAGTTCAAACACGCGGACTCCGGACGCCATCGCCCGCTGCAGTTGAGCATATTCCATGGTCATTGTTCTAATGGGGTCAAAGAAGGTCTGGATATAGAGCAGAAAGGCTATCAGAGTGCCCACCAGAAGTGTGCCGTTTACCACTCTTCCCCCACCAAAAATGATAATAAAAGCAGTCGCCAAGGCCACCAGCAGCTCGATGGCGGGCGACATGCTCGCCGACAGTCTCGCCGACTGGATGTTAGCTTCAAAATTGGCCTGGTTCATCCCGCCAAAGTGCTCGGAGTTCAATTCCTCTCGAGATAAGCTCTGAATGACCCGTATTCCGGAAATGTTCTCCTGCAGGGCTCCGTTGACCACTGCGATGGCTTTCCTTACGTTGATGAAATTCTGGCGTGCCTTTCTCTGCCAGAAGATGAGAAAAATAAAAAGCACTGGGATCACTGACAACGTGAGTAACGCCAACCCGAAGTCCAACGCAAATAAAGTAAATACGATCGTGGTCAAGCTGACGACCTCGCCGGCAACCCAAAAAGCACCGGAATCAAGGAAATCACCCAGTTCTCCCAAGTCGTTGTGCACACGAGACATAATGCGTCCCGCCTCATGACGATCAAAGAAGCGCACGGAAAGACGCTGCAGGTGGTCGAAGAGCTGGTTACGCAACTTCAGCAAAATGGCCTGTCCGAGGCGTGCTTCAGCCCTGATTTGGGCATAGTAGGATAACCCGTTGAGCAATGCATTACCGATAAAGAACAGAATAATCAGGTTCAGTCCTCTGAGATCACCGGTGATGATATAGCGGTTTTCTGCTATGCTCACCAGGTAAGGGTTAGCCAAGACCGTAAAGGTGTACAGCAGAGTAGCCATAATGGTCAGGGGTAAAGCAACCTTGTACGGTGCGAAATATCTGGCGATGCGAGAGACCACACGTGAATCATAGGGTTTACCAAAGATCACATCATCAGAATCGGACAAGGTGTCGCTCAAGTGTCCCCCGCGGGTTGTCCTGAGCCCGTGTCGATCGTTAGAGGAGGGCAGTGAAGTTGCCGACGACCTATCTAAAACAGGGATAGCTCGGTCAATCGGAACTTCTTGGTGCCTGAATTGCATATTATAGAGCTGCCGATACAGACCGTTTTTGGCGAGGAGTTCCTCGTGTTCCCCACGCTCCACCAGACGACCATCCTTTAGCACCAGGATGAGGTCTGATATTTGTAGGGATTGTAAACGGTGAGCAATGATGAATGTCGTGCGTCCGGCGGGCAGCTCAGCCAGGGCCAACTGGATAAAGTACTCGGTCTCCATATCCACGCTCGATGTAGAATCGTCCATGATCAGGATACGTGGGTTTAGCAAGAGAGTGCGGGCGATGGCTAGCCGTTGTTTCTGACCTCCGGAAAGGGTTATCCCTCGCTCCCCCACCCAGGTGTCATAGCCATCCGGCAAACTCATGATAAAGTCATGCAACTGGGCTACCTTCGCAGCGGCCATCATCTCGTCCACACTGGCATCCGGCCTGCCATAGCTGATATTTTCCCGGATGGTCGCCGAAAAAAGAAAGGTATCCTGATGAACAATACCGACATGCCGCCGCAAAGAAACAAGCGTCATATCCCGTATATCCATTCCGTCAATCGTCAGACGCCCTGAGGATACGTCATAGAAGCGTGGTATGAGATTGGCGATCGTCGATTTACCGCTGCCGCTAGCACCCACGAGAGCAATCCTCTGCCCCGGTTTTGCCTCAAAGCTGATGTCATTCAAGACAGGACCGTGGGAATCATAACTGAAGGAAACGTTCTCGAACTTGACCCATCCCTTTACTTCAGCGACATCGATGGCATCGGTTTTTTCACTGACCACTGATACCTGGTCGATAATTTCAAAGATACGTCGCCCCGAGGCCATGGCCCGGGAAAAGAGGGTGGTAATCCAGCCCATCATCCGGACCGGGGTGCTAAACATGACCAGGTAGAGCAGGAACTGGACCAGTTCACCGGTGGTGAGGGTTCCCGCGACCACCTGTCTGCCCCCGTACCACAGGATGCCTCCCATTGCCAGGAGCAGAACAAAGCTCATGACCGGGCTGTTCGTAGCGATGAGATTATTGGCTTCTATCTCCAGGCCATAGATGACTTCAGCCTGTCTACTGAATTTATGGTTTTCGTATTCCTCCCGGGCAAAAGCTCTCACCACTCTCAACCCGGCCAAATTTTCCTGAAGGATGGTTTCCAGTACACCTAAACCCTGGTGAATCTTCATCCATAGTTGCCGCAGTTGCTGGTTGATAACGATTGTCCGGTGAGAAATAAAAGGAAGGACACTTAAACTGATTAACGCCAGTTTCCAGTCAAGAGAAAAGAGCAGGGCGGCTATGGCTATCATCAGAATGACGTAATAGGCCCCCCGGATTAAAGCGAAACCAACGAACATGCGCACTGCATCAACGTCAGTGGTAGCCCGTGACATGAGTTGACCGGTCTGAGAGCGATCATGAAAAGCGTAGCTCAGCCTCTGGAGGTGGTTATAAAGGCGATTGCGCAGGTCATAGGCTACCCTCTGGGAAAGGAACTCGGACAGGTAACTTTGCCCGTAGCTGAGTACGCCACGCATGATGCCGGCTACAGCGACGGCCAGCGCTAGCATTACCAGCCTATGCGACCGACCTGAACTTAAAGCCAGGTCAATCGCCTGACCGGCAAAGCGTGGTATGACCAAAGTCAGCCCGGCTCCAGCCAGAAGATAGAAGTAGGCGAGTACCGCTCGAGGCCAGTACCGCCAGAATAGTGCTGCTGTTCGCCAAAATATATGCATGTCTATTGAAATCTTATATTATCAATTAGAGGTAAGCAAATAGATGGGGTCGTTTGGTGTGTCTCTGATGGCAAGATAGTGGGTTCAGGGTCAGGCATAAGTAATTAGTTATCGACATTGACAAGCAGAATCTCGGAGATCAGGTCTTGTAATCAAACATTTCCAAAATCATAATGAGAGTCGGGGGAAGGGGACGTACTTAAGCTACTTAAGAAACGACAGAAGGTGAGACTCTACTTGGCGCAGCGGAATACGGGGAGAGATCGGGCAGAGGGTTCAGGGGATTAGGGGACTGGCGTGAGCAAGGCATCGGCAAGGGTGAGGGAAGAGATCACATTCAATAAGAAGCTATCCAACCTTGTAAACGAGCTTGATTCATCTTTCAAGGCGTGCTATCTTTTGGTTTGACACTTTTTTAGAGCGAACAGTGGCAGCCAACCATACTTCGGCCCCCTCTTTTACGAAAGTAAGGGTTGCTCTGTGAATTTGATGCTGAAAGGTTTTCCCCTGTTAACCTCGCTTTCAATCGTCCAATGGGCAATTGTGATAAAGGTATTTTTTGTCGCAGCTTGAAAACATTTCCTAGGACCCTGTTCCCTGAAGCATGCTTTTTTAAGAATGGCCACTCCATACTTTACTCTATTTGGCGCGATTTGAATCGATTTCACTCAAAAGAAATCAGAAATTTGAGTGATCGTTTGGCATTTTGTTTGAATGTATGGATACTTAGAATTTACAATTCTCTGTATAAGGCAGAAAGGGAGGTAATGTATGAAAAGGCTAATCCTCATTTTGATCTCTCTCTCTTTTGTAATGGTGACAGGTTGCGGGCCTGCAGTGCACAACGATTCATCCATCTACAAAAGTGATATCCCCGTCTATATCCCCAATAAAAAGGCCAAGCTCGTCGGTTTCAATGGTTCAGAGCCACAGGGGTTTAACGGTATCAAATGGGAGACACAGCTATCCAGCCTCGGGAGCATGAAACGTTACAGAAAAGAGCCAAGCTATGGAGGGATAGAGTACTACGTGAAAGGAAAAGATGTGTTCAAACTGGGAAATGGAAAACTTGTAACCCCTCAATATGGCTTCTTGAAAGAGAAATTCTACGTTGGGCTGGTTACTACGCAAGGTCTTTCCGACTGGAATGGTCTTAAGGAGGTCGTATTCAGTAAATTTGGAGTGGGGGCGAAACCCTTCACTAACGCAGAAGAGTATTTATGGGTGGGTAAGAATGCAACCATGGCGTTGCGATATGACGAACTCTCACAAGAGGGACTTTATTACATACGGTCTGATTCGATGCTGAAAAAAGTAGAATCGGAAATGTAGGTTTCCATTTCCAACTAAAGGTGGAAAGAACTTAATCCACCCTGTCCATAAGGTCAGCGAGGAGAATGCCAATGGTCACCGAGTTGGCAATCATCAATTGTCTTGTAATTTTCTTGATCACTTTCGGTTGTATTATTAAAATTAGATTTCCGGGAATCGAAGGCTTTTGACACGGCTTTTTTTCTTGACATCTCTTTCCCTCGGTTCTTAGCCCTCAACCGATGGCTGAGGGTCACGCGATCGTCATAAAGTATTTGTCCCCTTTGATCGATCTCACCTGCTTCGGAGTATTCAAGGGGGGATAGGGTGGGCCACTTGGGATCCCAGTCATGATTTCAGAGCCTGGGCTAAGGAAGTGACAAAGTCCCCCACCTGATTGACCAAATCCGGAGAATCAAGCTTTTCCTCGATGATCTTTACAATGGCGCTCCCCACGATCACTCCATCCGCGAAGCGACTCATCGTCTTCGCTTGAGCGGGCGTGGATATACCGAACCCAACGGCAACAGGCTTCTTGCCATGTTCTTTCACCCTTCTGATGGCCTGCTCAAGCTCGTCGGGTAAGTTTTCCCTGGTGCCGGTCACCCCTGTTACAGAGACATAGTAAATGAACCCCCGGCTCCATTTGCTGATTAATTTAATCCTGTCCGGTGTGCTCGTTGGGGCTACGAGGAAGATGGTGTCCAGATCAACTGCTTTTGCTTCTCGAATCCATGGTCCTGCTTCTTCAGGGGGAAGGTCAGGGATGATCACCCCATCGATTCCGCTGTCATGGCAGCCTTTGGCAAAATCCCTCAAGCCAAACTTGAAAACGGGATTGAAATAAGTCATCAGGATTAGAGGAGTTGGAACCCCTTTCAATTTTTCTGCAAGGCCGAATACCTTTGTCAAATTCGTACCGTTTCGTAAGGCCCTCTCTGACGCGGCCTGAATAATGGGGCCATCTGCCAGCGGATCTGAAAAAGGGAAGCCTAACTCAATGATATCTGCCCCGCTCTCAGCCATTTTAAGAACGAGAGCCTCGGTGGTTCCGAGATCTGGATCCCCGGCGACGACGAAAGGGATCAAGGCAGCCTGACCCTTCTTCCTCAGCCTTTTGAATGTCAACTCGATCCTGCTCATAACTTAACTCCTATCTGTGCGGCCACGGAAGGAACATCCTTGTCCCCACGGCCTGAAAGGTTGATGATGACGATCTGGTCTCTCTTGAGACTGGGGGCCAACTTCAACACATAGGCGGTCGCATGGCTGCACTCCAGCGCTGGAATAATGCCTTCCGTTTCTGAAAGGAGGCGAAAGGCCTCCAGGGCTTCCTCATCGGTCACGGTCACATATTCTGCCCTTTTGCTTTCCTTGAAAAAGGCATGTTCCGGGCCCACTCCTGGATAGTCTAACCCAGGCGCAACGGAATAGGTCTCGAGAATATTGCCGGAGTCGCTTTGTAACAGGTAACTCATGGTTCCATGAAGGGACCCTATCGAACCGGCATAGAGGGAGGCAGCATGTCTTCCAGAGGTGATCCCCTGGCCCCCGGCCTCCACACCGATGAAACGGACGCTCTCTTTGTAGAACGGATGAAAGAACCCCATGGCATTGCTCCCTCCTCCTACACAGGCCACCAGAACATCAGGAAGGCGGCCTTCTTTGTCCATCACCTGCCTTTTGACCTCTTTTCCGATGACCGATTGAAAATCCCTGACGATCATGGGGTAAGGATGCGGGCCGACCACAGAGCCTAGGAGGTAGTAACTATCATGTACATGGGTCACCCAATCCCGGATGGCCTGGTTGATCGCATCCTTAAGCGTTTTACTTCCGGACGAGACCGGGATGACCTCCGCTCCGAGGAGTTTCATCCTGAAAACATTGAGAGACTGCCGCTGGATATCCTCCTCTCCCATGTAAACGGTACATTTCAATCCCAAGAGAGCAGCAACCGTGGCCGTCGCCACTCCGTGTTGGCCTGCACCGGTCTCAGCGATCACCCGCTTCTTTCCCATTCTTTTCACCAGCAAGGCCTGTCCCAGGGTATTGTTGATCTTATGAGCCCCGGTGTGCGTGAGGTCCTCGCGCTTGAGATAGATCTTGGGTCCCCCGAGCTGCTCAGTCAATCTCCTGGCAAAGTAAAGCGGTGTGGGTCTTCCGACATAATCCCTTAAGAGCTCATTCAATTCTTTATGGAAGAGAGGGTCCTTTCTTATGGAATGGTAAATCTTCTCCAGTTCCTTGAGGGGAGCCATGAGCGTCTCAGGAACATACTTCCCTCCGAATTTCCCAAAGTGCCCCTTCTTATCCGGTCTTCTCATCTGCCTTCTTAACCTCCTTCACGAATTCAGCCATTTTTAGAAAGTCCTTCTTTCCCGGCACGTGTTCCACTCCGGAATTTACATCCACTCCCAGAGGGCCCACTTTCTTGATGGCTTCCCTAACATTTTGGGGAGCTAAACCTCCCGAGAGAATAAAATTTCTATTCTCTTTTGCCTTTATTGCGATCTCCCACGGAAACGGTTTTCCTGTTCCGCCAGCCTTTGTGGGATGATAGGTATCCAAAAGGATGGGGACATTGGGATACAAATCCATGTCTCTTAGGCTCTCAGGCCCCTTGATACGGATGGCTTTCATGACCGGGAGAGAAAAGTGTTGGCAGTAGCCCGGTGACTCCTCTCCATGAAATTGAAGGACGTTCAGGTTACACCGGTTGGCTATCTCTTCAACTTCAGAAAGACCCTGGTTCACAAAAACACCCACCTTGAAAAGAGGGACAGGGAGTTGCCTGACGATCTGCTCCACGACTGACGGATCGACCCTCCTCGGACTGGGAGCAAAGATAAAACCCAACGCATCAATTTCCAGGGAAGCGGCCTGCAAGGCATCTTCCTCATTGGTGATCCCGCAGATCTTGATCCAGGTCATATCTCCAGAAGCTCCTTGATCATTGAAGCTGGATTCGGAGAACGCATCAAGGTTTCTCCTACCAGAATGCCATCGACCCCGGCCTCTCTAAGAACCCTCACGTCTTGTCCACTCTTGATCCCGCTCTCACTGATCACTTTTGTGCCGGAAGGAAGTTTTTTCTTAAGACGGAGGGTCGTGGCTAGGTCAACCTCAAACGTTTTCAGGTTGCGGTTGTTGATCCCCACCAGGGGAAGATCGAGGGACGACGTTTTTTCCAGGTCTTTCTCATCATGGATCTCGACCCAGGGGACGATCTTGAGGTTCCAGGCCAGATCGACGAAATCCCTGAGCTCCTCTCGATCCATCAGAGAGGCGATCAGCAGGATCGCATCGGCCCCGGAAACCCGTGCCTCATAAATCTGAAAGGGATCGATGACAAAGTCCTTTTGAAGGATGGGAAGGGTTGTCTCCTTCTGTACCTCTTTGAGAAAGGAGAGATCCCCCTTAAAGAAATGGGCCTCGGTCAGGACCGAGATGGCGCAGGCGCCCCCTGCCTCGTAGGCGCGCGCAATCTTGCCAAGATCCGCGTCCCCTTTAATCATTCCAAGGGATGGCGATGCACGCTTTATCTCGGCAATGAGTGCCATGGGCCTATGCTTGAAGAGGGCCGTGATCAAATCTCGGGGAACGGGAAGATGGGGAATCTTCTCTTTCATCTCTTCCAGGCGGGACGGAGTCTTTCTTTTTTCGACTTCTTCACGCGTTATTTTGACGATCTTCTCCAGAAACATTCTTCACCCCTCCCGATTTGAAAAACGGATCAGTTCGTTAAGCTTCTTCATAGCCCTGCCCGAGTCGATCGAATCCCTGGCCATCTCAATTCCCCCTCTGAGGTTTGAAACCCTTTCTGCCGCCACAAAGATGGCCGCACCATTCAGAAGGACAACATCACGCCGGGGACCTGAAGCCCCTTGAAGGATGTCAAGAATGATCTTTGCATTGTCCGGGGCTGTCCCTCCCTGGATCTCTTCCAGGGTCCTCCTTCTGAGTTCGAAATCCTCCGGCTGAATCTCGTAGCTTGAAATCTCTCCCCTGGCAAGATGGCTGACAAAGGTCCTGCCCGTAATGCTGATCTCATCGCAGCGGTCCTCCCCGTGGACGACAAGAGCCCCCTGGCAACCGAGATTCTTCAGCACCTCGGTGATGGGCTTGAGAAGGTCCGCTCTATAAAGCCCCAGGACCTGCGCATTGGCACCTGCAGGATTGGTCAAGGGACCGAGAAGATTGAAGACCGTCCGGATGGCGATCTCCCTTCGAGGGGTCAGTGCATGCTTCATGGCTGGATGAAAGAGAGGGGCGAAGAGGAAGGCCAGGCCCACTTCATCGAGGCAAGCCTGCACCCTGTCCGGTGAGAGATTGATGTTCACCCCTAAAGTCTCCAATACATCGGCACTGCCGCACTGGCTCGACACAGAGCGATTCCCATGCTTGGCTACCACCAGCCCGCCACCGGCCGCCACCATGGCCACGGCTGTGGAAATGTTGAACGTGCCCCGGCCGTCTCCTCCTGTGCCGCACGTATCTGCCACCCAACCCTCATTCCCTTCACCATTGCCTCTTCGTTGGATACGTACCGATTTCTCCCGCATCGATCGCGCAAACCCTGTGATCTCCTCTACGGTCTCTCCTTTCATCCTCAGGCCTGTCAGAAAAGCCCCGATCTGCGCCGTCGTGGCTTCGCCCCCCATCAGGGTCCCCATGGCCTGGTAAGCTTCCCCCTCGGTGAGGTCTTCCCTCTCTACAATCTTGGCAATGAATCTTCTAAGCATGATGGTTTTCCTCCATATCCAGAAAGTTTCTAAGCAGGATCTTGCCACCCTCCGTCATGATCGATTCGGGATGGAACTGGACCCCCTCGATGGCAAACCTCTTATGCCTTACGCCCATGATCTCCTTCTCCTTCGTCTCTGCTGAGATCTCGAGACAGTCTGGAAGGCTCTCCCGCTCAATGAGAAGGGAATGGTAACGGATGGCCTGGAAAGGGTTGGGAAGGCCACTGTAGATGGTCTTCCCGTCGTGATAGATGAGAGAACTCTTGCCATGCATCAGACGATCGGCCCGGATGATCCTTCCTCTGAAGGCGGATCCGATACATTGATGGCCCAGGCACACTCCAAGGATTGGGATCCTTCCCGCCATTCTCAGGATGGCTTCCTCTGAGATGCCCGCCTCTCTGGGTGTACAGGGGCCCGGGGAGATGACGATGCGTTCGGGGCCCAGCCTTTCAATCTCTGAGAGGGTGATCTGGTCGTTCCGAAAGGTTTGACAGCTCCCCCCAAGCTCCCCAAGATATTGGACGAGGTTGTACGTGAAAGAGTCATAGTTGTCGATCAGCAGAATCATCTCAATCCCTCCTCGGCAAGTCGAAGGGCCCGGAAGATGGCCTGGGCCTTGTTCAAGGTTTCGTTGTATTCCTTTTCAGGTTCGGAGTCAGCGACGATGCCAGCGCCTGCCTGGACATAGACCTTCCCGTCGCGAATGAGGATGGAACGGATCGTAATGCAGGTGTCCATATTTCCTGAGAAGCTGAAATAACCGACTGCCCCCGCGTAAGGCCCGCGCCGGATCGGCTCCAACTCTTCGATGATCTCCATGGCGCGAATCTTTGGAGCACCCGCTACGGTTCCGGCGGGAAAGGTTGCTCGGAAGACGTCGAAGGCGTTCTTCC
>Ga0209253_10004668_pt1 | contig 11937 bp, 12 predicted proteins | sample FrelakmetBRP12BR_FD_187145 | JGI IMG/M metagenome (GOLD analysis project Ga0209253, IMG submission 187145) | Freshwater lake sediment microbial communities from the University of Notre Dame, USA, for methane emissions studies - BRP12 BR (SPAdes)... | ecosystem: Environmental > Aquatic >...
TCGCGCACGCCCGGCGCCAAAGCCATCCGCGCGCTGATCAATCGCCGCCGCAACGCGCCGCGGAAACCCTGCAGGGCCGCCTTTTCCGCGCGGCTGCCGTCACCCACGTATGTTATCCTCGAATCATTGCGGGCTCGACTATAGACGATGAAGCATTGGTTGTGCGTCCTGGCGCTGGGGTGGTTCGCGGCGTCGGCTCAGGCTTCCCCCGGTGATGAGGCAATTCTGGCTGCCCGCGACGCCTTCAGCGCCGGCGACCGCGTCAGAGTCTCGCGAGCCCTGGATGCGGCGCGCGGGCACGATCTCGAACCATACGTCGCATACTGGCAGTTGCGCCAGCGGCTGGAAGAAGCGACCCAAGCCGAGATCGAAGGCTTCCTGGAAGCGCACGAGGGTGCTTACGTTGCGGAGCGTCTGCGCTCGGATTGGCTCAAGCTGTTGGGAAAGAGCCGCGTCTGGTCGGTTTTTGACCGTGAGGTCGCGAAGATCGCTCAGCCCGATCCGGAACTCGCCTGTTTCGCGCTGCAAAGCCGTATCAACCGCCGCGACGCCGCCGCTCTCGACGAGGCGCGTCCGCTGTGGTTCAACATGCTGGATCTGCCGGGCTCGTGCATGCCGGTGATGGAGCAGCTCATCATCGACGGGCGCCTCACCGCCAATGACATGTGGGAGCGCATGCGGCGGTTGCTCGAGGCGAAGCGCCTGGGCGCCGCCAAGCATGTGGGTGCCTATCTGCCGGAGCGCGAGGCGCCCGATCCCAAGCTGCTCGATTTGGTCGCCGACAGTCCCAAGCGTTACCTCGACAAGCTCAAGCCCAACTTCGCCGCCACCCGGCTCGGGCGCGAGATGGCCATGTACGCCTTGCAGCGCATCGCGCGCAACGATCCGCAGGCGGCAGCCGCCGAATTCGAGCCGCTCAAGGCTCGGTTCTCGGCAGCGGAGCGCGAGTACGTTTATGGTCAGCTCGGCTGGCAGGCGGCACTGCGGCATCTGCCCGAGGCGCTGCCGTGGTACAAGGCGGCGCAGGACGTGATGATGAGCGACGAGCAGATCGCCTGGAAAGCGCGCGCCGCGTTGCGGGCCAAGGACTGGCGGGCAGTCCAGGACACCATAGAAAAAATGCCCGCTGCACTGGCCGCCGAACCGACCTGGATCTATTGGCTTGGACGTGCTCAGCAGGCGTTGGGCAGGCGCGACGACGCCAAGGCCTTGTTCCAGCGCATCAGCGGCCAGCCGCACTTCTACAGCAACCTTGCCGACGAGGAGCTGGGACAGCCGATCGCGCTGCCGCCTCGTTCGCCCGAGACCTCGCTCGAAGATCTCACCCAAGTCGCCAAACATCCGGGCGTTCGGCGCGCCCTCGCCCTGTTCAGGATCGACATGCGGGTTGAAGCAGTGAGGGAATGGAACTGGACCATGCGTGGCCAGGACGACCGATTCCTGCTCGCCGCTGCCCAGTTGGCGAAACAGAATCAGATCTTCGACCGTGCGATACACGCCGCCGACCGTACCGTTGAGCAGCACGATTATGCGCTGCGCTATCTCGCGCCGTTCCGCGACTACGTCGAACCGCGCGCGCGCGCGCTCGATCTGGACGAGGCCTGGGTATACGGGTTGATGCGGCAGGAAAGCCGCTTCGTCATGAACGCAAGATCCTCGACCGGCGCACAAGGCTTGATGCAACTGATGCCGGCCACCGCCCGGTGGGTGGCCGGAAAGATCGGTCTGAAGGATTTCGCCCTGTCGGGAGTAAACGACATGAACACCAATGTCATGCTCGGAACCAGCTATCTGAAGATGGTGCTGCAGGACCTGGATAACCACCCGGTGCTTGCCTCGGCCGCTTACAACGCCGGGCCGGGTCGGGCGCGTCGCTGGCGCGACGCCAAGCCCTTGGAAGGAGCGATCTACGCCGAAACCATACCGCTCAACGAGACCCGCGATTACGTCAAGAAAGTGATGAGCAATGCCGTCTACTACGACGCCCTGTTCAACGGTCAACCGCAGTCGCTCAAGATGAGATTGGGGGTGATCAGTCCCGGCGGGGCTAACGGCAAGGCCGCGGCTGCCCCTTGATCGTCGGGTCCGGCGCCCGAGCGTCCGGCGAAGGCGGCGCGGTTCAGGGCGATTCCGGAGTAGAATTCAGCATCCGCAGCGGCATGTCCGCGGCGCCTTCAAACCCGCTCGAACGACAAATGGAAATCCGCAAACTCCTGCTTATTGGCGGCTCCGGGTTTTTGGGAAGCCACCTCGCCAACGTCCTCAGCGGTCGCGGCTACCGCGTCACCGTGCCAACGCGACGGCGCGAGCGCGCCAAGCATCTCTTGCCGTTGCCCACCACCGACGTGGTCGAGGCCGACGTTCATGACCCGGCGGCGCTCGGAAAGCTGGTGTCGGGGCAGGATGCCGTGGTAAACCTCGTAGGGATCCTGCACAGCCGTTCGGGCCGACCTTACGGCCGGGATTTCGCGCAGGCGCATGTGGAATTGCCGCGCGCTATCGTCGCAGCCTGCCTGAAGGCGGGCGTCACCCGACTGCTCCATGTGAGCGCGTTGAAGGCGGATGCGAGCGCGCCATCGGAATATTTGCGCTCGAAAGCGGCGGGCGAAGCGGCGGTCCAGGAGGCGGGGAAATCCATTGCGACGACCATCTTCCGTCCTTCCGTGGTGTTCGGACCGGGGGACAGCTTCCTCAACATGTTCGCCCAACTGTCCCGCCGGTTTCCGGTATTGCCGCTCGCATGTCCCCACGCGCGCTTCCAGCCGGTGTTTGTCGACGATGTCGCTCATGCCATCGCGGACAGTCTCACCCGTCCCGATGCCTTGGACATGACCTACGAGCTGTGCGGACCGAAGGTCTACACGTTGCGCCAGTTGGTGGAGTACGTGGGCGAGACGATCCACTGCCGCCGACCGATCATCGGTCTGTCCCAGGGTCTGTCCTATCTTCAGGCGGCGGTCATGGAGTGGATGCCAGGCGATCTCATGAGCCGGGATAACGTGGCGTCCATGCAGGTGGACAACGTGTGCGAGGGATGCGCGCTGCCATTCGGTCTGATCCCCACACCCTTGGAGGCGGTGGCGCCAGGCTGGCTCGGGTTCCATGTCCCGCGCGCCCGCTTTGCACCGCTGCGGCAAAAGGCGCACCGCTAGCGCCGGGCTTCGCGATGCTCGCGAAAACGGGCATCCAACGGATTCATCGCGCTACTGAATTCCCGTTCGCGCGGGAATGACTCGTTCAGAGATTCCCGAATGGAAATCTTTGCGGTCGGCGGCGCGGTGCGCGACCAACTGCTCGGACGGCCTGTCCAGGACCGCGACTATGTCGTCGTCGGGGCGACCCCGGCAGAGATGCTACGGCTGGGCTACAAGCCGGTCGGCAAGGATTTCCCGGTCTTTCTTCACCCGCGGACTCACGAGGAATATGCGCTGGCCCGCACCGAGCGCAAGACGGCGCCCGGTTACACAGGTTTCGTCGTCCACGCTGCCCCGGACGTCACGTTGGAACAGGACCTGGCGCGGCGCGACCTCACCATCAATGCCATCGCGAAGGCGATGGATGGAACGCTCATCGATCCTTACCAGGGCGTCAGCGACCTCAGGGCGCGGTTGCTGCGGCACGTCAGCCCCGCGTTCGCCGAAGATCCGGTGCGTGTATTGCGGGTGGCGCGGTTCGCCGCCCGCTTCCACGACTTCACCATCGCCGATGAAACGATCGCGCTCATGCGCACCATGGTGTCGGCCGGTGAGGTCGACCATCTCGTACCCGAACGTGTCTGGCAGGAGCTTTCCCGCGGTCTCATGGAAGTCAAGCCGTCCCGTATGCTGGAAGCCCTGCGCGAGTGCGGTGCATTGGCCAGGGTGCTGCCGGAGGTGGATCGGCTGTTCGGGGTAGCGCAACCCGCGGACCCGCACCCCGAGGTCGATAGCGGCGCGCACCTATTGTTGGCGGTCGACTGCGCCGCGGCGCGAGCGCAGTCGCTCCCGGTCCGGTTCGCCGTCCTTATCCATGATGTCGGCAAGGGTTTGACGCCACCCGAGGATTGGCCGCACCATCACGGCCACGAAGCCAAGGGCGCCGAACTCGTGGCGGCGTTGTGCGAACGGCTGCGGGTTCCGCATGAATGCCGGGACCTCGGCATCCTCGCCGCCCGCGAGCACGGTATCATTCACCGCGCCGAGGCGCTCCGTCCCGCCACCATGGTGAAGTTGATCGAACGCTGCGACGGGCTGCGCCGCCCCGGGCGTTTCACCCAGCTCCTCGCCGCTTGCGCCTGTGACTTCGCGGGCCGCGCGGGCAACGAAGGGAAACCCTATCCGCCCGCGATGATCCTGACGGCGGCCTTGGCCGAGGTCGGCAAGGTCGATGCGGGCGCTATCGCCCGATCAGCGACGGATAGGCGGCGAATTCCGGACCTCGTACACGCAGCGCGGGTGGCGGCTGTGAAGGCATTGCGACGCCGATAACCGTCCCGGAACGACAGCGCCGGATATCGGACCGGGCATGCGGCGGGAGAATGGTTCCAAACCGGTCACTCGCGGACCACGGACCTTCCCCTTGACCGCGAACCGAGAGGAGGGGATGGCCGCGCCCGGCCTGAAAGAGACCGCCGTCGCTTCGGCGTCACGGCATCGAATGGTCCGGTCGGGGCCAATCGGATCAACCGTTCGCCCCGTCAGTCGCCGTCGGCTCGGCGGCCTGCTGTGCCTTGGCATACAGAACGAGTTTGTGAATCACGAAATCGCGAACCAGGGGCGGCAGACTGCCGGCGTCCTTCATGAAGCGGGGGAGCACTACATCGGCATCGAAGCGGCCGCCAGCGATCAGCTCGGCGGCGGCGGCGCCATGGTCCGTCATCGAGTCGGACGCCTTGTCGACCCGATGGTGGGCAAATCCTCGCTGCGCGTGCCATTCGAGCGTGCGTTGTCGGCTTGTGATGTCGTAGCACAGCTGCATTCCGACGAACTCACGCCGGTGTTCTGGCGTTCGACCATCTTCGTGTTTGACGTACCACACGAAAAGATCGAAATAATCGCTTTGGTACCAACGGCGCTTACGTCCATCCGTGGGTTGCCTGGTGACCCTGATCTCGCGAAACATGGCGAGGCGATCTCCTTCAAGGTCCGGAACGGGCCGATCCGATCCGAGGTTGAACATGCGGTGTCTGTTTGGGCCGCTCGGCGACCCTGTGTATCCTACCTCAGCGCAGCGGTGCAGGCATCCTGATAGGGTGAGTAGGCCGTGCCGGACAGAAAGTAGTGCGGCGCTGTCCGACCGGAAAACAGGGCACGATGGCGAATTTCCGGCGCTGTTCCTTTTCATCAACCCCGGCGAGAGACAATTGCGGTAGGGTTGGTCTCTCGCCAACCACGATTCGATTTGGACAGACGGACCATGACTAGCCAAGACCCGCGCATTCGCCTCGGCATCCCCAAGGGCAGCCTGCAAGACACGACACAGAAGTTGTTCGTGCGTGCGGGCTTCGACCTGCGCATTTCGGGACGTTCGTACTATCCCGACATCGACGATAGCGAGATCGAGTGCATCCTGATCCGGCCGCAGGAGATGGCGCGCTACGTCAGCCAGGGCATCCTCGACTGCGCCATTACGGGGTTGGACTGGATCCTGGAGACCGGCGCCGACGTGGCGGAGCTCGCCGACCTGCGCGCCCCGTGGCCCAACTATGGGGTGGTCCGATGGGTCATGGCCTCCAAGGAAGATTCCCTCTTCAGCACCGTGAAAGACCTGGAAGGAAAGCGCATCGCCACCGAGGCGGTGGGAATGACCAAGCGCTTCCTCGCTCAGCACGGCGTCACGGCCGCGGTCGAGTTTTCCTGGGGGGCCACCGAGGTCAAGCCGCCGATTCTCGCCGACGCCATCGTCGATGTCTCTGAAACCGGTTCATCGCTGCGCGCGAACAACCTCAAGGTCATGCATGTGGTCCTGGAGAGCACACCGCGGTTCATCGCCAATCACGATTCGGCGCGCGAGCCCTGGAAGCGCGACAAGATCGATCGCTTGCTCATGCTGCTGCGAGGCGCGATCAACGCGGCGACTCGGGTTCTGCTTTCGATGAACGTGCCGCGCGGAAAAGTGGACGGGGTGTTGAAGATCCTGCCGGCGCTGGCTACCCCCACGGTGTCCACGTTGGCTGACCCGGACTGGGTGGAGCTGACCACTGTCGTGCAGGAAAATCAGGTGCGGGAGCTGATCCCGAGGCTCTACGAAGCCGGCGCCCGCGGCATCATCGAACTGCCCATCAACAAGATCGTTGAATAGGCCGCGGTTTGGGCGCTCGGTTGGCGACTCCTCTGAGCCGGTGAAAAAATCCGCCTATGGGAGCGGGCTTGCCCGCGAAATATCAACGCAATCGTTTAGTTATCGCGGCCAAGGCCGCTCCCACAACGAAAAATTCACAACCTCTCTGGCGGAGCGCCTTCAGGCGCGACCTTTCCCCGGTTCGCCGCCGCAGCCGCGCCCGCGGATTCCGATTTCACAAGATCAAGCTGACGATCGCGGCAGTGAGGCAGGTGGCCAGTGTGCCGGAGACGATCGATTTGAGCCCCAGCTCGGCCAGCTCGCGCCGCCGTTCGGGCGCCATGGCGCCCATGCCGCCGAGCATGATGCCGAGGCTGCCGAAGTTGGCGAAACCGCACAGCGCGTAGGTCATCAGCGTCCGGCTGCGCGGAGACAATTCCGCGTCGGTCAGTTTCGCCAGATCGAGGTAGGCCACCAGCTCGTTGAGGATGGTCTTTTTCCCCAACAGCGCGCCGGCCACCTGCGCTTCGCTCCACGGCACCCCGCAGGTCCACGCCATCGGCGCCATGACAAACCCCAGCATCCGTTCGAGCGTGACCGGTTTGCCGGCCACCTCGGGCAGTGCCCCGAGCGATGCGTTGGCCAGCGCAACGAGGGCGACGAAGACGACCAGCATGGCGACGATGTTGAGGAGCAATTCCAGCCCTTCCAGCGTCCCGCGGGTGAGCGCATCCATGGCGCTGCTGGCCGTGCGCGGCGGCTCAGTCGATGTTCCAGCGCCGGTTTCTCCCGGCGGCACCATCAGGGCGGCGACGACAATTGCGGCAGGCGTCGCCACCAAAGAAGCAACCAGCAGATGGGCGAGAATGTCCGGTACTGCCGATTTGAGCAAGCTTGCGTAAAGGACCAGGACCGTGCCGGCGATGGTCGCCATGCCACAGCTCATGACGACGAACAGCTCGCCGCGGGACAGCGTCTTCAGATAGGGTTTGACCAGCAGTGGCGCCTCGACCATTCCGACGAAAACGTTGGCCGCCGAGGACAGGCCGACGGCGCCGCCGAGTCCCATGGTCTTCTGCAAAAATAGCGCCAGGAGCCGGACGATCCACGGCAGCACGCGCAGGTAGTACAGCAGCGCCGACAGGGCGCTGATCACCAGCACCAGCGGCAGCGCCCTGAAAGCAAGAATGAAGCTCAACTCCGGTCGTTCGATGGCGAAGGGCGCCGCGCCGCCGCCGAGATAGCCAAACACGAACGATGTGCCGGCCGCGGTGGCGTTCTCCAGCGCCGCCAAGGCATCATTGAGGGAAGCAAGGGCATTTTGCAGTCCGGGAACGCGCAGGAAAAAAAGCGCGAGCACGGTCGCGACCAGCAGACCCGACACCACGATGCGCCAGGGGGGCCGTCGCCGCTGCTCCGACAGCGCCCACGCCAGCGCCAGGATCGCGCAGATTCCGATCACCCCCTGCATGGCGCGCGCCATCCCCGTCAGCGCAAGCGGCGATAATCGCTGCGGAAATAGACCAGGGGAGGTTGTTCGGCGCGAGCGAACCGCTCTACCTCTCCGACGAAAATGAGATGGTCGCCACCGGGGTAACGGACCTCGTTGCGGCACTCGAACCACGCGCAGCAACCGGGGAGCAGGGGCGCGCCCCCCAGGCCGCGCCTGATGTCGAGGCCGGCGAACTTGTCCGTCTCGGCGGAAGCGAAAAGCCGTGAAAACTCTTCCTGGTCGGCCGCCAGGATATTGACGGCGTAATGGCTGCAGCGCTCGAAGACGGCCAGCGTTGGCGAATTCAGCGACAGACTCCAGAGGATGAGCGGCGGATCCAGGGAGACCGAGTTGAAGGAATTGACCGTGATCCCCCCCGGTTGTTGGTCGCCGATCCGTGCCGTGACCACCGTAATGCCCGTGACGAACATGCCAAGCGCGTCGCGCAAGGCGCGCCTGTCGATTGGTTCGTCGTTCGTCTCGCTCATTCGTCAGAACCTTTGCAAAAGTCTTTCGCGCAGCCCCGATCGGGCGGATCTTGCCAAGTCACGCCGATGCTAACCGGGTGTATTCGAGGTGGCAAGGACCCTGAGAGACTCCGCTCCGACCCGGACCGGCCGTCACCGCATAGTCCCCCACTCGAATTCGATCTGCGCCGTCGCCATCCGTTACCATGGCGGCGCCGTGAATAACTTCGCTCAGTGCATCATCGACTGGCAGCGCACGCACGGACGGCACGACCTTCCGTGGCAGGACACCTGCGATCCCTATCGCATCTGGCTGGCAGAGATCATGCTCCAGCAAACGCAGGTAAGCACCGTTATCCCGTATTACCAGCGCTTCCTGGCGCGCTACCGGAACGTGACCGATCTCGCCGCCGAGTCGATCGACGAGGTCCTGCGCATCTGGAGCGGCCTCGGTTACTACGCGCGGGCGCGCAATCTGCACGCCGCTGCGCGGTATATCGTCGGAGAGCTGGGCGGCGTATTCCCGCGTGAACCCGAGGCGCTCGCCGCTCTGCCCGGTGTCGGACGTTCGACGGCGGCCGCGATCAGGGTCTTCGCCTTCGGCGCGCGCGCCGCGATCCTCGACGGCAACGTCAAACGGGTTTTGTGCCGTTGCTTCGGCGTGGAAGGCTTTCCCGGCAATCGACGCGTCGAGTCGAGCCTTTGGTCGCTGGCGGACAGCTTGCTTCCGCTGTGTCATATCGAATCGTATACCCAGGGTCTGATGGATCTGGGAGCAACCGTTTGCGCCCGCACCCAGCCGGCTTGTCATCTCTGTCCGGTGCGCACCGAGTGCCTGGCGGCACGCGCGGGACGGATCGCCGAATTTCCTGCACCGCGGCCGAACCGGACTCCGCCGCGACGAAACGCCACGCTACTGGTGCTGATTGATGCTTCGCGCGTTCTGCTGGAGAAGCGCCCGCCGGTCGGTGTATGGGGCGGCCTGTTTTCGTTGCCGGAGTTGCCTGACGGCGCCGACATCCCCCTGTATTGCGCCGAACGATTGGGTTGCCAGGTCGGTGCCGTAACACCGCTCCCGTCCATCGCGCACGCATTCACCCATTTCCGCCTGATCCTTTCTCCGCTGCACTGCGCGGTGATCACGCGTCGCCCGCAGGTAAAGGAAGATACCTACCGGTGGCTCGACCTCGGGGCGGCCGGCGGCGCGGCCCTTCCCGCGCCTATCAAGAAGCTGCTGCTATCCCTGCCGCCGGCGGACCGAATCAGGTCAGAACGCCACGACCATGCAGAAACCGGGAAATGATTTCGAGCCGCGACACCGGCTGATCGAGCTCGAGCAGCTTCTGCCGGGCGATGAGCGGGATCGGCAGGATCTCCGCGTAGCGATAGCCGACCCACGTCGCGTCATCGAAAGCGTGGGGTGTCGGTACGCGCTCCTCACCCAGATCCTCCACCACGCTGCGCAACAGCGGCAATAACTCCGCAAGCGTGTCGGGTACCGGCCGCGAAGGCTCGGGATCGAGCCATTCTACCCGTGCCCGCAGCAATCCGTGACGATCGGCCTGAGCCTGCGCAATCCGGAACCGTTGGCCGCCATGGACGGTGACCTGCAAAATACCGAGCTGTGGCATGTCCCATTGAACGATGCGGGCGCTGGATCCCACCGCATGGGGTTGCGCCGGGGCGCCGACCTCGGCGCCCTTCTCGATGAGACAGACACCGAAAGGATTGCCCTGGCGCAGGCAGACGCTTGCCATGGTCATGTAGCGCTGCTCGAAGATCCTGAGCGGAAGCGCACCACCTGGAAACAGAACGGTGTTAAGGGGAAAAATCGGCAGCTCGGCGCTCATTCAGGCGCCGCGCGATGCGGCCTCCAGGTTTCTCCTGGCCCGCTCGAGCGCTTTGTCCCCGCTGTCATCGTCGGCCAGCAACCGGGCGGCGGCGAGGCCATTAACGGCGCCAAACACCAGCGCGGCGGTGGCGAATACCGGGGTGAGCAAGAACATTCCATCATGGGGGACGAGCCAGACCCGCGCCAGCGACATTTGGCCGGCGACGTGGGCGAATGCCGCGATGACACTCATGCCAACAGGACCGAACCAGCGCGCCGGCAACCGCGCGACCAGCGCCAGAGCGGCCAGACTTGCCACCGCCCCCGCAAGACTCAGGAAGAATCCAGGCGCCAGGAACTGCCCGAGCAGGAGGCTGGACGCTACAACCCGCAATAGCGTCACCCAGGCCGCGTCAACCCAGCCATGCCGGGCCAACACAACGAGCGTGACGATGTTGGCCAGCCCCGGCTTGACTCCTGGGAGCGGCGACGGGATGGCGGTTTCCGCGACCGTGAGCACGATCGCCGCCGCCGCGTAGCGGGCGATGCGACGATCCTCCGCCGTGGCGACCAGCTCAGTAGTTGACCGTGTCATAACGCGAGGAGCGTCCGACCAGCGTCAGACTGACTTGGTTGGGCGCGCAGATGGCCATGGCATCAGGTATCGTAAGCCAGCCCTGCTTGACGCAGTACTGCCGCGGTCCGGGATCGGAAGCGACGCGGGCGCGCCCGGCATCCACCTCGATGCGCGTGACGCCCAGCGGTCCGGCAACCTCGACCACGCGCTTCGCGGTCAGCGGCAGCTCGGCGACGAGCCGGCCGTTGGCGCGCACGAGGGCCTTCTGCGCTGGTCCGGCGCTCGTGATCAGGGACCACGACGCCGAGACGAGCATGGCCGCGCCGGCAAGCACCGCCCAGTCGCCGGGTCGAATGAAGCGCAGCCAATCGATCATGTGGACAGCGCGCGGTGACGAACGATGACGCGGGCCGCGGGTCGAAAGCGTTCCGCCAGCCACTCGGCCAGATAGACCGAGCGGTGCTGTCCGCCGGTGCAGCCGATCGCCACGGTCAGATAACTGCGGTTGTCCTTGATGAAAGAGGGCAGCCACTGGTAGACGAAGCGATGGATGTCTTCGCGCATCCGCAGCACCTCGTACTGTGCTTCGAGGTACTCCACCACCGGCGCATCCTTGCCGGTGAGCGGTCGCAACGCCGGGTCGTAATGCGGATTGGGCAAGCAGCGCACATCGAACACGAAATCCGCGTCGAGAGGAAGGCCGTTCTTGTAGCCGAACGACTCGAAAAGCATCGTCATGCCCTGTTCGGGCGCCACCTCGACGAATTCCTTGACCCAAGCCCTGAGCGCGTTGGGAGGCAAATCGCTCGTATCGATGCGGTGGCCGATCTCGGCGATCTCCGCGAGAGCGTCGCGCTCGCGCTGGATGGCCTCGCCCAGAGTGATGTTCCGCCCCGCCAAGGGGTGGGCGCGGCGGGTTTCGGAAAACCGCGCTATCAGCGTCTCGTCACGGGCATCGATGAAGATGAAGCGCAGATCGACGCCGCCGGCGCGCAACTCCCGTACCTGCTGGGGCAGCGCCGCGATGCTGGTTCCCGAGCGAACATCCACCGCCACCGCGGCGCGCCTGTACCCCGCTCCCTTGAGGTGGCGAAGAAGTTGCGGCAGCAAGGTTGCGGGCAGATTGTCGACGCAGAAATAGCCCGCGTCTTCCAGCACATTGAGCGCGATGCTTTTGCCGGAACCGGAAAGACCGCTGATCAGGACGAGTTGCATGAAACGGATCGCATACCGCGCGCAGGAGTGGACGCCGGTCAAGCATAGCCAAACGCCCGCGGCTTGTCACTCCAACCGGGAGTCTCCGGATGGAATT
>Ga0209253_10004669_pt1 | contig 11936 bp, 11 predicted proteins | sample FrelakmetBRP12BR_FD_187145 | JGI IMG/M metagenome (GOLD analysis project Ga0209253, IMG submission 187145) | Freshwater lake sediment microbial communities from the University of Notre Dame, USA, for methane emissions studies - BRP12 BR (SPAdes)... | ecosystem: Environmental > Aquatic >...
CTCCGCCGACATAGTAACGGTGACAGTGGATGTTGGGCAGGGCGATGACATGGCGGCTATTGAACGAAAGGCGAAGGCCACCGGCGCTGTGAAACACTACTCGATAGACGCGAAGAGAGAGTTCATTGAAGACTATGTGTTTCCCAGCATCAAAGCAAACGCACTCTACGAGGGGAAGTATCCACTCAGCACAGCGGTTGGGAGACCTCTCATAGCGGCGAAGCTGGTTGATGTTGCAAGGAAGGAGAAAGCCTCGGCCGTCGCCCATGGCTGCAGTGGAAGAGGAAACGATCAAGTTAGATTCGACGTGAGCATCAGGGCTCTAGCACCAGACCTCAAGATAGTTGCACCGATTCGAGAATGGAACATGGCGAGAAATGATGAGATTGAATACGCGAAGAAGCATGGAATTCCCGTTCCAGTCACTGTGGAACGCCCATATAGCATCGACCAGAGCCTCTGGGGACGAGCTATAGAATGTGGAATTCTGGAGGATCCGTATGTGGAGCCTCCTGAAGAGATCTTTGAGTGGACAAGCTCGGTGGATAAGGCTCCGTCAGAACCCGCAATTGTAACCCTTGAGTTTGCCCAAGGTGTCCCAGTAGCGATTGATGGTAAGAAGCTTGATCCAGTAACACTAGTCACTCGTATGAATGAGATTGCTGGAAAACACGGCATCGGGCGGATAGACCATATCGAAGACAGAATGGTAGGCATCAAGTCCAGAGAGGTATACGAGTGTCCTGCTGCACTCGTGATCTTAGACGCACACAAAGACCTGGAAAAAGCGGTGCTGACGAGGCATGAACTCTCTTTCAAGGAACGTGTGGACTCCGAATGGACCTACCTCGCTTATGCGGGTCTGTGGATGGACCCCCTCCTGGAAGACCTAGACGCTTTCATTGATAATACCCAGAAGAACGTGAATGGCAAGGTGAAAGTGAAACTCCATAAGGGATCGATGCGCGTGGTTGGAAGGTCATCGCCTGAATCACTTTATGACAAGAATCTAGCAGACTACAACCTGCAAGAGACATTTGATCAGAAATGGTCTGAAGGCTTCATCCAAGTGTGGGGTATGCCGACGGAAAAAGCTAGGAACCTAAGAGTCAAGAAAGGCAGGTTCTCCAAGTAGGATCTAGGTAGCATCGTTATTCTATTGAGAGACAATCCAACAGCTCTAGGAGTAGCTGCGGCTCTGAGAGATTTGACGCTGATGTTTTCTGACTCATCATTTATTGTCTCGACAAAGATTATCGCTAGGACGATGCTCTATATCATCGCCCAATAGTGAGGGCGGATGATACCTTGGAACTACATGGTCTGCGAACCTCAATAGTCAAGCTGGGCGACGATCTCGTCGGAATAATCTTGAGAGCACTCGAGGAAAACGGTTTGCGGCTTGAGGACAATGACGTCTTGGTGATTGCAACAAAAGTCGTTTCGATCATCGAAGGCCGAACAGTGAATGTGAATAGCGTAAAAGCATCCAAGCAGGCCCACATTTGGGCCAAAAAATATGATCTGGAGCCCGGCTGCGCGGAACTTGTGAAACGTGAGAGCCAAAGGATCTACGGTGGAGTCACGAGAGCCCTTCTGACGCTTAAAGATAATATCTTAGTTGCCAACGCAGGCATAGATCATTCAAATGTTTCAGAAGGGAACTTGGTGTTGTGGCCTAAGAATACTCTAAGGTCTGCAGAAGAAATTCGAGCGGGATTACTAAGAGCCACGGGGAGAAAAGTTGGAGTGGCAATAGTTGACAGCAGAACAACTCCACTTCGCATGGGAACTGTAGGAGTAGCTTTGGCAGTTGCTGGATTTCGCCCTGTTAAGGACTATCGAAAGAGAAGGGATCTCTTTGGCAATGCTATGTTGATAACGCGACAGGCCGTCGCGGATGACTTGGTGAGCGCGGCTCACTTAATTATGGGTGAAACTGACGAGAGCATCCCCATAGTTTTAGTGAGGGGTGCACCAGTCGAATTCTGTGACGACGGTGACCCAAAATCAGCGATAATAGCTCCAGAAGACTGCATGTTCATGAAGAATTTGAAACCAAAGAAACTATTGAAATGAAAAAAAATTCCTCAGGGCACGACACGCGTCCATGCCCTCTCTGGAGTATTGACAACGCTTTTGTATCACACCAACTCGTAGATATTGTCTACTTCTAGGTTTATTCCGTTTCTTATCTTGTCAGAGTCTAGCCTTAACTTTGCAGAAAGCATCTTGCTGATCTGTTCAAGAGTTTTTCCGGAGTTTTTCAATGTTTTTTCCTTTAGCGAGTCTTCGATGAGACCAATGTGATGGACAATTCTTTCTCTGAACTCGTCGATCGAAGGCTTGGGTATTTTTCCCTTGAATTCGAATCTAGCCATCGCGATGCCATACCTATAGCACGTGTCTCGAATAATGTCAACGAAGAGGCCTTTCTCTTTTCCTTCCATTGATTGAGGGCGACTTGCCCGGGTAGTTTTCTTCTTCTTGATGGTTTTTCTTACGGCCCTTTTCTTGCTTGGCATATGTTTCACTTCTTAATCTCTCATCAGTCTACAAACAACGACGCAGAAAATTCGGGTATGACTAAAGACCAATGGTCTTGTCATACATATCTTTTGCAGTTCTGGCAGTACCATCTCTCGTATTCTGATACCCATATCAGAGTCTGATTGCATGTGGGACATGGATATTGGGGAGTTGTTGTCGGTGTCTGTTTCAAGACAGGTGAGGCGCTGGGGACGACTGCTCCCTTTTTCCACAGGAAGTATCCGACCGCTAGGCCGATGATGCCACCAACCACAAGTCCAACCAGTATCCCGTTGGTAGTTAGGAAGTTTGGTGCAAGCATCTTTGCCTGGGCGGCTTGCATAGCCGCGTCGTAGCTGGAGTTGATTGCACCAGAGTAGTCCATCTGTGAATACTTCTCCTCAGCATCTCGCAGATCGCTTCTGGCAGAGCTTATGCCCATGTAGTTGACAAGAGTTGACGGAGTCTCCGCGAGTGTCGATGAGGCGTAGATCATAAATTGATCTGCGATACCTCTCTGCAAAGCGTCTATGTCGAATTGACTGAATTCGCTGCCATATGGATAGTACGCCATTACTGAGGAGACGAAGTCTTCGGTTGGATCGTATATGAATGGGTGATTCAGGCCGATCATGTGTCCAACCTCATGGATTATCGTGTTTGAGAATCCGTATCCTTTGTTGGCCTGCTTGGGTTCGTTGATGGGCACATCACCTCTATTGAAATCGCGACTGGAGTGGCTGATTAAGACCATGTCGTAGAGTGCTACGCCCCAGATAGTCCGGTCTTCCTCGGCGTGATCGTAGATGTTTTCTTTGAATGTGAAACCGAACTGGCAGTTGTCATCGAACGCGAATGCAAACACGGGTATGTCATATTGGTCCATGTTGCGTGTTACGTTGAAAAAGTCGGTTATGTGTCCCTGTCCTTCATTCATGAGCCACTCGTAGACTGGAATCGCGTCTACCGCTTTGGTGGGTTCAATTGAGGGGATCTGCGTGGATGGAACTGTTGAATTCACAATAAGCTTCGTCAGTTCCGCGTAGTCGGTTACTTTGGCGAAGTCTGCTTCAACCTCTACCTTCGAGAATGATAGTATTTCTTGAAGCTTGTTCTTGATCAGGGCTGTGTCGACGGTGTCTTCTATTCTTGGATTGTTCGCGTTGGTTCGGTTGTCAATCACCATTATTTTGACTCGGTACTCTTTTGCATAGTTGATTGGGTAGACAAAGTCTGGAGTGAAGAGGTTGTAGACGACGCCGCCCACATAACTTGAGACATACTGGTTGAGCCATGTCTTCCCGTAGGTGCTGTGAACGTCAATGTTGTTTATGCTTGCGGCTAGTTGGATTGGCAGTTGACTCGTGACTAGGCTGGGTCCGGCTGAAAGGTCTAGGTAGTATAGTCTTTCGTTTCCCCCCCAAGAGGTCATCCAACGTCTATTTCGAACTAACCCTAGATCAGGGTCAACGAAGGTTTTGTTGTAGTAGTGTGGGGTGGCTTCAACGTCACCATTCTTCATAAGGGTCAGGTATTGTTCAGGCGTAACCGATGGCACCTTGGATGATAGGTCTGCCACTATCAGGGTGTAACCGTTTGTTTGCAGCCCGTCATATTCGTCTGCGTGATTTTTCAGCCAATCTTCTACATCGTCGGCGCCGTAGAAGGTGTTCAGAGTGGTTATCCTGAAATTCGTATAGTTGAGTCCTAGGTTTTCATCTATTCCAAAGTAGGTGTAGTTCCACATGACGTTCGAATGTTTTTCGACTCGAGCGATCGAGGATAGATAGCTCACGAATTCGTTTTCGAAAGTCTGGTCCACGAATACGTAAGAATAGTTCAGGGTGAAGATTACGTTGGTGCTAATTCCAGGTATGAGGTAGGACTGGTACCTGTAGCGAGGGTTATTCCATGTCATGAATTGTTCATTGAGTAGATTCCGATCAACTCCTATGAAGACAAGTTTGATTTGGATGGGCACCTCTCTCCGCGCTGCAGCGTAAGGGGTCGTTTCGTCCGCGTGTGCGGCCCCAACTGTCAATGCTTGTCCAGACACAACAATAATGGCGAGAATGCTGAGTAATATTATCCACTTGTCACTCTTCAATGCTAAACACGATCCTACTTGTTTTCGATTGTCTAGGGGACTTTGCTAATAATTTAAACGTTGCACAGCAGACTTGAACAATCAGACATCAGTTTAAGCATTTGTGAGGTAATGATTTATCTTTCTATGGATCGTCCTGTTGCTGCATGACGATGGAATCGAATCGTCGTTGTAGAATGAATTTCTTGCATGTGATCAAAGTTTGGTTGAGATCTGGTTACCTTATGGTGGTACCGAGACTTTCGTCAGTGTGAACGATGAGAACTTGCTGGGAATCCTTCGACCGAAATCAGAAGGGGTTGCGGTTGATCCCAGAGTCGCAGTCGACTCGGCTCTTCAGAACCCATCAGGAACTGAACCGCTCGACAAGATAGTGTTACAGGGAACGAAACCTGTCGTGTTGTTGGAGTTGTCAAGTCCCGGAGCACAGAATATCGCTGCGGTATCGCATGTACTTGAGCGACTATGCGAGAAAGGTATTCCCAGCGGAGATATCAGAGTCTTGTTGGCGTCTGAGACGGGTGATTCTATTCGAGCTAACAAAGAGGTATCCAATCTCTGGAGCGATGTGTTCTCAAAATACTCTACTGTTGAACATGAACCGACTTCATCCGAGTGCGTGGAAATCGGCAAGACAAGCAAAGGCGTGAGAGTTCTTGTCAACAAGGTGTTTGCAGAAGCAGATTCTAGAATTGTTATTTCAGATGTGAGTTTACATAGATTCTTTGGTTTGAAAGGTGGCTGTTCATCGATTCTTCCGGGAATAGCGAATGTTGACACGATAAAGCGCAACCACGCAATGATGGTGAACCCAAACGTGCAGATCGGAGTCCAGCAAGGCAACCCTGTGTATGAGGGTATGCAAGAGGCTACTGGATTCGCCAAGGTTGACCTCGGCATCTGTCTAATCGCCAATGCAAAAGGGGAGTTGGTCAAGGCTTATGCAGGCAATCTGGTCGAGTCTTTTCACGCAGCGTCACAAGAGTATCGTGATATGTGCACGACGTCTTTCAAGGAGAAAAGTCAGATAGTCATAGCGAGTGCTGGCGGATCGCCGTATGACAGAGATCTCTATCATGCTTGTACATGGCTTGAAGGAGCTTTGAGAGTTGTGAAGGATGATGGTGCCATAATTCTTGTGGCAGAGTGCCCAGGAGCCTACGGCAACAAGACCTTCTATGAATGGACGAAAAACTTTCGAGAATTGAAGGAGATGCAAAGCGAGATTAGGAAAAAGTACGCTTTAGGCAGCGAAGTTGCATACCAGCTTCTAAAGGCTAGAGAGAAAGCCAAGATCTACCTTGTATCCGTGATGCCTGACTACTATGCAAGTAGCGTTTTCAAACTCAAGACCGCAAGAACAACGAACGGGGCGCTTCAATCCGCGCAGCGAGTGCTTGGCAAAGACTCAAAGATCATGGTTCTTCCTTATGCGCCTATGACGTTTCCAGTGCAAGAAGAGAAGCCGCAAGGTTATGAGCCTCAACATTCATACCACGCCACGAGTGAACTATCGTGAGGAGATTGTCGTGACCAAAGAGCCTAGGGTCGCGTCAGAGCTTTACAAGACGCTTCTGAAATCTGGATGCATCAAATTTGGCGTTTTCAAACGGGAAAAAGGGAAGCTCAGCTCATACTCCTTGGATCTAAAGCTGATACCTAGCATTCCGAACGGTATGGACAGGGTAGTTTCGATCCTTGAAAACATGACGAGAAATGAGATCGGCGTTGAAAGTTTTGATAGAATTGCGGGAGTGCCGTCTACAGGCATTACATTCGCTTCCATTCTTTCATACAAGCTTTCGAAACCGTTCCTGTACATAAAGGGAGCTACGGAGACGCGTGGCAGGGAGAAGCGGATTGACGGACTTCTATCACCAGGAGATAGAATACTGATAGTGGATGACTTGATTGCGAGTGGAAAGAGTCTGCTTCATGCGGTTGACATCGTGAGGGGTGAGGGTGGAATGGTATCGGATGCACTTGTCTTGGTTGACCGAGAAGAAGGAGGCGTTGAGAAACTGTCGAAGGTGGCTGTGAAGCTTCACACGTTCGCCAAGATCAGCGAGGTTGTAACGAAGCTTCATGAGGCCAACTTGATCGACAAGAAATGTTACGAAGAAATGGTGGGGAAGGTAGTCTTGAAAGAGCTTGATTCTCAGAATACAACAATTTCGCCTGACGAATCCTATTCCTAAGGGATTGCAGCTGTATTCTTGGGGCTGTTTCGCTGGCGCTTTCAGAGAAGGTGATTGTACCCGTCCAGCCATCGTTCACATTGTCGAAATATTGTTCAGGTATCTCTGGGTTCAGGTGAGGGGCTTCACCCCTACGAGAGTGTTTCAGGGGTCAGCGGAGTCTGAATATGACCATAGTGTATTGGGTGGGGAAGAGCCACGAACCCTTGAATAAGATGAACATCTGAACGCGCTGAATAACTCTATGAACACTTCCCCGAACATTTGAACAGACATGGTTCGTCGTTTCTCCGAGGAACGAAAAAGAATCGTAGAGCTCTGGCTGGACGGAAACAGTTACAGGAGCATATCAGCCAAGATGAAGAACGTTAGCCTCGGAGCTAATTGACGTGTCTACATCAGATTTCATCGGGCTACTCAGTAATCTAAAAACGTTAATCCTCGAAGGAAAGTTGGATGCCAACCTCCACCTGGAAGCGGAGAACCTAATCTATGATCATTTGACCAAGGTAACTTCCAAGATCAATGAGAACAAATCCGCCGACATCGGAGCGGATACGCATTCTTGAACAAGAAGACCATTTTCGTAACAGGTGGGGCAGGCTTTGTCGGAAGCCACTTTATTGGCAAGCTCATGAACTCCCAAACTGACATCGTAGTTTTCGACAACCTAGGCTTAGGTAGCTTGCAGAACATCGGCAGATTGGCTGCTGAGCTACAGCTTGGAGGACCGTAAGTTGAATTCAGATTCCCCTAGAGAGACGCCTGATCACACTCTTCTTGTCTAAGCTGGCTTGGTTTCCTTCTCCGGCTCAGTCTGAGGTATCTCAGGTTCTATAGGCGTTGGAGGTGGAGTGGTAAGCATGGTCCAACCGATCCACATGCAGATAACCAACGCCGCCAGCACGAAAATGAATACGGGAAGGTACACCGCCCACTCTCTCCACCAAGTAGGAAGATTCAGGTATGGTGCAAAGAACGCAATGACGTAGGTTATCGCTACAACGAGAGCGACTATGAATATGATCCCGCCGTATGCTTGATCTTTACTCATGGTCATCAGTCTCAAATCTCCAATGGTACGGCTAGAATGAATATAAGATCTTTCATACCCGGCCTTTTCTACACGGTCTTGTATCCTGGTCGTGCGCTCAACATTCGGGTTAGGGTTGACGCGTGAACTGGATACCCTTTGATCTGTTTCAACACTTCGTTTCTGAGCTCCTCAGCCTGAATCGTTTTCTGGGATTTATCAAAACGAGTTCTCACTGATACCACGCTATTCTCGATCTCTTTCTCGCCAACCACAACGACATATGGAATCCACGCAATCTCTGCAGATCTAACCTTCTTTGGAACACTCTCATCCCTATCGTCAATATCCACACGGATGTTAGCCTTCTCCAGGTCATCCGCGACACGAGATGCATAGTCAAGATGTTCCTTGGCAACAGGGATCACCCTAACTTGTGTTGGTGAGATCCAGACGGGAATGGATGGTTTCTTCCCATTCTTCTCATTCAGAGCAGCTTGATCCAGCAACGTGTAGATATACCTTTCAACTGTTCCGATCAGAGCAGTATGGATTATCGGCGGATACTTCCTGTTTCCATTCTCGTCAACATATGAGATTCCAAATCTTTCAGCATTTCCAACGTCTATCTGGACGGTGCCTATCTCTCGAGGTCTATCCAACTCGTCAATAATGTTGTATTCAATATTCATAACCCAGTAGTAGATGTTGTCAGGCACGAACCCCAGGAGGATCGGTTTTCTCTCGATCTCAATAAGCTTCTTGAAGAATTCGGTATTCTTGTCGTAGAAGCTTCTGGTCGTGTTGTAGATCGAGACGTATTCTCGGTTAAGTTTTCGAATTTCTTCGTAGATCTTTTCGTGAACCTTGAAAGACGTCTTCATGGAGTCGTCGAGGTTCTTGCAGTAGATGTGGAGATCGGGCATGTGCATCTTTCTAACGCGGAAGCAGAGGAGGAGTTCACCGCTCTGTTCAAGTCTGTAGCTGTCGGCCACCTCAAATGTTCCAAACGGGATCTGCTTGTAGCTTAGCGACCAATCTTTCACCATCGAGAATTGCTGGTGGCACGCGGCGTACCTTAACACAAACTCTTTCTCGTCCACTTTCACTTCGTAGAGTTTGGATCCGAAAAGTTTCGCATGTTCCTTGACGGGGCGCTCTGCGAGGTTGAACATGTTCGTCCCCCGTACCTGAAAGATCGGTACTGCAAGTGACTTTGCGACCATCCACGAGTACTCTGCTACCAGATCAAACATTAGGGTCGCTTCGGGCCCGTACCTCATATGCCCGACATCGGAGAATGGCTCCCATTCTATTCCGAATTTCTTACAGTAATCCAGAAACTTTGGCTGACCACCCAGAAGTCCTTGTTTCAGTGCCTCTTTCTCGACCAGGGACTTGAAATCATCTCGACCCGGCTTCTTCATGTATTCATCAGGCGTGTAGAGTTTCCCGTCCACGTCCATTATTTTGTAGACTATATCAATCGTCGCGGCCTTGGTTTTCTCTTCTTCAATCGTGATGCTTCTTGAGAGCTCAGAGAGTGGGTGACCTTTACATTTTATCGCGAAACTCTTGTACCATCCGAACGGGCTACGCTTCACAATGTAACCCTGGTTGGCCAGGTTTTTCTCCATTCCTTTCAGGATCTGAATGGCTGGGTCCCTACTGCCCAGACTGCTGGAAAGATGAGCATATGGATAGAGAATTATGTTCTTTGCATGAACTTGGTCCGCAACGTTCCGAACATCTTCCGTTGCCCTTGTAATGATGAGTTCAGGATTCTTTTCATCATCTTTCTCAATTGTGCAAAACGCAACTAATGCTTCGTCCATAGCCGCTTTTCTTTGGGCGTCAGAAATCTCCTCAGGGATCTTCACAGCCTTGTCTCTAACTTCGTACTCGAAATGATCCGCGTGAATGAACAAAACTCTCATTTAGAGCGCCTTCAAACCTACGCCATGTATCTCCACTTGTCGATCATTCGATCCTTCTTCGATTTCTTCTTCAGTTCCTTGTAATGCTTCTTGCAAAGGTATCCTCGACTCGCTTTTCCAACGTCCAAACCGGCAGATGCAACTTTCTCTGCAGAGATAGATCTAATCGCCGTCTCGTTGCAGCCAACGACGTTACACTTTTCTCCTTTCTCTATCTTTCCCATGAGCGCTCACTGATTCGTCTTATTGCCAAGTAGCTGAGACTGTATGTCGAAGATTTGTATATAATTATGTTTGAGAACGGGGTCGGATGATGCTACATTCATCTCAGTTGTTTGTAGGCATGCAGAATTCTCTGTGCAACCGTAACCCAAGCTACGACAGCAATTATCAGCACTCCAACCCCGACTTGTCGTAGGACGGTCGCCACAATCAGAATAATCATTCTTTCTGGACGCTCGGCAAACCCAACACCGCTCATCTTAGCAGCCTCGGCCTCCGATCTTGCTCTCACATAACTGACCATAAGTGAACCTGCCAACGCAGACAACCCGATTACCGGATGAACCAGTCCTCCTGCGACTATCCCTACTAGAACCATCATCTCCTCAATTCGGTCACAGACAGAGTCTAAGACTCCTCCGAAACGCGTAACCTCTCCAGAAAGTCTGGCTATCGCTCCGTCTACGGCGTCAAGAAAACCCGACAGGACGAGAAATCCCAAGGCCAGGTATATCAGCTGGGGGAACTGTCTCGTGCCATAATATGCTAAACCTGAAACTAAGGCGCTCAGAAGGCCGAGAAGTGTTGCTGCATGTGGAGTCAAACCGAATCTGTGAAGAAACTTTGCAGACTTGTTCAGGGGCGCACTTAGTTTCTCTTTGATCTTGTTTAGCATTTGAACATTCAAACCCAAAGTGGCAGAGTCGCTGACTGATTGAAATCCGGCCACGGAGGAAGCACGGAAAAAGCCGTGCCTTCAAAGTAAATTATTTTTTTTCGAGTTTGACTCTAGTATGCGTGTCTCCTTTCGTCTTGAGCGCGGACCTTTGTGACTCCGTAATGAACCGCGCAGGAAACACAGTAATACTTGAAAACGCTCTTTCGAGCTATGAACGCTCCCTGAGCCCTAAGTTCTCTCCCTAATGTAGGGTCAACTAACGAGACATAGCCTGTAACACGTTTTGCCTTATCCCGAGGAACCTGCATTCCACAGTTTGTACACTGGACAAGTTCGCTTCTTCCTTTTCCACCTTTACTTCTTCCTCTAGATTTTCTTTTTTTCGTCATTGAACCCTAAGCTCCTCAACCTACATCGAATTGCACACCTTAAAAGGTTGTCATGAATCAGAGAGAATCCTCCAGCGCTTCGGTCTCACTAGTATGCTCTTGCGAAGTAGGCTACTGTATCCGCACTCTTTCCGCAGTATACGCATTGGGAAAAGGTGTCTTCTTTCTCGAAGGGCAATGCCCTGATCGTCGCGCCGGTCTCTTCCTTAATCTTCTGTTCGCAAGTTTGGCCAGAACACCAGCAGGCTCTAACGAATCCACCCTGATCTTCAATGATCTTCTTGAAGCTCTCGTATTCTGATGCTGTTTTGATATGCTCGTCCAAGAAGTTTTTAGCTTTCTTGAACATGTTATTCTGAATCTCCTCCAGCAGGGAAATCACGTTTTCCACAAGGCCTTGTTCGCTTAACGGAATCTTTTGGCGCGTGTCCCTTCGCACCGCTGTAACTTGATTCTTCTCCATATCTCTGGGTCCTAGCTCTAGTCTGAGAGGTACTCCCTTCATTTCCCACTCATTGAACTTCCAACCCGGAGTGTACTGTGGTCGATCATCTATCCTAACACTTAACCCAGCCTTCTCAAGCGCATCTCCGAGACCATGCATCTTATCAAGTATCTTCGCTTTCTGGTCGTCGCTGTAGAATATTGGGACAATCACAACTTGAATAGGAGCAATCTTCGGTGGGAGGACCAGCCCCTTGTCGTCGCCGTGAACCATTATCACTCCGCCAATAAGACGCCAGGAGACTCCCCAAGACGCCGTCCATGCAAAGTGTTCCTTTTCGTCAGTTCCAACGTATTTTATTCCGAAAGGTTTCGAGAAATTCTGTCCGAGATTGTGC
>Ga0209253_10004670_pt1 | contig 11935 bp, 10 predicted proteins | sample FrelakmetBRP12BR_FD_187145 | JGI IMG/M metagenome (GOLD analysis project Ga0209253, IMG submission 187145) | Freshwater lake sediment microbial communities from the University of Notre Dame, USA, for methane emissions studies - BRP12 BR (SPAdes)... | ecosystem: Environmental > Aquatic >...
CATCAAAACGCCTGCCGGACCTTGGCAAATCGTTGAAAGCGCCCCCTCTCCACCTCTACCCCGGAAACCTCCCGCATCCCCGCTGAAAAGGCCCCCAAACAAACCCAAGATCTTGGGCTAAAATTCGCTTGACACACAATTGCCTTTTTTGTATATTCAGGCCACCCCAAAGCAAGGTCTTATCAATTTATCAATAATTATCAATTAATAAGCCTATGGCGAAGACATGGCGTCTCCTCGACTTACCCACGGATTCTTACGCCGAATCGACCATGGCCCTCTCTCCGGCCTTGATGAAAGCCCGGAAGGAAGGACTGGTTCCGGACACGGTGGCCGTCTTTTCCTTCCGCCGTCCCAGCGTGGTCATGGGCTACTACATCAGCCCGGACTTTGATGTGGACCTCGAATTCTGCAGAGACAACGCCATCGTGGTCAAAAGAATTCCGACCCAGGGTCTTATCTTCGGCCATCAGGGCTACATCTTGACCGGTCTTTACGTTCATCGCCAATTCCTCCCCGTAGACATGGCCGAGGCCTTCCGCAAACTCAATGAGGGGGTCGCCCGCAGGATCGAAAAGGAATGGGGCCTCCACGCCCGGCATCGTCCTTTGAACGATCTGGAAATCGAGATCGGCGGGAAGTGGAAGAAGATCGGCCCTCACAGCCTGGCGTTCGAGGGAGAGATCGCGGTGCAGAGAGTCGGCCTCACCATTACCCCCATGCCCATGGACCTGGTGTCGAAAGCCCTCATCCCGCCGCCGGAGAAATTCGCCGACAAGGAAGCCAAGTCCGTTGCCGAAAGGGTAGGATCCCTGGAGGAGGGTCTCGGCCGGCCGCTTTCCATCGCCGATACCAAGGCAATGGTGATCCGGGCCCTGGAAGAAACCTTCGACATAACCCTGGAACCGAGGGAGATTTCGGACGCCGAGAAAGAATTCCGGCAGTCTTTCCGCAGGATGTACGACAACGACGAATGGTTCTTCCAGAAATCCACGAAGCGCCGCTTTGCCCAACTGCCTCCGGGGTCTAAAGTATCGCAGCATGTTTACAAAGTCCTCGGGGGCCCCCTCATCCGGGTCCACCTCTGCCTCCGGGAAGGCCGGATTCATGACCTTCTCTTCACGGGCAACATGCAGCCATCCCGCAGGGAGGTGCCCGAGGAAATAGAACAGGCCCTCCGTTCCGTAGCGGCCCGGGAGGAGGAAATCGAAAGGGTGATCCGCAAGGAATGGGAAGAAAAGAAAATGGTCGTCGCCGGGGCCCGGGTGGAGGACTTCATCACAGCGATTTCCGGCGCTTTGCGGACGATTCATTAACTTCAGCATCGCTCTCCGTACCCTGCCCTGGTTGAAGAGAAAGGGGAGGGAGGAGGGAAGGAGGTCAGGCCATGCGCAAGGTTTCCTGGTTGTCCAGCTGTTTCCTCTCAGGCATAACCGTTTTTTTTCTTTTCCACACTCCGCTTGTTTTGGCCAAGGACCTGGTCATCGGGGTCAACACCCCTCTGTCCGGTGCGGCGGCGCCCACCGGGCTGGGGTTGCTGAGGGCGTTGGAACTTGGAGCTGATGATGTTAACGCCTCCGGAGGAATCAAAGTAGGCAATGAAACCTATACCATCAAATTCATCACTTATGACAGTAAATACGACCCGAGGGAAGCGGTGGCCATTGCGAACAAACTCATTTATAGCGATAAAGTGAAATATATCGCCACTACCGGGGGAACCTGCGTCATTGCGGTGAACCCTCTGCTTACGGAAAACAAAATTTTACATATTGCCTACGCGTACGGAGGAAAGAAAGCCACCAACCCCAATTATCCTTATAGCTTCCGGACCATCATGGAACCGATCCATGGTCACACAGCTCTTTTGCCCTGGATTGTTCAAAAATACAACATTAAATGCATGGCCCTGACTTCGACCGATGATGAGACCGGGATCATCCAGGCCGAAGATGGCGAAATGGTGGCCAAGAGACTTTCCTTGAAGATTACTGATAAGGTCTATGCTCCCCGGGGCACGGCCGATTTCACCCCCATGCTTACCAAGTTGATTGCCAAAAAACCGGATGCCATCGACTTTGGTGCCTGGGCGGGTTCGGATGGACCTTTGACCGCCAAACAAACGAAAGAGCTGGGGTATAAAGGGGTGATGATTTTCAGCTACTCCCAGTCCCTTCCTACTTGGCTGAAAGTAGCCCCTAATTTTATGGACGGGGTTCTCTTTTACGGTATTTTTGCCGACGATCCAAGCCCCTTAGCGACCAAGATGGCCAAGGCCTACGAGGTTAAATATAAGGAAAAATTCGATGCTCTCGTCTGGCGGAACTGTGACGTTATCTATATAGTGAAAAAGGCCATTGAAATTGCTGGATCCCTGGATACCACCGCCGTTCGGGACGCCATGCCCAAGGTCAGCATCGATGGAGTTTTTGGCCGCTCGCGCATCGGTGGAAAATCTTATTATGGAGTCGATTGCCAATTTCTCTTTCCCATCCCCCTTACCACGTGGGATGCCAAACAAAAGAAATTGGTCGAGCTCACTCGGGGATCGATGCCGGCGGATTACTAAGCAAATCTCCATGGGGGGATCGTCATTGGCGAATCCTGGGGCGAGAAAAATTTGACTTGACCCCTCCCCTGAGACTATGCCGCAATGAAAAAGGAGCCGCCATTCCCGCGAAAGCGGGAATCCAGTAGAATTTTGATGACGAAAATACCTTCCAAACAACATTTATTCAATGATTTAACCTGACTGGATGCCCCCCTGCGCAGGCATGCCGGATTATGACACAGTCTCGAAGGGGGAAGGGGTTGCGTGAGGTGATCCCCTCTCTTGGAGGAAGGGGTGGTTGTCCAACCTTTTTGAGGATGTGATGCTTTAATGGATGCTTTTCCCTTTTACATGCAAGTATTCAGTAACGGGGTTGTCCTCGCCTGTTATTATGTTTTGGTGGCCCTGGGGCTAAACCTGATTATGGGCATCATGCACATCATAAATTTCGCCCAGGGTACGGTGTACATGCTTTCCGCCATGCTCCTTTACATCCTCTGCGTAGAGCTGGGCCTCCATTATTTTCTGGCGGGAGCCCTTTCGATTGTGGGAACAGCCCTTCTGGGCATTGTCATGGAGCGTCTTCTTTTCCGCAGGCTCTTGGGACAATTTCTACCCAGCCTGGTCATGTCTCTGGGGCTTCTCTTGGCCATCGAGGGGGCGGTATGGCTCCGCTTTGGGATTATTTCCAAGGCGATTCCGGGTGTTTTTCCGGGCACGTTCGATATTCTTGGCGCCTCCGTCTCTTATGAGCGTTTAGTGGTGATTATTGGGGGCCTTCTCTTGATCGGAGGGCTCTTCCTTTTCATCCGGCACACCAAAGCCGGAAGAGCCATTCGCGCTGTGGAGCAGGACCGGGAGGCAGCTATTCTCTACGGCATAGAAATCTCGGCCATCTGCCGCCTGGTCTTCATCGTCAGTTTTGGCCTGAGCGCAGCGGCCGCCTTTCTGGTTTCTCCTATGTTGGTCATCGATCCCAACATCGGGCACACTCCTCTGCTGAAAGGGCTCGTCATTATCGTCCTCGGCGGGATGGGAAGTGTCACTGGAACTTTGGTCGGAGGGTTTATCATCGGTTTTATTGAAAGCATTGCCAGCAGTTTTTTCGACAACACAATCGGCAGTATCTTCAGCTTTGTAATTCTCATGGGGATTTTACTCGTTCGCCCCTCGGGTCTTTTACCCTATCGCATGTGAGATGAAAAGAAACGAATTCCTGATCCTGGTCGTTGCGCTTGCGATCCTCCCCTACCTCATCCAGGACCCCTACTGGCTCCATGTATATATCACGACCTGCCTGAACATCTGTCTGGCCGCGAGTCTGCGAATCCTCTGGAATGTGGGACTGCTTTCCTGTGGCCATGCCGCCTTCATGGGGTTGGGGGCCTACACTTCCGCCTTGCTAACGATCAAAGCGGGGGTGAGCCCTTGGTTGGGGATGCCCTTGGGCGCTCTTCTGGCTGCTTTGGTGGCTTTGGGTCTGGGCTATCCGGCCCTGCGCCTCACCGGGATTTACTTTGTCCTCGTCTCCTTCGCCTTCAACGAAGTTTTTTTCCTCATCGCCACCCGTTTGCGGGAATTTGCGGGGGGACCCAGCGGACTGGTGGGCATTCCCCGGCCGAGCGGTTTGCCGCCGGGAAAGCTGGCCTATGCTTATTTTGCCTCCGCCGTGTTTCTTATCACGCTGATCGTTCTTCTTCGTTTTGAACGTTCGCGGGTCGGGCAAATCTGGCTGGCCATCCGGGACACCGAATTAAGGTCCCGTTGCGTAGGCATCCAAACCACCCATTATAAACTTTTTGCTTTTGGGGTTAGCTCTTTTTTCGCAGGGCTGATCGGAGGCGTCTATGCCCACTACATCGCCTTCATCTCCCCATCGGACTTCACTATCTGGCAATCCGTTTATATCCAACTTTATATGATTGTGGGAGGAGTCGGTAGTTTCCTTGGCCCCATTGTGGGAAGTTTAGCCCTTACGGTCTTGACCGAGTTCATTCGAGCCGCCGGCCCCCTGCAATCGGTGGTTTACGGCATTCTCCTGGCGGCGGTGATGCTTTTTCTACCCGGAGGCCTGATTGCTCTGGGCGGGCATTTCTCGGCCTTATTCCGAAAACGAACAGGAGCTGCGAAAAACCCATGATCGCCGAGGCCCCTACCCTTCCCCACATTTTGGAGGTCCAGGGTCTCACCCGCTATTTTGGAGGCCTGGCCGCGGTGTCCGACCTCGACCTGGCCATCCGGCCGGGCGAATTATTCGGTCTCATCGGTCCCAATGGGGCTGGGAAAACCACGGTCTTTCATCTAATTTCCGGGGTCCTTCCTCCAACCAAAGGCAAGGTCCTGTTTGGAGGAATGGATATCACGGGCGCTCCTTCCCATTCCCTTGCCCGTCAGGGCTTGGCTCGAACCTTTCAGATTATGGCTCTCTTTCAATCCTTTACGGTTCTGGAGAACGTCCTCTTGGGAACCTACGGAATCGTCCGGGTAAATCCTTTGGCAGCCCTTTTCAATACTCCGCGTTCCCAAAGGATCGAAGTTGAACAACGGGAACGTGCCCTACAACTTCTCCAGTTTCTGGGAATTGAACGCCTGCGCGACGAGGTGGCCCGGAACCTACCTCTCGGCCATCAACGCATTTTGGAGATGGCTGTGGCCCTTGCCGGGTCTCCGAAGATGCTTTTGCTGGATGAACCTTTTTCGGGGTTGAGCGTGGAAGAAATCCGTGAGATGATGGGGAGAATCGCCAAAATCCGAGAAGGAAGAACAACCATCATGCTCGTGGAACACAACATCCGGGCCGTCATGGACCTTTGTGACCGGATTGCGGTCCTCAATTTCGGCCGAAAAATCGCCGAAGGGACTTTTGCCCAGGTCAGCCAGGATCCGGAAGTCATCAAAGCTTATCTGGGAACGAAACGTTATGCTGCTTAGCATTCGCGACCTTGTGGTCCGCATTGGCCAGATTCAAGCCTTGCGGGGAGCAAACCTGCAAGTCGCTGAAGGAACGATTGTGGCCCTCCTTGGGGCCAACGGGGCGGGAAAATCAACCACCTTGAAAACGATCTCTGGGTTGCTTCGCCCCGCTTCCGGAGAAATTTTTTACCGGGGAGAATCCATTTCCAAGAAGACCCCCCGCGAGATCGTGTCCTTGGGAATCGTTCAGGTTCCTGAAGGACGCCGACTTTTTCCCCGGATGAGCGCCCTCGAAAACCTCCTCGTGGGAGCCTACCTCCGCAGCGATTCCCCGGCTCTCTTGGCGCAGGAACTGGAGAAGATCTTCGCCCACTTTCCGATCCTGGGCGAACGGCAGCGGCAGCAGGCGGGCAGTATGAGTGGAGGAGAACAACAGATGTTGGCCATCGGGCGCGGTCTCATGGCCAAGCCCAACCTCATGCTTCTGGATGAGCCCTCTTTGGGGTTGTCTCCGCTCATGGTCGAGGAGATCTCCAGAATTATCGGCGAGATCAATCGTTCCGGCGTCAATCTTCTCCTCGTGGAGCAAAATGCTGAGATGGCTCTCAGCGTGGCCCACCACGGCTTTGTCCTGGAAACTGGACGAACCACCCTCCAGGGCCCGGCTGGCGATCTTTTGGCCAGCGATACGATCCGGCACGCCTACCTGGCAAGATAGGGTCTATTCCCGCACCTTCTCCGGAATTTTTCAAAAGAGAAAGGGCTTTCCCCGTTTTCCCTTTCCGCTTTTTCCCTCTACTTTAATGGGGATGGCGGTTTTGATTTATGCTTTGCCAGGAGATGGATGGTTGATTTTATTCCGGGCCCGTCGTGACCGCGGAATTTTTGAATGTCGAAGACAAGACCTTCCAGCTCTCGCAACATCTTTGGGTCAAAAGGGGCCAAAGATCTCATTGCAGGAGATGCTCGGTCCTATCGATGATGTCATCTTGAAGTTCTTTGGATAGCCCCGTGAAATAGGCGCTATAGCCAGCCACCCGCACGAGGAGGTCCTGGTAGTTCTCCGGGTGTCGCTGGGCGTCCCGAAGGAGGTCCGCATCCACGATATTGAACTGACAGTGCCACGCTTTCAATTGGACAAAGGTTTGCAGGAAGCTAACAAAATTCGCCAACCCTTCTTCCCCCTCCACCACCGGGGGGGGAAATTTAAGATTGAGGATTGAGCCTCCGGAGAGGCCGATATGATCCATCTTCCCCACGGACTTCAGCACCCCCGTAGGGCTGTTCTTGTCCCGATTGTGCACAGGGCCAATCCCATCCGCTAAAGGTTCTCCCGCTTTACGGCCGTCGGGAAAGGCGCCCAAAACGACCCCGAAAGGCCAATGGCCGGAAACGGAACCGAAACCCAGTTGAAAATCTCCACCAAAATAGCTTTTATGCCGCCGACCTTCATCGATTAAGACATCCACCACCTTGCGAGCCATTTCATCGGCATACCCATCATCGTTGCCGTAATGGGGAGCGCGGTTGATCAGCATCTGACGCTGGGATTCATGGCCTTCAAAGTTCGCATCAAGGGCCTGGAGCAGCTGTTCCATAGGGATCCGCTTTTCCTCAAAAGCCAATTTCTTGACCGCGATTAAAGAATCGGCCACATCGGCCAAGCCCACGGCCCGGAAGGAGATCCCCAAGTTATAGGTCGCCCCTCCCTTGGTTTTGTCCCGGCCGCTCTCCAGGCACCCCTGGGTCAGGCTGCTGAGATAGGGGGTCGGGTTATGCCGGGCGTGGAGATACTCCACCTTCAGCGAGGCACTGAGGTGCATTCGGATCATGTGCCGGAACTGACGCTCGAAGGCATCCCAAAATTGATTGAAGGAAGTGAACTCCCGGGGATCTCCGGTCTGGATGGAGACCTGCTTCTGGCCATAGCGCCAATATCCATTCGTTAGGGTGAACTCCAGAGCGGCAGCGGCATTAAGGTAACCGGCATTGTGGGATCCCTTCCCGCACCCGGAGACCTGCGCTCCTACGCATCCCACGGAGCTGTAATTCCTGGCATCCTCAAGGGAAATGCCGTTTTTCACCAAGGCGGGCACGACCACTTCGTCGTTAAAAAATGAGGGATGACCGGTGCCCATGCGCGCCAGCTGGGCCGCCTTACTATAAAGCTCCATTGGTGATTGTTTATGGAGGCGAATGGTGATACTAGGCTGGTGGAGCCGGGTGTTCATAGAGGCTTGGATACATTGATAGGTAAGAGGATTGGTCGCGTCTTTCCCCTCAGGCGTAAGGCCGCCCACCGGGATCTGCTGCTGGACCGGGAAACCGGCGGTCATCTTGGCGGATAAACCCCAGGTGACGTGGTTGGTCTCCCCCAGCTTCAACCACAAGCAATCCAGTAAATCTTGGGCCTGCTCAACGGTCAAGCGGCCTTCATCGCGATCGCGCTGGTAGAAGGGATAGAGATAGGAATCGATCCTTCCCAGAGGATTACATCGGTCGTAATCTTCCTGGAGGATGCCTATGTAGGCAAACCACACGGCCTGCAGCGCTTCGTAGAAACTACGGGAAGGGGACCCGGGAACGCGGGAGCAGACCTGGCTGATGGTTTGGAGCTCTTGGCGTCGCCCGGGGTCGGGCTCCTTGGAAGCCATCTCCTCAGCTAAGCGGGAGAAGCGGAGTCCAAATTCCATCATCCCCTCACAGCATTCGATCACCGCTCGGTAGAAGATGTTTTTCTCAATATCTGAACCGGAGATAGGATCGAGTCGTTTCAACCCGGCGAGCGCCTCTTCCTTAATCCCCTGAAACCCCTTCCTTAAAAGCTTGGGATAGTCAAGGGTGATGTGCCCGCCAGTGCCCAGAAGCGCTGGGAAAAGGCTTATGATCCCGGCGCTTTTGCTCAGGTCTTCCGGGTTGCGGAAGATCAACCGCCATTCATCTGGAGAAAGAACCGCTGAAAAAAGTTCGTTTGCCGATTTCCCCCTCCAGAACGGAAAAATCTTTTCCTGGAGTTCCTTCTTATCCGCCTCGGACACCTCGAAGGGGTCCGGGGACCGGCTGGAGATGGTCTCCAATTCTTTGTTGTACAGGTCGCCGAAGTTTTCCGGGAACATGGGGTATGCCCGAGGACGGGAGGCAAGAGAGCCCGCTAGGAGTTCATCGGGGTAGATGGTGATGGGTACCTGGTTGAGGACCGCCCGAAAGGCCCCGGCCCTCTGAAGGATGAGAGGCAAGGACTGGTTCTGGGGGTTGGTATAATACTTGTAGACGATCCGTGCTCGCTCGATGCAGATGGAAGGCCGGTAGGTAAAGAGGCGCTCCCGCAGCCGCTCCACACGGGAGGAAGCGTTAATGACTTCGCCAAACCGACTGTAGCTGCGACTTTTCTTAGAAACCCCTGATCGTTCCATTTGAACTTGCTGCATCTCTCTTGACCCCTTCTTTCCCCGATCCTGAAAAAAACCATGCCTAACAACTCAATTTGGATCTGCTTGGGAAGGACTGTAAATACCGACATATAATAAGCATATCGGGAAATTTCCTCGAAAACAAGCCGTTTTCTTAAATCTCTTAAACGAACCCCGTACCATTTCTAAAATCCCGGGTTTGCTCTAAAGGGGTATTTGAGTGTTCTTTCCAGCCGATTTTCCTTGAACCCTTCTTTTAATCGATTTGACAGAGGGAAAAGCCCCTGGTATCTTTACCCATCATTTCCTCCATTTAACGAATGACTCCTGAAGGCACCCCTCAAAGGGAAATCACAAGCCCTTTGGAGGCTTCACTTGACCATTTTGGGGCAACCCTTTTTCATCATCGACTCCAGATGGACAAGGGTATGTTGTGGGGAAAACGGATTCATGGAGGAGAACAACAACTAAAAAATACTCTTATGGAAACCGGTAGTCAAGCCATAAAATGGCGCAATTTGACGATCCTAAAATGATAGAGATCGTGCCACTCTCCGCACTTCGCCCAGACTTCCGAGATAAAAAGTATATCCAAACCCTTAATGATTATGGGTAGAAACTTACACCCTTTGACAAAATATGTCAAAAGAAGAGTTCAGGAAGAAGTCATTAGAAAAAACCCATTTCTCCCTTTTTGAGAAATGGGTTTTCATTATCTCCGGGGCATATGGCACCCTCTGGATTAAGGATGATTGGTTGAATCGAGTTAAAGAGAATATTGGCAAGCAAAATGTAAAAAGCAATATTCCCCACCTTGGTAGGACATTTTAAATATTTTAGAAAATTCAAAAGGAAGGATTCAATGGGGGTTTGTGGCAACTATGCAGCCTTTTCATTCATGACCATCCTTTTGGTCGTGGGGTTTCACCGCCTGGTCCTGATTTTTTCGATACCTTCCTGCGTTCTGCCCTTCTGCGAGAGAGGCTGGAGATGAGGAGGCTCGGGTCGCTTTGAAGTTGTATTAACAGACGTATTTTCATGTGTATTCCTCATTAAGGATATCCGATAACCAACGATCTCCAACGCCCGTCCAAGAGCCTCGTTGATCGAATATCTGATTTGGCCCAGAAATGGATCGATGAAGGAAATCTTATGGGCATAATTAGAATTATTTGGAATCCTTAATTCCTGGTCGATCATTCCTTGAATGCGATCTTCTAAGCCTAGATCCATTTTCTTTATACGTCTGCACAAGACAATAAGGGGTTTCCCGTATTTATTGGTTGTAGCTGAAAACCCAAATAAACGACACACAAGCGGCCTCCAAAAATAGACTCTGCAACCTCCGGCAAGTTGCCGGGAAGGATGATTCTCGTAAAATACACAGGGGCTCTCGGGATTGGTTTCCTTAATCTTTCGCAACCAACTCTCCGCTTCTCCCTTCTGCCACAAATGAATACTTAGAGGCAGTATTTCAAATATGGAAGCCTCGATATTTTTGGCCGGAGTATCGCAGCACCTTCTACAATCCTTTGGGCAATCGTATGCTGCGATCCTTTTAAAGTTTGCCATCAGGGAATCGATTTCATCGTAGACTTCCCAAAGTCGGTCCAAGCAATCAAATAATGGTGAGACGAGATTATCATACATTTAAATCATCTTACCAAAAATGGCCTGGAATGTCACATGAGCTAGTGTTCATCCGGAAACGGGACTTTTCTCCATCCCCTCGACAACGAGGGAGGGTGAGGGTGGGGGCTTTGAAATCCATGAAAGGGATGGAATTGACTAAAAGAGTTATCATCGATCATGAGATAAATCATCTTGTTTTTTGGGAAGGGAATGATTAATCTATAATAAGCTAGTTGATGATCTCGTAAAAAGTCGGAAAAGCCTTAACTCCTGCGAAGCTTGTCCCGGCGAAAGCCGGGAGCAGGAGTCCATCCCGCCGAAGGCGGGACCGCTTTCGCGGGAATGACGAAAATGGGAGCGAAAGGGCTTTTTACGAATTCATCATAGTTGGGTATTCAGAGAAATTAGAAGGGGGGAAAAAATGAACAAGAAAATATTAATGGTGTTTGTGTCCCTCTTCCTGGCGATAGGGTATGATACCCTGGCATCTGCCCAAGTTCGAGAGGGAACAGATGGGACGGGAGTTCCAGTGATCACTCAATCTTTCGCTTCCAAGGAAGTAAGGCCCGGAGATACCTGGAAGATTTACATGAATGTCTCTGATCCGAATGGAGATCTCAAAAGAATATTCGCCGTTGTTGATCAACTGGGAGTGGGCGAGTATCCTGTGAGCACGATCAGGGTTAAAAGGGAGAACAGCAAGGAACTGTCCGGGTACCTCTATCTGTACACTTCAGCCCACGGTTTTTCGGCGGAATTTGTCAAACTCACGCTAACCGTCCAGGTTCAGGATAAGTCCGGAAAATTCAGCCGGGCAGCGGTATTTCCGTTATTTATACAAGGCCGCGCCACCCAAGAGGCGCCGCCCAAGGGGGAATTCAAAGAGGAAGCTATAGGGCCTATTATGGTCACACTGCGCAACATCCCCGGGGGGGGAAGAGATTCAGGTGATATGAGCAAATGAAGGAGTTTAAACTTCAGGCTAGCTATTAACGGGATGGAAAGAAGAAGCCAGGGATAGGAACCCTGGCTTTATTGTCTGGGAGCGAAAACCTTCTTTCATCTAAATTTCCTCTATTTGTCAGGCGGTGAGAAAGCGGATTTTATTTTTTTTGACCTAAATCATCTTGTTTCTTGGGAAAGATTGATTCCTCTTAAGAAGGAAAGTCGGTTGGGCAGCGAGGTTAGAAAGGAAAATAAAATGTATAAGAAAATATTGACTGTATTTATGTTCCTCTTCCTGGCGATGGGGTATGTTACCCTGGCGTCTGTGGAAGCTCAAGAGGGAACAGATGGAAAGGGAGTTCCGGTGATTACCCAATCTTTCGCTTCCAAGGAAGTAAGGCCTGGGGATACCTGGAAGGTTTATCTGAATGTCTCTGATCCGGATGGAAATATCAAAGGGATTTTCGCTATCGTTAACCAAACG
>Ga0209253_10004671_pt1 | contig 11934 bp, 10 predicted proteins | sample FrelakmetBRP12BR_FD_187145 | JGI IMG/M metagenome (GOLD analysis project Ga0209253, IMG submission 187145) | Freshwater lake sediment microbial communities from the University of Notre Dame, USA, for methane emissions studies - BRP12 BR (SPAdes)... | ecosystem: Environmental > Aquatic >...
GTGCACACGCGGGCGCGGTCGATCAGCGAGTGGTGCGTCTGCACCACGCCCTTCGGCTTGCCGGTCGTGCCCGAGGTATAGAAAAGCGCCGCCGTGTCGTCGGCCGAGCCCTTCTCGATCTCCTCGTCGACGAACTTGGGCTGCACCGCCAGCAGCCCCTCGCCCAGCTTGGCGAGTTGCTCGTACGGCAGCAGGCCCTCCTGCGTGTAATGACGCAGGCCGCGCGGGTCGTCGTAGTAGATGTGCCTGAGCGTCGCGTGCTGCTCGCGGACCTCGAGCATCTTGTCGACCTGCTCCTGGTCCTCGACGATCGCGTAGGCGATCTCGGCGTTGTGGAACACGTAGACCATCTCGGCGGCGACCGCGTCCTGGTACATCGGCACCGGGATGCCGCCGAGCGACTGCGCCGCCATCATCGCGAAGTACATGCGCGGCCGGTTCTCGCCGATGATCGCCAGGTGGTCGCCACGGCGGAAGCCCTGCACGTGCAGGCCGGCAGCGAGCTTCTTTACCTCGTCCGCCACCTGCGCCCAGGTCCACGTCTGCCAGATGCCGAGATCCTTTTCGCGCAGCGCTGGATGCTTGTCGCGCCAGTGCGCGTGGTACAGCAGCAGCCGCGGAAAGGTGTCCGGCAACTCGGCCGGGGCCTGTGCCATCGCGATGTCTCCTTGTCTGAATGGTGGGTGCGGCGCAACAAACAAGCCGGCCGCTCCTCGTTCTTACCGCTGGGCGCAGACTCTACACAATCGCCGTTTTCCGGCAACCACCGGATGACCCGGGGTCTGCGCGGAGTCAAGGTAACCGGTCGGCGTCTCCCCGCGCTGTCATCTGGGCGACAATCGCGCCCATGCCTGCCGAGACCCTGGAAGAGTCGCTGCGCGCAACGCGCTGGGGGGCGTCGCTCGCCGCCGAGCAGCTGGCGCGGGTGGCCGCCGAATCGAACGAGGTCCTCGTGCCCGCGAGCGGCTACGTCTGCCGCAGCGGCGAGCCGGTCGATGCCTGGCTCGGCGTCCTCGACGGCATGGTCAAGATGATGATCTCGACGCCTTCTGGCCGCGCCTCGACCTTCACCAGCATCCCGGCCGGCGGCTGGTTCGGCGAGGGCAGCCTGCTGAAGACCGAGCCGCGCCGCTACGACGTCATTGCACTGCGCGAGTCGCGCATCGCGCGCGTGCCGCGCCGCACCTTCGAGTGGCTGCTGAACACCAGCATCCCGTTCAACCGCTTCCTGCTGGTGCAGCTGAACGAGCGGCTCGGCCAGTTCATCGGCATGCTGGAGGCGCAGCGCCTGCACGACCCCGACGCGCGCGCCGCCCGCTGCGTCGCCGGCCTGTTCAACACCATCCTTTACCCCGGCATCGACAAGAAGCTCGAGGTCTCGCAGGAGGAGATCGGCTACCTCGCCGGCATCTCGCGCCAGCGGGTGAACCAGGCGCTGCACGCGCTGGAAGCGGCCGGATTGCTCAAGGTCGAGTACGGCGCGATCGTCATCAACGATCTCGACGGCCTGCGCCGTTACGGGTCGTGAGCGGGAGGCTCGCGCCGGCATGAAGACGGTCGAACTGCCCGCCGGCGAACCGATCCCGGCACTGGGCCTCGGCACCTGGCGCATGGGCGAGTCGGCGCGCGCCCGGCGGGCCGAGGTCGAGGCGGTGCACTTTGCCCTCGAGATCGGCTACCGGCTGATCGACACGGCCGAGATGTACGGCGAAGGGGGCGCGGAAGAGGTGGTCGGCGAGGCGCTCGCCCGCGGGCCCGTGCGGCGCGACGAGGTCTTGCTCGTCAGCAAGGTCTACCCGCACAACGCCAGCCGCAAGGGAACCATCGCCGCCTGTGAGCGCAGCCTCAAGCGCCTGCGCACCGACCGCATCGACCTGTACCTGCTGCACTGGCGCGGGGAGGTGGCGTTGGAAGAGACCGTCGCTGCGTTCGAGCATCTGCGCGAGGGAGGCAAGATCCGGCACTGGGGCGTGAGCAACTTCGACGTCGATGACCTGGGCGAGTTGTGGGACGTCGACGACGGCAAGCGCTGCGCCGCGAACCAGGTGTACTACTCGGCCGGCCAGCGCGGCATCGAGTTCGACCTGCTGCCGTGGCAGCGCCAGCATCGGCTGCCCGTGATGGCGTATTGCCCGATCGACCAAGGCGCGCTGGCACGCAGCACCCGGCTGCAGGCCATCGCGCGAGCGCGGGGAGTCACGGCAGCGCAAGTGGCGCTCGCCTGGGTGATGCGGCAACCCGACGTGATCGCGATCCCGAAGGCGGTGCAGGCCGCCCACCTGCGCGAGAACCTCGCCGCCGCGTCGATCGAACTTTCGGCCACCGAACTGACGCAGATCGACGCGGCCTTCCCGCCGCCGGCGCGCAAACGGCGGCTGGCGATGACCTGACGGCGCCTCGGGCAGGCGATAGGGCAGCCGCGATGTTCGACCTCGAAACCTGGGAACTGGCCAGCTACGTGGTGACCGTGATCGGCCTGCCGCTGGCGATCGGCCTGTTCCTCTACGAGCAGCGCAAGGAGCGCGCCAACGAGGAGGACGAGGTCTACCAGCTGCTGTCGAACGCCTACAACGAGTTCCTCAAGGTCGTCATCGACAACGCCGACCTGCACCTGCGCTCGAACGCACCCACGCCGGATCTCACGCCGGAGCAGCGTGAGCGGATGCTCGCCATTTTCGACATGCTGATCTCCCTGCTCGAGCGCGCCTATCTCACCGCGTGGTCGCCGGACATGACGCCGGCGCAGGCGCGGCGTTGGAATTCGTGGGAAGACTTCATGCGCGAGTGGGTCCGCCGCGACGACTTCTATTACCGGCTGCCCGAGTTGCTGCACGGCGAGGACCCGCAGTTCGCCGACTACCTGCGCGCGCTGGCACAGGAGGAGCGCGGCGCCGCGCCGCGCTGAGCGACGCCCATGATCAGTCTGTCCGCCGTGGGCCCGGCGCCAGCGCACCTGGCGCCAGGACGATCGCCACCAGCGCCAGCACGCAGAAGCCTGCCCCTGCAAAGAAGGTGAACGCCGCACCGAAGGCGTCCCACAGCAGCCCCGCCAGGACGCTGGCCAGGAGCATGGCGATGCCCGCGACCAGGTTGAAGAACCCGAAAGCCGTGCCGCGCAGGTCATCCGGCGCGGTATCGGCCACCATCGTTGCCAGCAGGCCCTGCGTGATGCCCAGGTGCAGTCCCCATAGCGCCACGCCCGCCCACACCCAGGTCCAATGGTTGCTCGATGCCAGCACCAGGTCGGCGGCGATCAGCACCGCCAGGCCGAGCGAGAGCAGGCTGCGGTGGCTGATGCGGTCGGACAGCCAGCCGAACGGATAGGCGGTCAGCGCGTAGACCACGTTCATGGCCACCAGCACCAGCGGGGTGAGCGCAATCGGCAGGCCACCCTGCTCGGCGCGCAGGATCAGGAAGGCCTCCGAAAAGCGCGCCAGCGTGAACACCGCGCCGACGCCGACCACCCACCAGTAGGTGCCGGAAAGCCGCCGCATCTGCTCGCGCCGGATCGGGTTGACTGGCGCCCGGTTGCCATCGCGCTCCGGCTCGCGCACGCCGACGACGAGAAGCAGCACGGCGAGTACACCAGGAATCGCCGCCACCCAGAACACGGCGCGGAAGTCGTTCGCCCAGGCGAGCATCAGCCCCATCGCCAGCAGCGGACCGACGAAGGCGCCAACCGTGTCCAGCGACTGGCGCAACCCGAACGCCGCGCCGCGAACGTCGGGCGGCGCAATGTCGGCGACCAGTGCATCGCGCGGCGCGCCGCGGATGCCCTTGCCGACTCGATCGATCAGCCGGGCCGCGAGCACCAGGCCGCTGCTGGTGGCCAGCGCGAACAGCGGCTTCGACAGCGCGCCGAGTCCATAGCCAAGCACCGCCAGCGGCTTGCGCCGGCCCCAGTAGTCGCTCAGCGCCCCGGAGAAAACCTTGACGATCAGCGCCGTGGCCTCTGCCATGCCTTCGATGAGCCCGACGGCCAGCGCGCTTGCCCCGAGCGCAGTGACCAGGAAGACCGGCAGCAGGCTGTGGATCAGTTCGGAGGAGACATCCATCAGCAGGCTGACGAAGCCGAGCGCCCAGATTGCCGGGGGAATCCGGACCCCGGCCGGCGCTGCCGGCGGGCGGCCTGGCATCATCCCTCGGACGACGGTGGCATGGCCTTGCGCAACGACGGTCGCTGCGGCGACAGCGCCGCGGCATCGACACCGAGGTCGGCAATGTCGGCGGCAATGGCCTCGCCGCCGATCAGCGCCGCCGCCGCGCGCGCCACCGCCGGCGCGGTCTGGATGCCGTAGCCGCCCTGTCCGGCGAGCCAGAAGAAGCCCGCAGCCTGCGCATCGAACCCGGCGACGATCGTCTTGTCGGCGACGAACGAACGCAGGCCGGCCCAGCGCGCGTGGATGCGTGGCACCTGCAATGTGGTCACACGGGTCAGCCGGTCGACCAGCACGGCGACGTCGTATTCGTCGGGCTGCGCATCGCACGGCGGCGATGGCGTCTCGTCGGCCGGTGAGGCCAGGATGCGGCCGGCGTCCGGCTTGAAGTACCAGTCCTCATCGATGTCGATCACTGCCGGCCAGTGGTCGATCGACGCACCTGTCGGCGGGTCGAAGGTGATCGCGGTGCGCCGCTTCGGCACCAAGCCGATCGGCTGCGCGCCGGCCAGCCGGCCGATCTCGTCGGCCCAAGCGCCGGCGGCGTTGACGAGCAACGGTGCCGCAAACTCACCAGCCGCGGTCTGCACGCGCCAATGTTCCCGATAGCGGCCCAGCGCACGCACCTCGGCGTTGCAGACCAGCATGCCGTCGCGCGCGCGCAACCCGCGCAGGAATCCCTGATGCAGGGCATGCACGTCGATGTCCATCGCGTCGGGCTCGAGCAGGCCACCGGCGACCTGATCGGGCGCGAAGCACGGCAGCCGCGCACACACTTCTTCACCCGACCACCAGGCGAGGTTGTCGACCAGCGCCGAGCACTCTTCACGCGCGCGCTGCAGCCCCGGCAACTGCTCGACGCGAGCGACCAGCAACGTGCCGCGCGGCGAAAGCAGCGGCGTCGATGCGAACCCTGCCGGCGGCTGGGCGAGAAAACGCTTGCTGGCGCGCGTCAGCGCGCGCATCACCGTGTTGCCGTAGGTCTCGGTGAACAGCGCCGCCGAGCGGCCGGTGGTGTGATAACCGGGCTGGCTCTCGCGCTCGAGCAGCAGCACGCTGCGGGTCGCCGCCAGTTCGTAGGCGACCGAGGCGCCGGCAATGCCGGCGCCGATCACGATGACGCTCGCCTGCTGGACCTGGTGCATGACCCGGCAAGGATACGGGGCCGCCGCAGAGCGTTCCCCGGCGTCGGGCGAATCCCCGCCATCGGCAGCTGGCGCACCGCCCGGTACAGTCGCGCGACGTACTGATGAACGTCGAGTCTTCCGTCCCGAAACGCATCCTGCCGGCGATCGTGCTGTCGCAGTTCGCCGGCACGTCGCTGTGGTTCGCCATCAACGCGGTGATGCCGGACCTGCAGCGCGACTGGCAGCTGCCGGCGGCGGCGGTGGGCTCCCTGACCTCGGCGGTGCAGGCAGGCTTCATCGGCGGCACGCTGGTGTTCGCGCTGCTGACGATCGCCGACCGCTTCTCGCCGCGCCAGGTCTTCCTGCTGTGCGCACTGGCCGGCGCCGCCTGCAACGCGGCAGGCGCGCTGCTCGACCGCCAGTACGACACCCTGCTCGCACTGCGCTTCGCCACCGGCTTCTTCCTCGCCGGCATCTACCCGGTCGGCATGAAGATCGCCGCCGGCTGGTACACGCGCGGGCTGGGCGCCGCCCTCGGGCTGCTGGTCGGCGCGCTGGTGCTCGGCACCGCCGCGCCGCACGGGTTGCGTGCGCTCGGCGCGCACTGGCCCTGGCAGACGGTGATGTGGACGGTTTCGGCGATCGCCGCCGCCGGCGGAGTGCTGATGTACGCACTGGTGCCCGAAAGCCCGTCGATGCCGCGCGCCGCGCGCATTCGCCCACAGGCGCTGGCCGTCATCTGGACCGACCGCGACGTGCGCGCGTCGGCGTTCGGCTACTTCGGCCACATGTGGGAGCTGTACGCGTTCTGGGTGCTGGTGCCGCTGATCGTGGCCACGCGACTGCCGGCGACGCAGGTTGCCGCCGCCTCGTTCGCGGTGATCGGCTCGGGATTCCTCGGCTGCGCCGTCGGCGGGCTATTGGTGCGCCGCTTCGGCAGCGCCAGGGTCGCCGCGGCTCAACTGGCGACGAGCGGCCTGTGTTGCGTGCTGGCGCCGCTGCTGCTCGACGCGCCGCTGTGGCTGTTTGCCGCGTGGCTGCTCGTCTGGGGCGTCACGGTGGTCGGCGACTCGCCGCAGTTCTCCACGCTCACCGCGCTCAATGCACCGCGCGACGCGGTCGGCAGCGTGCTCACCTTCGTCAACTGCATCGGCTTCGCGATCACGATCGTCAGCATCGGGCTGTTCACCCACGCCCTGCAGCGCTGGCCGCTGGCGATGCTGCTGCCTTGGCTGGCGATCGGCCCGGCGCTCGGCCTGCGCGCGCTGGCGCCGCTGCTCGGCAGACAACACGAGCCACAGAAGTAATCGCCGCCTTCACGGCTGCGTCTCGCACCAGTGTTCGATCGCTGTCCTGACCTCGTCCGGCCGCTCGGTCAGCGGCCAGTGGTGGCAGTCGACGGTCTTCACCTCGCCGCGCGGGAAACGGGCGGCGATCGCCCTCATCTCGGGCAGCGCGGCGAAGGTGGCGCCGGTGGACAGCAGCACCAGCGTCGGCATCGCAATGGACTCCGGCGCCGCGACCGGCCGGAACATCTCGACCAGTTCCTGCAGGTAGTGCGCGGTGCGGAACGTGCGCAGGTCGGCACGGGTCGAGCTGTAGCGGCGGATGAACTCCGCCTCGGCTTCCGGCGAGCCGAGCGAGGCGCGCGCCAGTTCGTCGAGCGCGCGCAGGTCCAGCGGCGGGATGTCTCGCCGGCGCAGGCCGAGCGCATTCAGCCCGCGAACGATCGCCACCGCGGCGACGAACAGCGGCGCCGCGCGTGCGATCCACTTCCAGCGGCCGTGCAGCGCCGGCCGGAACACCGGGTCGATCAGCACCAGCGCCGCGACGCGCTGCGGCGCGCGCGCTGCGCACGCGAGCGCCACCTGCGCGCCCAGGCTGTGGCCGACCAGCAGCGCGCGCGGTGCGCCCTCAGCATCGAGCAGCGCCAGCAGGTCGTCGCACCACAGTTCGAGCGAGATGCGGCCGCGCGTCGGCGAATCGCCGTGGCCGCACAGGTCGACGCGGATCAGGTCGCGTTCATCGGCAAGGGTCGTGCGCTCGACGAACTCCGACCACCGCGTCATGTTGCTGGCCAGCCCGTGCAGCAGCAGTACGGGCGCCTTGCCGGCCGGCCGTCGCGCGGCGGTGCGCCGGTAGGCGATGCGCACGCCGTCGGGCCGCACGAGCGAGCGGAGGCTCTCGCCCGCCGGCGCGGGCCGTGTCGACGGAGCGGACGTCGGAGTCAGCGGGCGTAACCCCAGGCCTTCAGGCGGCTCATCGAGTACTCGGCCGGCTTGCCCTGCCCGCCGCCGCGGAGGTAACGCGCGTAGTTGTCGGCGGCGGCGCGCTGGTTGCCGGCGCCTTCGTAGCTGACGCCCTTGAGGAAAGCAATGCCGGGATCGCCCGGCAGCAGGCGGTCGAACTGCTCGAAGCTCTGCGCCGCGGCGCCCGGGTTCTTCTCCGCCAGCTGAAGCACGCCGGAAAGCTTGTGCGCCTGCGCTTCCTGCGGATAGATCGTGCGCGCCGTGTCGGCGTAGCGCAGCGCATCCTTCTGCCGACCCTGCGCGGCCAGGCAGCGGGCCATCAGCAGGTTGGACGGGTAGTCGCGCGGCGCGACGGCCAGTGCCTTGGCGAACTCGCCCTGCGCCTGCGGCAGCTGCTTGCGCGCCATCGCCACCTCGCCGCTCTTGCAGGCGTCGATGGCCGGCTTCAGCTTGCGCAGGCTCGCCGTGCTGTCCATGAAGCGCTCGCGCTGCGGGTTTGCCTTCAGGCTGGCGGCGTGCTTCGTCTCGGCGAGCCGCTGCGCGTTGGCCAGCCGCTCGCTGCTCATCGGGTGCGTCGAAAACATCGTCTCGAGCAGCGACGGCGTCTCCTTGGCCTCGCGCACCAGCAGGCCGTGCAGCTGCGTCATGCCGCCGGCGGGATAACCTGCCCTGACCATGTAGTCCTGTCCCAGCGCATCGGCCTCGCGCTCGTTGTCGCGCGAGTACGAGGCGAGCAGCGCACTGGCGCCGACCTGCCCACCGATTGCCGCCAGCCCGCCCCACGATGAATCGACCACCGAGGCGGCAACGGCAAGGCCGACCACCGCCGCCTGCGACAGCATCGCCTGCCCCTGCCGCTGCGCGGCGTGGCGGGCGTTGACGTGGCCCATCTCGTGGCCGAGCAGCGCCGCCAGTTCAGCCTCGCTGTCGAGTTCGGTCACGATGCCGCGGGTGACGCCCATCGACCCGCCGGGGAAGGTGTAGGCATTGATGTAGTTGGCATTCAGCACGCGGTACGAGTAGGGCATGCTCGGCCGCTGCGTCAGGTCGTCCATGCGATTGCCGAGGCCGGCGACGTAGCGGTTGACGCCATCGTCCTGGATCGCGCCCATGTCCTGCGAGAACTGGTGCGGCGCGACTTCCCGGTCGACCTGGCGTTCCTCCTCCTCGCTCATGCCGACCAGGATGCGTTCGCCGGTGACCGGCGAGGTGGCACAACCCGCGAGGCTGCCCGCCGCCACGCCGGCGCCGAACAGCCACAACACGTCGCGGCGGGTGAGGCGGTTGCGCCGCAGGCGTCGGGCGAAGGCATCGTGGTTCATCGTGGTCATCTCGTGCAGCAGGTTTTCAGTTCGCCCCTTCATGGCGCGCCAGCACGCCGCGCCACTTGTCGTGCAGCACGTCGGCGGGCAGTTCGGCTGCGTCCCAGTAGCCGATCAGGACGCCCTTGCGCTCAGAGCCGCCGCGCCGCAGCCCGATCTGCGCGTCGGAGATCGTCGTGCGCTGCGACTGCCGGCGCGCCCAGCGGTTCAGCAGCGCGAACAGCTGCTCGCGCTGCGATGCATGCGCGGGGTCAGCGCCAAGATCGACGAGTTCGTTCGGATCGTTGGCCAGGTCGAACAGCATCGGCCGCATGCCTTCGGCATGAACGTACTTGTAGCGATCGTCGCGGACCATGAAGGCGCGCGCGTCCATCGGCGCCACGCCGAGTGCGGCGGCCGCCGGGGTCATCGAGTAGTCGTACTCGCTGATCGCCGCTTCGCGCCAGCGCACCGGCGGCTGCCCGCGCAGCCAGGGCTGCAGCGCCCGGCCCTCGAGGCGGTGCGCCGGCACCGCGCCGCCGGCGAATTCGACGAAGGTCGGCGCCAGGTCGATGCTTTCGACCAGCGCATCGCAGACGGTACCGCGCGTGCCGTCGGCTGCGGCCGAAGGATCGACGACGATCAGCGGGATCTTCACCGACGGGTCGTGGAACAGGTCCTTCTCGCCGAGCCAGTGATCGCCGAGATAGTCGCCGTGATCGGAGGTGAAGACGATCAGCGTCGAGTCGAGCAGGCCGCGCGCGGCGACGCCCTTCATAAGCGCGCCGATCGCATCGTCGATCTGCGCGACCAGCCCCATGTAGGCCGGGATCACCGCCGCCCGCACCTCGTCACGACAAAACGCGCGCGACACGCGCAGATTCATGAACTCGCCGTACAACGGATGCGGATCGCGACGCTCGGCGTCGCTGCGCACTGCCGGCAGCACGTCGGCCGCCGAGTACATCGCGTGGTACGGCGCCGGCGCGATGCACGGCCAGTGCGGCTTGATGTAGGAAAGGTGCAGGCACCACGGTTCGCTGCCCGCTTCGTCGATGAAGTCGAGTGCGCGCTGCGTCATGTACGGCGTCTCGGAATGCTCGGCCTTCACCCGCGCCGGGCGCGTGCTGTTGCGCAGCAGCCAGCCGGACAGCAGGTTGCCGTCCTCATCCAGCGCGGCGTTGGCCCAGTCGTCCCACGGGTTGTCGCCGTCGTAGCCCTGCGCGCGCAGCCAGGCGTTGTAGCGCGGCTCGCGCGGGTCGTACTTGCCCGCCGGGCCGACACCGTGCAGTCCGTCGTCACGCTCGAACGGATCGAAGCCGCACTCGGCGACGCGCACGCCGATCTCCGAGCGCGGGTCGATGCCCAGCCGCGCCATGCCTTCGACGTCGGCCGCCATGTGCGTCTTGCCGACCAGCGCGGTGCGCACTCCGAGCGGGCGCAGGTAGTCGCCGAGCGTGAGCTCGCCCACCTTGAGCGGGAAGTTGTTCCAGGCGGCGCCGTGCGAATCGACGTAGCGGCCGGTGTAGAAGCTCATCCTCGAGGAGCCGCAGATCGGGCTCTGGCAATAGGCGCGTGAGAACAGCACCCCGCGGGCGGCCAGCCGCGCGATGTTCGGCGTGCGCATCCGCGGGTGCCCCGTGCACGCCAGGTAGTCCCAGCGCAGCTGGTCGCACATCACGAACAGGATGTTGCGGCGATCGTGGCTCATGCTGCGCCCGCTGCGGCTGCGGCCTTCACTGCTGGATGCCCGCCGCCTTGACCACCGGTTCCCACTTGGCGCGGAAGGCGGCGATCATCTTCGCCGTCGCCTCCGGGCCGGCAGCGACCGGGTCCATGGCTGCGTCGCGGAACTTCTTCTGCATCTCGGGCGTCTTCATGATCGCCTCGATCGCGCTGCCCAGTTCACGCACGCGCGCCGCCGGCATCGATGCCGGCGCGAAGAACACGTTCCAGCCGTCGGCGACCACATTCAGCCCCGACTCCTTCAGCGTCGGCACCTTCGGCAGTTCCGGCGCGCGCTTCTCGCCGCCGATGGCCAGGATGCGCAGCTTGCCGCCTTCGTGCTGCGCGAGCAGGGTGTCGAGGGTGTCGATCGCCACGGGGATCTGGCCGCCGAGAAGATCGGTCAGCAGCGGCGCCGAACCGCGGTAGCCGACGACCTCCGGCTTGACCTTCGCCGCATCGGCCACCATCAGCGCGAAGAAATGCGGCAGGCTGCCCGTGGCCGGCACGCCGAAGTTTGCCTTCTCGGGATTGGCGCGCAGCCACGCCAGCAGATGGCTGAATTCCTTGACCGGCACCGCGGCACCGACCGCAATGCCGAACTCGTAGCGCGAAACCTGCGCCACCGGCACGAAATCGGTTGTCGGGTCGTAGCCGACGTTCTTGAACACCAGCGGCGCGACGACGTTGACCGCCGGGTTGCCGATCATCAGCGCCGTTTCGTTCGCCGGCGTGCCGCGGAAGCCCTGCGCCGCCACGCGGCCGCCCGCCCCGGTCTTGTTCTCGACCACGACGGCGGTACCGAATTTCTCCCGCATCGCGTCGGCGACCAGCCGTGCCGCCTTGTCCGACGCGCCACCGGGCGGGTAGCCGACGATGAACTTGATCGGCCCTTCGATCTTCTGCGCCTGAACGGTGGCGGCGAGTAGCAGCGCACCGATAGCGACGAAAAGTCTTCCCAGCTGCAGCATGGTCTCCCCGCAGGTTGCCGCGGGCGCGTGATCGCCACCCGGATTCTTCGTGCCGCCGTCAAAGCCGGCGGGCTTCGCTGGCGCATGCCGCACGCCGCACCTCGATTCTGCCGCAGCCGCACAGTCGACGGGTCGCCGCCGCAGGACTTATCCTGCACCGGTTCAAGCCGACGCCGCACCGCAATGACCCAGCGCCTGCAACGCCTCCTCGACAACAACCGCGTCTGGGCGCAGCACGAGGCCGAGCGCGATCCCGCCTATTTCTCCAAGCTGCTCGACCAGCAGGCGCCCGAGTACCTGTGGATCGGCTGCTCGGACAGCCGCGTGCCGGCCAACCAGATCACCGGGCTGGCGCCGGGCGAGGTGTTCGTCCACCGCAACGTCGGCAACCTGGTCGTGCACAC
>Ga0209253_10004673_pt1 | contig 11930 bp, 11 predicted proteins | sample FrelakmetBRP12BR_FD_187145 | JGI IMG/M metagenome (GOLD analysis project Ga0209253, IMG submission 187145) | Freshwater lake sediment microbial communities from the University of Notre Dame, USA, for methane emissions studies - BRP12 BR (SPAdes)... | ecosystem: Environmental > Aquatic >...
CCCAGAACAGGCAATCGACAGCGCGCCGAAGAAGAGAATAAGAGCGAAGAGATAAAGTGCCAGCCTGTTCATCGACGCCTTTATAACCCAGCCCCCTGTTCGTGTCAATGCTTTCAACGTACCGGTGTTGACCCTGTTATTGACTTCCTTGCGATTGGACCTGTTTCTCCAAAATGCTCGTTCCGATCCGGGATAGGTGGAACAAGCCGGCGTCGAAAGAGAATATTATCCTCCTTTGAGTCGCTGACTTCAGGCAGCTCACGTGAATGGAAGAGCGGTGGTTGCTTATATGGGAGAGATGCACCGTCCAGAGCCTGTGTTAATTGAGGGTTTGTTTGACAAAGTGGAACATGCGTGTTAAACTCACCTCGTTAAACTTTTATGACGCTCTCGCGTGAGGGCGTCTTTTGATGTGTTTAGAGATGAGAACCGTCGAATGGGATAACTTTTCTGGGGAAGTGCGCATGATCGATCAGCGTCTTCTGCCCACCGAGCTAAGAATCGTGGCTTATCGGGATTACCGGCAGGTCGCATCTGCTATCCGTGATATGGTCGTGCGTGGTGCACCCGCAATCGGAGCCGCGGCCGGGTTTGGGCTGGCTTTGGCTGCCAACCAGTCGAGCAGCCAATCCCGCGAGCGATTACTGGCTGACCTGGAAAGTGCAGCCGACGAGCTGCGGGCAGCTCGCCCGACAGCTGCAAATTTAGATTGGGCATTGAACCGGATTCTCGGTAAAATCGCGGACGCTGATGCTCAAACTCAAGAGCTGAAGCAGTTGGTTTTGAGTGAGGCGCAGAGGATAGCAGACGAAGATATCGCCATAAACCAGCAAATGGCCCGCTATGGAGCGGAATTGATTAAGGATGGCGATACGGTAATTCATCACTGCAACACTGGCGCATTGGCGACAGTTGATTGGGGCACGGCTTTGGGAGTAATCCGCATGGCGCACGAGCAGGGAAAGCGAATCCATGTATTGGTGGACGAGACCCGCCCACGTCTGCAAGGTGCTCGCCTGACCGCTTGGGAGCTCACGCAATATAAAATCCCATATGATATCATCAGTGATGGCGCGGCTGGCTTTTTTCTGCACAGCGGACAGGTGCAGAAGGTGTTTTTCGGCGGTGACCGTATGGCTGCCAATGGGGATGTGGCCAATAAAATCGGGACCTATATGCTTGCACTGGCGGCACATGATAACCGGGTCCCAGTATATTGTGTTGTCCCGACATCGACAATTGATCTTTCTCTGGAGCATGGAGGTATGATTCCCATAGAGGAGCGATCTCCGAGGGAAGTCCTGGATCTACAAGTAGATGGTCATGCGGTGATGCCAGACGGGGCGTCTGCTCGCAACCCGGCATTCGATGTAACGCCTCATCGACTGCTCACAGCAGTCGTCACAGAGAAAGGTGTAATATATCCACCTTTGATGGAAAACATAAGTATGATTCTATCGAAAGGTATTTCCGGTTAATCTCTACGGCGAATGGAATTGAGCAATGAATATTCTCCTGACCGGCTCCGTCGCATACGACTACCTCATGATCTTCCCTGGATATTTTCGAGATCATATCCTCCCGGATAAGCTTGAAACGATCAGTCTATCGTTCCTGGTCGAGTCCATGGTCCGCCTACGCGGGGGAACAGCACCCAATATCGCTTATACGCTGGCTCTACTCGGTTTGAAGCCGCGTTTATTCGCTACCGTTGGAGAGGATTTTGAGGATTACCGGGCCTGGTTAGAAAGCAAGGGAGTAGATACCAGCTGGGCCAGGGTAATTCCGGGTGTCTATACCGCCTCATTCTTTGCGAACACCGATCGATCGAACGCGCAAATTGCCAGTTTTTACCCGGGCGCGATGGCTTATGCTTCTAAGCTCTCCATTCATGAATTAGAAGGGGATCTTCCAGACTTCGTCTTTATCTCTCCGAATGATCCGGAGGCCATGAAACGGTATGTAATCGAATGCCAGGTGATGAATTTGCAATATTTGTATGATCCCAGCCAGCAGATTGTTCGGTTAACAGCCAGCGACCTGAAGCTCGGCATCCTAGGTGCACACGCCCTGTTTGTCAATGATTACGAGTTTGCTTTGATTCAGAAGGTGACTGGTATGTCTCCGGAAGATATGCTCGGTACCTTACAATTTGCTGTAGTGACTCGCGGCGATAAGGGAGCTACAATTTATCACAAGGACCAAGAGCACTATATCCCCGTAATCCCACCGGAACAAATCGCCGATCCCACCGGAGTGGGCGACGCTTTCCGCGGAGGTTTTCTATCTGCGTATCGCTACGGGCTGGATCTACCTACCTGCGGTAAAGTCGGCGCTCTAGCAGCTACATATTGCCTTGAATGTCAGGGTCCACAAGGACATTCTTATACTCGAAGCGAGTTTATTTCCCGCTACCGCCGCTTTTTTGACGACCAGGGTAAGCTGGAAGCCTTGGTCCAGGGCGAGAGGATCGAAGATAAGGGTTAGCTCAAGCTTTTATTGGATTTCTGATCATCAATAGGAGGAGAACATGGAAAAATATGATATTAAGGATCTCAAACTTGCAGAGGGTGGGCGCCGTAAGATCGAATGGGCTGAGCGTGAAATGCCCGTCTTACGACTGATCCGCGAGCGATTTTCAAAGGAGCGACCGTTGGCAGGCTTGCGGATTTCCGCCTGCCTGCACGTGACAACCGAAACTGCCAACTTGATGCAAACCCTGCATTCCGGCGGCGCTGATGTGGTGTTGACCGCATCAAACCCATTATCGACCCAGGATGATGTAGCCGCATCCTTGGTGACTCATTTTGAAATCCCTGTTTTCGCTATTAAAGGCGAGGACAACGTCACCTACTATAAGCATATCAATGCTGCTCTGGGTCACAAACCGCATATGACAATGGACGATGGTGCAGACCTGGTAAGCACAATGCATAAAGAACGCCGTGAGCTGATCGAAAATATGCTGGGTGGTACCGAGGAGACGACTACCGGAGTGATCCGGCTACGAGCTATGGCAGCGGATGGCGCCCTTGAATTCCCCGTTATGGCGGTGAATGATGCGATGACCAAGCATTTGTTCGATAACCGCTACGGTACCGGCCAATCGACGATCGATGGGATTATCCGTGCTACCAACGTTCTCCTGGCAGGCAAGAATTTTGTCGTGGCGGGATTTGGATGGTGTGGGCGAGGCCTGGCGATGCGCGCCCGCGGTCTGGGCGCCAACGTGATCGTGACTGAAATCGATCCACTGCCGGCCCTTGAAGCCGTGATGGATGGCTACCGGGTGATGTCCATGTCCGAGGCTGCCAGGATTGGCGATATCTTCTGCACGGTAACCGGTGATATTAATGTAATCGACAGCCATCATTTCGATCGGATGAAAGATGGCGCAATTATTGCCAATTCCGGGCATTTTAATGTAGAGATTAACATCCCTGCTCTCGAGGCTCTTTCCAGGGAAAGGCGCTTGGTGAGGCCATTTGTGGAACAATTCACCCTGAAAGATGGTCGCAGGATCAATTTATTGGGAGAAGGTCGGCTGATCAACCTGGCTGCGGCAGAGGGGCACCCTGCCAGCGTTATGGATATGTCTTTTGCCAACCAGGCATTGGTAGCAGAATATATGGCAAAATACGGTCCGGAGTTGGAAAATAAGGTTTATTCAGTCCCTCAGGAGATAGACCAGAAGATAGCACGCTTGAAGCTGGAAGCAATGGGTGTGGAGATCGATAAATTGACTCCAGAACAGGTGAAATACCTGAACTCGTGGGAAGAAGGCACATAAAAACTGTTGGCGCTTGCAATTTATTATTACAGGCGCCATTTTTGTAATAATTAAGTTGACATATTGCGCAAGATGAATATAATGGTTATATAGATTTCTGTGCATCTAATAGCCAAGAAGGAGGGTCATTGGAAAATAATACTACTTACGCTCCCCTTTAATTTAAACTTTCACATCGCCGCTATTCAACATGCCGACCAACTAAATAGACTTGTTAGGAGGGTAAAATGAAAAAGATCGTGTTGGTCATTACTCTGCTCGTTCTGGTGGGTGTTATTCTCATCGCTGCCAATCCATTCCCGTCCACCTTGACCGTGATTAACAAGACTGATGGGAACGTTATCATCAGTATGAAGTATCCCTACTCTTTCCTGGTAGTGCCAGCAGAAACTACCAAGAAATTCACCATTGAACGAGACGTGTACGATGCAATCGTCACTGCCTGTGGTGATACTACCAATGGGACAATGAACATGGAGCATAACCTCAAGCTCAATTTCACCCCGTGCGCAGGCTGGGGTGACACAGGTGCTCCAAAATATCTAGGCGAACCGACTCAAGAAAAACCCAATTGGAACTCATCTCCAGGCGTAGCAGATTGGCGATTCTTATATTAGCCTGCCAATGATTAATTCGCAGACCTCGCACTGAGGTCATCCGAAGTACAATGATGGGGCTCTATCCAGACTTATGATAGAGCCCCATGTATAAGCAGATATTAATCTCTCAATGAAGCGTAATTATTGGGATTACGCCTACCTACTCAGTATCGCAGGGATCGTGTTTTGCCTGGATCAAGGCAGCAAGCTGATGGTACGCTCGTATATCCAGCCTGGAGATTCCTGGATGCCGGTCGCTGGGCTGAGTCCATATATACGGTTTGTTCACAGCGGAAACACGGGGATGGCATTTGGTTTGCTCAGAAGCACTAACGGATTGTTTATCGCCTTGAGCGAGATTGCATGCATCGCCATCCTTTTACTGTATCCATGCTTGTGCCGGCGTTCGAATGTACTGCTTATGGGTTTCGGTTTGGGTCTATTATTAGGTGGAGCAGCCGGGAATCTTGTTGACCGGATTATTGTTGGTTACGTGACCGATATTATTTTAGTGAATTTATTGCCCGTGGTCAACCTGGCGGATATTAGCATTATATTTGGAGCGGTTCTAATTGCGATTAGCTTATTCAGGGCGGATAACCAGCCAGAGATAATGATACTTTCGTCTTGAATTCCGCCCAGCTTTCAGGGTGATTCCGCAGATAGCTGCACGACTACATCGATAAATATCGGATCGCCAAACGGATCGCCTTCAGGACTATATGCCTGCCAGGCGCTGCGTTGAGCTCCTGGCTCATCCGGCGCGATAAATAGCAGGCGGATGGATGCCTGCGTACCGCTGCGAGCCGGGAAAAGGGATTGCTCGGCGGCTAATCCCAAATCAGGTCCGGCGATTCGTTCCAAACGGTATTGATCATCCCAATTGCATGTACCGGAATTACTCACAAGCCAGCGTTTATCCATCGCTTCACCAGGTTGTACGACGGTGCCATCCGGGATGGTCAAGTCTTCAATATATGTCAAATTATTGGTGCAGCCAGGCGTTGGAATTGAGATGGGAGTAGGCGTTGAGGGCAATGCCCGTGTTGGCGTTGTTAACACTACCGGGTTGATGGCGGCAACGGTCGGGGGTTGGAAATATTTCGGCTGGTTTCGATCTGGGAGCATACTTTGACCCAGCCCTGCACAGGCACTCACAGTTATTAGGAGAAGAAGTACACAGACGATCCGTCTCGAAAAATCCCTGGCAGGGCTGAGTGTATTCATCTTATTTCCATGCGGGTATGCTAAACCTCGCCGTCATCCATCCCCCCTTCGTCGCTATCGCCACTGAAGGGCATTGGCAGGATGCCGCTTAGTGCTTGCTCGCGCACAGCCAACTCGATTTCGGCAGCCAAATCTGGATTCAGTTTCATATATTCTTTCGCGTTCTCACGTCCCTGACCCAGGCGGATATCGCCGTATGAGAAGAACGAGCCTCGTTTTACGACAATTTCCAGTTGTGCTGCCAGGTCGAGAAGATCTCCCATCTTGGAAATGCCTTCATTGTACATGATGTCAAATTCGGCGGTACGGAACGGCGGGGCGACCTTATTTTTTACGACACGCACGCGCGTCCGGTTGCCGATGATCTCTGATCCCAGCTTGATGGATTGAATTCTGCGCACATCCAGGCGGACCGAGGCATAGAATTTCAGAGCCATTCCGCCGGTTGTGGTCTCCGGGTTGCCGAACATCACACCGATTTTTAGGCGGAGCTGGTTGGTGAAAATAACCGCTGTGTTGGTCTGCTTGATTGCGCCTGATAGTTTGCGCAGCGCCTGTGACATCAAGCGGGCTTGCATCCCCATGGGCGAATCACCCATATCGCCTTCGATCTCGGCCCGGGGGACAAGTGCAGCGACCGAATCGATCACAACTACTTCCACCGCCCCGGAACGGACCAGGGTTTCGGTGATCTCCAACGCTTGCTCGCCCATATCAGGTTGGGAGATTAAGAGATTGTCAACATCTACCCCGCACCGTGAGGCGTACGAGGGATCAAGGGCATGTTCCATATCGATATATGCACAAGTGCCGCCCATTTTCTGTGCTTCAGCAACGATATGCTGGCAGATCGTCGTTTTTCCCGAAGATTCGGGACCGAAAATTTCGGTAATGCGCCCACGCGGAATACCGCCAACACCCAAAGCGATATCCAGCGAAAGGGCGCCGGTTGGTATTGCTTCCACCATCATGTGCTGTGCTTCCCCTAGACGCATAATAGCACCATCGCCATAACGTTTGGCGATATCGCCCAGAGCCTTATCCAGAGCGACACCTTTAGATGTTGAGATTTCCTCGCTGGGGGGAGAAACTTTACGTGCCATGCTTTTCACTCCTGAGTTCGGTAAGTGGCGACGCACTACCCAGTTGATACGAAGCAATCAATCGAATGTTTAATGCGTCGAACTATATTATAGATCGATTCCGAGGTTGGTGTACAATTCTGGTAAGTGTAGCACAAATGTTCTGAATGTCAAGGGAGTGGAGTTGCAGTTTCGCCAGGTGGGGTAAATTCTGCAAACGGAGTTGGCGGCGGCTCATTCTTAATCCCATTCTTGCCCTTGAAAGTAAAGTACGAGACCATGCCAGCATTGATATGGATCTCAGTGTTATAAGTTGAGCCTTCATAGGGCAACCAGACAATGTAATCCCCAGATGGTAGATCGCCCAGGACTAAATTCTCACGGTAGTATGGATCACTATTGACGGTGCCTTCTCCGTAAGAGTTTACATTCCATGTCTGTCCTGTATCTTTAGAAAAAACGGTAACTTGCTGACTATATATCGGCTCTCCGATATTATTTAACAATCGCCCGGCCAAAATACCCCAACCTTGCGGGGGCGCCATCCACAGCTCCGGATTGCGGCTGACGAAGTAGTTGTTTTTTCCGATCCTGACCTCAAAATGCAAGTGAGGCCCTGTAACTTTACCAGTCTCTCCACTCAAACCGATCATCTCGCCCGCATCCACGTGCTGTCCCAAGAGCACATCCACACGGCTCAGATGGCCATAGATTGTATATAGTGTCTCCCCTTGGTACCCAAAATCATGTTTAATTGCCACAGCCATGCCATAAGGATCCGTAAGATCTTCTACTCCACGGTATAAACCGAATCCAGCCCAGGTCACCCGACCAGCGCCGGCGGCTTGTACGGGCGTGCCTAACTTGACCGGAATATCGATGCCGGTGTGCACTACACCAGGTAGAAATACACCACCATAGCGGTAATCAGCAAGCGGCCAGTTCACTTCATCAGCAGCGATTGGTCGAGCGAAGAAGAAGTGATCGTACTGAGTTGGTGCCCATGGAGTCGGATAGAGGGGCGGCCGCCACGCAGATACAGGGACAGGCCCAGGTGTGGGAAAAACGAAACGCAGCGGATCCAGTCCTGGAGTAGGCAATCCCATTAATTCTGGAGCAACAGATCCTACCTGCTCCTCATCAATGATTAATACAGCCGTTGGGGGCACTGGATCGTTTGCCTCCATAAGTGGCTCAATGAGGGGAGTATCCGTCAGACTGGAAGTATCCGGTATCGCCGATGGGGTGATAGCGCTTTGACAGCCTGCCAGGAGTAAAGTGGCAAGCAGCAGAGCGGAATAAAATAATCGGCTCATGGCATTGATGGATTGATGTTTACCGTCAGGGTTGGGGTGTATGTCGTGTAAGGTGTACGCGTGAAAGTTGGTGTATAAGTAGGTCTTGGTGTACGCGTTGGAGTAGGCGTTCGGGTCGGGCGGCGTGTTGATGTTGGTGTAAACGTAGGCGGCAGGATCGGTGTAGGGGTGGATAGCGCTTCTACCGGGTAGATTTCTTGCATAGCCGCTTGCCAGTCGCGACCATCGCTGAAGAAAAACTCATTAAAGCGAGCGGCTGCAAAGGCGGAGCGCCACATGGTTAATGCGGGTAATCGTTGCCAACCGTAGCTGGCTGCCAGCTGAGTTAAATCCAGCCAGTAACCGGGAGGAACTTGAGAAGCCAGTGCACCCCCCTGCTCGTAATAACGGGGATCGCCGCTATTTCTAGCGTTGAAATTCCAGGGCTGGTAATGCAAGGGTAATCCCTGCGTCCCGTCCTGGAACCGGGTGCGTAAGTACACTCGCCAGAAGGTTTCGGAACCATAGTCTTCCCGCACTACTACAAGCCAGCCGGCATTCATCGGCAATGTGTTGACCGCGATCGCACGACCTGAGAAGAGCCAGTCACCTAGCAATCCGGGGTACATCGGCGAAGTCAAGGGAACAAAGGCGTTCTCCAGCGTCGATAGATAGTCCCAGCCGGCGAGATCTCCAAGCTTACCTCTTAAAGCCTGGAATGATTCATCCACCATATCGTTAAGAAAGGGATAGGGGGCTTCCAGATCCTCAACTTTGACAACGCGCTGCCTTCCATTTGGCACATCCCCAACCGGAGTGAGAGCGGCTTGCCAAATTGGGGAGAGAGTAGTCTCGGCTGCCTGGTGGAAAGATTCGGGCAGTAGGTTGTGCAGGTCAATTGCTGTCCAGGTGATTCCGTTTACTGGCCCGGTCAGTTCAAGAGGTGGCAGGGTTAAACCGGCGGATTGGAGATCATAACCGGTCAGGTAGACCTGATTTGGAGTGGATAGAATGGAAATGATCGCATCACCGGATGGGCTCCACGCGATTTGCTCACCGCTGCCAATCCTGGGTGCCGGAATGCCTTCCGGAAAGCGTTCAATATGAATTTCCTGAAATCCATCCGCAGTGGTACTCCAGGCAAGAAAGGAACCATCAGGCGACCATTTCGGAGCCCGATCCTGTGATTGCGGATTTCCGCTCAAGTTTTGAAATCGATCGTCTATCCGATCCAGGTCAGCTAACCAGATCTCATCGTCGCCACTGCGATTGGATACAAACGCGATCTGCCGTCCGGCAGGTGACCAAGTAGGGCAGTAATCTGCAGCCGGATCGCTGGTTAACCGGATTGGCTTCTGTTCGGATGCCTCCCCTGCGATCGGTAGAATGAACAGCTCAAGGCTCTCTATTCGCGGTGGCGCGGTCGGTGTCAGGGCTGGAGTGGGTGTACTGTTGGTCTCTCCGTTTTTCTCTGGCGCAAGAATCTCGGACACATAAGACTCGTAAACAATCCATTGACCATCTGGAGACCAGGAGGGGGAGGCATCAAACTCGGAAGTATCGGTAAGACGGCTTACCTCACCACTAGCGAGGTCCATCCGATAAAGATCCCATTGGCCGCTGCGATTGGAACTAAAAGCCAGGCTCTTGCCATCCGGGCTGATAGCTGGTGTGATGTCATTCCATGGGCCAACGCTGATGCGCATGTAGGGTAATGATTGAGGGTTATAAGCAACCAGGTGGTAATATCCGTCTTCCTCTACCGAGAGGATAATCGTCCCCTGAGTGATCGCTTCGCCAACGGATAATCGATTACCAAACTGGGGAAGCTTGGATTCATTACCTGTTGGGGTGTTATCGCTCGAAGCAGGCTGAATTTCTGAGTCTTCAGTTAAAGTGGGCGTATTGGTGGCGAGTTCATCCTGGCTTGAAACCATATCTGGAGGGCTCGCAATCGGGTAAGCATTATTGTACACCTGGGCGCGCGCCAAATTGACAAGGTTGTTTCCTCTACTGCTGAGAAGCAGTCCGGAAAGCACCAACAACAGCACGACCATCCAAATCAACAAAACTCGGCGGGACCGGATTATATTGCTCGTATACGTGCTTTTCTGGTCTTTCTTTTTGAATATGCCTGGCATTTGGGCTTTCAATGTGTACGAAGGTTGTGGCAATCTTTAATAGTTAATGAGACTCCCACCTGAACGATGGTGGCTTTCGGCATTGTAGCATGAGCAATTTCAAGCGTCAAATAAAATCAGGCGTAATTCAACCATCAAACTTGTTAACTCGCGTGTCCATAACTCCGTGCACTATTCATGCCAGGGAATTGTACGAGGTGAACCGTATTTACTTTGTGCCTAATTCTGGCCCTCGGACTCTTGTAAAATAAAGGTCAAATTGCGCTGGTCTACCACAAGTCTTTTTTGTGGTTCAAGAGGAGTGTCATCACCCGCAGCTCTTGCCTCAACTTCGAAATAAAACAAGATCACCGATACAGAAAAAGGCCCGGTGAGCTCAGCGCCGCGCAGATGCATGGTAAATTCCATCTTACGCCCGATTGACTCGATGATGCTGATAAACGCCAGCTCATCTCCATTTACATTGGTAATGCTGATATCACTATTGGGGCGTTTTTGAAACGGTGTTATCTCCAAATATACTTGCACACGCCGGTTGTCCTGCCAGGGAAGAGCTTTTAACTCCAGTATCCGAACTTCTTGAGGGGGCAAAGGAATTTCATTCGGGTCGGATAGAAAAATATCCATTCTTGTGCTGCTACATTCCCGCGATAAAGGCCAGGCCGACTGTCCCAGGTCCGGCATGGTTACCCACCACAGGGCTTACTTCGGCCAGGATGCTCTCAACCGGGTTCAATCGTTTGGTTGCTATCTCGAGGATCTCCTTAGCATCGTCTAAAGAATTAGCGTGTAGGGTTGCCAGCCTCACCGGTGTGCGCCCGGCGATCCTCTCCTCGATGATCTCAACCACCCTGGCGAGAGATTTTTTTCGCGTCCGCACACGTTCGACCGCCTCAACCTGCCCTCCGGTAACTTCTAGTATCGGCTTGATGTTCAACGCTGTGCCCAGAAATCGGTTTGCGCCTCCAATACGGCCACCACGATGGAGAAATTCAAGGGTATCGACTGCAAAAACTACTCCGGTGTGCTTGCGTGACTCTTCAGCCAGAGCCACGCACTCCGCCAGAGTAGCGCCGTTTTTTGCTGCCCTGGCGACGGTGATCACCTGGTAGCCCGTCGCCATGGCAGTCGTGTATGAATCGACGATCTCAATCGGATTACCTGACAGCATCTCGCGAGCCTGCACAGCGGAGTCGATTGTCCCAGAAAGCTTGGTGGAGACCAAGAGTGCCAGGATCTCGTTGCCCTGATCCAGCAATTTGCTAAATATCTCCATAAAAGAAGCAATTGTTACCTGAGAGGTGGTAGGCATCACCGTGGCTTTCTTAAGCTGAGTGTAGAACTCTTCGGGTTGGATATCTACACCATCCCGGTAGGTTTTATCGCCCCAGATCAGAACCTGAGGAGCTACTGTAATGGGGAGATTGGATAGGATATCTTTGGGAATATAGGTAGTGCTGTCTGTAACCACAGCGACTGGCGGCATGGTACCTCCTTTGAATTTGTGAAGTACGACTGCATGAATGTGTTATACAATTCTATAAACCCATAACCGATGAGTAAGTTGCGGTCATTTCCTCCTTGACCATCTATGGCGAACCCAGTAAAATCTAGTGCTGCGAGATTTTCAGCCTTGTGAAGGTTCTGACTGCCTTTTTAGATCCTGCAAAGGCGATCGACCTCGCAAGGCTGATCAATTTGGATGCATAGTGTTCGATAATCTGACTGAACGCCTCGAAAATATATTCAAAGAGCTTCGCCGCCGGGGTAAGCTGTCTGAAAAAGACGTTGACTTG
>Ga0209253_10004674_pt1 | contig 11929 bp, 11 predicted proteins | sample FrelakmetBRP12BR_FD_187145 | JGI IMG/M metagenome (GOLD analysis project Ga0209253, IMG submission 187145) | Freshwater lake sediment microbial communities from the University of Notre Dame, USA, for methane emissions studies - BRP12 BR (SPAdes)... | ecosystem: Environmental > Aquatic >...
GGCATCCGGCCTGAGTATTTCGAAGTGCGCACCGCGGATCGGCTGGCGCGTCCCGTCGGGCAGGACTTGAGCCTCGTCGTCCTCGCGGCGGGCCGGCTCGGCCGCGCGCGTCTCATCGACAACCTGCAGTGTCGCAGTCCCGCGCTGTTGGGCGCATGACATCCTTACCTCTCCCGTTTGCGGGAGAGGTCGGCGAGCGAAGCGGCCGGGTGAGGGCGCTATTACCTCTCCCGCGTGCGGGAGAGGTCGCGCAAAGCGCGGGTGAGGGCTCCTTACCTCTCCCGTTTGCGGGAGAGGTCGGTGAGCGAAGCGGCCGGGTGAGGGAGCCGTCAGGCTGGGTGAGGGCGGCTCCTCTGCCGCGCCAGCGCCCACCCCACGTGCTCGCGCACCACCGCACTGCCGTGATCGCGCCGCGATTCCAGTGCGGTCATGACTTCCCCGGAGGGCGGCGCATTGCCGAGCGCCACGGCAATATTGCGCAACCACCGCTCGTAGCCGATGCGTCGGATGGCGCTGCCTTCCGTGCGCTCGAGGAACTGGGCTTCCGTCCACCGGAAAAGGTCGACCAGCGCCGCGGCATCGAGCCCGTGCCGGACGCGAAAATCGGGTTCCGCCGACTGCTTCGCATAGCGATTCCACGGGCACACCAGCTGGCAGTCGTCGCAGCCGTAGATGCGATTGCCGAGCGCCGCGCGGAACTCCTCGGGGATCGGCCCGTCGAGTTCGATCGTGAGATACGAGATGCAGCGCCGCGCATCGAGTTCGTAAGGCGCGACGATGGCGCGCGTCGGGCAGACGTCGATGCAGGCCGTGCAGCTGCCGCAGTGAGGTGTCACCGGCGCATCGACGGGCAGCGGCAGGTCGGTCAAGATCTCGCCGAGGAAGAACCACGAGCCGTCGTGACGGTCGAGCAGGTTGGTGTGCTTGCCGATCCAGCCGAGGCCGGCGTCGCGCGCCAGCGCCTTCTCGAGGATGGGCGCGCTGTCGGTGAACGCGCGATAGCCCGCGGCGCCCACTTCCGCCGCGAGGCGAGCCGCGAGTTGCGCAAGCCGCGAGCGCAGCACCTTGTGATAGTCGCGCCCGAGCGCGTACCGCGACACGTAGCCGAGCGCACCGTCCGCCAGGACCGCGTCGGGGGACGCGGCGGAGGGCCAGTAATCCATCCTTGCCGTAATCACCCGCAACGTGCCCGGAACGAGTTCGGCCGGTCGCGACCGCCGTGTGCCGTGGCGCTCCATGTACCCCATCTCGCCGTGGCGCCCGGCCGCCAGCCAGTCGAGCAGCCGCTGCTCGTCCGCAGGCAGGTCGATTCCGGCAATGCCGAGCTTCTGGAACCCGAGTTCCCGTCCCCAGCGCTTGATCGTTGCCGCGAGCTCGGTGAAGTCCATGCAATCCGTTCCGCTGCGGGAGCGCAGGCTCCGGACCAGTATAATGCCCGCCATGAAGCCACTGCCCGCGGCCCTCTACACAGCCCAGCAAGTGCGCGACCTCGATCGCCGCGCGATCGACGAGCTCGGGATTCCCGGTTACGAACTGATGACGCGTGCCGGGCACGCGGCGTTGAACGCGTTCAAGGCACTGTGGCCGGCTGCGCGCTCGATCAGTGTGCTGTGCGGTCCCGGCAACAACGGGGGCGACGGCTATGTCATCGCCCGCGTCGCGCAGGCGCAGGGCTTGCGCACATCGGTCGTCGCGCTCGCCGATCCCAAGGCACTGCAGGGCGATGCAAGGCTGGCGTTCGAAGAGTTCGCCGCTGCAGGCGGGCGCTGCGAGCCCTGGTCGCCTCATGCACTCGACGCGGACGTGATCGTCGATGCGATCTTCGGCACGGGCCTCGCGCGCGAAGTCACCGGTATTGCGGCGGACGTGATCGGCGCGATCAATGTGTCGCGCCGGCCGGTGCTGGCGGTCGACATTCCTTCGGGGCTGCATGCGGATACCGGCGCGGTACTCGGGGCCGCCGTGCGAGCGGACGTCACCGTGACTTTCATCGGCCGCAAGCTCGGCTTCTACCTCGGGCACGGCCAGGACCTCACCGGACACCTCGTGTTCGACGATCTCGGCGTGCCGCAGGAGACCTATCGTGGCAGGCCTTCGGCCGCCGAACTGATCGAGGAATCGATCGTCGCCACCGCGCTGCCGCGCCGATCGCGCGCAGCGCACAAGGGACTGCACGGGCACGTGCTCGTGATCGGCGGAGGGCCGGGCATGCCGGGCGCGGCGCGACTCGCCGGTGAAGCGGCGTTGCGCGCGGGGGCGGGACTGGTCACCGTGGCGACCCACCCGTCGAACCTCGGCGCGCTCGCGGGCCGTCCCGAATTGATGTGCGTGAGTGCTGCGGGCCCTGCCGATCTCGCCGCTGCGCTCGAGCGCGCGACCGTGCTGGCGCTCGGGCCGGGGCTCGGTCAATCGCCGTGGGCGCGCGAGATGCATGCGCACGCGCTGGCCGCGGGCAAGCCGACGATCGTGGATGCGGATGCGCTCAACCTGCTCGCCGGCTCGAACCTTCGACGCGACGACTGGGTGCTGACGCCGCATCCCGGCGAGGCCGCGCGCCTGCTCGACGTCTCCACCGTGAAAGTTCAGCAGGATCGGCTCACGGCAGCGACGTCGCTGCAACGGCGCTACGGCGGCACGGCCGTGCTGAAGGGCGCAGGAACGATCGTGCAGGCGAAGGACGACGCGCCGGCCCTGTGCGACCGAGGGAATCCCGGCATGGCCGTCGCGGGCATGGGCGACGTGCTCACGGGCGTGATCGCGGGCATTGCGGCGCAGTGCGGCGACCTCGGCCTTGCCGCACGTGCCGGCGTGTTCGTCCACGCGCAGGCGGGCGATCTCGCGGCGCGCAACGGCGAGCGCGGCATGCTGGCCGGGGATGTCCTCGAGCGGGTGCGCGCCTGCGTGAATCCCGCGTGCTCGTGATCCAGGCCGCGACGCCCGACGAGACTCGCGCTATCGGCGGGCGCCTCGCTGGCGCGTTGCGTGATGCGCCGCGCGACCAGCCCTTCCTCATCACGCTCTCCGGCGATCTCGGCGCCGGCAAGACGACGCTGGTCGGCGGGTTCCTCGCGGCGCTCGGCCATGCCGGTCCGGTACGTAGTCCGACGTACACGCTCATCGAGCCGTATCGACTTGCCGACCGCGATATCCATCATTGCGACCTGTACCGGCTGCGCCACCCCGACGAACTCGAGGATCTCGGGTTGCGCGACCTGGCCACGCCCGGGGCCGTGCTGCTCGTCGAATGGCCGGAGCGGGCCGAAGGTCGGCTCGGCACGCCCGACCTCGAATTGAAGTTGGCCTACGCCGGCGACGGTCGGTCGTGCGAACTGGCGGCTCGGTCCCCTGCCGGGCAGGGACTTGCGGGCCGGCTCTCAGGATAAACCTGACAAAGCTCGCGTATCCCCATCATTTTATTGAATTATTGGCCGCAGCAAGGGTACATTAGCGGCCATGACGGTCCTCGCCACCCGGTTCGTGCGCCTGCTTGCCGCCGCGCTGGCCCTGTTCCTGGGAGCGCAGGCGATCGCGGCCGCGCCGGTGCGCGTCACGGACGTCCGGCTCTGGTCGGGTCCGGAAGGCACCCGGCTCGTGCTCGACCTGTCCGGTCCCGTGAAGCACGAAGTCTTCGCGCTCGATCATCCCGATCGCATCGTCGTCGATCTCGAGAACGCCGATCTCGCGCTGCGCAAGGACCTGCCGGCCGGCCAGGGTCCGGTCAAGTCGGTGCGCTCCGGTCCGCAGCCGGGCCATGGGTTGCGGTTGGTGCTCGATCTCGCCTCGCCCCAGACACCCAAGAGCTTTGCCGTGAGCCCCGACGGCGCGGCCGGTCATCGGCTCGTCGTCGAGCTGCCTGCCCAGAGCCCGGCACCGGCCGCGGTGCCCTCGGGCAACCAGGTGCTCGCCGCAGGCGCCGCTGCCACCGGCAAGGCCGCTGCCACGACGGCACCGCCGGTCAAGACGGTGGCATCGAATGCAAAGGGCCGCGACCTGGTGATTGCCGTCGATGCCGGCCACGGCGGGCAGGACCCGGGCGCGATCGGCCGCGGCGGCACGCGCGAAAAAGACGTCACGCTCGCGATCGCACGCAAGCTCGCGGCCGCGATCGATGCGGAGGACGGCATGCGCGCGGTGCTCATCCGCGACGGCGATTATTTCATCACGCTCGGTGGCCGCACGCGCAAGGCGCGGCAGCTCGGTGCGGACATGTTCATCTCCGTCCACGCGGATTCCGTCGGCAATCGCGACGTGACCGGCTCCTCGGTCTACGTGCTGTCGTTGCGCGGTGCGAGCGACGAAGCCGCCAAGTGGCTGGCCGACAGCGAGAACGCCGCCGACCTCAAGGGCGGCGTGTCGCTCGACGACAAGAACGACGTGCTCGCATCGGTACTGCTCGACGTGACGCAGAAGGAATCGGTCAGCGACAGCGTCGAGGCGGCGGACAGCGTGCTGAAGGCGCTGCGCGGCGTGGTCTCCGTGCACCGGCCGCGCGTGCAGCACGCCGGCTTCGTCGTGCTCAAGTCCCCTGACATCCCCTCGATGCTGGTCGAAACGTCGTTCATCTCGAACCCCACGGACGAGCGACGCCTGCGCGATCCGGATCACCAGCAGCGCCTCGCGGATGCGATCCGCGCCGGCGTGCGCAACTACTGGTACGAGAACCCTCCGCCGGGCACCAAGCTCGCCGCGCTGGCCGCCAATCGCAACGGCGGCGCAGCCCAGCCGCAGACGCTCGCCGAGCGCTAGGCGCGCTGCCGGGGTCTGCTATCCTCGCGGCCCCACGCGAGGTCTCCGCTCCATGTCGATCCGGGTCCTGCCCGAGCAACTCGTGCACCAGATCGCCGCCGGCGAGGTGGTCGAGCGCCCGGCCTCCGTGATCAAGGAACTGGTGGAGAACAGCCTCGACGCCGGGGCGGGCGCCATCGAGATCGAGGTCGAGGAGGGCGGCGCGGGCCTGTGCCGCGTGCGCGACGACGGTTCCGGCATTCCCGCCGATGAACTCGTGCTCGCGCTGGCCCGCCACGCGACCAGCAAGATCGGCGACATCGACGACCTCGAAGCGGTGCGCACGCTCGGTTTCCGAGGCGAAGCGCTGCCGAGCATCGCGTCGGTGTCGCGCATGCGGATGATTTCCCGGCCCGCCGCGGCCGACATGGCGCAGATGGTCTCAGCCGTGGACGGCGAGGTGACAGGCCCGGCACCGCATCCCCATCCGCCTGGCACCACCGTCGAAGTGCGCGACCTGTTTTTCAACGTGCCGGCGCGACGCAAGTTCCTGCGCTCCGAGCGCACCGAGCTGACGCAGATCGAGCGGCTCGTCGAGCGTCTAGCCCTCAGCCGCTTCGACGTCGGCTTCCGCCTGCATTCGGCGCGGCGCGTGCTCGCGGACTTTCCGCCGGCTCGCGACGAGCGGGCCCGCGATGCCCGCGTCGCATCCGTGCTCGGCGAGGAGTTCATCCGGCACGCTCTGAAACTCGACCACGAGGGCGCCGGCATGCGCCTCACCGGCTGGTTCTGCATGCCGACGTACGCCCGCAGCCAACCCGACCAGCAGCACTTCTTCCTAAACGGCCGGCCGCTGCGCGACCGGCTCGTCACGAGCGCCGTGCGCCTCGCGTACCGGGACGTGCTTTTCCACGGCCGCCACCCCGCTTACGTGCTGTACCTGGAGATGGATCCGCGGCGCGTCGACGTCAACGCGCATCCGCAGAAACTCGAAGTGCGCTTCCGCGAGCCCGGGCTCATCCACGACTTCCTGTTCCGCACGCTCGAGCGCGCACTGGCCGAGACGCGGCCCGCGCAGACGGCAGCCAATGCGATTCCCGCGGCGCGCTTTGCGATGCCGGGCCCGAGCGAGGCGGGCGGGCCGCGCACTTCGGCGCTCGACCTCTACCAGGCCCTCGGTGAGGGGGTGCGTGACGCGGCGCTGGCGAACGACGCCTCGGCCTGGCACGCGGATGCAGGCCGCAGGACGTGGACGGACGACGGCGCAACGCTTCCATCGGACGAACCCGCCGCGCCGCTGCCGGCCGGCGAGCACCCGCTCGGCTACGCCATTGCCCAACTGCACGGTGTCTACATCCTCGCGCAGGCGCAGGGCGGGCTGGTGCTGGTGGACATGCACGCAGCGCACGAGCGCACGACCTACGAACGCTTGAAGGCGGCGATGAGCAGCGCCCGCATCGCGGCGCAGCCGATGCTGGTGCCGGTTGCGGTCAACGTCTCGACGGCCGACGCCGAAGAGGCCGAATCGCATCACGCGCTGTTCGAAGAGCTGGGCATCGAAATCACGCGCACGGCACCGACGCAGATCGTCGTCCGCTCGCTGCCCGCGATCCTGCGCTCGGTGGATGCAGGCACGCTCGTGAAGGACATGCTGGCCGACCTGCGCGCGCAGGGGGCGGGCGGCGCTGCCCAGGCGCTCGAACGCGCGCTCGGCACGATGGCCTGCCACCAGGCGGTGCGGGCGAATCGCCGGCTCACGGTTCCGGAGATGAACGCGCTGCTGCGCGAGATGGAAACGACGATGCGCGCCGACCAGTGCGTGCACGGTCGGCCCACCTGGTCGTTCGTCAGCATGGACGATCTCGATCGCCTGTTCCTGCGCGGCCGGTGACGGGCACGGCGGTGGGCGCGCTCGACGCGGTGCTGCTGATGGGGCCGACCTGCACCGGCAAGTCGGCGCTGTCGCTCGAGCTCGCGCGATGCTTTCCGGTGGAGATCGTCTCCGTCGATTCCGCGCTCGTGTACCGGGGCATGGACATCGGCACGTCGAAGCCGTCGATGAAGATGCGCGAGGCCGTGCCGCACCACCTGATCGACACCTGCGACCCGGCAGAGGTTTACTCCGCCGGGCGCTTTCGCCGCGACGTACTCGCGCTGATCGAGGCGATCCGCGGTCGCGGTCGCGTGCCCCTGCTCGTCGGCGGATCGATGCTGTATTTCCGCGCGCTCACCCAGGGCATCGCGCCGCTGCCGGAGGCCGATGCGGACGTGCGGGCCGCGATCGATGCCGAGGCACGCGTGGCCGGCTGGTCGGCACTACATGCGGAACTGGCGCGGCTCGATCCGGAGGCGGCCGCTCGCATCCGCCCCGCCGACGCGCAGCGCATCCAGCGCGCGCTCGAAGTCATCCGGCTCACGGGCCGCCCGCTCTCCGAACTGCAGAAGCTCGCCGAGCCTTCGACGCTGCGGCTCGAGCGCTACTCGCTGCTCCCCTGCGGACGGCAGGAACTCTATGCGCGCATTCATGCGCGATTCGACGAGATGCTCGGCGCAGGGCTCGTGGACGAAGTGCGCCGCCTGCACGGACGAGGCGATCTTCGCGGCGATCTGCCGAGCATGCGGGCGGTGGGCTATCGCCAGCTGTGGCAGCACCTCGAGGGCGACTGCACGCTCGAGGAGGCCGTCGCGGCGGCAAAACAGGCTACCCGCAACCTCGCCAAGCGCCAATTGACCTGGCTGCGGGGCGACGAATCCGTTCAATGGTTGCGATCCCTTGAAGATCAGGAACTTGGCCCCATTCTGCAGGCCGTGAGCCGCGCAGTACCGGGCTAGGGCCCGGCAGGGCTGTGCTAGACTCGATCCGTTCTTGCCCCGTCCAGGTGGTGACGGGCGTAACGGCCATCTCATGGAAGAGAGCGCGGCAGGAACGAACCGGCACCGAAAAATAAGGAGTCCATCCATGGCTAAGGGCCAGTCCCTGCAGGACCCATTCCTCAACGCGCTCCGCAAGGAACGCATTCCCGTCTCCATCTACCTGGTCAACGGCATCAAGCTGCAGGGCCAGATCGATTCGTTCGACCAGTTCGTGGTCCTGCTGCGTAACAGCGTCAGCCAGATGGTCTACAAGCACGCCATCTCCACGGTGGTGCCGGCCCGCAACGTTCGGCTGGCCGGGGACGACGAAGACGCCCCCGCCGCTGACGACGCGCCCGCCGCCTGACGAGGGTGTGCGGCGAAGGAATGGCTTAGTTGTTCGACCGGCCGGGTAGCGGAGAGCGCGCGCTGCTGGTCTGCGTCGGGATCGGGCACGCGCCCGATGCCGATCGCGTCGAGGAGTTCGTCCAGCTGGCGCGCTCGGCCGGTGCCGTCGTACTCGAGGTCGTGACGGTCACGCGTCGCTCCGCCGCCCCGCGTTTTCTCGTCGGCAGCGGCAAGGTCGAGGAGCTGCGCGAACGCATCGTCGCGCTCGGCGCCGACCTGGTCGTGATCGATCACGCGCTGAGCCCGAGCCAGGAGCGCAATCTCGAGAAGGAACTGCAGTGCCGCGTGCTCGATCGCAGCGGCCTGATCCTCGACATCTTCGCGCAGCGGGCGCGTACCTTCGAAGGCAAGCTGCAGGTCGAACTGGCGCAGCTGCAGCACATGTCCACGCGCCTGGTGCGAGGGTGGACCCACCTCGAGCGGCAGAAAGGCGGCATCGGCCTGCGCGGCCCGGGCGAGACCCAGCTCGAGACCGATCGCCGCCTGATCGCCAAGCGGATCAAGGCCCTGAACGATCGCCTGGACAAGGTGCTCGTGCAGCGGGCGACGACCCGCCAGGAGCGCAAGCGGGCCGAAGTGCCCACCGTCGCGCTCGTCGGTTACACGAACGCCGGCAAGTCCACGCTGTTCAATCGCCTGACGTCGGCCGGCGCCTATGTGGCCGACCAGCTGTTTGCCACGCTCGATCCCACGGTGCGGCGCCTCCACCTCGCTCCGGGGCTCGAGACCGCGCTGGCAGATACCGTCGGCTTCGTGCGCGACCTGCCGCACGAGCTCGTCGCCGCGTTCCGCTCGACGCTGCAGGAGGCCCGCGAGGCGAAGCTGCTGCTGCACGTGATCGACGCTTCGGATCCTGAAAGGACCGATCGCATCGCGCAGGTGAACGAAGTTCTCGAGTCGATCGAGGCGAACGAGCTGCCCCAGATCGAGGTCTACAACAAGATCGACCGGACGGGCGACGAGGCTCGAGTCGAGCGCGGCCTCGACGGGCGCCCGTTGCGCGTCTGGCTCTCCGCCCAGACCGGCGCCGGCGTGGACCAGCTGCACGCCGCGCTGCACGAGGCCCTGGGCTCGGACCTGTGCCATTGCCGCCTCAAGCTGCCGCCCAGCAAGGGGCGGGCGAGGGCGCGGCTGTTCGAAGCGGGGGCTGTTCTTGGCCAGCACACGCTCGACGACGGCTGGCTCGAACTCGAGATCAGCCTGCGCCGGCACGAGCTTGCGCGAATCTGCCGCGAGGAAGGCATCGAATTGCCAGCGGAAACCGCGCCTTGTGCGGCAGCGGGGCCGTTCCTACAATCTCACCGGCTCACGGCAGTGAGCTGATCCTTCATCTGGAGCGAAGCAACTCATGGCCTGGAACGAACCGGGCAGGAACCGCAATCCCTGGGGCAATCGCCCCAACCAGGGTCCGAACGACCTGGACGAGGCCCTGCGGAACCTGCAACGCAAGCTGTCGGCGATGTTTGGCGGCGGCAGCAGCGGCGGCGGCGCCGAGGGTGGCGACGGCGGCTCGGCCATGCGCGGCTTCGGCTTCGCGACGGTCGTGGTCGTGCTGCTCGCGATCTGGGCCCTCACCGGCATCTACAAGGTCGATGCGGCCGAGCGTGCGGTCGTGACCCGCTTCGGGCAGTTCGTGCGCACGGCCGGCCCGGGCATCAACATTCACCTGCCGTGGCCGATCGAGGCCCGGCAGATCGTCAACATCGACTCCGTCGAGAGTTTCTCCGACCAGACGCGCATGCTGACGTCCGACGAGAACCTCGTCGACATCAACATCGCCGTGCAGTACCGGCGCGCCGACCCGGTGTCGTTCGTGTTCAACGTGCGCGAACCGGAAGCGACGCTCGGCGAGGTCAGCGAAAGCGCGATCCGCGAGGTCGTGGGCCGCAGCAAGCTCGAATCCGTGCTCGAAGCGGGGCGCCAGGAAATCACGGGCAGGACCAAGGACCTGATCCAGCGCACGCTCGATTCGTACAAGACGGGCATCGAAGTGACGTCGGTCAACCTGCAGGGCGTCAACGTGCCGGACCAGGTGCAGAACTCGCAGCGTGATGCGATCAAGGCCCGCGAGGACAAGGAGCGCCTGGCGCTCGAAGCACAGGCGTACGCGAACGACATCCTGCCGAAGGCCAGGGGTTCCGCGGCCCGCCAGCTCGAGGACTCGAACGCGTACAAGGCGCGGCTCGTCGCCGACGCGGAGGGCGAAGCGGCGCGGTTCGCCAGGTTGCTGGAAAGCTACGAACGCGCGCCGGGGGGGACCCGCCAGCGCCTCTATTTCGAGACCATGGAAGAAGTGTTCGGCAACACCAACAAGGTGCTGGTCGACACCAAGGGCACCGGCAGCATGATCTACCTGCCGCTCGACAAGCTCACCGAGCAGCGCACCCGCACGCTGACGCTCGACGAGCAGCGCCAGATACCGGCTACCGCACCGGCGAAGCAGCCGGCGGCCGACGCTGCGGCCACCACTACGGTCGAGGCGACCCGCGAGCGGGGGACACGCTGATGACCAACCGTAGCATCCTGCCGCTTCTGTTCGCGGGTTTCGCGATCCTGCTGTTCTCGATGTCGGCATTCACGGTCCGCGAGACCGAGCTCGCGCTGAAGATGGAAATCGGCAAGATCGTGCGCGCGGACTTCAAGCCGGGCCTGCACTTCCTGGTGCCGTTCCTGCACAACGTCAAGAAGTTCGACAGGCGCATCCTGACCGAGGGCTATCCGGCCGAGCAGTTCCTCACCAGCGAAGGGAAGATCCTCAAGATCAACTTCTTCGTCAAGTGGCGCATCAACGACGTCGCGAAGTTCTACACCTCGACGTCGGGTGGCAGCGAGGAAGTGGCCAACCGCCGCGTCGGCGAAATCGTCAAGGACGGCATCAAGAGCGTCATCGCGAAGCGCACCATCCAGCAGGTGGTCGCGGCCGAGCGCAGCGAGTTCCTCGGCGAAGTGCTGAAGATCGCGGGCGCCAACGTCGGCGACCTCGGCATCGCGCTGGTCGACGTCCGCGTCAAGAGCATCGAACTGCCGGAAGAGGTGAGCGACTCGGTGTTCCGCCGCATGAGCCAGGACTTCGCCCGTCAGGCCGCGCAGCTGCGCGCGGAAGGTTCGGCGGTCTCGGAGCAGACGCGCGCCGAGGCGGACCGCCAGCGGACGGAGATCCTCGCCAATGCGTATCGCCAGGCCGAGATGAACAAGGGCGAGGGCGACGCGCAGGCGGCCGACATCTATGCGAAGGCCCACAGCCGCAACCCGGAGTTCTACGCGTTCTACCGGAGCATGCAGGCCTACCGCAGATCGCTCGGGAAGCAGGGCGACATCCTGGTGGTCGCCCCCGACGGCGAGTTCTTCAAGTACCTGAAGGAATCGGGACGCTGACCGGCCTCGGGTGGCGGGCGCAACGTGATGCAATGGCACGATCTCTGGGCGGCGTTCGCCCTCTATCTCGTGCTCGAAGGGCTCATCCCGTTCGCCAACCCGGGCGGGATGAGACGCACTCTCGCCATGCTCTCCAACCTCGACGACAGGACGTTGCGTATCGGCGGCCTGCTGAGCATGATCGCCGGCGCCCTGCTGCTGTACGCGGTGCGCGGCGGGGCCTGACACCACTTCAAACCCAGTAGACCCACATGGCAACAAACCTCGTGGTCATCGGCGCCCAGTGGGGCGACGAAGGCAAAGGCAAGATCGTCGACCTGCTTACGGAGCGGGTCGCCGCCGTCGCTCGATTCCAGGGCGGGCACAACGCCGGCCATACGCTCGTCATCGGCGGGCAGAAGACCGTGCTCTCCCTGATTCCGTCCGGCATCCTGCACCCGGGCGTGCAGTGCCTGATCGGCAACGGCGTCGTCGTGTCGCTCGAAGCGCTGTTTCGCGAGGCCGATGCACTGGTGCAGCGCGGCATCCCGGTCTACGAGCGGCTGCGCGTCAGCCCGAACTGCGCCCT
>Ga0209253_10004675_pt1 | contig 11928 bp, 11 predicted proteins | sample FrelakmetBRP12BR_FD_187145 | JGI IMG/M metagenome (GOLD analysis project Ga0209253, IMG submission 187145) | Freshwater lake sediment microbial communities from the University of Notre Dame, USA, for methane emissions studies - BRP12 BR (SPAdes)... | ecosystem: Environmental > Aquatic >...
GCCAGTGTTACCCATTGGCAGCATGGAGGCAACACTTTGCTAGGTACTGCAATTCTGCTTTCGCCGATTGCTGTTGCAGCAGGAATGACTTCAATTGATAAAACAGTTTTCGATGTCAAAACGCTAAGGAGAAATATTCAGGCTATTGTTGAAGCCACGACGCCGGAAGACGCTGTTGAAGTCTATGAGGCTATTAGACTTGCGAAGCCCGGCGGCTTAGGCTCGAGTTCGCAACTTGATGTAAACGACCCAAACTCCACCACTAGGATTCTAAAGGACAGAATTTCGCTTTACAAAGTCTTCAAGATAGCCTCTGATTATGACTCGATCTGTTCAGAATGGGTCAACAATTATCCCATCACTTTTGACCTAGCCTATCCATATTCGATGAAACAGCTAAACGGAAATGCTGATTTGAACACAGCTGTCGTGAACACTTTTTTGAAGGTCTTGGTTGAGCACCCAGACACGCTAATAGCTAGGAAAACCGATGCGGCAACGGCTCAAGAGATCTCTCTGATGGCTTGTAGCATACTGAATGCTGGCGGAATAGAGACTACGCTCGGCAAGAAAGAACTTGAGAAATTCGATACCAAACTAAGAAAAGCTGATAATCTACTGAATCCGGGCACGACAGCTGACATAATCTCAGCTGCCTTGGCTTTATGCGTTCTCGGAGGATATCGCCCCTGACTCATTCTCCGTTCCATCTTTCTTCTGGAGGGAAGAAATCGGTCTTGATGGCTGAGCAGATTGACACTGCAGGACATCTTTCAACGTCTCGTATAGAGCGTTTTTCATTTTCCGAGACGCTAAGATTTAAGGACAATCTCTCACAAGATTACAGAGAAAAAGCTAACAGATGTAGGAGAAGCGCAAATTGCAAGTGACTTTGCTTACTGGCCGTACGATTGAACAAGGAGTCGGAAAAGAACAAGGAAAGGCATCTGACGAATACTTCGAAAGCGCCGCCGTTTGCTACATTGATCCTAATGACCTAAGAAAACTTGGAATCAAAGAAGAATCCAACATTCTCGTATCAACAGAGTACGGCTCAGTGATTGTCAAAGCCGCGAAGTCCTTGCGAGGCCCACATGAAGGAATAGTCTTCATTCCTTATGGGCCATGGGCAAACGCGGTGGTAAGCACTGAGACAGACAGTATCGGAATGCCTTCTCTGAAAGGAATATCTGCAAGAATCGAACCTGCGCCAACAGAGCCTATTCTTAGCTTGAAGGAGCTTCTCAAGCTGCAGTTCGGGAAGTAGAAGCATGGTCACGGTGAAAGCAGTAGTTTGTCCTGTTTGCGGGTGCCTCTGCGACGACATAGAACTGACTATTGAGGGCGGCTGTATTGTTAAGGTTAAGAATGGCTGTGCCATGTGTGAAACCAAGTTTCTGAACTACTGTAAGCATAGAATTTTGAAGCCGCTTGTCCGAAAAGACGGTGAACTTGTCAAAACCTCATTTAGAAAAGCCCTGGAGAAAGCGGCAAAAATATTGGCTGAGGCAGATTATCCGCTTCTTTATGGTTGGAGTTCAACAAGCTGTGAAGCTATGCGTGTTGGTCTTGAACTGGCTGAGGAAGTTGGCGGAGTGGTTGACAACACCTCAACGATTTGTCATGGTCCGTCCGCTCTGAGCGTTCAAGAAGTTGGATTGCCGTCGTGCACTTTAGGCCAGGTCAGGCATAGGGCAGACTTGATCATTTACTGGGGTAGCAATCCATGGAGTTCTCATCCAAGACACATTGAACGATACACGAATCTGTCAGAAGGAAGATTCGAAGAAAGCGAGTGGAAGGAGTATTTGAGTAAGGTCAAGTCTTCAAACGTCAAGAAAAAGGTTGAAACCGTTCTCAGACGAGTTTCTCAAAGAGATGAAGCGTCTGCTTCAGTGTCTCCAATCAGAGAACCTCACCTTGCTCTTTCTAAGACAGGACGAAAACTTGTGGTCGTTGACGTAAGAAAGACGAGAACAGCGGAAATAGCAGATTACTTTCTTCAAGTTCAGCCGAATCATGATTACGAGTTGTTTGAGGCTTTCAGGGCTTTGATTCGTGACGAGGAACTTGATGTTGAAGAAGTTGCAGGTATTCCAGTAGAGCGTTTAGAAGAAATCGCTGAAACCATGATCAACTGCAACTTCGGAACCATCTTCTTCGGCCTTGGTCTTACAATGAGTAGCGGCAAAATGCGAAACGTTGAAGCTGCTATCGCGCTGACTCGTGATCTCAACAGATTCACGAAATTCATGATAATGCCCATGCGCGGACACTTTAACGTCACAGGGGCGGACACGGTTTTCACGTGGCAGACCGGCTATCCATACGCTGTGGACTTTTCACTTGGATATCCTCGATACAATCCTGGAGAAACAACCGCAGTGGATGTTCTCCTGCGGAAAGAATCAGACGCAGCGTTGATCGTTGCCTCTGATCCTGTAGCCAACTTTCCCAAAAAAGCTGTTGAGCACCTAGTAGAGAAGCCGCTTGTAGTAATGGATCCGCACATGAATGCAACCAGTCAAGTTGCTGATGTTGTCTTTCCGTCAGCTTTCGTCGGAATAGAAGCAGCTGGAACAGCGTACCGAATGGATCACGTGCCTCTTCCGCTCAAGAAGATCGTCTCACCTCCGAAGGGAATAATGTCTGATGAAGAGGTTCTGAAGAAAATTCTCGGGCAAGTCCGGAGAATAAAAACTCAGAGCAAAGCGGAGGCAGTCTAAGTGGAGCTTCTGATTAAGAATGGCTTCGTCTACGATCCGCTGAACAGCATTGACGGAGAGATAATGGACTTAGCCATAAGAGATGGCAAGATTGTTGACAGATTCAATGAGCGAAGAGCGGAGAAGATTGATGCTTCAGGCATGATCGTTATGCCTGGTGGCGTAGACATTCACTGTCATATAGCTGGGGCAGAAGTGAATACTGGAAGACTCCTGAGACCTGAAGACCACTTTAGAGACTTTGAATACAAAACTGCAATCACGCGATCAGGTGTAGGCCACTCAATTCCCTCAACTTTCACTACGGGTTATCGTTACTCGCGAATGGGCTACACAACGATAATGAATCCTTCAATGCCTCCTCTGGAAGCAAAGCATACGCATGAGGAACTGAACGATACGCCAATGCTTGACAAAGCCACGTATCCGCTTCTTGGTGACTGGTGGTTTGTACTTGAATACCTGAAGAATGGAAGCATTGACGAGCTTGCCCGACACGTTGCTTGGATCATGACTTCAACGAAAGGATATGCGATAAAGATCGTTAACCCAGGCGGGCTTGAAGCATGGGGTTATGGCCAAAACGTGCACAGTCTAGGCGATCAGATTCCCAATTTCTGCATTACTCCACGAGACATCATACGCGGACTCTGCAAAGTTAACAAGCTGCTTAATCTGCCGCACGCCATCCACGTTCACACTAACAATTTGGGACAGCCGGGAAATTATGCAACCACCTTGGAAACAATGGAAAGCGTCGAGGACTTGGTAAGCGAAAACAAACCTGCGATTCACATAACACATTGTCAGTTCAGCGCCTTCAAAGGCGAAGACTGGAGAACTCTCGAGTCAGGGGCTGAAGAAATAGCCAACTACGTCAACTGTCATTCTCACGTCACAATGGACATGGGACAAGTGATATTTGCAGACACGACGACGATGACGGCCGACGGACCATTCCAATTTGATCTGCACAGATTGACTGGAAACAAATGGGTTAACCACGATGTTGAAACTGAAACAAGCGCTGGAATAGTTCCTTTTCGCTATCGCCGCAAAAGCTACGTGCACGCAATTCAATGGTCAATAGGATTGGAACTGGCCTTGCTGGTCAAGGACCCGTGGAAGATATTTCTGACAACCGACCATCCGAACGGCGGACCATTCACCAACTATCCGAGGATTATTGCTTGGCTGATGAGCAAAGAAGCCCGAAAGGCGACAATGAAAAGACTTAACCCTCGTGCAAGAAGCCGAAGCCTTCTACCCTCAACAAGCCGCGAATTAACATTTCAAGACATCGCAATTATGACTAGAGCGGGACAAGCGAAGACTTTAGGACTGGATAACAAAGGTCATTTGGGCGTAGGCGCCGATGCTGATGTGGCAATCTACAACGTAAACCCCAAAACAACTGATCCTTCTCAGCAATACAAGGCTGTGCGGAAAGCGTTTAAACACGCTGCATACACGATCAAGGGCGGCAAACTTGTGGTCAAGCAAGACAGAATAGTTCAGCAGGTTAACGGCTCCACGATCTGGCTCGACCTGCAAACTTCTGAACCGGCTGAAATAAACGAGGACATGAAGCGAAGGTTCCGCGAATACTGGACAGTTGAATACGATAACTATCCTGTCTCAGATCATTACATCGAAAGCTCTCAACCAGTAACAGTGAGGACTCGGGTCTAAATGATAGGCTTCTTCCCGCTAAGGAAATTTGTCTTCCCAGTCATAGCTGATTGCATATGTCCCGATGTTTTCAAAGACAAGTCGCTTAAAGAAATCAGAGAGCTCCAAGTTTGGGAGGGAAACAAGCAGAAACAGCTCGGACAACTCTTCAGAATTGAAGAGGCAAAACAAGAAACTCCAACAATAACTATTCAGGGCGATGTCAGCAAGTTGAGAAGAATCGGCGCAAGAATGACAGAAGGCGAGATACTTGTCAACGGAAATGTCGGCATGCATCTGGGAGAAGAAATGAAGGGCGGCAGAATAACCATTCACGGCAACGTGGGCGGATGGGCAGGATCAATGATGAAAGGTGGAGAGATCGAGATATGCGGAAGTGCTGGCGACTATGTTGGCGCGCCTTATCGTGGAAGCGGTGAAGGCATGAAAGGAGGGCGAATAATCGTTCATGGTAATGTTGGGCATGAAGCAGGGGCATTCATGAAGAAGGGCACAATCAAGATTTATGGTAGCGCTGGCCAGTTTATCGGCTTTCGGATGCGTGATGGAACGATTTACGTTGAGAATGACTGCGGACCTAGAGCAGGAGCCTGCATGGTTGGCGGCAAGATAGTCGTCGGAGGAATGTTAGCCTCTGTTCTGCCCACTTTTTCAATCGACAGCATCAAACCGAGAGTCAAAATCGAAGAAGAAGAGGCTCTTGAAGAGGCAATGTACCTCTTTTTGGGTGATGTTGCTGAGAGCGGAAATGGCAAACTTTATGTTTCGAAACAGAGGAATCCACAACTGAGCTGCTATGAGAAATTCCTCTAATTGGAGAACAGACTAATGAAGAAGGATTTGAGCGTGAACCGTCTTGCTTGGAAACTCTTGAAGAGTTTTCTTGAAAGCCCCGAATTTTACGGAGTAAACGTGAGCAAGGCAGATTCTGGCGAAACCATCATAGACGCTGGAATAGGTGCCCAAGGAGGCTTTGAAGCAGGAAGACTTGTCACAGAAATATGCATGGGAGGCTGTGGAAAAGCCCGAATAACCATGCGCAAATACGGAGATGTGGAGTTTCCTTCAATATTCGTTTACACCGATCATCCAATCATCGCCACGCTTGGATCGCAATATGCTGGATGGCAGATAAGTGAGCAAGATTATTTTGCCATTGGCTCTGGACCTGCAAGGGCTCTGGCTCTGAAACCTAAAGATATCTACGAAGAAATCGGATACAAGGATGATTCTGACAAGGGAATCGTCGTTCTAGAGACCGATAAGACTCCGCCAAAGAAACTTTTGGATCGGATCACAAAAGACTGCGGCATATCGCATGACAAGTTGGCGGTGATACTGACTCCCACGACGAGCGTGGCTGGGGCGACACAGGTCTCAGGCAGAATCGTCGAGACAGGCATTCATAAACTCAGAAAAGTTGGACTTGACCCGAAAACCATTTTGTATGCATGGGGAGTTGCGCCAATTGCTCCAGCTCATCCAAAATTCGTCAAAGCAATGGCCAGAACGAACGATGCCATTCTCTATGGCGGAATAGCTTACTATGGAGTCAAATATGACGATGAGAAAGAACTAGAGAGCATCGTTGAAAAGGCTCCTTCAAACGCTTCTGAAGATTATGGAAGACCGTTCATCGAGAAGTTCAAAGAAGCAAAATACGATTTCTACAAGATCGATCCAAATTTGTTCGCTCCAGCAGTCGTGATCATTAACAATATGAATACGGGTAAGACTTTTAGGGCTGGGCAAATGAACAGCAAGATTCTTGCCGAGTCGTTAGTGGGTTAGTTGGATTCGTCTATGCTGCTCTTTGATGTTGCATTTGGCTTCAGAAAGTATCTGTTCAGGAATTCACTGAAACCTTGATTACCTATCAAGGCAGCCATTAGAAAGCTCATTATCGTCACTTCAGCAAGAGCTTTCAGAAGCACAAAATTAAGGAAAATGAAGCTTCCCCCTCTTCCGAGAAAGTAAGGCATTAAATAAGCAAAATATGCGTAGGTGAACAAGCACTCTGGGATGTATGACAAAAGCGTTGCAGGAACCGCCAGAATAGATGAGCGTGGTCTTCGGCCTATTCTTAAGCTTCTTGAGATCAGTCCTACGGTCAAACCTGTTAAAGCTTTTCCTAATGGCAAGCCTATCAATCCCAGCCATGCACCAGTGCCGTAAGGACCGAACATTATTCCTGGGAATATCCCCACGAACAGTCCTGACACAAAACCTATCGCTGGGCCTCCGTAGAAGCCTGAAATAAATGCTGCTAGAAGGGAGAAGTCAAAAGCAATTCCTGGAGCGATATTTCCAATCATGAAGGAGACGCCGAAAAGCAGGTTTCCTAGAACACCCATCATAAGGATAAACGTGATGTTTTTCGTCTTCATTTGATTCAGCTCGTATTTGTTATGAGGAGCGTTCCTATCTTTATTTAAGAGTAGCTACTCAGAAAAGCGTAGTGCTCAAAGATAAATATAACCTTCATGCATTTTCTGATGGGAAGACTCTTGTCTGAAGCCGTCAAACTCTCCTCGAAAGAGGCAAAAAGCTGGCTCGAACGCGAAACAGGATCACTTCTCGCTCCGATCCATTCAAAGGCGCAGAAGCTGTTGAATGAGATGCGCAAAGCACTCGAAAGTCTGTCCGAAGTTTCCAAGATGCTGCTTGAGAACAGCGGAAAAGAAATTGAGAAAAGAAACATGAAAACATATGGCCGAGCTCGAGCACTCAACAAGCTTGCCAAACTGTTCGTAGACAGGATGCGTCAGATTAAAATCCCCGAAAAAGTGACCTACGACAGCTTTCACGACTTTGTTCAGGAAACACAGCGAGCCTTTCTCGTAACCGACGTTGACATCAGAAACTATTTTCCACACATCTCACCCTTCTTCATTCTCGACAGACGGAAATTTCAAGTAGTTTTCGAGAAGGCCAAAGGGTCACTTAAAGAGCTTAACAATTTCCTCACAAAAGAATATGTGAAAATCAAGACTTTAGAAGACACTTTCCAGCTCGTAGAAAAACTGCAAACTCTCGAGCAGCAACTCACAAACTTCAAGGAACAAAAAACAAAGAGTGAAAGCGAAGAAGCTCAACTCAGCAAAACGATAGCTGAAACACGGCAAAAAACTGACGAATTGAAAGCTCAGGGAAGCCTAGGACAGCTAAACAAAATCGACAGTCAAATCGAAGCCTTAAACTCAGAACTGAAGCAACGTCTGCAACACCTTCAGAAACCATTCGTAAAACTCCAATCACTGGCATTGCACGGTGAAGGAAGTGGCTTAACCCCTGAAGAAATCAGCAAACTCAACCAATACATTGACAAACCATTCGAGGCGTTCACTTCTGAAGAACCAAACCATCCTTTGCTGAACCAAATTCTCAAGAAACTCTCCGTTCTAATGACCCAGGACAAGCTCAAACTTAAACCGGAGAAGACACGTAAAGCCGAACAGCTCATACAGACAATCTTTAGCCAAAACTCACTTGCCGACCTTCACCAAAGAAGCTTGAATGCATTGAGCAGTCGAAAACAGCTTTTCATGTCGCCTGAAGTAGCAGAAACAGAGAAACATCTGTCAATGCTCAAGACACAGCTTGAGGAATTTGAACGAAAGAAAAAAATAGTTGAAGGAGAACGTGTCACCTTCGAGCAAGCCTGCGGCGAGACTGTAGAGAAGATGAAGAACCAAAAGAGCGATATAGAGAAGAACATTCTGGCCGCCACGAACAAGAGAATACGCATAGAATAGCCGGGACACATTTTTTTGAAAGCAAACTTTCAACAGATTGTCAAAAAATCGTTTGAAGCATCAGGCACATCGTTTATCGAGCTTGTTGAAGAAGCCATACAATTACTTGGTCGTGAAAGTGGAAAGATAGGAAACATGGAAGTGACGGGAAAACTGGTTAAATCCAAGCCCATAGGTGAAGCACTCGTTATTGGAGATTTACATGGAGATTTGAAAAGCCTAGTTGACATACTTCAAGTGAGCGACTATTTGCGAAAGATGAGTCAAGACCGCTCGTCTGTCCTGTTTTTCCTCGGAGACTATGGCGATCGCGGTCCATTTTCTGCCGAAGTCTATTACACCGTGCTGAACCTGAAGCTTCTCTTTCCAGATCAAACCATTCTGCTTCGAGGAAACCATGAAGGACCTGACGACACAGTGGCCGAACCAAATGATTTGCCCGCACAGTTTGAAATGAAGTTTGGAAGAGACGGGTCTAAAGCTTACTCAAGCATCAGGAAACTGTTTCCACACCTGTACAATGCAGCGGTCGTTGAGGAACAATACCTCTTGGTTCATGGAGGTCTTCCATTTAAAATGTGTTCAATTGAGGATCTATCTAATGCCAATGAACTGCATCCAAGAGAGCGCCTACTAGAAGAGTTGCTCTGGAGCGATCCCACCGAAATGACGGATAAAACAAGTGCATCACCAAGAGGAGCAGGAAAACTATTCGGACAAAAGGTCACAGATGAAGCGCTGAGCAGATTGGGCGTCAAGATAATGGTAAGAGGTCATGAGCCTTGTCCAGAAGGCTTCAAACTTGACCATAACAACAAGATCCTTACCCTGTTTTCTCGAAAAGGCCCACCATACTTCAACGATCACGGTGCATATCTGAGAATTGATCTTTCAAAGAGAATAAGAAATGCTGAAGAATTGATCCCGTTCATTCACAAGTTCTAAAATGGGCGCTTCGCAGAAGCTTTAAAAATGTAACCCAATTAGCTTCTTCTACTAGTCTAAGCGGTGGAGAGGTTTTCTTTTTTGAAGTTTGGAATCGTGACGAGAAGCAGGAACGCTTGGAGTTCTGTTCAGCTTCAGGAAGCTCTTTCTAGACAGGGAGTTCAGAACGTCTGCTTTGGTCTGTCCCGGATGGTTGCCAGCGTCGCCTGCAAGCCACGCATGCAAGTTGGCGGCGTCAATGTTTTGGAAGATCTAGATGCTTTGATTGTGCGTCCCGTTGGGCGTGGCTCAGTTGAGGAATTGGTTTTCAGAATGGACATGCTGTATCGTCTGGAGCGTCTAGGATTGTACATTGTAAATCCGCCTGAAGCGATTGAACATTGTGTTGACAAATATGACGTCTTGACTATTCTAGAAGAAAATGATTTGCCTGTGCCGCATACCGTGGTCACCGAAAGCGTTGCTGAGGCCATGAAAGCATTTGCCGAACTCGGCGAAGACGTTGTTGTTAAGCCTCTTTTTGGCAGCAGAGGACTAGGCGCAACACGAGTCAATGATCCAGAGATTGCTTCAACTGTCTTCAAGGCCATAGTGTTCTATCATGGCGTGATTTATGTTCAGAAGTTTGTGCCACATGGCTGTTCTGATCTTCGAGCTTTTGTAGTCGGCAACAATGTTATTGCAGCGATGAGAAGGGTCGCAGAAAATTGGAAAACAAACTATAGTCAAGGGGCTCGCCCAGAATCGGCCAAGCTTGATAAGGCTCTGGAGGATATGGCTGTCGAGTCTGCTGCATCCGTGAGATGCAAGGCGGCGGGCGTGGATATTCTTGAAAGCCCTGACGGGCCTGTTGTTTGCGAGGTTAACAGTCAACCTGGATGGAAAGGTTTGCAGTCTGTTTCGAATGTTTGCATTGCTGACGCGATCGTGGGATTTATGTTATCTGAGTTGAGGAAGTGAGGAGCATGAACATCAAGCTCCTGAGAATTGATGTTTCGACTGGTAAAGCAGAGAAGATTGTGGACTGCGTGGCTGAGGAGAAACCCTTACACATACTCGTTAACAGGGTTCACTATGCAACCATAATGTGTTCTCCTACGAATTTAAAAGAGCTAACCATAGGCCACCTGCTTTCAGAAGGCTTATTGAAATCTGTAGACGAAATTGAAGAAATAAGTTTGCGAGAAACATCGATCTGCCGCGTCAAGCTGAAAAAGAAAGTTGACGCAGAAAAGAGATTGAAAACTCTCAAATCTTTTTCACGTGTAATCTTTACTGCATGTGGAAGCAGACAGCCATATCAATTCTCAGGAATGCTACGGAAGGTTCAGTCAAGCATCTCAGTAAAAGCTGAAACTCTCTTGAACTGTGTCAACCGACTAAACACTGACGCAGAAACTTTCAGAAAAACTGGCGGAGTACATGTCGCTGCTGTCTGCAAAAACGATGGAGGTCTCGTTGCTTTGGCTGAAGATGTTGGTAGACACAACGCGGTTGATAAAGTGGTTGGAAAGGCAGCTTTGATGAAAGTGGATCTTAGAGGTTGCTTTCTTGTCTTGAGTGGCAGATTATCCGGTGATATAGTCTTTAAGGCTGCAAAAGTTGACATCCCCATTGTGGCTTCCATTGCGGCGGCGCTTGACTCTGGAATTGTCGTCGCTGAGAAAGCTGGGATAACGCTAGTTGGTTTTGCGCGAAGAAGACGTATGAATGTTTACACTCTTCCAGAAAGGATCATCTGGTAAGGGTCCTCTGCGGCTTCTGGAAAAATTGTTTCTTTTTCATCTTTTACAAGAATGCGAGTCTTGTTTTTTGTGAAGATTCCTATTGATTCGGCAGCTGCACCTGCACTTGACATGATGTTTTGGATTATGTTCTGAGCTTCGGGTTTGGCTGATGCGATAATTGTGCCAGTTGAGGAGATCGAAAGAACTTGGTTGTCTGAAAGTTGGAAACAATTTTGCAGCAGTCTGACTGCGCCGTGAATGGGTATTTTGTTAAAATCAATTCTGAAACCGAGTTTCGAGGCGTCTGCCATCTCGTTTAGGGCAGTGGTCAATCCGCCTTCAGTGGTGTCGTGCATGGCATGGACAGCGTTGGCGTCTGAAAGTAGCAGGGCTTCTTTTACACAGCTTTGCATCTGTATCTGACACCTGAGTTCATCTGTTTGATTTACTCCAAGCAGCTTGTCTGCAAGTGTCCTGTGGGTTAGTGCGAAATTGACGGCTGTTTCTAAGCCTAGAGGTTTTATGCAGAATATGATGTCTCCTGGTTTGGCACATGCTGGAGTTATCAGCTTGTGTTTGTCTATTATGCCATAGGCTGTACATGTTCCGACTAGCGTTGCCAATCCGCCATATGTTCCGGTGTGTCCTGTAACTATGCTCATCTGTAACTCGTCCGAGGCTTTGCATGTTTGTTGCATGATTCTATGGAAGGTCTGCGGCTTTGTCAATGAGGAACCCAACAGGTTGATTGCGCAATACTGTGGCTTGGCACCGAACAGAGCTACATCAGAAGCCGCATAGTGTATGAGTAACCATCCAAACCATTCTTCAGGAACGCCAATGCATGGGTCAGCGGACACCACCAGATACTTATCACCTATGAGATGAACGCCCGAATCGAAGCCCGGCAAGGGAGGAATGATTACTTTCGCATCCCTTTTGATGCAGCTTAACAGTTTCTTAAGGTCTTCAGTGCCAAGCTTTCCCATTGTTCACGCATTCCTGGTTGTTTTCCTAGCAGCTTAATTCCTTTGCAGCGTACGCTCAGGCTGTCCATAGAGGATGCTCCTTGGGCCCGACTCG
>Ga0209253_10004676_pt1 | contig 11925 bp, 11 predicted proteins | sample FrelakmetBRP12BR_FD_187145 | JGI IMG/M metagenome (GOLD analysis project Ga0209253, IMG submission 187145) | Freshwater lake sediment microbial communities from the University of Notre Dame, USA, for methane emissions studies - BRP12 BR (SPAdes)... | ecosystem: Environmental > Aquatic >...
CAGCGCGAAGGCGAACAGCGCCAGCCATCCCAGGCTGCCCTTCCGGGCGAAAGCCCAGGCCAGCGCTTCTCCCATCGGGAATAACCCCATCTCCAAACCGCGAACAAAAAAAGTTAACCCAAGCACGACCAGGACCACTCCCCCCAATAACCTGCCCAGGTCAGGCAAGGGCTGTTGCAGCGCCACGAGCTGGAAGAAGGACACCACAACAACAATAGGGAGCAGATCGCGGGCGCTGTCGGTCAGGGATTTGATTAAATTCCTTAACAGCAGCATACCGCCACCCGATGATGTGGACACGCCGAAAAGTTACTCGCCCGATAACGGATCTTCTTTGTTATAGCCGGCAGGTATGGCGAATAAATCAGCGCTCAGGGTTTCCTTCGCCACTTTTTTCAACTCAATAACCGTTTCCTCATCGCCTTCATAGTCCTTCACCCGCACCGGGATGTTCTCCACGGCAAGAAAGGCGCTGTCTTCATTCGGAGCCATTTGCTGAAACGCCGCCAACAGGGAACGGACAGCCTGGAACTCGTCCTGGGTCAGCCCCAATTCTGTTGGCGAGGTGACGCATAACTCCTGAACCTTTTGGTCGCCTCGATAAACGTTAATGAGTTCGCAGCCGAACTCCCTCACGGTTTGTTTTTGTCCCGTCTTCTCGATGCGCAAGGGGGGGGGCTTGGTGTCCTTCATACTCCCGCCTGCTTCCGCCATCATCTGTTTGATGGCCTCCCGTTCCTGCTCCGACAACTCTTTCATTTCCTCTTCCATGTTGGCCATCATCTGTTCATGCATGGCCTGCATGCTGCTCCGCATTTGCGTGGCGGCCTGCTCCGTGATTTCCATGTATACCTTTTGCTCAGCGTCCAGCACCGTCAAGGTCTTGGTTTTCGGATTGAATAACATGACGCTGTTGTCGCCGCCGCCCTCAATATCCATCCGCACCCGGTCCTGGGCGATATATTGGGTTTGCGTGAAGGTATCTTCGCCAGCTCGACCGTCAAAGACTAAAGTAATATCCGCAACGGCGGAGGCGCCAGCAAGCAGGCTCACCGCCAGTAAACCAGCCGGCAGCAATCGTGGGTGAGTAATCATAACCGTTTTTTCCTCCATACCCCATGTTGAGACAGTTAAAGCATATCCCCTGGCGGGTGAGCTGTCTGAGTGTAATCAAACATCACCATTTCCCAGCGGTCCGCCGGGACATCAAGCCGTACAATGTAAATGCCGCCATCATCTCCCTGCACCTTAAAATAGCGGTGATCGGGGGCCAGCCAGCGATCGATGACATCGATCACTGCAATTGTTCTTTCTCCCAGATAAAGGCGCCGGGGCGTTTCCTCCCCGCGATAGCCGGCGTAGCACTCTACCAGGATGCGCATGGCGTGAAGCGGCGAAATGGAACCTGCGGCAATGCCTCAGAGCCTATATAAAAACTAACATCATCACAATACTAACTAATTTCCCCAGAAATACGTCCCCTCCCCCCTTGCGGGGGATCTTCAGGACTTACGCACCTGGGGTTCATAATCACAACCGGCAGGGGCGGTTCGCGAACCGCCTAATATTGTACATTGTACCTGTGCGCTTCAGGATCTGATCGACGCTTGGATACTTTTCCATAATTTTTGCTCTAAGGGTGTTCGTTTGTGACGCCTGAAGCTTATCAATCATGCCGGGTGGAGTCGGCCGGGTTGACCGCGCAGAAGGCTGTGCGCCCGACGGCTGTCTTTTCTGGTTAACAATAAACATGGTTATTGGAACCCAATGGAGCTGTTGAGGAAATTCGATGACAGCGATGGTTGAAATTTCCCATCTGACGAAACGTTTTGGTTCGATCACCGCCGTGGACGACGTCTCTTTTCAAGTCCATAAAGGCGAAGTGCTGGGTTTTCTGGGACCCAACGGGGCGGGAAAATCCACCACGATGAGGATGATTACCGGCTTCCTGAGTCCGGATGACGGATCCGTCATCATTGGCGGAGACGACCTCGCCCGGGACCCGGTCGCCGCGAAAAAGCGCATCGGCTATCTGCCGGAGGGCGCGCCCCTCTACGGGGACATGACACCCGCCACCTTCCTGGATTTCGTCGCTGACATCCGCACCCTCAAAGGGGCGGCCAAACAGCAGCGGATCGCCGACATCATCGCCACTGTGAATCTGGGCACAGTGTTACACCAACCTATCGAGACCCTTTCCAAGGGCTTCAAGCGCCGGCTGGGCCTCGCCCAGGCCATCGTGCACGATCCGGAAGTCCTGGTGCTCGATGAACCCACCGACGGCCTGGACCCGAACCAGAAACACGAGGTGCGGGCCCTGATCCGGAGCATGGCCGAAGACAAGGCGATTATCCTGTCCACCCACATTCTGGAAGAAGTGGACGCGGTCTGCACCCGGGCCATGATCATCGCCCGCGGCAAAGTAGTGGCGGACGGCGCCCCGGCTGAGCTGGAAGCGCGTTCCCAGCTGCACAACGCCGTCATCCTGGAATTGCGCGGCGCCCAGGCGGCAGCGGCCCACAGCGTTCTGCAGACCCTGCCGAACGTAACCGCGGTCGCCATTCTGGAGCAGCAACCGGATCGGGTTCTGTACCGGCTGTTCCCCAAACCGGGGGTCTCGCTGGTGACCGCCGTCGGGGAAGCAGCCCGAACGCATCGGTGGGATGTGACCGAACTGCATGTGGAACGGGGCCGGCTCGACGACGTCTTCCGCGCCATCACCACCGGTTCCAGCAGGCTTGCTGAGGAGATCAGCCCATGAACGCCATCTGGACGATATTCAAACGGGAACTGGCGGGTTATTTCATTACCCCCATCGCCTATGTCTTTCTGGTGATCTTCGTTTTCCTGAGCGGGATTTTCACTTTCTACCTGGGTAATTTCTTTGCCCGCGGCCAAACCGATCTGGAGTCCTTTTTCGGTTTCCACCCCTGGCTGTATTTGTTTCTCGTGCCGGCGCTGGCCATGCGGCTCTGGGCCGAGGAGCGCCGCAGCGGGACTATTGAGTTACTGCTGACCCTGCCTGTCACCACGCTCCAGGCCGTGCTGGGCAAATTCCTGGCCGCCTGGGTCTTCACCGGCATCGCCCTGCTGCTCACGTTCCCGCTTTGGGTGACGGTGAATTACCTGGGCGAGCCTGACAATGGCGTCATCCTGGCCAGCTATCTGGGCAGCCTGCTGATGGCAGGCGCTTTCCTCGCCATTGGCGCGTGCATCTCGGCGGTCACCCGCAACCAGGTCATCGCCTTCGTGGTCAGCGCGGTCGTCTGCCTGTTGTTTGTGCTCAGCGGTTTCCCTCTGGTGCTTAACTTCTTCAGCGCCTGGGCGCCCGAGTTTCTCGTCGAAGCCATCAGCGCCTTCAGCTTTCTGAGTCACTTCAACGCCATCAGTCGAGGCGTCATCGATTTGCGCGATGTTATTTATTTCCTGTCGCTGATCGCTTTCTGGCTGTTCGCCAACACGGTGATTATAGAAGCGGAAAAGGCTGACTAACGGTGGAGGACGAGGATCATGAACATTAAACTACTCACCGGCGGCGGCCTGGTGCTGGCGTTGATTCTGCTGCTGGCCGTCAACATCTTCAGCAGCGCCGCCTTCCGCACGGCGCGCCTGGATCTTACCGACAACCAACTGTACACCCTCTCGGATGGCACCCGGAAAATACTCGCCAACCTGGCTGAACCGGTCACGCTGCGGCTGTTCCTGTCTCAGCAACTGGCCACCCGCCTTCCTGGCCTGAGCAGCCACGCCACCCGCGTCAAGGAACTGCTGGAGGAGTATCAGCGCGCCGCCAACGGCAATATCGTGCTGACTGTCATCGATCCAGAGCCCTTTTCCGACGCGGAAGACCGGGCGGTGGCTTACGGCCTGACCGGCTTGCCCCTGGGCGACGGCGAATCCACTTTCTATTTTGGCCTGGTGGTCACCGGTCCCACCAATGAAGAAGAGGCGATTCCCTTTCTGTCCCAGGACCGGGAAACCTCGCTGGAGTACGAGGTCACCAAGCTCATCTATCAGGCAGCCTATCCTAAGCGTAAAGCAGTGGGCCTGCTGAGCTCCCTGCCGATGGCCGGGCTGCCCCCGATGGCTTCCCCGGCGCCGGGCTCATCCCAACCCTGGACGGTGCTGGAGCAGATGCGCCAGTTTTTCGAAGTGCGCGAGCTGGGCGAAGACGTCGCCGTGATTCCCGACGACGTGGCTGTCCTGATGCTGGTCCATCCCCAAGAGCTGAGCGACCAGACCTTGTACGCCATCGATCAGTTTGTGCTGCGGGGCGGCCGCGCGCTGGTATTCGTCGATCCCTACGCCGAAGCAGATAGCGACGGCGGCATGGCGGGCCGGGGGGGAACCTCCTCGACGCTGGCTAAGCTGCTTCAGACCTGGGGCGTGCGCCTGGTCGACGGCAAGGTGGTCGGCGACAGCCAACTGGCCCAGAAAGTGCGTTTTAACCTCGGCTCCCGCCTCATCACAGCGGATTATCCGGTCTGGATGGAACTGACGCCGACACAGCTTAGCGGCGACGACATTATCACCACCAACGTGGGCAATCTCCTGCTGGCCACGCCAGGCCGGCTGCTTCCCGCCGAGCAGGCGGAGACGCAATTCACGCCGCTGCTGTTCACCACCACCGCCGCCACTGAAATCGACTCCTCCCGGCTGGGGGGGCTCAACGACCCCCGGGAACTGCTGCGCAACTATCATCCCGCCGGCGAACGTTTCACCCTGGCGGCGCGGGTCACCGGCAAGATCAAGAGCGCCTTTCCGGACGGCCCACCGGCAGGCGACGAGGCCCCCCGCCCCCCGCACCTGGCGGAGTCGCCAGACGCCGTCAACCTCATCGTGGTGGCTGACAGCGATCTGCTCCAGGACCGCTTCTGGGTGCAGACCCAGAACCTGCCGGGCACACGCATCGCCATTCCCACCGCCGCCAACGGCAGCTTCGTGGTCAACGCCCTGGACAATCTGGCGGGCAGCAATGATTTAATCAGCGTCCGCAATCGCGGCTCCTCCAGTCGGCCGTTCACTCGCGTGGAGGCGATCCGCCAGGACGCGGAACAGCAGTACCGGGAAAAAGAGCAGCAGCTGCTCGACCGGCTTGAGGGCACCGAGCGCAAACTGGTGGAGCTGGAGCGCGGCAAACAGGACGGCAACGCCGCTATCCTGAGCGAGGCGCAGCGGCAGGAACTCGAGCGCTTTCGGCAGGAGAAGATCCAGTTACGCCAGGAACTGCGCCAGGTCAGACACGAATTGCGCAACAACATCGACCGCCTGGAATCATGGACCAAGTTCGTCAATATTGGTCTGATACCGCTGCTGATCGCCCTTGGCGGCGTCGCCATCGGGATCCACCGGCGGCGGCGGCGGCAACTGGGCAGTTCGACGACAGCGACGACAGGGTGAGGAAAACGGGCCATGCGTAACTTGAAAACATTGCTGATCCTGGGACTTATCACCCTGGCCGTCGTCTTCGCCGCTTACTACAGCCGTCATCCCGCCGAGCCGATGGCGAGCAGCGGTGACGCCCTGTTTGCCGGGCTAATGAACCGGATCAACGAGGCGGTGGCGGTGCGCATCACCTATCAAGGGCAGACGGTCACGCTGGAGCGATCCGACGGCGGCTGGCGGGTCAAGGAAAAAGCCGGTTATCCCGCGGCTGATGAGCAGGTGCGGGAGCTGGTGCTGGGGCTTGCCCAACTGCGCCGCCTGGAGCCCAAGACCCGCCAACCGGACCGTTACGGGGAACTCGGCCTGGCTAGCGCGGACAGCAAAGACGCCAAGGCCACTCAGGTCACGGTTACGGACCGGGATGGGCAGACGCTGGCGGCGCTGTTCGTCGGGCTGCGGCGGCCCGGCAAGGGGGAACCCCGCCTCAGCGAGCTGTTCGTGCGCCTGCCGGAGGACCCTCAGGTTTGGCTGGTGGAAGGCAGGCTGCCCAGCACCACCGCCGTCACCGACTGGCTCGCCAGGGAAATCCTCCAGCTGGACCGTCAGCGTATCCGAACCGTAACCATTGCGCATGAGGATGGTGAGGTTATCCGGGTCGAGCGAAAAGATCCGGCCGCCATGAATTATCAGCTCGCCGGCCTGCCGGAAAATGCCGAGGCGGCGTCCGTCTATGCGGTTAACAGCATCGCGGCGGCTTTTGCCGACCTTGCTCTGGATGACGTGAACAGCACCGCCGATGTCACCTTTACCGACAAACCGCCCTGGTCCGCCGAGCTGACCACCTTCGACGGCCTGGTGGTTAATATGGAAACGGCCAAGGCGGATGCTAAAACCTACGCCAGATTCAACGCCCGGGTTGACGAATCCCTGGCCATGAAACCTGAACAGCAGGCTGAAGGGGAAACAGCCCCTGACGCGGGAAACAAACCGTCCGCCACCGGGTCTGCCCTGAAGCCGCTAGAGGCCGTCAGGAGCGAGGCGACGGATCTGAATGCCCGCTGGCAGGGCTGGGCATACGTGCTGCCCGATTATCGGCTGAGCGGCCTGGCCAAACGCAAAGCTGACCTGCTCAAGAAAGCGGCGGCGCCAGCTTCTCCAGCGCCAGAGGAACCGCCGGCAACGGAGGCAGCGGCGCCGGCGGCGGAATAACCGGCAACGCCAGCGCCGGCTTTGGCCGCCGCCGCAGAAGGCGGCGTTCAAAGTTGCGCGAAGTCATCCAGCGCTTTAGCGACCCCCGCCGGATCGCCGACCTCGACCTGGCGGTAACGGGCGGGAGCCAGTTGCTGGCTGCACAGCAGATGGACATCGGAATGCCGGCTGCCGATGTAGAGAATCGGCTTGCCGGAAGCGATGCAGGCGTAGACCTTGGACGGCAGTGCGAAGCCCACAAACTCGTTCCGCAGGGTGATCAGGTGCACCTCAGGCGTCACCAGCAGGTTGGCCAGGTCCGCCAGTGGCCCCGGATGGCTGCGATGGACAGGCAGGCCGGCCGCCCGCAGCCGTTGCTCGACTACATCGGCCTGGGCGCCGACGGCGTTAAGCCAGAGCCCGAAAGCGCCGGCGCCCTGGGCATGGTGGCGCTGGTAACCCTCGCCGAAGGTGTCGACATCGTGAGCAACCCCCCAGTTGCCCGAGTAGAGCAGCAGTTTTTTGCCCGCCAGGGATGGGGGAGCTAACAGGGGGGTTTCCTGCCCGGTAAACGCTACGGGGGGTGGATACCGTCTGATGACAATCCGCTCTTCCGGAATGCCGATCTCCAGCAACCGGCGCTTCTGGTCTTCGCCGAGCGCTTCAAACGCTGACACCCGCCGCCGCCAGAAGAGGGTGAGCCGGTACAGGAAGCGAAGCGGCATGGGCACGGGATCCAGCGTCGCCATCAGGCATTCGGGATGGAAATCGGTGATGTGATAGACAAGACGCTTGCGGTAGAACAGCCGGTTGAGGGGGGTCAGGAAGTGAACCAGGTAAGGCGGGCTGCCGGTGAAAACGATCTCGTCCGCCCACCTCATAGCACTCCGGATCCGCCAGATCAGACGGCCATTGGTCCTGGCGGTCCACAGGGCGCGCTCCAGCAACCGGGCCCGGTCGTAGACCGGCGCCGATATCCGGAGGATCTTCAGGCGTCCAGCTCCGGTCTGTTCCTCGACCAGCGACTCCGCTGCCGAAGTGAGGCCAACCAGCAGCACCTCATCGCCCGCAGCGGCTTTCGCACGGGCGAAGAGGAGGCTATATTGACCCACCGCCCCGAAGTCGGGCGGGAGCCAGTCGCAGACATAAAGGACTTTAGTCACCTCGATATAACCAACATGGCGTTCGCCTCACGCCTTATGCCTCACCCCTCACGCCTGAAGCGCCGAGTCGGTGAACTTGCGGAACACGGTATAGACCCGGCACCGGGACCAGTGACATTATCGGAAACGAATAACTGTTTATCAGGCTTTTAAACCGTTGGGGTTTTTGCTACTGTAGCGAACCTGACCGTTCCCGACAACCGCCCATCGCCTCCCGAGGACTCTCCAGGCCATTCCTGTCATGATGGTTTCCCCCTCCTCCGAAGCGGCCTCACGACACCGGCGATGGCGCCGGACCTTGCTGCAGGGGCTGATTACCCTCGCCATCTTCGTCTATCTGCTGACTCTGGTCGATCTGGCCGAACTGGGCGACGCCTTCCGGCGGGCGCCCTGGTGGGGAGTGCCCGCCGCCGTGGCGGTGATGCTGGCCGGGCTGACGCTGGCGGCCCTGCGTTGGCGCCTGCTGCTGGCGGCCTACGGAGCCCCGCGCCGTCCGCCCCTGGGACGCCTGTTCCGGCTGCATCTGATCGGCGCGTTCTACAACACTCTGCCCGGCGCCGTCGGCGGGGATGTGGTGCGCGGTCTGGTGACCCGCGACGCCTTCACCTCAGGCAGCGCCACCGCCGGCATCGCGGTGGTGTTCGTCGAACGGGCGCTGGGCATGTCGGCGCTGTTGCTGGTGGTGGCCACCGCCTTTGCGCTGCGGCCCATCGCCGGGGTAAGCGGGCTGTGGTTGGGGGTGATTCTGGGCCTGACGGCCAGCGGCTTCGCCATCGCCGCCATCGCCCTGGGCCAGCGCTGGGCCGCCTACTGGCCCCGGCCGCTGCGGCGATTCGCCCACGCCCTGCCGGTTCTGCAGAGCTGGCCGCCGTTTGGCCTGGCGCTGCTGTGTTCGCTGCTGATTCAGGTCGGTGTGGCCGTCATCGGCCATCTGTTCATCGCCACCTTGGATCCCCGGGTGCAGTGGCTGGATTCCACCGTGCTGGCGCCCCTGGTCTTCGCCGCCGCGTTCTTCCCGCTCACCATCGCCGGAGCGGGGACCCGGGACGCCGCCATGGTCGCCCTGTACGGCCTGATCGGCGTGGCCCGCGCTGACAGTCTGGCGGCCTCGCTGCAGATCATGCTGACCTTCCTGCTGATCGCCGCTATCGGCGCCGTGCTCACCCTGGTCACGCCCCTTACCGGCGGCGTCCAGCCAACCGACGCAGCGGAATCTTCCTGACGCCGTGGACCTTATGTCGGTCCCCTTCGCGTCCGCTTCGGCAAGCGTTTCCGCTTTGTTGGCGCTCTTGTTCTTGGCGATGAAGTGCTGCTGGGAGCAGTTCCGATGGAAGATATGGATTTGGTCATATTGCCGAGCCGCCGAGAGATCACAGTCAATCCAGAAAACCCAAGCATCCCCCATGCGCGGGTGAAATCTATAGCCAACCCGGAAGCAAAAATACAGGTTTTCCAAAGCTTTATTACAATGTCTAATGTATCAGGCCATTAATTTCCCCATGCGGCATTTTTTATATTTCTTGCCACTTCCACAGGGACAGGGATCATTTCTACCTGTTTTGCTGCTTCTTGCTGGCGACATGGCTTTATGGTCATGTTGAACCGCCTTGTCCTTTATGTGTGCCTTGAACATACCATCGCAAGGCTGGTTATGCTTCACTAATCCTCCCTACTACGCGCTCTCATCATCCGCTGGTAAGCCGCCTCCATCTGCTCGGCTACTGCCTCCCAGGCGAACTGCTCCCGCACCGCCTGCTCGCCGGCGGCGCCCATCTGCTCCCGCCGCGCGGGATCGGCCAGGAGTTTCCGGATGGCCGCCGCCAGTGGTTTGGGATCGCCAGCCGCCACTAGCCCGGCCCCCGCCTCCTGGACAAAACCAGCCAACCCCACCTCCGGCGTGACCACCACCGGACAGCGCCGGGCCAGGGCTTCCAACACCACGTTGCCAAAATTCTCTGAATAAGAAGGCAACACCATCAGCGCCGCCCGGCGGAACAGCCATTCCTTAGCGGCGCCCTGCACCAGCCCCAGAAAATGAACCCGGTCCGCAATACCCAGCTCTGCCGCCAAAGCGGCCAGCACCGGGGTGTAATCTTCCTCGTCATTGCCGGCGATGGCGAGATCAGCCCCCGGCACGCGGACCAGCGCCTGCAGCAGGCGATCCAGACCCTTCTCCCAGTTCACCCGACCAAGAAACAGGATCAGCGGCTGCTCATCCAAAATCCCCCCCAGCCCTGCAAAGGGGGAAGCGTGGGTTTGATCCGCCCCGGGAATGTCCGCCGCCGGCAGATTGACCCCGTAAGGAACAACCACGAGCGGCGGCAGGCGAAAACCAAAGGCCCGACACGCCTCAGCCTCGGCCGCCGAGGTCAGATGCAGGGCGGCGGCCTGCTCCAGGTTGCGCCGTTCGATCAGCCGGATCCAGGCCGACTTGACCCAGCGGCTCTTGCGGCGGATCAGGTCCTGCACCAGCATGCCGTGGGGTGCCAAGATATAGGGCACGCTGGCCTGACGGGCCGCCCGCGCCGCCGCCCAGGTGGGCCAGAGATAGATCGAGTGCAGGTGCAGCAGATCAAACGACGCCGCCTGCGCCTTCAGCGCCCGGCCCATGGCCGGCGACCAGTACAGCCGCCGCAGCCGCCGGGACGGAAAATACCAGACCTTGACCCCGTTCAGCTCCACCGGTACGCCCAGCGGCACATCACTGTCGCCCGGTCCGTCCACATTCGTAGTGAACACCTGCACGTCATGGCCCCGGACCGCCAGCGCCCAGCACAACCCATGCACCGAATAAATCAGGCCGCCGTAGCGGTAAGCCGGGAGGTAGCTGGGGGCTACGTGGAGGAGGCGCATTGTTCAGGTTCTAGGAGTCTCTGACTTAAGGGTCTGAAGCCGAATTTTCCAGCAGGTGGCAAGGCAGTGCCGGCGGCTTACACCGATTTAGTTAAAACCAGCGTTTGTATTTGAAGTAAAGAACCATCCCCACAGCCACTCCCACCATGACCAGCAGCACGACGGGATAGCTGTAATACCAGTCCAGTTCCGGCATGGCCCAGGGGCTGATGGGCTCCCGCCGGCCGAAGTTCATGCCGTATAACCCGGCCAGGAAGGTGAGGGGGATGAAAATCGTCGAGATGACGGTCAACAGCCGGATGATCTCGTTGAGGCGGTTGCTGGCGCTGGACAGATAGACGTCCAGCATGCCGGCCCCCAGATCCCGATAGGCCTCCAGCAGATCCATGATCTGGATGCTGTGATCGTAGCAGTCCCGCAGGTAGATCTTGGTCTCTTCCTGGATCAGGGGATGGTCCTCGTTCAGCAGCCGGATGATGACCTCCCGCTGGGGCCAGAACACCCGCCGCAGAAACAGCAGATTCCGCTTGAGCTGGTGGATGCGGTTCAGGGTCCGGCGGTTGGGGGAGTCCAGCAGCGCCATTTCGATCGCCTCAATCTGCTCGCCAAAGTTTTCCAGGATCGGAAAACCCTGATCGATGACGCGGTCAACCAGCACGTAAAGCAGAAAATCCGCCTGGCGGCTGCGGTTGCGGGAGTTCGGATGGCGCAGGCGCTGGCGCACCGGCTCGAAGGGATCGAAGGCGCCGGCGTGGAAGCTGACGACGTAACCCTCGCCCATGAACAGGCTGATCTGCTCGGCGCGGCAGTCCCCACCGTTGAGATTCGGCAGGCTCAAAGTGATGAAAAACTGGTCGCCGTACCGCTCCAGCTTCGGCCGCTGGCCGGTATTGAGCACGTCCTCCAGCGCCAGCGGGTGCAGGTCAAACAATTCGCCCAGCATGCTCAGGGTGTCGGCGTCCGGATGCCCCTGAACGTGAATCCAGGTGATGCTCGGCCGCTCCAGATAGGGGCGGCAATCGGCGGCCGCTATGTCCTCGCGCTCCTCAAACGCCTGACCGGCGTAGTCAATCAGGCGGATGCGCAGGGGATAGCGGATCGCTTCCTTGTGTTCGGCCAGCGTGCCGGGGGAGGTGCCGGGCGCATGGTAGCGCTTGGGAAACTTGGCCATGGGTAGTGGCTGGTGGCTCAGGGCAGGCGCATCGTCATCACCGGCTCCAGGGTCTCGCGGATCTCCATGGCGGTGAGGTGCCGGGGATTCATGGCGCTGTCCTGCAGGTGGCCGCAGGTGAGGCGGTAAACGTCGGGTTGCCGGGGGGAGCGCAGATAAATGTGA
>Ga0209253_10004677_pt1 | contig 11924 bp, 10 predicted proteins | sample FrelakmetBRP12BR_FD_187145 | JGI IMG/M metagenome (GOLD analysis project Ga0209253, IMG submission 187145) | Freshwater lake sediment microbial communities from the University of Notre Dame, USA, for methane emissions studies - BRP12 BR (SPAdes)... | ecosystem: Environmental > Aquatic >...
GTACCCCACCTTTCAATTTAATATTTGCAATTTGCAATCCCTGGTAACAATCTCTCCTTTCCCAAACCTGTCCCTGACCTGTTCAGGGAGCAGGAATCCAGGCTCCCTGGGGAGTTTGGAGCATCCGCTCCAACTAGGTAGGGGCACAAAATTTTGTGCCCTAAATCCTGTCTGCTCGCTGTGGATGTTATCATCCACAGCCGCTTACAGAACTCGTTGACGTGTACAAGTTTGGAAGCGCGGTTCGGATTACCAAGTAAGGGGCAAGAAACCTTGGTTGAAAAGTGGTAAACTAGCCACAAATCAACCCGTGAGGCTTTGTGCAAGGTGGCTAAAGTGACCAAAGGCCTGCACCTAGAAACAGTCAATTAATTATTTACGGAGGAGAAAAATGGATTTCAAATTGAGCGAAAAAGAGGAGGCACTGCGAGAAGAGATTCGCAGATTTGCCAAGGCGGAAATACCCCAGGATTTTATTAACAATTTTCTTGACGAAGAAAGCCGTGACGAAGACTGGGCTTTTACCATGTCGATCTCTAAGAAGCTTGCCCGGAAAGGCTGGCTCGTTATGGCCTGGCCAAAGAAATATGGCGGGCAGGAAGCCTCATACTTTGAGCGAATGGTTCTTGCTATGGAAGCTACCTATTGGGGAATCCCCGGTCTTGGGATGGGCATTAGTGGAACCGCCTGGGTGGGTCCATCTCTGATGCTTTATGGCAACGAGGAGCAGAGGCAAAAATATCTGCCGCCTATCGCCTCAGGAGACCCGGATGGCGTGTGGTGTACCGGTTACAGCGAACCCAATGCCGGCTCGGATTTTGCCAATATTCAGACACGGGCTGCACGAGAGGGCGATGAATACATAGTCAATGGACAAAAGGTTTGGACAAGCTGTGCCCACAGAGCCAGATGGTGCTGGCTCGCAGTCGTGACAGACCCTAATGCTCCTAAGAAACAGCACGGCATTAGCCTGCTCATCGTGGATATGAAAAGCCCAGGCATAACCGTTAGACCATTATTAAGTTATTCTGGAGTTCATATTTTCAACGAAGTCTTTTTCGACAATGTCCGGGTTCCAGCAGCCAACCTTGTTGGCGTAGAAAACCGCGGGTGGTATCAGTTAATGCAGTCTCTGGCTTACGAAAGACATAGCGTCGGCGCTCAGATATACGGAGCTGGGAAACGAATGTTAGAGAGTCTTGTGGAATATGTAGCCGAAACTAAACAAGATGGGGTACTGCTATCACAGAACCCTGTAATTCGGCATAAGCTGGCAGAAAGAGCGATTGAGCTGGAAACCCTAAAAATGCTTTCGTACGAAATAACCTGGAAGATGAGCCAGGGTGTAGTCCCTATCTACGAGGCTTCCAGGAATAAGGCTTACGGTGACTATATACAGGAACAGATGGCCTATACCGGCACAGAGATATTGGGAGCCTATTCCCAGGTAGACCAGAATTCCAAGTTCGTCAAGCTCAAAGGCGCAATACAGCATCTGTATTTGCTATTCCCGGGCATTACCATAGCGGCCGGCACGGATGAAATAGAGAAAAACATCATTGGGCAGTTCAAGCTGGGCCTGCCCAAATCCTATTAAAATTAAAAAGATAAAGGAGATTACGATGGATTTTAACTTTTCTGAACAGCAGAATATGCTTCGCAATGAAGCTAGGCGTTTCCTGGCAAAGGAATGTCCAAAATCCAAGGTCAAAGAGCTTGAGAAGGAACAAGAGGGATACGACCTTCAAATCTGGCGCGATATGGCAGATATGGGATGGATGGGGCTTGTTTTGCCCGAAGAGTACGGAGGACTAAATGCTGACTTCGTGGACTTGGTACTTTTAATGGAAGAGATGGGCCGAAACATTCTGCCCGGGCCTTTTTTCTCCACCGTAGCGCTTTGTGCTCTGCCACTACTTGAGTATGGGAATGATGTCCAAAAGGCGGAATATCTTCCTCAAATTACAAGAGGGGAAAAGATTTGGACTCTGGCGATGACTGAGTCGTCAGGCGACTATAGGGCCTCTGCGTTAGAAGCCGAGGCGAAGCTAGAAGCCGGAGAATATGTCCTTAGCGGTGACAAGTCCTTTGTCTCTTATGCCAATGTGGCCGACCACTTACTGGTTGTAGCCCGGACTGATAAGAGCAAGGCACCTGAGAAGGGGCTAACGTTCTTCACGGTTGACGCCAGGAAGCAGGGCATACATATTGAGACAATATCTACACTGACCGGCGAGAAACAGTGCAAGGTCAGTTTCAAGAACGTGAAGATTCCTAGGAAAGACATCCTGGGTAAGGTAGGACAGGGTTGGGACATAGTTGAGTATATCATGAGAAAGGCTACGGTATTGAAATGCGCAGAAGTATCCGGGGCATGCCAGGCGGTTCTGGATATGTCTAACACCTATGCCAAAGAGAGGATACAGTTTGGCAAGCCCATCGGCTCTTTCCAGGCTATACAGCACAAGCTGGTTGATATGCTCATAGACGTTGAGGGACTCCAATATCTAGTTCACCAGGCAGCTTGGCTGGTTAGCACTGGTGCACCATGTGATTTACAAATTGCCATGACTAAAGTGAAAGCCAATGAGGTATACAGACGTATTGCTTTAAGCGGGGTCAAGATCCACGGAGCCATCGGTTTCACCATGGACCATGACATTGGTCTGTATTACCGCCGGGTCTTAGGAGCAGAGTTTGTACTGGGAGACACTGACTTGCACCTGGACAAGGTCGCTGCAAACATAGGGCTGTGAGTCATTTATTCAAATAAGCCTGAAGAGGAACGGCCTTTGGCGTACCCTGTCAAGGGAGGCACGTTTGAGGGGCAGCCCTCCCCCGGTAGCACAGTTTGCCCAGGTGGCAACAGGCGCCCTCGCCTGTGCACCCTTCTGCTCGCTGTGGATGTTATCATCCCCGAAGAGCAAGGATGTACAATAGTGGAAGCCTTTCGACTGACTTGTAATTGCTGCTCCAAAACGGTCATTCCTGCTCTACCTTTTGTTGTTTCTTAAATAATAGGGGTTCCATAGAGGTCGTTTACTAACTGGGGTGTACAGAGGGGCGTCCGCCTCAGGCGGATGTCGGGGGTTTGGGGGTGCCCCCCCCAAACCTAAAAGTCCCCCAATCCTTCCTTTGAAGGAGGGGGACACAGGGGGCTGAAAAAGGATTGATAAACGACCTCATTCCATAAGGACTTGTTTCCAAGGTATGTTGGCACTAGTGTCCTGAGTTAATAGACAGTCACATAAGTCTGAAGCTAACATCGCTTTATCCGAGCGTAAAGACTTATGTAACGAATTTCTAGAACAGGACACTAGTACTTAGTTGCATAAGTCTCTTGACGATACCGTAGCTTTGCCTTAACTTTGAACAATTGGTGCATCATTTGCCCAAGTAAGTACTAGAATTGTATGAAGGTCTGCGGAGCAGCACACTGGTTGCCTCTGGAAACGTTAAGATTAGGCTAATGAAAGGAGTATTACATGGCTAAGAAAATCATTGGTAGTCGAGTGAATCAGATACTGGGATCGGAATACCCATTGGTCGTAGGAACCATGTTGGGATGGTCAAACGCTGAATTTGTAGCCGCTGCTGCCAATGCAGGAGCGTTTGCGTCTATAGCATCGTCAATGTACAGCACGGCACAGGCACTTCGTGAGGAAATAAGAAGAGCCAAACGTCTGACGGACAAACCGTTTGGAGTGAATATCAACTTGTTCCCTGCCTTGAAACCCCAAAACGTAAGCGAGTATGTCGACGCCGCCATTGAGGAAGGAGTAGGTGTAATCGAGACCGCAGGCCGCAGCCCTGAAGAGCTGGTAAGTCGTATTAAGAACGGGAAAGCCAAGCTAATGCACAAATGTGCCCGGTTAAGGGACGCCAGAAAGGCGGAGAGTATTGGTGCGGATATCGTCGAAATAGTGGGATTCGAGTGTGGTGGTCACCCTAGCAGGGAAGGCATTGGCGGGCTTGTACTGATTCCCCAGGTGGTAGATGCGGTGAAGATACCTGTGATCGCTGGCGGCGGAATTGCCGATGCACGAGGCTTCGTCGCTGCCCTGGCACTGGGAGCTGAAGGGGTGCTGATGGGTACGAGATTCCTGGCATGTCGCGAGTGCCAAGTTCACTCTAACCTAAAGAGCAAACTCGTTGATACTGCTTCAACAGAATCCACTCTCGTCCTGGGCACTATCGGTGACCCAATGAGAGTGCTGCGCACCGAGCTGGTTACGAAGATCCAGCAGTTGGAGGAAAAGGGAGCCACTTTAGAAGATCTGGTCCCACTGATTTCTGGGGAGAAGAGTAGGCAAGCGATGTCAGTAGGAGATGTGGACAATTCTCTCTTGCCTTGCGGACAGGTCGTTGGTCTAATCCATGATATCTCCACGATGAAGGAGATAGTATATAGCATCGTTAAAGGGGCAATAGCTGTTGATGAACGGTTGGGACGAATCCTTCAGCGAAAAAGTTAGTTGCTCGACAAAATATTTTACGTTAGTTCGTGGATGACAGCTCCCGAACAGAAAATTGGCCAAGAATTGGTAAAAATAGGAGGAAATACATGGACTACAAAGTACTCATCCTGCAAAAGGAAGGCCCAATAGCGATTCTAACTTTGAACCGGCCCAAGGTAGGTAATTCCTTTGATTTGATACTGGGGGCAGAATTCGATTACGCGGTCAAACAGGTGAGCGAGGATCGAGATATCAGGGCATTGATTATCACCGGCGCTGGAAATTACTTCAGCACTGGCATAGATCTTAGCATGTTTGCCACACCAGAGCGTCATGCTGGCGGCTTAAATGCCATAAAGGACATATTACCATCCGGTGATGATGAGACGCTCGGAAAGGGAACTGCCGTGGCTGCCGCAATCAGGCTCAGAAAGATGACCAAGCCAGTGATCGCTGCCGTGAACGGACCGGCTGTGGGTCAGGGCTTTGCCGTAGTCCTGGCCTGTGACATCATTATTGCATCTGACAAGGCCAAATTCAGTATGGCGTTTGTCAAGCGCGGTGTGAACCCGGACACCGGAGCTTCATTTAACCTACCCCGTATCATTGGACCCCAAAGAGCGTGTGAACTGGCGTTTACAGGTGACATCATCGATGCAGCACAGGCCGAGCGCATAGGTTTGGTCAACCGAACTGTTCCTCATGATGACCTAATGAAGGTAGCTCGAGAGCTGGCAGCGAGGATAGCGAAAAACCCGCCACTTGCCGTAGGATTTGCCAAGTCACAGATGTATCAGGCTATGTTAGAGACGGATATGGTCGAGCATATGAAGCGTGAAGTGGAAGTCATGGAAAGACTCATGACAACTGCGGATTTTCTGGAAGCTGCAACTGCTTTTTTGGAGAAACGTGAGCCTGTTTTTAAAGGAGAGTAATATACATGCTGCTGGCCAGAGATTAGTTTTCAATACCACACTAGTGGGGATTGGGCATGCAGAACCTACAATATTGTCCGTGGGAAAATAGTTCACACTTGTATTTTAGCTTCAATTTGGCGGCAACTCAGAAGTAGTAGCGTCCCTATAGTCCTAAAAACTTTAGTCAAGGTGCTCCGAAAGCTCTCCCCTTGTATGACTTGAATCACAGAACACCGTGGTTCTTGGACTTATCATAGTCTTAAGAGGTTACAAGCGTCGACATGTCAAATAGCTTCTCACGGATGTCAAGAGAGAAAAAGACTATCGAAATTATGATCAGTCTGTACTGCCATGACCGGCATGCAACAAAGTCTTCACTCTGCAAATATTGTAAGGAACTTCTCGATTATGCAGGAGCTCGGCTTGCAAAGTGTCCATTTCAAAATGGCAAACCTACTTGTGCCAAATGTGCTATTCATTGTTATAGTCCAATTAGGAGAGAGAAGATTCGTGAAGTAATGCGCTATGCTGGCCCGCGTATGTCCTACAGGCATCCCATTTTGGCGCTACTTCATCTCCTTGACGGACGCCGTAAGCCGGCGTTCCGCATTTGATACACTATTTCCCACAATTTTGTCCGTGGTAAAGTAATACACACTTTGGTTTTAGCTTCAGTTTGGCGGTAAGTGGTGGTAGGGCTCTTTAAACATCAATGGCTTATGTAAAGTGCGCCGAAAACACTAGATTCTGCAAGCGGGAAAGATTGACAATGACTGAGCCGGAGATTAGCATCGCATATGATATAAAGGACACTGTTACCATAAGAGGTCGATACAGATAGCATGGGGTTAAGGAGAGGTACAAATGAACAGGATGCAAAAGCTATTTCAGCCAGGCAGAATAGGCAAGCTGTCAATAAGAAACAGAATAGTGATGGCACCTATGGGCCTCATTGGGCTCACGGAGCCGGACGGGAGGATCCTGCAACGAGCTATAGACTACTACACGGAACGGGCCAAAGGCGGTGTCGGCTTGATAGTAACAGGGCTCTTTCTTCCCATCCTCGATATCGAATCTGGACCGTTGAAGAAGCTGGGTATATCCTTAATACCGAGAGTTGATAGTCCTGATGTTATACCGCTACTGAGGGAACTAACCGATTCTGTCCACAGATATGGTGCCAAGATCGCCATTCAGCTTACAGCAGGCTTTGGCCGCGTTTTGAACCCTCACCTGTTAGCCCTTATAGGAATCGATACTACGGTAGGACCCTCTGCTATGCCGAACGTCTGGGATCTGAAGGTAATTACTCGTGAACTCACGACTGAAGAGGTAGAGGCAATCGTAAGATCATTCATTACTGCAGCGGAGATAGTAAAAGCTGCGGGTTTTGATGCTGTAGAGCTACATGGTCATGAAGGTTACCTTATGGACCAGTTTACGACCTCTCTCTGGAACAAACGGAAAGATAAATACGGGGGAGACCTAGATGGCAGGCTCAGGTTTTCGCTGGAAATCATACGAAACATCAAAGAGATAGCAGGGAAGGACTTCCCCGTAATCTACAGGTACGCTATCAACCACTACATAGAAGGAGGGCGTGGTGTGGAGGAGTCCCTGGAAATCGCCAGGAGGTTGGAAAAGGCTGGGGTAGATGCCCTTCATGTCGACGCAGGCTGCTACGATGATTGGTACTGGCCCCATCCACCAATCTATCAGCCGCCGGGTTGTATGGTTGACATGGCAGAAAAGGCAAAGAGGGTGGTTGGAATCCCCGTTATCGCTGTTGGTAAGCTGGGATACCCTGAGCTGGCAGAGAGAATTCTCAGGGAGGAAAAGGCGGATTTTGTTGCCATGGGACGGAGTCTTCTGGCAGACCCCGAATGGCCCCTGAAGGTAAAAGAGGGCAGGCTAGAGGATATCCGGCCCTGCATCGGATGTCATGATGGGTGCCTGGCTAGGGTAATAAGCGGAGCTGCTATTAGCTGTGCCATAAACCCTGCCACTGGTAACGAGAAGGAGTTCACTGTAACCCTAGCCGAGAAGCCCAAGTCTGTGCTGGTGGTCGGAGGCGGCATCGCTGGCATGGAGGCAGCCATGGTTGCTGCGCTGAGGGGGCATGGGGTAACCCTGTATGAAAAGCGCGACAGGCTGGGAGGGCATCTAATAGAGGGATCGGTACCCGCATTCAAGAGCGACATCAAACTGTTAAATGATTACTACACCACTCAGTTGGGGAAGTTGGGCATCAAGATAGAATTACGCAAAGAGGTCACACCGGAGCTGGTTCAAAAAATGAAGCCAGATGTCGCCATCATTGCCACCGGTTCAACCATGATCGTCCCTGAAATCCCCGGAATTGAGAAGAGCATAGTTGTTAGCGCCATTGACCTGCTCCTGGGCCGAAAGAAAGCCGGGGAACGTGTTGTCATCGCTGGTGGGGGTTTGATCGGCTGTGAGACCGCTATCTATCTGGCCCAACAGGGCAAGAGGGTCACAATTGTTGAGATGCTGGAGGAGATCATTCCTGATGTTTTTGAAGCAAACAAGCAATATCTCTTCAAGATGCTTGCTGAGAATGGGGTGAACGTATTGACCAACACGAATCTGGTCAGGGTAAAGGATGATGGTGCTGTTGTGATCAACCAGTTTCGGAGGTATGAGGCGAAACTGCCGGCCGATACGATTGTTATAGCCATGGGTCTCAAGCCAGAAAGGGGTCTGGTGAAAGCCTTGGAGGGCAAGGTGAAGGAACTTCATACTATAGGGGATTGTGAGGGACCGGGGAGAATAATGGATGCGGTATGGGGTGCCTTTAATATCACGCGTACCCTCTAAACTAGCTTTACTCAGAGCCTTAAGCAATGGTAACAAGACGTCAAATCGTTGCTTGATGCTTCGGAGAGATGAACTTCTAACTTACGTTGTAGATAATGTGGTTGTGGCGTTGGTTCTTTGACCCTATAATTGTCGTCAACCGGACGCGATGAGCTGAGGAAAGTCAAAGGACTACCGAAGGTAGTCTTGTCTCTTTGGTACGCATCAAAGGGTTGAAATGCGCGTCGGACTCATGTTAAAGTCAAATTAGCCCATGTAGGCAGCAAGGAGCTCAAATGATAGCAACACCAAGGGATGCAGCTACCCTGATTCTTATGCGTGATGCCGCTGGCCCTGAAACTGGGATTGAGATCCTGTTGTTGCGAAGGCATACTAAAAGTGCTTTTATGCCCGGTGCTTATGTCTTTCCAGGGGGGAGGGTGGAAATTGCCGACTACACACAGGAGGTCGAAAGAATTTGCCACGGACTCGGTTTCCAACAAGCTCAAAATATTATTACTGGTACTTCTCCGCCTGAGAAAGCGCTAGGGTTCTTTGTCGCCGCTATCCGGGAGGCGTTTGAGGAAGCGGGGATTCTTCTGGCTTATCGGGAAGTTCCAGACCTTATAGCTTTTAAAGAAGAAGAGAAGGTCCAATTCGCCGAATACCGTAGGCAAATACAGAGGGTTCCTTTCTCTCTCGCCAAGATCATCGAGAGGGAGGGGTTGAAGCTAGCTACTGCGAATCTGTTCTATTTTGCCCACTGGATTACTCCAGAGGTCTCTCCTCTTCGGTTCGACACTCGCTTTTTTGTAGCTGTCGCCCCCTCAAAACAAGAAGCTCTTCAGGACGCGTTGGAAACCACCGCCCATATATGGATTACCCCTCAAAAAGTGCTGAAGGAGCACGGGATGAGCTTACCTGTGCCTTTTGCCACACTGTCCAATATCACGGTCCTTGCCCAATTCACGAGTGTTGATGAAGTGATTGCTTCAACAAGGAGTAAAGAGATACCTACCATCCAGCCGACAGTTACTCTCGATGATGGGGAAATTAAGTGCGGAATATAGGTAGAATGGGATTACTGGTGTCAGCCATTCAGTCACATCCTTGAATCACTTGCCTTTGCAAGCCATATGTCACGTGTGCTCGAGCAAACTGAAAAAACAGCCTCAGTATCGAAGTCTTTCTGAACCGCAACTTACGCAGCAGCAAAACCAATGGTAGTTAGAGCTCCGGGGGAACAATTGTGCCAGATTGTTTACGGTTTGGCAATTTGGTGATTTCTTCACTATCGCGAGTGAGAGACCTTATCCTTAGGGGTTGACGGTCGATGTTGTAGACGATTAGAATCAGAGAACCAACGGCAAGGAGGTTTAGGCATGGAACATAGTAAGCACCAAACAGGTCCTGACAAGCTTCTAGCGCAAGCTATAAAGGTAGTTGATTTAGTTGATTATCAGGAAAGTTCTGTGGTAAGCAGGACGATAATTGATAAGAAGACAGGAATATTAACCTTGTTTGCTTTTGGAGAGGGGCAAGGATTAAGTGAACATACAGCACCGTTTGATGCTTTAGTTTATCTTCTTGATGGAGAAGCTGAGATTGTTGTCTCAGGGAAAACTCTGCGCCTAAGCAAAGATGAGATGGTCATAATGCCAGCTAATGAACCACATGCCTTGAAAGCAATAAAGAAATTCAAGATGATGTTGGTGATGATAAGGTCTTGAGATAGAATCAGGTTGAAGGCAACTTCACATAGGTTCAGGGTTCGCTTTTGCATGGTTATCGCTTTGTCTACTGCTCAAAGAACACAGTCGCTTGTTTTGTTCACTTCTGAAAATTAAGGCGCTCAAAAGCAAGTCCTTGCGGAGCCAATCTTTTATAGGAGGTGTCGCAAGCTATTCTGCCTATTCCTTTTTTTGAGCACTAACGCTGCCTCCGAAAAAGGGTTCCTTTTTTGACTTACGCCCCTAATTATCTTTCAGCTTTGCGTCCAAAAAGTCCGCAGTAAATCACGTGTAGCTGTCAGATTCAAAAGGTCTTGCAGGTGGCTAGTCTTGGCGATCCTTTATCCACGTGCTCAAGGACTTTCACAAGCCAGCACTACACATTCGATGTACCCTGCTTCTTTGATGGCGGGTTCCATCCGCCAGAGGCGGGTTTCACCCCCTACAGAAACTCACCGCGAACGTATTTACATCTCTCACTCTTGCCTTTTCCTCCAGGGGAGAGAGGATTAGTGCCTTTGACATGCGGGGAAGTATCTGGATATAATTCAGTCCTGCGTGAAATCCGGCTTTGGAGGTTAACATGGGACAGAAGATTTCTAAACAGGCTCTAAAGAAGCAGGCTAGGAAGAAAGCCTATGACTATGAACTGAAATGCCACGGCTGCAGCCAGGCTGTGCTACTAACATTTCAGGAACTCCTGGGACTGGAGGATGAGCTGACCTTCAAGGCGGCGGGCCCTTTGTGCGCTGGACTGGGCATGGGCAGGGCGTGCGGTGCATTGACTGGAGGAGTGATGGTGTTGGGCATGATGTATGGCCGTCCCCACATTCAGGATGGTCTTAATGGACTTCTCCCGGGGATGGGTATCGCACAGAGGCTGGTGCAAAGGTTTGAAAAGGAGTTCGGCACCACCACTTGCAGTGAAATCTCAAAAATAAAGGACTGGACAGATTTCGAGGCGGTGATGCAGGCTGTAAACGACCCTGAGTTCATAGAAAGGGAGGCTCAAGTCGTTGGGAAGACGGCGGAGATGGTAGCCGAACTCATAGGCGAAGAGAGCTAGCGCCCCTCGCCCCTGGAGGGAGACATAAGAGCCTGTCTTGAGCCTGCCGAAGGATGAGGGGGATAATCCGTTCGCCCTGAGCCTGTCGAAGGGCTTACCCTATGTCATTCCCTCCTTGAGCAGGAATCCAGGTGTCCCCATTTTTCACTTTTCAATTTAATATTTGCAATTTGCATTTCCCAATCCCATTTGCCGTGCCCCCCCTGCTGACCGCCGATAGATGACACCAACCTTTTCCAAATTGTTTAGATTTCGGATTTAGAATTTCCTCTGTGTGACACTTTCCCCTTGGCACAATAAGAACTTATGTTCTATTATCTACTCACAATTCAGGGGCTCAGTCAGGCTGTCGGGGCACTACACACGTAAATAACGTGGCTTTGCAACCCAGACATAGGGGCGTGGTTTGCCTTAAGGTCTAAAAATACGTTCCCCTGAAGCCGACCCGAAACCCTGAAAACAGCGCTGAAAAACAACTGAATAATCGAAAATGTAAAACCCTGAACTCTAGCCGTGCTATGCCCAAAATCCCCAGCCATAGCGAGTTGGACATAGTGCCCCCCCAATCCTCTCTCCGCTGGAGGGAGAGATAAGAGTGAGGGGGAAAGGCTCGTGGCTTACAGGACGTAGGTGGAGAGTTCGCGGGCGATTTCGACGGGTTTGCCGAAGGCGTCTTCTGCTTGTTTTATGTTGCGGGTGTAGTCGCAGTCGGGCCAGAAGTGGGTGAGCATGAGCCTCTTCACTTTCGCTTTCTTCGCTAGCTCGCCCACCTGCCCCCCGGTTAGATGCCCCCAATCGGCGTCTGCAGGGTCGTATCTGGTCGCTTCGCAGAGGAATAAATCGGCGCCACGGGCAAGCTCAAGCAGCTCGTCGCAAAGCCCGCTGTCGGCGGAATATACCAGCCGCTTGCTGCCCGAGATGGCTATGGCATGGTCTT
>Ga0209253_10004678_pt1 | contig 11923 bp, 11 predicted proteins | sample FrelakmetBRP12BR_FD_187145 | JGI IMG/M metagenome (GOLD analysis project Ga0209253, IMG submission 187145) | Freshwater lake sediment microbial communities from the University of Notre Dame, USA, for methane emissions studies - BRP12 BR (SPAdes)... | ecosystem: Environmental > Aquatic >...
TTGTAGAGATACTTCATGTACGAGTGGGTAGGCGTGCTGTCCAGGTAAAAATAATACTCTTTCACATCCTCGCCGTGATTGCCTTCGCTGTTGGTGAGGCCGAACAGCCGTTCCTTGAGGATGGGGTCCTTGCCGTTCCACAAGGCAAGCGCGAAGCAGAGTCGTTGCTTGTCATCGGAAATGCCGGCGATGCCATCTTCGCCCCAGCGGTAGGCGCGCGAGCGGGCATGGTCGTGGGTGAAGAAGTTCCACGCGTCACCCCCTTCGCTGTAGTCTTCGCGCACGGTTCCCCACTGCCGTTCGCTGAGATATGGCCCCCACTTTTTCCAGTGGACCTTCAGTTCCCGCGCCTCTTCAAGCCGTTTTTTTTCAGCGGTCATGGTGCCTCCCATATTGCTGTTTAGTAGTCAAACAGTAGCGCGTACCGTTCTAGCAGGTAATTGGACTTTGGTCTTATATACACGCAAAACACACCCTCGAACCAACTCGGGTAAACTATCGCCCGTTCACGACCAGAGCAACCAGAATCAAGGCAATGAGCGGAATCCTCCTTCCTGTCCTGTACGCCATAAGCGGGATCTACGTTTACGCGGCGTTGAATCACGGGCTCTCCTTCCTGCGCCGGCAGGTCAATCCCAACCAAGCCATGTTTGCTTTACTGTGCCTGACGATTGCAGCTTTCACTCTGGCCAGGGCGGGAGCCTATCAGGCGAAAACCATGCAGACACTGGTTGAGATGCGGCGTTGGGAAGTTTTGGCAGGCAGTATTTTCTTATCCCTGTTTCCCTGGTTCATTGCCAGGCTCACTGGTGTCCGCCCGCACATACTGTTGATAGGGTTGACCGCATTATGGGCATTGATAATTTCTGTCAATCTGATCCTGCCGTACGGTATCCAGTTCGCCGATATGCCGGTCCTGAAACACTTCACCCTTCCCTGGGGCGAGAGCGTAGCGGATTTGCGCGCGGATAAACCCGGCTTCTGGCTCTACCTGACCTGGGCGGGTATTTTCGTCGTCATGGCTTACAGCCTGTATGCCTGCCTCGCGCTAAGCCGTCTTGGAATGAAAAAAAGAGCAAGTTCACTGGCCAAGGTGCTGATCGTGTTTTTTGGCTTCATACTGTTCGATGCGCTCGTCGATTGGCGGGTCGTAGACTTTATCAACATGACTGACTTCGGTTTCCTTGCGATGATGGTGCTGATGGACATCAATATGCTGTCGGAATCGCGGGATCAATATCGGCGGATGAGTGCCGTGCTGGACCACTTGCCGGTGGCGATCTGTCTGAAGGATTTGCAGGGGCGCTTTCAGTTGATCAACCACGAATTCGAGCAATTCTTTCGCGTCAATAATGCTGACATCCACGACAAGACTGTTTTCGACCTGTTCCCCCGGGATCAAGCCGAGGTTTTTCACGCTCATGATCTGCGCGCGCTCGAGCTGCGCAAAGAGATCGGGAGCGAGGAGGTGCTGGAGCACAACAACGAACAACGCATCCTTCAGGCATACCGGTTTCCGCTGTTTCGCCCGGATGGTTCCCCGTATGCGGTAGGCGGCGTATTTATCGATATTACCGAATCCCGGCAAAAGGATGAGGCGTTGAGCAAGCTGCGCCGGCAGGTCTGGCACGTTGATCGCGTGGCGAGCACCGGAGCTCTCGCGGGTTCACTCGCCCATGAGTTGAGCCAGCCCCTGTCCGCGATCCTCAACAACGCCCAGGCAGGTCTGCGCTTCATGGCCAAAGAAAGGATAGAACTCGATGAAATACGCGAAATTCTCAGCGATATCGTGCGTGACGACAAACGCGCCGGTTCCGTCATCAATGGCTTGCGCTCCATGCTCCAGCAGCGGGAAACACCCCATGCCAATGTCGATCTGGGCCAGTGCATCGAGGAGATGACAGATCTGCTCCACAGCGAGTTTGTCCGGTTCGACATCATGGTCGATCGCATGCTGGATACCAAATTGACTGTACAGGCGAACAAGACGCAGATCCAGCAGGTGCTGCTCAATCTGATGATGAATGCCATTGAAGCAATGATGGAGCAATCGGGTCCGCGAACGTTGAAGATCATGTTGACACTTGAAGACGCCAAGGCGCTGATATCGATCAGCGATAACGGCACAGGCATACCGGAGGGACAGCTGGAGCGGATATTCGATGGCTTTTACACAACCAAGCCGCAGGGGCTGGGTATGGGTCTGGAGGTGTGCCGGGCTATCATCGAAACCCACCGCGGCGCCATTTGGGTTGAAAACAATCCTGGGCGGGGCGCCACCTTCTATTTCACCCTGCCGGTTGTTACAGCGGACGGCCAGTCATCAAGTTCAGTCAGATGACGGGCACAAGTGACTACGAATACCCTCTGCGTTCGGGGACGCTATGTACTGCTGGCCTCTTTCACCACCCAGTTGATCGCATCTATCAAGGCCTGGTCGTCTACAGGTTTGCGCATAAAAAAGCGCACTCCCAAGTCCTGGGCCAATTGCCGCGTTTCGTTGTCATCGCGTGCCGATACTGCGATCACGGGAATTGCGATGCCTTTTTCCTTTAGCCGCGCGACCAATTCCATTCCGTTCATGCGCGGCATGGTGATATCCATCAGGATGCATGAATGTTCCCGGTTGCGCACTTCCGCAAGGAAGCGTCCGGAGCTCTCGTAGGCGCGGCTCTCGATGCCGGCTGAACGCATCAGCCGCGAAAGCGCCGTGCGCACGGACTCGTCATCATCGACGATATGAACCATTAGTGCTTCAGTAGTTTGCAGTGCCACGAAATACATCCCGCTGGTGTATTAAGGATGTGCGCAATCTAAACTTCTTGTCGAGCAGGGACAATTAGACTTTAGTCCTATTGGCGACCGGAATAATCCCGGAAGGACGAGTTTATGATGAGCTGTATCGGCGGTGCCAGGCGAGTAATCGGAACAGGAGCAAATTAGTGCGGAGGTGCTATAGAATCAGCAGGTTCACTCGGCGGCCCGGGGAAATTCGATACCAGCTGTGTCGCACATGTGGACGAGTTCTGCAACCGAGCCTGCTCCCATCTTCTCCATGACCCGGCTGCGATGCACTTTCACGGTTTTTTCCGCAATACCCATCGCGAAGCCGATCTGTTTGTTCAAGCGCCCCTGCAGGACGTGCTTAAGCACCTCCAGTTCGCGCGCGGAAAGCCCGCCGATACATGACGTGATGCGGTCGCGATGATGCCGTGTTTCCAGTTCGGCATCATAGCGGCTGATCGCATCAGCCATCACCTGAAACAGGACTTCATCTTCAACCGGCTTCACCAGGAAGTCGACGGCGCCATGCTTCATGGCGCGCACACTCATCGGGATATCGCTGTTCCCGCTCAGGAATATCACTGGCAGCGAGATCCCCACCCCGGACATGATTTCGTGTAACTCAAGACCATCCATGCCGGGCATTTTGACGTCGAGCAATATGCAACCACGCGCGGTCAATGGAGCACGCTCCAGGAATTTTCTCCCCGATGAAAACGTTTCGACGTTCCAGTCTGCAGACCGGAGCAGGCGTGCCAGACTCAGCCGCATGGCCTCATCGTCATCCACCACGAATACGGTCGGGCCGTTCGGGCGCGATGACGGTGCGTCTTTAGCTTGCAGTCCCTTTTGATTCTGCTTGTATTCGCGTTGCGAATCTGTTTTCACCAGGGTGCTCCATCAGATGCACTATTTTGCAGGAATTATACATAAGGATAGCCGCGCTGAATCGAGAACGGTAGTAGTACCTGTTGTTGATATGCATCCCAAGAAATCAGCACGAACAAGATTCGTTTAACTTCCCAAGACACCAATACAGATGTGCTGAATGCGGTGGTTGCACACCGGCGGGAAGCCGCAGATTGGCTTCCCTGGTGATGTCGTGTGCAGTTGCGGGGTGTTGCCTTACATCCGGAAAATAAAGTCGATCCTGAACATGTCGAATTCCGGCTTGCTGGCGGTGTTGCTGGTGTCGATCCACATCCTGTTGATGCTGCCCTGCAGAGCGAACTGTTTGCTTACGTCCATACGCGCGCCAAGACCGGCACTGTAGCTGATGTTGGTCGAGCTCTTGGTCGGAACATAAGTGCCGCATACATAACCCCAGTATGGATCCCAGTAGCATGTGCTCCCGCTCGTGCCGTTCGGGATGTTGGAGTCGACATAGGTCGTGCCAAATCCACCCGAAACGAAGGGGGTGAAATCCCCGGGCATGAAATAATAGACCGCGTTCAGTTGTAATGATGAAGTGTCTATATTTCCATTGTATTTTGAGCCGGGGCAGCTGGTGCCAGAACATGATGCGGAATAGTTCCGATAACCCCAGGAGAACGTGCCGTTGACCTGAAAATTATCATTGATGTTGTAGCCTATACCGAAACCGCTGTTCAGTGCGTCGCTTATTTCCGCGCTGCCATTTGCGGTAGAGACGGTGGCAGAGCTCGTATAGTTGATCGGCACCGAGAACTCTAGGCTGCCGTTCCCGCTGCGGCCGCGGTCGCCCGCTTGGGCAGCCGGAACATACAGCGCTGCTGCGGCTAAGAATGCCAGTGCCAAACTTGAAGATATCGCTTTTTTCATATCACACCTCCTGAAAGTTAAAAAATCATCCTGCATGACTCTTGTACTACTTGCTCAGCCCTGTGTCCTTCATCGCCTGCTTGCACCGGGCGCTGACCTTGGCCTTGTTCTTGTCGAAGCACTGCAGCAACCGGCCCTCGCCCGTCGCGACGGCTGAGCAAAGCGCCTTGCGGTCATCGCTGCACTCGTTCGCAAGGTAGGTCAGGGCGGACACGGTACGCTCCAGTTGCGCCGCAGCATCGTAAAGCGCGTATTCGCACTGGCCGGACAGCTTGTCCTCGCGGGAGTACAGGCAGGCGAGAACACGTCCTTCGCCAGGCGTAACATCCTTGCAATACGTCGTGAGTTCCTTGTTGCATCCCTTGACTACGGTGTCGACGAGCGCCTGTGCTACGGCTTCACCGGGCGCCTGCGGTGCGGCAAAGGCGGACCCGCCCATCATCGCTGCGATACAGAACACTGTCAGATGCATATTGATGCGTTTCATGACTTCACTCCTTGGTTATTGTTAGTTATGGTTTGGTGCTGATCATGCTGTTCACACGATCGGGGCTGATCTTTTCCAACAACTAAGACTGAAATGATGCGTTACTTTACCACCAAGGTAAAAAATAATTAAGCATCTTAAAAAATTATATCTGGATACGTTGCGCCCAAACTATTCTTGTATTCGAAAATATAAAGCAAACTTTCCTGGTGTGCCGCCTACTCCGAAGGGCGGGATCATGATCGATCTCTGATCCCGCCGCAGGAACTTGCATTAGTTGGTTTGCCTGGTCATTTCGTTCGCCAGGCTCTGATCGATCAGCAAGATCTCGATCCTGCGGTTCTTCTTGCGTCCTTCCGCTGTATCGTTCGGAGCCACGGGATCATATTCACCCCTTCCGCCCGGCGTCATGCGCTGGGGTGGTATGCCGACTTCCTGCAGATAACGGACCACGTTGGTCGCCCGTGCGACCGAAAGCTCCCAGTTGGTCGGGAAGGTGCCCTGCAGTGATTTGGCTACAGGCACGTTGTCGGTATGTCCCACGACACGGATGACCTTGTTCTCATAACTTTTCAGCGCTTCGCCGACCTTTTTCAATACGTCCTTGCCGGCGGCCTTCAACGTCGCCCGGCCCGAGTCAAAGAATATCTGTTCCGCCAGATCTACTGCCAGCATGTTCTGATACTGCCGCACCTGGAGCTGACCTTTCTCGACTTCCTTGGACAGGCCCTGCACCAGCGCATCGTATTGTTGCTGGCGCTGCTGGCTGGCAACGAGCAATGAGGCCTTCTGCTGCTCAAGTGAACCGACCTGCTGCTGCATGGCGGTGTTCTTTTGTTCTTGTGCCGCACTCTGCTGTTTCAGCGCGTTGTTGTCCTGTTCCAGTGCGGATTTCTGCTGCTCCAGTGCGGTCTTCTGCTGCTGCAGCGTCGTGATCTCCTTATCCTTCTCCGCTTCCATCTTTTTGAGAGTGCTGGTGCTGACGCAACCAGTTGCGATGAATCCAGCCGCGAGAACGACAATAGCTATTCGAAGTTGCCTGTTCATGTTCCTTTCCTCCCTTATGACAGCTCAGTGGATTTTCATGGATCGCTCCATGACCTTTTTTATTATCATTTGTTGATTCGGATTATCAACTTGTCGCGAGTGAAGCGGACACTTTGCCTCCGTGGTGAGAACGCATTCAAGCAGAGTCTGAATATTTGTTCGGCTATATTACGCCTTATTTGATCAAGGTAAACCCCGATTATGCGGGGGATACCGGGTCAATTTGCGACACCGTCTAAGCCGGTGTGCCATTCTGGCTGAAGCGCTGTTGGCGCGCAGAGCGGACGGGAATGCGCCATCTTGCCAATCGAAGATTATTGCTGCGCAGAATGCTCAGAATGAAAAAAGCTGTGGCATTATCAGGCATCGTCAATTTTGACATACTGGATACCTTGAATCATTCCTACGCTATGCGCTTGCCGGAGAGCGGCTGCCATCTATACAACGTGCAGGAACTGCTCGGTCATCTCGCTGGACGGATGAAGCGATGAACAAGATATTGTCCGTCACGTCTCTGACTGCGACTTTGCGCTCGGGCGTTCCCATTGTCGACGGTATTTCGTTCGATATTGCAGCGGGCGAGACCTTTGCCCTGCTCGGCGAATCGGGCTGCGGAAAATCCATGACGGCGCTGTCGCTGCTGCGGTTGTTGCCTGATGGAGTGGTGCATGCGGGCGGCACGGCGTTGCTGGAAGAGATCGATCTGTTCGGCTTGCGCGAACGCGAGATGCGCGCAGTGCGCGGCGGCAAGATCGCGATGATCTTCCAGGAGCCTGCGCTGAGCCTGAATCCGGTGATGACGGTGGGACAGCAGATCGCCGAGGTGCTGGTGCTGCATGGAAATTCGCGATCCTCACAATCAACCCCAACCCCCCTTGATCCCCCCTTGTCAGGGGGGAAGGTAACCTCCTCCCCTGACAAGGGGAGGCCGGGAGGGGTTGGGGTTCGGCAGCGCTGCATCGAGCTGCTGCAGCAAGTTGGCATTCCCGATGCTGAACGGCGCATGACGGAATATCCGTTCCAGCTATCCGGCGGCATGAAGCAGCGCGTGATGATCGCGATGGCGCTGGCCGGACAACCCCGCTTGCTGGTCGCGGATGAGCCTACCACTGCGCTGGATGTCACGATACAGGCGCAAGTATTACAGCTGCTGCGCGACACCCAGGCGGCCGGCGGCATGTCGCTGTTGCTGATCACCCACGACCTCGGCGTGGTGGCGGAGATGGCGCATCAGGTCGGCGTGATGTATATGGGCCAGATCGTCGAACAAGCCAGCCGCGCGCAATTGTTTGCACGGCCGTTGCATCCCTACACGCAAAAACTGTTCGCTGCATTGCCCGATTCCACGCGGCGCAACCAGACGTTAGCCGCCATACCCGGCAATGTACCGCAGCCCGGAAGTATCACCCGGGGCTGCCGTTTTGCGCCTCGCTGCGACAAGGCCTGGTCACTATGCGCAGAGCAAACGCCGGATTGGACGGTGATGGAAGACGGGCAAGGGGTGAGGTGCCATCTATATGACAGGATCGAGGATTGGGGATCGAGGATTGAGGGAAAACCGCATCAAAAGCAGGATGGCGCCATGGCCTCCTCGATCCTCGATCATCGATCCTCAATCCTCAAGGTCTCCGACCTCAAAGTCCACTTTCCGATCCGCAAGGGCATCTTGCAGCGTGTGGTCGGGCGAGTTAAAGCGGTGGACGGCGTGTCGCTGGAGATACCGCGGGGACGCACGCTGGCACTGGTGGGTGAATCTGGCTGCGGCAAGACCACGCTGGGCAAGGCGTTGCTGCAATTGATACCGCCCACGGCGGGTAGCGTGCAGTTTGACGAAAGTGAATTGATAGGACTCAGCGCACGCGCATTGCGTGCGCAGCGCGGCACCATGCAGATGGTGTTCCAGGATCCTTATGCTTCATTGAATCCCAAGATGCGTGTCGCGGAAATCCTCGAGGAAGGCATGGCCGCGTTGCATATCGGGAACAATAGTGCAGCGCGCCAGGCAAGCATCGATACTTTGCTCGATCAGGTCGGCCTCGCGCGCAGCACCAAGTGGCGTTATCCGCATGAGTTCTCCGGAGGGCAGCGGCAGCGCATCGCGATAGCACGTGCTCTGGCCGTGTCTCCGAAATTGTTGATCTGCGACGAGCCGACCAGCGCACTGGATGTGTCGGTGCAAGCACAGATACTGAACCTTCTTAAAGCACTGCAGCAGGAATTGAACCTGAGTTATCTGTTCATCACCCACAATCTCGCGGTGGTGGAATATCTGGCGCATGAAGTGTGTGTGATGTATCTCGGACGCATTGTCGAGCGCGGCATGGCAGAGGAGGTGCTGCGCAAACCGAAGCATCCTTACACGCAGGCGCTATTGTCCGCGGTGCCGCGTCTGGACGGAAAAGGCCGGGAAAGGATCAGGCTGGAGGGTGACCTGCCTTCGTCGGCGAATCCGCCGCAAGGTTGTCATTTTGCGCCACGCTGTTCGTACGCCACCGAGCGATGTCGCGCCGCGTATCCTCCGGCTACAGCTCACTCCGAGACGCATAGTGCGCACTGTTATATTGATGGCGATAATTTGCTTGACGGCCGGGGTTTTTAGGATTAAAAGAGTAATATAGTATCCGTTGGTGAACGGCAGGTGAAGGTTGATTGGCACTTGATCGCAGTTCTTTTTATTTAAGGAGTGAATCATGAGCACCAAGCTAGCAGCAGTTGACAGCGAGGTCAGCAAAGATAAATTGATGCAGGATCTTCGCTTGGTAGTGTCAGATGCAGAAGAGTTGTTGCGCGCAACAGCCGGTCAGGCAGGCGACAAGGTGTCTGCAGCGCGTGAGCGCATCCAGGAGAATCTGGCCGCTGCCAAAGTGCGGCTTGTCGCCGCCGAAGAGGCGGTGATCGCCAAAACCAAGCAGGCGGCCAAGGCGACCGACGAATACGTGCATGAGAATCCATGGAAGGCGGTAGGGGTCGGTGCCGCTGTCGGCGTGATTGTGGGCATGCTGATTTCGCGTGGTCGTTAAGCCATGCAGGAGGAAAGTTCAGGTCTGATAGGGTCGGTCAAGCGACTGGCCTCGACGCTGATTTCCATCGTTTCGACGCGGCTTGAACTGCTGGCGAATGAGTTGCAAGAGGAGCGTTTGTATCTGACGCAGATGCTCCTTTATTCTCTTTTCGCACTATTTTGTTTTGGTATGGGCTTGCTGTTGCTTACGGTGTTTATCGTGGTGCTGTTCTGGGATGACCATCGTCTCGCTGTACTGGGCGGGCTGTGTATGCTGTTTTTCGTTCTGGGCTCGCTGATGGCGATGTTATTGCGCAACAAAGCGCAGTCAAAATCAAAATTATTTTCCGCCAGCCTAGCAGAATTGGCCAAGGACAGAGAGCAGCTGGAGCCAAGGGAATAACTGGGGTCATGAAGAAGAAAGTTGCTGAGGTGATGCGATATCGCAGCGAGTTGCTGACAAGGATCGCAGCGCAGCGCGAGCAGATGACCGAGATTGGATCAGAGTGGCAAGCGCCGCTGGCACTGGCCGAACGTGGAGTCGCTGCTGTTACTTTCTTGCGCCGACGTCATCCCTTGCTGGTCGCTGGGATGGTGGCTTTGTTTGTGATGCGCCGACGCGGCGTGACTGGTTTGGTGGCAGGGGTGTGGGGGATCTGGAAAGGATACCGTTCCCTTGCTTCATTGTCGGCAAGGTTGTTGGCTAAAGACTAGATTCCCGGTTGTCCGTAATTCTTGCCTATGTCACTCAGTGCCAACTTGTTCGAGCGGTCGGTTGGTCTTTTCACGCGGTTAGAAGGTTTGCGTGATGCGGTCTGTGCGACAGCGATGGTCTGGCCGACCGTGATTATCTTCAATGGCCCGTTCCATTGCTTCAGCCTGGCAACGCTGACGTGGTAACGGCGTGCTATGCCTGACAATGTCTCCCCTTTGCGCACTCTGTGATGGATAGCGCGCCCGTGGTCATCGGCAGCGAGGTTCATGTTGAATGCTTCAAATGTGCTTTCGGTTTCTTCGCCGTTGAGTGGCACCAGCAGGGTTTGTCCGGTGCTGATATTGCCGCGTGAGGAGATACCGTTCACGGATTTGAGATTTTCCACAGAAAGCCCGAAGCGCGGTGCCAATTTGTCCAGACGTTCGCCTTTCCGGGGCTGATAGGATTGCCAACTGACCAGCGGTTTATCATAGCTTTCCAGATTGGCGCGGAACGTCTCCATCCTGGATATTGGTAGCAAAATCAGATCGGTGTTTTCCTGCAAGATTACCGGACGATTGTGCGCCGGATTGAGTGCAGAGAATTCTTCTTCCGAGATTTCAGCCAGTTGTGCTGCCAGTTTTACGTCTATGTGTTTGGTGGTGGCTACCGCGGCGAAGTAAGGCTCGTTGGGGATCTCGGGCAGTGCGAGCGCAAAGCTGGCGGGGTTCGCAATGATGTTCTTGATGGCCATCAGTTTTGGCACGTAATTGCTGGTTTCCTTCAGCAATTTCAGGCTGGAGTAATTGACCGGCAAACCGCGCTTGCGGTTGTGTGCCTGAGCGCGTTGTACCGCGCCTTCGCCGCAATTGTATGCGGCAAGGGCCAATTCCCAGTCACCGAACATGTCATGCAGATTTTGCAGGTAGTCCAGCGCGCCGTTGGTCGCGCTGATGACATCGCGGCGCCCGTCATACCACCAGTTTTGCTGCATGCCGAATTTCTTGCCGGTGGACGGGATGAATTGCCAGATGCCGGAAGCCCGGCTTACTGAATATGCGCCCGGATTAAAGGCGCTTTCGATCATCGGCAGCAGAGCGATCTCGCTCGGCATGCCGCGGCGTTCCACCTCTTCGGTGATGTAAAAAAGGTAGCGGCGAGCCCGGTCAGTCATCCGCTCTACATAGTCGGGATGGTTGGCATACCATTTCTCGTGCTTGGCGACCAGTTTGGAATTCAGTTCACGCATTGCGAAGCCATTGCGTATGCGCGACCAAAGGTCTTGTGTTGCAGGGGAAGATTTTACCGGCTCGGATTTTGAAGATTGCTGAGGTTCTTGGAACACAGGCGCTTCGGGAAGCAGTTCGATTTTGATGTCGCGTGCCGAGGGAAGAAATTCCGGCACAGTTGTTTCGGCCATGGGCGAGTTTAGTGCGAGCGTTTCTTCCGGGTGCCCTGCCAACAGTTTTTCGGCTGCGTGAGCAAAGGTCGGCAAGCTGAGTGTGCTAACCGCAAGCAGTGCGGAAAAAATCAGTCGAATCAAGGACACGGGTACCCTTCCTAAAGTAAAAGCCGGCGCGATAGTAGTCTAACAGCCGCGCTCAGGTCAATCAAAAACGTCGGGTAGAAGACAAAAGGCACAGGAAAGGCGATAAAAGGTCGGGCGCAGTGGGGATCTCAGACTTGCTCTCCCCTATATTTTAGGGGGTGATTGAAGTTCGCTACAGGCTAGTTGTCACCGAAACCATGCCAATCAACGAATGATCTCTTTTAGCTATTCCAGAATGGCCGGGTTTTGGCTACGGCCACCGCTTCGCGGTTTAACCAGCGGCTTATGTCACCGTATTCTGGTGACTTAGCCGAGTGGCTATGCAGAGTTAACTTGCTACGCAAGTTAGCCTTCGCCGAAACCCAGTCATTCTTTATCGAACAACTTCCTTTAGTTGTTCCAGAATGGCGGGGTTTTCCAGCGTCGAGACATCCTGGGTGATCTGTTCTCCCTGTGCGATGGAGCGCAACAGGCGGCGCATGATCTTGCCGGAGCGGGTCTTGGGCAGGTTGTCGCCGAAACGGATCTCGTCCGGTTTGGCGATCGGGCCGATTTCCTTGG
>Ga0209253_10004679_pt1 | contig 11923 bp, 10 predicted proteins | sample FrelakmetBRP12BR_FD_187145 | JGI IMG/M metagenome (GOLD analysis project Ga0209253, IMG submission 187145) | Freshwater lake sediment microbial communities from the University of Notre Dame, USA, for methane emissions studies - BRP12 BR (SPAdes)... | ecosystem: Environmental > Aquatic >...
CTGTCGCTCGACCTTTTTTGCTTCATCCTCTGCCTCAGTACAGTGCTTGGCGAGTGCTTCAAGGTTGTCCATGGCATACGGTGGCGGTTGCTGACTCATTGCAGATTTGAGCATCCTCTGGGTGATGAGATCAGGGTACCGGCGGTTTGGTGCTGTGGAGTGGGTATAGTCCCTGACTGCGAGACCAAAGTGACCCGGGGTACGGGTATCTCCAGGAAGCTCTGCAACGTATTCGCCAGGCCCCAAAAGCTTGATAATTGCAAGCGAGAGATCAGGGAATCGAAGCGGATCGGCTCCTTTCTCCTTCATGAGGAACTTCTCTAATCCTTCTGAATCAGGTGTATCTGAAAGATCAAACCCATGCTCCCTGGCGAGTTCAACAATACGCGCCCACCGTTTCGGCGTTCGAACCACACGGCGCAGGGATGGAACTTTTTTTGATGAAAGGTACCGAGCGGTTACACCGTTCGCTGCAATCATGAAGTCCTCAATAAGATCTTTTGCGCGGTTCCGTTTTTCCACGTTGAGTTCACGGATTGAATCACCATCAAAGACGGGTCTTGCCTCAACGGTTTCAAAGTCAAGGGCCCCGTGAACATGCCGGAATGCCTTCATGCTTTGTGCTACCCTGTCCTGTATACGGAGATTCTCGCCAAGTCCGGTAACGGCTGCAACAGCCTCAGGAACAACTCCCCCTTCAAGCCATGCTGCAACACTGTTGTATGAGAGCTTTGCATGATTGTGGACATGTGCCCTGAAGATATCGGAGTCCTTTACGGAGCCGTCAGCACTAACCATCATTTCAATGACAACTGCCAATCGATCTTCCTTGAAGTTGAGAGATGTGAGGTTTGTAGATAGCTTGTCAGGAAGCATGGAAAATATTGTGGCAGCAGTATACACGGAGGTCGTGTTGTGGCGGGCATGATCATCAATGGCTGAGCCGTTCCTGACGAGAGCATCAACGTCAGCCACAGCAATCATTATCTTGACTGTACCTCCTGGCAACACCTCAGCGACAGTAAGTTGATCCAAGTCAAGGGAATCATCGTTGTCAATGGAGGCCCAAAGAATATCTCTGAGGTCGCGAGGCAGTCCATCATCAGCTACTGCGGGCGCTTCAATCGTGGCGAGTTCAGCGAGTGCCTCAGCAGAGAAATCGGGGAGTAGCCCTCTCTCAAGCATCACCCTGTGTGCGATATTCTGCAGTATGGTCCGGTGATGTTTCTCGGTTTTAGTCATGGGGTATACATCACAATCAGTTTTTATTTCCTAATGGACCATATGTTTCGTTGTTCAACTATAAATAGCTCTCGATGCAATACTTCCAATTTTACAGCATACCATAAGTACCAAGAGACACTATGCATTAAGAAACAAATGCATGCTTTGTTGCTTAGTCAGCGCCAGCATCTACCGGAATCAGAATCTCATTCCGCCGCAAGAACCACGGGGTAAAAGGGGCGTTGTACCGGGCCCATATGGGATCGCCCACAATGGTATAGCCCTTTTCACTAATCCACGATTCCAGTTCCAACTTGTATCGAAGGTAGCCCTTCTCGTTCCAGAAACCGGAGTAGCGCACTGCGGCTATCCGGCGAGCTGGAACCTGACGCAACGTGACCTTTGGGTCCTCTGGCTCTGGAAGTGTTTCCAGAGTATACGAGGCCGGCATCATGAAGCTTACAGCCCAGCTTTCCTGAACACGCTGCTGTCCCACGGGAGCCGTCATCTTGATCTTCTCTCCCTTTGGCTCTTGGGATACGGGAGCCGTCATCGCCAGTTTTTCACGCGACCGGTTATCACCCGAGATGTAGCCAAAGAGAACGTTGAATGCCTTGTTTCCAGCCTCTTCAAAGTCTCCTTCCACGACGGTTTCGGCGAGGATGTGCGGTGCATAATCGCGGATCTCGAACTTGTTGTCTTTTTTCACCACTTTGTACGTAGCCTCTTCGATCGCCATGGCATCAATCGCTCCAATGATTATGACTGCTGCTGCAAGTATGATTCGGATTGAACGTTTCATGAACACCTCCTTTAATCATTTAAATACATATTCGCCTAACTGAAATGTTCTGGCAGAACGTTGCAAAAAAAGCACTATTTGTCGCACTGATCACCAATAATCAAATGAAAGAGCTCATAAATACTCGTAACAGCAGGTCAGCACCGAGCACTCAGGGAAGCATTGGAAATTCGTTTCGCACCATCCGCGCCATGCTCTTGGTAGGCAATATGGCGCTGACTCTCAACTGTTCTCCATGCTTGCATCCCCACAACTGCAGCAGTCATGATGGCTGCCGTTGCCCATCCGAAATCCATAGGCTTAGGGATATATCCCTACCGTCGTCTACTCCAAGAGTAACCGCCGCCCCCGCCGAACAACAGGAACAACACGACGATAATAATGATAAGCGTTGTAGTACTCATGGTAATTTTCTCCCTTTATTGTAATGTTACTACCTCTGTAATTATCATACAGCAGACACTCTCTTCTGTCTATCACAGAACCAACAGTTGTTTTGTAGCGCTTTTGTGCACGAAGGTGTCGTCTTTTTTGCTACAGGGATTTGGATCAGCAATATTGTGTTACTTCACGGAAAAGGATTCATAAAAAACTCTCACTGTGTCGTCAGGTTGTGTGTTATGGCATAGTGAATCAGTTCACCGGTTCCCTCTGCGCCGATCTTTTCTAAAATACGAGCCCGGTAGGTTCTTACGGTGTTTGCGCTCAAATGGAGTTCCTCGGCTATTTCCTTCACTGCTTTTCCTTTGCCGATCATAGACAGCACCTGAAGCTCACGATCGGACAGGTTTTCATGGGGAAGTTTTTCCGTATCTGACTCGAAATCTAGCATCATCTTTTCGGCAAATGCCGGGCTTATATATTTTTTTCCGGATAAAATTTTCTTTACTGCCTCTAACAGTTCATCCGGTGCACTTGCTTTTGTAAGGTATCCCTGTGCGCCATTCTTTAAGGCACGGGCCGCATAGGTCTCCTCGGGATACATGCTCAGGACAAGTACGGGTAGTTTTCTTTTCTTTTTCTTAATTTCCTTGAGGACCTCCAGGCCGTTGATGTCGGGGAGGGAAATATCAAGAAGGACGATATCGTAATCATTATTGCCGACCTTGTTCAACAATTCATAGCCTCTGGTGCATACATCAATTGTCACATTATCAAAACCATCCGAAATGATTTCCTTCAGGCCTTTGAGTACGACCGGGTGGTCATCAGTAATGATAATGCGAAGCATTCCTTAATCCCTCCCCTTCGCCTTCTTTGGGCGTGGCTTTGTTGTTGTGCTATTCGTTTCTTTATCTTCACGGAGAGGAATATTTACGATAATGGTTGTTCCTTTCCCTTGAACACCTTTAATTTCGAGGTTTCCCTCCAGGGCATATATCCGTTCACGTATGCCCGTAATTCCGATTGAAGTGGGGTCTACAATCTCCTTTTTTGTAATGCCTCTCCCGTCATCCCTAATCTCCATAGTGAGTCTATCTCTCGTATTCTGTAAGATTATCGTAACACTGTGCGCCCCTGCATGGCGGGCAATGTTGGTAAGGGCTTCCTGGAAGATACGAAACATCTCTGTAGAAATTTCCTTGTTAACCACAGCAAGTTGTGGCGTTGGAATAAACTCGCATGTAATGTTTGTCCTCTTTTCAAAATCCTTTAACACCAATGCTATCACTTCATTGAGGCCAAAATCGTCCAGGGCGGGCGGTCTCAATGCCATGGAAAGTCTTTGCACGGACAGGATTGCGCTGTCAATAAGCATAACTATTGAGTGCAGTCTTTCTAAAATCAATGCACTATCTTGGGGTAATCGTCTTTCTATCCAACGTATATCCATCTTCATGCCCGTTAAGGCCTGCCCTAATTCGTCGTGGAGTTCCCGAGAGAGAAAAGACCTTTCCTGCTCTCTTATTTTTTGTAAATGCTTCGCGAGGTTCCGCAGTCGTTCCTGGGATTCCTTCAGTTTTTCTCCAACGATTTTACGTTTCTCGATTTCCCGTTGAAGTGACGTATTTGATGCAACCAACTGGGCAGTCCGTTCTTCAACCTTTTTTTCCAATCCATCATGGGCTTTCTGAAGTTCTTCTTCCATCCTTTTGCGATCGGTGATATCGGTGACAATCCCTACATAACCGAGCCTTTCTGCAAGTACGCCTCTTTCAGCTATTGCCCTCCCTATCACCCATTTTATAGTACCGCTCTGCCCCATGAAGCGGAATTCTGATTCAAAAGGCAGGTCCCCTTGTACCGCATGATGCCATTCGCTCAATACCCTTTCTTTATCCGCAGGGTGCAACGCATTTGCCCACCCTTCCCCATATGTCTCGTTGGGCGATAGCCCGGTAATGTCAGACCAGTATTCATTGACGTAAATATACTGCCCTTCACTGTCAGTACGAAAAAGCCCCACAGGAGACACCCGCGCGATTGTGTGGAAAAGCTTCTGACTCCTCCGAAGTTCTTTCTCGGCCAGTGTTCTGACGGTGATGTCGCGGATATTACACTGGATGACCTTATGGTGATTCACCAAATACACGTTGCTGACAAACTCAACATCAATCTCCCGCCCGTCTTTTGTGATGAGCGGTAAATCTTCATAACGGACATACCCTTTATGCTGCAACTCGGCAAGGACAGACTTGCTTGCCTCGGTGTTTTTGAAGGCACCGATCTCCCAGAGTTTCTTTCCAGTCAACTCCTCGTAGGTGTAACCCAAAATATCTGTCAGGAATGGGTTCACGTCATCTATCTGCCCCGTATCTTCATTGAGGATCAGAATTCCATCCTGGGCTGTTTCAAAGAGCCTCCGGTAACGAGTCTCGGAAACCTGAAGCGCTTCCTCTGCCCTCTTGATCCGTACCATTGACTGGACCCGCGCAAGGAGTTCCTTGTTGGAAATGGGCTTTATTATGTAACCATCGGCCCCGGTATTAAGCCCTTTCGCCTGGTATTCGGATGAGGTTTCGACGCCCGAGGTGAGGATCACAAAGATGTCCTTGAGGTCCTGGTCTTCCTTGATCTGCCTGCATGTCTCAATACCGGAGATATCGGGGAGCACCACATCCAGGAGGACCACGTCGGGAAGATACGCGCGAGCTGCCTTGAGGCCTTCCTTCCCGGTAGAGGCCTCCAGCACTTCGTGCCCCGCTCTCCTGAGGACCATGGCAGTCAGGGAAAGAAGGTCAGGGTCATCGTCAACAACAAGTATTTTGGTCTTATTATCTATATTACTACCCCTATTTAGTTATTATAAAGATGGAACAAGGTGGTGTCAACCTTTTGCAAAAACCTCGGAACATCGAGAAAACATGCCACTTTTACCCTGCATGTTCCGGAGGCGCAGAGCATAGCTCTCGCTGGAAACTTCAACAACTGGAATGTGAACTCCCATCCTATGTAGAAGATTGTCAAAAAAATGGGGTAGCACCAGACAGTTCATCTCCAACCGGGGGCATACCAGCATCGTTATGTCGTGGATGGAATGAGGAACGATCAACTGTCTCAGAAACAAGTCCCGAACAAGTTTGTCACCTTCAATGATGTTGTAGCGATATGAACTGAGGAATAAAGCATTTTTCGACGCTCATCAAAATGTTTGCCGGGTAAGTATTTAATATTCATCTTTTGACCAATATAGTCAAGCTATGCTATTGTAAAGTTATAGCCATGATCAAGGATTGGGAGCTCATTGATTCAAAAGTAGATCGTGATTACAGGGTATTCAGGATCAAGGTCGATACTTCTGTCTCCCCGAGGACAAATAAGCCAGGGGAGTTCTACGTCATTGATACCAATGACTGGGTTAATGTCATCCCCCTCACTGAGGATGGCGAGGTGGTGATGATCAAGCAATACAGGCATGGATCAAAAAAGATCACCCTCGAAATACCGGGTGGGCTCGTTGATGACGAAAGCCCGGAGAGGGCGGCGTTGAGAGAACTCCTCGAAGAGACAGGTTATCAGGGAAATGGTGTCACATACTTAGGTGCAACAAACCCAAACCCGGCCATTTTCAACAACCTCTGCCACACCTATCTCGTGGAAAACGTGAAAAAGGTTTCCGGTAAAAATCTTGATGATGACGAGGATATCGAGGTGATCCACGTACCCCTCACGGAGGTTCCCGGGTTGATTGCTGACGGTTCGATCGATCATGCACTTGTTATCATAGCGTTTCACTATTTTTTTTCAAAACAACCGCAGCCATAAGCTCAATGGCAAAAGAGAGTATTCCTTACTTTTCCTTCGTGGGCAGATCAAACACCGGCAAGACAACAGTTATTGAACGGCTCATACCTATCCTTGTTGGCAAGGGGCTCAAGGTTGCTGTCATCAAGCATCATCCCCACGATTTCGAGATCGATATACCCGGCAAGGATACGTACCGTTACAAGCAGGCAGGCGCCACGATGAGCATTCTCGCCTCGCCCGGAAAAGTGGCTGTTGTTGAGGACACTGAGACTGAACTCACCCTTGAGGAAATTATTACCCGTTATATCCACGATGTAAATCTGCTTATCGTCGAAGGCTTCAAGAGAGAAGAGATACCTAAAATTGAGGTCTTTCAGCGTAAAGAAGGTGCCGACATGCCGGTGTGCGCGGAAGATAAAAACCTTATTGCCGTCATCACAGACGAATCAATCGATACGCTTTTGCCTGTCTTTTCACGTGATGATGTTGGTGGTGTAGCTGAGTTTATCCTGTCTCGTTTTTTCGGGCAGAAATTTTCTTAAGCTCTTTCACCAGGGCAATGTTCTCGAGGTGCCCTGTTTGCTTCGCAGAAATTTTACCTATGACAGGCCGGTTGAGAAGGTAAATATCGCCGATAAGGTCGAGCACCTTGTGCCTGACGAACTCATCGGGAAAACGTAATGTAGTGTTGATAACCTCTTCTTCGTTGAGAAGGATAACGTTATTTATCCGCCCACCGGAACCAAGGCCCATCTTTGCGAGGCGCTCAAAATCCTTGATGAACCCAAAGGTCCTCGCCGGCGCTATGTTCTTTAAAAAATCATCCTTGTCTCCGGCAAAGTGATATTCCTGGCGCCCGATGGGTGCAGGATGGTCCAGGATATATTCTACTTCAAACCTTGTTGACGGCTCGATGGTAAGGTAACGACCTTCGCCAAGGTTCATTAGGCTTATCTTTGTATCGATTTTAAGGGGTCCTACTCCTTTTTTCTGTTCCACAATCCCTGCCTCTTCCATGTTGCTGCACATCTCAAGCGCCGAACCGTCAAATATGGGTACCTCTTCGCTTACCTTTACCAGGAGATTGGTGATGCCATACATGTGGCACGTGGCAAGGAGATGTTCAATGGTTCGGACCTGGCATTTCTTTCCTTTAACAGATGACGCATATCCCACGGAGAACACGTAGTCAATGTGGGCAGGGATTCGTTCGCCATCAGGTATGTGCTCAAACACAATCCCCGTATCCTCCGGCATGGGAAGGAGGATCATCCCTGTCTTTACCCCGGAATGGAGGCCAACTCCGTAAACGACTACGCTCTTCCCGATGGTCTTCTGTTTATAGGTATCAGCCCCTTTTGAGATACCAACCTTAACATCTTCAGCGACCCCGGTTTTCTTGTCTTCTCCAGCCAATCCACGGGAAATCACCTCAAGCACCTTGTCAATAGACAGGGGCTTCTCGAGAAAATCATAGGCCCCCACCTTCACTGCTTCGACCGCTGTGGAGATTGTTCCGTGACCGGATATGACTATGACGATGGCATCCTTTTCCTTCTCTTTTATCATTTTGAGTATCTGGAGACCATCAAGTTCAGGCATCCAGACATCAAGGAGAACAATCTCAGGCTTGACAGTATCAAAAAGATTGAGCCCTTCCCTGCCTTCCTTTGCTGTAAAAACCTCAAATCCATCATCCTTTAAAATAGCGGAAAGGCTGTCAAGAATTTGCTTCTCGTCATCGATAATAAGAACCTTGCTCACGGTGATATTCTACCTGAAATGACGGCAATTTACAATTGCTAACGTTCCATTGTGGTATTAGCCTACAACTTATAGCTATGGGCTGATAGCTTATCTGTCCTTCCTCCTCATCGGTTTTTCCTCATTTACCCATTCACTCATCACCCCATCTCCTCTTTTCGTCGTTATATTGCATTTATTTTATTTATGCTATACTATTGCCGTAATTCATAAAAATACGGAGGTCAACAACACTTTAATTTGGAAGAAAAAACTGAAGAAGGTTATTTAAAGTTATCCTTCGATGATATCAACGTAGCACGAAACCTTTTTGGCCCGCGCGACGAAAATATAAAACACATCAAGAAATATTTTAACATCAGAGCAAGCATCCGGGGGAATCACCTTACCATCATGGGCAACAAAAAGGACATTGAGAATACAAGCAGGGTAATCAACGAACTCCACGGGATCGTCAAAAAAGGTCTCGCCATAAACCCTTCCGATATTGACCACGCGGTGCAATACCTTTCTCACACGCAGGGGGATATGGAGGAACTCCACAAAGACCAGATCTACATAATGCCTTCAAGGAAGGTTATAACACCGAAATCGAAAAATCAGAAACTTTACATTGATGCAATCAAGAAACATGACATGGTAATCGGCATAGGGCCTGCCGGAACAGGGAAGACCTACCTTGCCATGGCCATGGCCCTTTCATCCTATTTCAAGAAAGAGGTCTCGCGGATCGTCCTCACAAGGCCTGCTATAGAGGCCGGAGAAAAACTCGGGTATCTCCCCGGCACCATGTATGAGAAGGTAAACCCCTATCTGCGGCCGCTCTATGACGCCCTCTATGACATGGTAGACATGGACAGGGCAACCCGGCTCATGGAGAAAGGGGTAATCGAAATAGCTCCATTGGCCTTTATGCGAGGTCGTACCCTCAATGACGCCTTCATAATCCTGGATGAAGCGCAGAATACTGCATCGGAGCAGATGAAGATGTTTCTCACAAGGCTCGGTTTTTCTTCAAAAACCGTTATTACCGGCGATATTACCCAGATTGACCTGCCCGATAAGAAGACAAGCGGCCTCGTGGAGGTCCAGGCAATCCTGAAAGGGATCAAGGGTATCCGCTTTATTTACTTTTCTGATAAAGACGTGGTAAGACATCCCCTTGTTCAAAAGATCATTAGGGCTTACGAGTCTCGAAAAACAGCCCTGGAGGATACAAGAAATGCAGAACGGAAAGGCTAAACCTCCCTCGTATCTGAATTACCGCAGGCTTCTTGTCCTCCTTTTACTCTCGCTCCTTCTCTCCCTCATTGTCAGCATCAAAGACCCCTTTAAACTGTCTGAATACCAGTATGGCGACATAGCACGGAAAAACATAAAATCTCCTGCAGATATCTACTTGCCCGATAAAGACATCACCATGAAAAAGGGTGAGATTATAGCAAGAGAGGGCGACAGGATAACCGATGAGCACCTCGGGAAGCTCTCCCTTTTAAAAGTCAGGGAAAGTACGGCAGCTTTTTCCGTGAAGAATTCCCTATTCATCTTTCTTTTGCTTTTTTTCTCCCTCACGCTGATCTACGAATATGCAGACAGGAATATTAAAAAATTCACCCTTACAGAAAAAGATCTCAACTTTGCTGCTGTTTTCACCATATTCAGCGCTCTTCTTGTTAAGGCATCCACATTGATCTTTGAACATTTCACCCCGAATTATGCCCCCCATCTGATGTATATCGTGCCCATTTTCTGCTATGGCATCATCATGAGGATTGTCCTCTTTTCTGAAGCTGCAATCATATTCTCCATAATTTTCTCTATCATCATGGGATTCATGTTTGAAAACAGCTTCCCTGTTCTTCTCTACACACTCCTTGGAAACATCCTTGCATCCTATTTCTCAGGAAAGTGCGAAAACAGGAACACCGTGCTCAAAGCCGGCCTCTATACGGCCTCAGTCATGGCGCTCATAGTAATACTTTTTGATGCGCTCCTTGGAAATTCCCTCTTAAATGCCCCTGCGAAGGTGGCCTTCGTCATATTCAATGGTGTAGGCAGCAGCTTCATAGCCCTCGGCCTCCTTCCCGTCATCGAAAATGTTTTTAGCTACACCACTGACATCAAGCTTCTTGAGTTGGCAAATCTTGAACACCCCCTTCTTGAGGAAATGATGATGAATGCTCCGGGAACCTACCACCACAGCATTCTCGTTGGGAATCTTTCAAAGGCAGCATCGGATAGTATTGGCGCACACCCCCTCCTGGCAAGGGTTTCATCGTACTACCATGACATCGGAAAGCTGAAAATGCCTCATTACTTTATCGAGAACAGGACGGGCAACGACGATGTCCACAAGGCGCTGACACCCAACATGAGCGCCCTCATCATCCTTTCTCACGTCAAGGAAGGAATCGAGATGGCACGCCAATACCGGCTCGGGAGAAAGATCACTGAAATGATCGGACAGCATCATGGGACAAGCCTGGTGAGCTATTTTTATAACCGCGCCAAAGAGCTTGAAGATCCCAAGCTGCATGTAATCGAGGAGAAGGATTTCAGATATGCCGGGCCTAAACCGCAGACAAAGGAAGCAGGCATAATCATGCTGGCAGATTCCGTTGAGGCAGCTTCCCGCATTCTTGACGATCCCACACCAAAAAGAATAGAGACCCACGTTCAGGAGATCATTGAAAAAATATTTCTCGATGGCCAGCTCGACGAGTGCGAGCTCACGCTCAAAGACCTCCATGCAATACAGAAGAGCTTTATCGCTATACTTATAGGTATATTCCATCACAGGATCGAGTATCCGGAAAGGACCCTCCATGAAGGTACTGATAAAAGAATCACCAAGATTGCCGGGGACGGGCAAAAAAACGGTCAAAAGGATCACCGAAGATTTATTAACATCTTTAAAGCTACAGGATAGGGATCTCAGTATCCTCTTTGTGGATAACAAAAAAATCAGGGACCTTAACAAGCAGTTTTTTGATAGGGACTACCCCACAAATGTTATATCCTTTTCCTACATGGACGGACTGTCGTCTGAAGTCATGGGAGACATTGTAATCTCCCTTGAAAAGGCCCGTGAGGAAGGGGAATTTTTATCAATCCCTTTCCATGAAAGGCTTTTTGCCCTTATTGTTCATGGCATAGTACACATCCTTGGCTTCGACCATGTAAACGACAAAAAAGAGGCCCGGAGAATGCGATACCGGGAAAAAAAACTACTCGCCTTCGTCACCTCCCACCCCTTGTATAAAGAACTGGTAAGGATAGATAATGCGAATTTTTAATGTCTTCAACTCCATACTCCCGCCTGCGGCCCGAAGCCTCAAGGGGACGGGCCGAACTCCGAATTCAAAGCTGAGATTCGGCTTGCCGATTCTCAGCGGCATCCTGATCATCCTCTCCCAGCCCCCTGTCTCCCTCTTCCCTCTTGCTTTCGTAGCCCTGATTCCTCTTATGTATGCCCTGGGAAAATACACGTATCGTCATCAATTTATCCCGGGTTTTATTACCGGTATTGTTTCATACCTCGGCCTTATCTATTGGGTTGTTGTTGCCATGAATAGGTATGGAGGCATTGATATCTTTACCAGCTCCCTCATTTTACTGCTGTTCGTGCTCTATCTTTCCATCTACTCCGGCTTCTTCTCCACAGCAGTCTCCATGATGGATACAAGGTTGTCCGTACCGGTCTACCTTTCTGCCCCGATCGTGTGGGTGCTTCTGGAATATTTGAGGGGTATAGCGCTTACAGGCTTTCCGTGGAGTTTTCTTGCCCACTCCCAACATAACTTTCTTTCCTTCATCCAGGTGGCATCAATTACTGGAACCTATTTCATATCCTTTCTTATTGTATCGATAAACTGTATCGTCTACTTTGTAGCGACAGGGAAATCCATTTCAAAGGTGTACGTCACGATAATCTGCATAATGGCA
>Ga0209253_10004680_pt1 | contig 11921 bp, 12 predicted proteins | sample FrelakmetBRP12BR_FD_187145 | JGI IMG/M metagenome (GOLD analysis project Ga0209253, IMG submission 187145) | Freshwater lake sediment microbial communities from the University of Notre Dame, USA, for methane emissions studies - BRP12 BR (SPAdes)... | ecosystem: Environmental > Aquatic >...
TTTTTATTTTAAAAATTTTCCACAAGAGATTGTAATACCAAAAATGAGCAAAAAATCTCACCTTGCAACTATTCGGAGATAGTTTTCAAGTGGGCATTCACCGTATGTTTCGTTTGGTAGTGTTGATAATTTCAGCTTCGTAAAATTCAGAACCAGCCTCGATTTAATATTCAGATTGTTCTGTCTGGTTTGTCAACATTAGGAAAAACAGTTTGATGATAAACTTCTACTTTTGATTTAATCCAGCTCGTCCCGTTCCATTAACAATTTTCCGAGTTGTGTCCAGTTTGGCTTTTCCCATTTTATCTGTTTCAACTATTTATTGACCTTCTGAATATCAAATGCATCAGGGTCAAAGTCACCGTTGAGCCACTCCTTCATGGATTCATATTCTTCGTGCCCCGGGTTCTGTATAATCTCACACAAGTTTAGATAACCGCCAGTGCCTCCACAATCCTCCGGTGGACATGCACGGGCACCATCCAGACAGATTGGATGACTTGGATAACGAGCAGCGCCTTCATTTAATATTTTCTCAACCTCTTTTTTAAGGGGTGATGAAAATTTCAAAAATAAAGGCAGGAGCCGTTTTCGACTGCCTACCTTCTTTAGTACACTCACGTTATTATAATTTTATTTTACCCTATCAAAGTACACCTTTCATGAAAATATTCTACAAAGCATAACTTAGAATCTCAAGCTCAGCAGTCTTGTCAACCTTGTTCAGTAGGGTATCCACTCTCGCCATCACTAAGTCGTCAATTAAATATTCACTGCAATTTTTACACTGCAAGACAGGTAACTTCTTGATAATAATGATGGAACCACTTTCAACTTTAAAAGGCACATCGGCAACGATTTCCTCCAATCGATCTCCACAACTATGACAGTTCATGACTTCCTCCTGGTCTTGAAATCACTCCCCCATTTATCTAGCGTTGGTTTATAAACGGTAATTATTCTTATATTATCATCTTCTCTATCAACGGCTATGTGGATGTGAATAATCTGCTTTCCATATTTCGCGTAGATTAGATAATTAGATAAATTTTTTTGAAGGATGCCTAACTATTTTTCTTTCAAGAAAAGTGAACTATAAGAACTTTATTGAATAAGTATATCAAATAATATTTACATTATCAAAACAATAATACAAAAGGCGGGTGTCTTTTTTGACTGCCTGCCTTTTTATTATTTTTGGATTATATACTGTGCTACTATCTCCAAATGAAGAAGAGGTTGAAGAATGTGCTCTCATTTGCAGAGAGATCTTTTGCCTGCGCTGCTACCAAGGCCAAGCCCCGGTTTACTTGAGAAGTGTCAACTTTCCCAAGGTAGTTATTCAGCCGAGTAACTGAAGGGCAGTATCTATAGAAGTGGTGGGAAGCGTGCAGGAATAGTTACGGCAGATGTAGGCGGTGGTGTGGTTATTGATAGAAGAGAGGTCCTTGGTAAAGGGGGCGAGGTAAGCGATTTCAGGGGTGCCAGATGAGGATGGTTTAAAAAGAACTACCTTGTGGGGAAGAAACTCTTTCCTCAGTGCCCTTACCATGGCGCGGGTGTCTTCAGCGCCTGGAGTACCCACAATCACTACCTCATAGGAAGGACCTAGTGCAAAATCAAGCCCCACCATGAGTTGAGTATACGCTGAAGGCGCTTGTTTCACTGCCGGTGAGAATAGCTGCACCAGCTGTGCTGCCTTTTCCTGGTAATCGGTATTTGCCGTGCTACGGGCAAGCCTGAGCAGGTTAGAGAGCGCCACAGAGTTTCCCGAGGGGAGTGCTCCGTCATAGAGTGCTTTGGGACGGGTGATGAGAGGTTCGCCATCGTCAGGGGTAAAGTACAATCCACCGTTTCCTTCGTCCCAAAAATGCACGATCATTTCCTGGGTAAGTTCACCTGCCTTCCTAAGGTATGGAGCCTCGAAGGATGTTTCATAGAGTTCAAGTAATCCCCAGACCAAGAACGCATAGTCGTCGATGAGTGCGGGTATCCCCGCCTGTGTGTCTCGGTAGCGGTGCAAGAGCCTTCCATCCGTACGACGCATAGTAGTGAAGATAAAGGTGACTGCATTTTTTGCCGTTTCTGTATACAGTGGTTCATTAAATACCTGTGCCCCCTTAGCGAACGCGGCAATCATCAGGCCATTCCAGTCAGTTAAAATTTTATCATCTTTATGGGGATGGATGCGCGCCTTACGTGCGCGAAAAAGTTTCGCCCGTGCAGTGTCCAGGAGATCTTGAAGTGACTGTTCGGTTAACTTCAGGTCTGAAGCAATTTCAGAAAGTGATTTCTTGAGGGAGAGAATGTTCATTCCTCTGGTAGGTCTGGTCGACTCTTCTGAGAAATTACCGTCTTTTTCGATGTTGAATATTTTTCTGATGAGATCAGATTCTTCTTGAGAAAGGATAGAGTGGATTTCTTCGTGGCTCCAGAGATAAAACTTACCCTCTTCCCCTTCACTATCAGCATCCTCAGCAGAATAGAATCCACCTTCAGGTGAGGTCAGATCACGCATGACGTAGGTAAAAATCTCCTGTGCGGTCTGCCCGTATTCTTTTTTACCCGTCGCTTGAAATGCTTCGGTGTAGGCCATGGCGAGCAGTGCCTGGTCATAGAGCATTTTCTCAAAGTGGGGCACCAGCCACTTTTCATCGGTAGCATAACGGTGGAACCCAAAACCAACGTGGTCGTAGATGCCACCCCGTCTCATTGCAGAAAGGGTTTTTTCCACCATCTGCAGCGCAGTGTCATCACCACTGCGTTTCCAGTAGCGCAGTAGAAAATAAAAATGGTGAGGAGTGGGGAATTTGGGTGCGCTCCCGAAACCACCATTTAGGGTGTCAAAACGTTGCGAGAGCTGGTGATAGGTATCCTTGAGTGTCGATTCGTTCAGGGTGTCGGTAGGAGCATCCTTTGAAGCAGAGGTGAGCGAGGAGGTGATCGCGTTGGCGGAGTGTACTATTTCATCACGTTTTGTAATCCATAGCTTTTGAATCTGAGGTATCAGTTCACGCATACCGGTTCTTCCAAAACGATTTTCCTTGGGGATATAGGTTGCTGCAAAAAAAGGTTTCTTATCAGGAGTCATAATGATGGTGAGTGGCCACCCCCCGCTCCCGGTGAGTAGCTGACATATCGACATATAGATGGTGTCAATGTCAGGGCGTTCTTCTCGATCTACTTTAATAGAGACAAAAGCCTTGTTCAAAAGTTTTGCTATTTCCTCATCCTCAAATGACTCATCTGCCATCACGTGGCACCAGTGGCAGGTTGAGTAGCCGATAGAGAGAAAAATAGGTTTATCCTCTTGCCGTGCCTTCTCAAACGCTTCTTCCCCCCACGGGTACCAGTCGACCGGATTATCCGCATGTTGAAGCAAGTAGGGACTTTTCTCATCCTTAAGCCGGTTTAGCTGCCGGGTAGTTTTTTCCTTCATGGTGAATGGTAAATCGTAAATGGTAAAAGAAAAACACGATACAGGATGCACGATACAAGATACAGGTTGCAAGATACACGTTGCAAGCTACATGATACAAGATACACGATGCATGTCACTTAATACTTGTGACATGAGACGTGAAACATGAGACCTGTTACGTGAATCGTGAGTCGTGAATCGTATAAAGAGATGAAATAGTTAGTCTGAAATCCTATAGTCTACCAGTTCTATCACCCGCCTGGGGGAACCGGGTGGACCTTCGGGCCCTTCATAGCGGACAAGATAGTGAGGAGCTTCAGCAGCATACCAGGCATTTATTTCGGGGAGGAAGGTACCGAGTAAACCATCCAGACCGAATTCCAGCTTATGACATGCGAAAGCCCTCTGGTTAACGGTGATGGTCTCTTTCTGTTTATATTTTACGCTGAAGAGGAATGATTTTTTCCTCTCCTCTCCGTAAAAGCCGATTTTCAATTTCTCAAGATTCCCGAAAGGGAAACCACGGAAGAGATAGTTCATCACCGCAAAATCAGCGAGCTTCACTTCACCTTTTTCAAAATGCGGCTTTTCGTTAATTACCGTGAGCTTTGAGTCAAGGGTAACTTCCTGATATTTCCTCACCGTGTGCACGGAAACGATGGCCATAGTTTTCTTATCCAGGGTGATAATTCTATCTACACGGTTGGAACGAGAGGTGATCTCATACAATGCTTTTTCACCTTCTTCCCTGATGGCTACCTTTTCAACTACGGTTGAGGGTTTCCCATCTAAAAAAGAGGTATAGGTGATGGTTTCCCCGTGGGGAATGTGTGGGTCAATAAAGAGGGATTCTGCGTATATAAGCCCGGAAGTGGTGAGGCTGAGAATAGATGCAGAGCATAGTGTCACTATCAGCCTACGTTTCATGATTCAATTCCTTTCAGTAGAGGAGAAAAGGTAACAACTTATTTTTCAGAAGATTCATGGATGATGATTTCCCCACGGTATCCGTCAACTGTTACCATAGTGTCATCTTTAAGCTGGCATGCCCCTGGTACGGAGACAATGGCAGGAATACCATACTCGCGGGCAATGATTGAACTATGGGAGAGAAACCCTCCTGATTCTGCAATGATCGCGCCTGCCTTGCCAAAAAGTGGCGTTAACCCCACATCCGAGTAGGGTATAATCAAGACATCTCCCTCTTTCACTTTGGAAAGATCCTGGATGCCCTTGAGCACTCTCGCCCGTCCTTGATAGTATCCCTTGGAGGTGGGGATCCCTTGCAGGGTATTTCCCGTATGAGCTCTCAGAGGGGGCGGTTGATCACCATAGATGGTAGAGGGAAGGGTGATCTCCTGGTAGTCCTCGATTTCACGTTTTCTTGCATCTATAAGGTTTTTGTAATCTTTGAAAGAGTCTTTACTCACGATGTCTTTTACTTCGTCAAAATAAAGGTAGAAGATATCCTCACGGTTACCCACGAAGCCTCGGCTAACCAAATAATCGCCTAGTGCGAGAAAGTAGACTCGAAACAGCCCGTAACCAAAGGTGTAGAGGAAGCTCATCTCTTCCCGATAGAGCCTGAATCTACGTGCCCTCCGGTAGAGTGGACCAAGTATACAACGCTGCAGTGAAGAGAGAGGCAAATCCTCAAAAGAAAGTTTGGTAGTAGCTTTATCCTCTGGCTGGGTATAATTGACCATCATTTTGATCACTACTTCAGGAGTTTCTCGCCAGGGTACTGATGAAAAATCGTTCCCGCTGTTACTCAAGTGTCCAAACTGCTGAATAAAGCGTATAACCTCCTGTTGAAAATCATCAATCTCTCTAAGCTTCAAAAACTGAGCAAAGCTACTTATGCTGATGGTTTCTCTTGTAGTAGGGTCGAGCTCACTGTACTTGTGATGGAGGGAGTGAAGGCTTACATTGGGGTCAAAACGCCCGAATGCTTCCATCCCTCTGGTTAAATCAAACTGTTCAAAATCTACGCCTCTCTTTTTTAGCTGGGATTTAAGTATCCCGTTATAAAGACCCATCAGTAAAAAGGTGATGATGTAATGGTATGCGGTCTTTTCATTAAGCTTATAGAGCTGTTCAATGGTAGTGATAATAGCGTGGGGGGATAGGTTGCTAAGTTGGTCAAGGGAAAATGACTGATATAAGGGTTTTATGGTAGTGAAGAAGGAGGAAAGCTTTCGCTCAAATGCCATTTTGTCCAGGATGAAGTGCACTATTCGAGGGAGCAACAGGAGAGTCCTTCTGGTAGGTTTAAACGACGGCTTTTCAGCATTTTCGTAAGTGACTTCAAGGAGTAGCTCAATGGTATTGCGGGGAAGTCCCAGCGCTTTGAAAATCTTGCCGATAGTTCCCATATTGAAGTACGCACGGTAGTAGAAAGACTTGGCCAGGGAGTTGGGATCAATATCATTTTTACCGATGAGTTCCGTAAAGAGCTTTGCCCAGGCACCACACACGATAGGGACATTAGTTGACCAGATCAGGGGTTTGATAATCCCCGGGAAGACTTCTCTGGAAAACTGGTTTGAGTAGAGGCCTGCATTCTTAAGGGAAGTGATTTCTCGCAATTGAACCCAATTGACGGCGGTGCCATCGTAGACCCACTCCAGGTCTATATCGCTACCATAGGTATGAGAAATTTCCTTAGTTTTAGCAACAACCTCTTCAATGAGGGTGAGCGCAATACTACCGTTATCAGGTTTTAACATCCATTGTCCCCACTTGTTGATCCAACGTTCAGGGGTAGTGCCATTCTGCAGAAAATTTTCACCGCTTCCGTGAACGGCTTCAACAATGATTTCATCCATTCCCGTGACCGGATTCCTGCTGAAGGAAACACCTGAGACAGAGGGAACTACCATCTCTTGGATGATAACTCCCATCTTTAATTCACGGTAGTCAACACCACTCTTTTTAAGGTAGGTGTGCACCGCTTCCGAACCGGTTGAAGACCAGATGGTTTCTATGGCGTGTATAATAGTGTCTATTCCCCTCACATTGAGGACAGTTTTGAACTGGCCGGCAAAGGAGTAGTGGCTCCCATCTTCAATATTGGCTGAAGAACGAATGGCGTAGGAACGATGGAGGTCCATTACTTTTAGAAGCTCATTCTTGATAGTTTCGAGTATCAGGAGGTTATGGGTGAGATACTCCTCGTAGGCGTCCCAGGTACACACATAGGTTAAAGGTATTGTAAACCCCTGCTCAGCCAGGAATCTGAGCCTTCGTGCTTTATTGCCGATGGTCTTGGGGAGGCGGGTATCTTTGAGATTAAGAATGTAGTGTGTGTGCGTCACCTGTACACTCCACATCTGACTTGTGATGGAAAATGCCATAGTGAGCAAAATCGTCTTTTCTCCGGTAACGATTGAGAGAGAAGAGCACGCTGGTTAAGATACCAAAAACGGTAAAGGACCAGTCTCGTTCAATGGAGAAAAGAACTATGGGGATCAAGAGCAGAGGTATCCTTTTAATCAAGATGTTGCCCCGTGAAATGGTGAGGATTACCGCCCACAGGGGAAGCAAAATGAGCAGTGATTTCCAGGAGAGGATGAGTAACGCCCACATGGCAGCGGTACTTGCTTTACCACCTTTGCCCTTTAAAAAGATAGAAAAGCTGGTTCCTACCAGTGAACAGTAGACCAAGAGAAGGGTGAGAGTAGGATGCTCTGGAAAAAGTCGGTGGGCACAATAAATGGGCAAAAGTCCTTTCGATAGTTCTCCTATTACGGTGAGCGTTCCGGCGCGGTAGCCTCCTACCTTGAAGGTATTGGTGACGCCGATAGTACCAGTTCCTTCTTTACTCAGATTTTTCCCGGTGAACAAGTAGGTGAAGACATAGGCATAGGGGAGTGCGCCATAAAGATAGGATAGTATGGAATAGAGGATAACCTTGTCTACCATAGAGTAACTTTAATCGTTCCCTACTTAAAAGTCAAGGTAGAGTTAGGGTGGCGGTAGTAGGGTCTTAAAACAATAGACCCCATAGGTGATGGGGTCTATTGATGTTTTATATGATGCTCGTGCGAGAGGATACACTACTCCTCAGAGATGATCTTTCCGGAAGAGATTTCTTCCCCTTGTTTTTCAGTGCCTTTACTTACCAGTCTCTTTACCTCGTAGTCATACTCTCCCTGGTAGATGAAACAGATACTGGCAGTTCCCCCCTGGGGAATGGCAGTGGTCTCATAATAGCCAAAGAGGTCGGCATAGAAATTAACGGGCACTTTGCAGGCGATTCCTAACTTCTGAATGAATTTGATCGTCACAGGTTCAGGATCGCTATTAACCCATACAATAGTAGTTCCCAGTTTTACCTTGAGAGGAGTAGGAGAAATACCCGCTGGTTCTTTCTTTAAGATCACGGTTTTTACTGGCTCTGCGACTTTTTTCTGCTGCGCGAAGGCATCATTGTGTGATAAAGACAAGAGGGTGACAAGCGTGAAACATACAATCAGTAGTCCAATTACATAACCTTTCTTTCTTGGTAACATGAGAAAACCTCCTTTCTAAATAATTATTTATTAGTGTCTTCCTTCTCTCCCTATAGTGGGTGGTCACTCTACGTTTAGTATACATATAGTAAATATAGTGAATTTGCAAGTATAAAATATGAAAATTTTCAAGTCTTTTTTGTGCATAGGTGCGGATTCGTTCTTTACGGAGAGAGGTTATTGTCCCCCTCGGGGATTGGGAGAAAAACCCTTGCCTTGAGGTGAAGACTTTAAGTTCGATCTTTTGCGCCGCAGGGGTTCGAGGATTCGAGGGTTCCAGGGTACGAGAGCAATAAAGAAAAGGTTTTCATCTGATCACTTGACCCCTTAAATCCTTGATCCCTCAAGCCATCGGCTTTAGCCGGTGATAGTTTATTTCCCTTTCCCCTTTTTTAAGAAGCGATATTTGATCCAGAGAGTAGCGACTACCATGAGGATGGTGAGTCCTGCCACGATCAGCAGGTCTGCGGAGAAAGGATTGCGCACTGCCTTTTCAAGTCTCACCCCTATGAGTGACATTACCATGAGTGCGGGCGCTATACCGATGAGAGTTCCGGTGGTGTAATCGCGAAAGCGGATATGGGAAGCGCCTGCGACCAGATTGACTACGGTAAAGGGAGCAAGGGGCACTGCCCTGAGCGTAGCAATGGTAAAGAGGCCATGGTGAGCAAGCCTCTGGCTTAGGTAATGTACACGCGTGCCTCCCAGCTTTCGTACTGCAGTGTGTCCGAGGAAGTGTCCAAGGGCATAGAGTATAGATGCGTTTAACATTACCCCGACCAGTGAGTAGCAAGGACCATACACGGGACCAAAAATAAACGCAGTTACCGGGATGAGAATAGCTATAGGAAACGATACTAAGCCGCCCACCACATAGGTGAGGATAATTAGGAGCGGTGCGAGGGGATCTGATCTCAGTAAGGTGGCTAAAGAGAGGAGTTGTGCTGTAGTGAGCCAGCTTCTAAGCGGTGTCAGACGCCAGGCGAAGGTAAGGAGAGCAAGGGCGATGAGCAGGGTGATGAAGGAAAGGAACATCACGAGCGCTCGTCTGGGTATTTTTTTTGCTAGGGGCTTATTCATTAAAGAAACACTACATGGTAATGGAGCTACAAGATATCGGTTGATTACTAGAGTACCATGAACTGTGATTAACTGCAATTACTGTATTCCCTGCTTATGGTACCCATTACTTGGTGACCTTGCTTACTGGTTAATGTTTCTGAGAGATGCGAGGTAGATGAGCGCATAAATTAGTTGCGCGATGGCTTCAACTCATGTATTTTTACTAATGTTTTTAGGTACAGACGGCAGAAGGCGAAACGAGAGCCATTTTATGAATGATCAAGCGTGAGTGCGAGAAGAGCGTATCGTTGAAAAGCATCTTGCAATCTCGTTTTTTCAAATACTTACAATGGCAGAGATTCACTTTGTTCGCAATGACAGTTTTTTGACTTTTTCAGACGCCATCTTTCTTGAATCGCTCCCAAAAGATGATGGTCATGGTGACCATGCTAAAGCCAAATAGAAAATCCTCCAGGGGTATGCTTCCGACTCTGATCCCCATAAAAAACTGGGGGTTGTAGATAACAATGTGCTGGGAAGTTAAGTAACCATTGACCATACCTTTAAAAATGAGAATCAAGAGAAAGAATACATAGTATTCTCCCCTGATGAGCAGTCTGATGCCGCTCTTCATATCTAAGAGTAGGGTAGCCAGTACTGAAATAACCGCCAAGAGGGTATATTCTTTCATGGTAGTCGTTCTTTCAGATACTTTACTGCTTCCCAGGTGAAAATGCAGCAGAAGGGTATGATAATGAAGAAGAGCATTTCCTCAACTGGGAGATTGATAATTCTCAAGGGCCACACGCCTGAGGGGTTAAAATACCAGTGTCCGCGAAAGGTAGCATAGATATCCCACGTGCCAAAAATGATTACAATTACTACAATGCTATAGGAAAGTGCTTTGATATTGTGGTAGAGTTTGAGGGGAGGAAGGAAACCCAGCAGAAGGGGGATGCTACCTGAGAGGATGAGGATGAACATATACTTTGACATAGAGTAATTGTAGTAAAGTTGAGGATATTTTTCAAATTAAAATTTCAACGTACCAGTTCTTTTTGAGTGAGCTTGCATCACCATGGATCACTTTCGCCTCGTTCAAGATGGTTTTACGGAAGCAAGGGCAATCACCAAAGAGTATGCAAAGACTTTTTATTTTGCCTCGCGCTTTCTTCCCAGGAAACAACGGGATGCTGCCTGTGCCATCTATGCGCTCTGTAGAATCACCGATGATACCGTCGATAGTCAGGGGCATGATGCTGGTCTTCAACGCCTTGAATCGGTAAAAGAAACTATCGAGTCAATCTATAATGGTGCTCACCTCAGTGAACGGGTGCTGGTAGCTTTTAAGGAGACGGTGACTACCTATGAGATTCACAAAAGGTATTTTGATGAACTTGTAGAAGGTATGTATATGGATCTGAATAAAAATCGATACTGCACCTTTGAAGAGCTCTACACCTACTGCATCAAAGTTGCCGGGGTGGTAGGACTTATTATGCTTAAAATATTTGGCACTCGCTCACCAGCGGCAGAGCCCTACGCACTTGATTTGGGAGTTGCCATGCAACTCACCAATATTGTAAGAGACATCAAGGAAGATTTCCTTCGGGGTCGGGTGTATCTTCCTTCCGAGGAGATGGAACGCTTCGGGGTCACGGAGAACCATATCGCTGAAGGGAAGTTAGATGAGCATTTCAAGGCACTGATGAGGTTTCAGATAGAGAGGGCACGGGGGTATTATCGAAATGCTGCACAGGGGATTACCATGATTAATAGTATACTGCCGCGGTATGCGGTGTGGGTGATGAGTGCTCTCTACGCAGGAATACTCCGCGCAATAGAAGATAACGGATACGATATATTCTCACGACGTGCCCACGTCACTACCCTGGGAAAAGTAGGTACAGCAGTGAAAGTGCTCCTGCGGGGGATTAACCTGTGAAAATAAATGTGGCGAAGTCTGCGGGATTCTGTTTCGGCGTAAGAAGGGCGCTCAAAATAGCCCTTGGTGCCTCACAGTCGAGTACCAGGGTGGAAATGTTGGGCGATATCGTACACAACGAGGAGGTGGTAAGTGAACTCCATGAAGCAGGGATTAAAAAGGTTACCCGCTTGAGGAGGGGGCAGCAAAAAACCTTATTGATCCGGGCACATGGTGCATCAGGGGAAACGTTTAGACGGGCTTTAGGTCTTGGCTACCGCATAGTTGATGCAACCTGTCCCATGGTAAAAGAGATTCATAAAATTGCGAGGAAGGCTGAGGAAGAGGGCTATGTGATTATCATTATAGGAGATAAAAAGCATGATGAGGTCCGTGGAATTATTGGGCAACTTAAGAAGGGTGCGCTGGTCATTGATAACCCTCTGCGTATTCCGCTCGCTACTATCAAGAGGATTAAAAGGGCGGTAGTGGTAGTCCAGTCTACCCAGAACCTGGAGAAGGCACATGCTATCGTTAACCTGCTCGTAGGGTATATCGAGGAATTGAAGTTTTTTAATACTATCTGTAAACCTACCAGAATAAAGCAGGCTGAGATTAAAGAGATGCCCCTTCACAATGAGGTAATGATTATCATTGGTTCAAAGACCAGCGCGAACACCAAAAGGCTCTATGAAATTTCTATTGCTCGCAATGAACGGAGCTACTGGATACAAAACAGCAAAGAACTCAATCACCGGTGGTTTAAGGGGGCTAAGAGCGTGGGGATAATGGCAGGGGCATCGACACCCGACTATACTACCGAGAGTGTGATAGAAAGAATACGTGCTCTTTCGTTAGAAGCTGGCACGCTCGCAAGCCAAATATAAATCCTAGCCAAACCCTCATGCCCCACGGGGCGCCACGAAAGATGAAAATAGTAAGGGAACTTCTCATTTCCGTCATTCCCCGACTTGATCGGGGAATCCAGATAGTTGATTTT
>Ga0209253_10004681_pt1 | contig 11921 bp, 9 predicted proteins | sample FrelakmetBRP12BR_FD_187145 | JGI IMG/M metagenome (GOLD analysis project Ga0209253, IMG submission 187145) | Freshwater lake sediment microbial communities from the University of Notre Dame, USA, for methane emissions studies - BRP12 BR (SPAdes)... | ecosystem: Environmental > Aquatic >...
CGCCACCGCCATCCGGCGTAATGAATCCGAAGCCCTTGGCGTCGTTAAACCACTTCACAGTTCCAGTTGCCATTTCAGTAATTCCTCACGAACAAAATAAATATCGGGACGGATCCCGGCCAATGTTTCGATCTCAAGGAAAGAACGACGGTGGAACGACTGCAAAGCGGTCGTACAGGGCGTACTTACTGCCTTGAAACTAAAACACTTCGCGGAGGATACACAACTCGTACCGGCCGCGCTAGTGGTATTTTGAGGGGGGCCAAAGGGGGGTCGGGGCCGGGCGGGGCCCGCGCGACGCCGGGGCAGCGGGGCGCGGAGCGGCGCTCCCCGCCCCTGGATCGGCCTCGCAGGGGTAGGGCGTGCCGGCGGACGGCCCCGCGGCGATCCCCGGCGCCGATCCGGACCCCTGTTCCCGGCGCGGCGCTACCCGTTCCGGACCAGGGCTGCCCCGGCGCCCAGCGCGCGGAGCTTGGCGCGGGCGACCTCGCGCCGGAGCGGCACCATGCCGCAGTTGGTGCAGGGGTAAAGTCGTTCCGCCGGCACGTATTTCAGCGCGGAACGGATCGTCGCCGCCACCTCCTCGGGTGTCTCGATCCGGTCGGTCGCGACGTCGATGGCCCCGACCAGCACGTCCTTGCCCTCGAGGAGGCCGATCAGCTCGATCGGGACGTGCGAGTTCGCGCACTCGAGCGAGACCTGCCGGATCGACGAGCGCGCCAGCAGCGGGAATGTCTCCTCGTACTGCCGCCACTCGGCGCCCAGCGTCTTCTTCCAGTCGATGTTGGCCTTGATCCCGTAGCCGTAGCAGATGTGCACGGCGGTCCTGCACGCGAGTCCCTGCGCGGCGCGTTCTAGCGTCCGCACGCCCCAATCGCGGACCTCGTCGAAATACACGTTGAACGCGGGCTCGTCGAACTGGATCACGTCGACGCCGGCGGCCGCGATCGCGCGCGCCTCGTCGTTCAGTATCTCGGCGAACGCCCAGGCGAGCTTTTCGCGGCTCCGGTAGTGGGCGTCGTAGAGCGTGTCGACCATCGTCATCGGACCGGGCAGCGTGAACTTCACCTGCCGGTCCGTCGCGCCCTTGAGGAAAGCCGCGGCATCGACGAACACCGGCTGCCGGCGCGCGACCGGGCCGACGACGACCGGCACGTCGGCGTCGTAGCGGCTGCGGATGCGCACGGTCTTCCGGTGCTCGAAATCCACGCCGTCGAGCCCTTCGAGGAACGTGGTCACGAAATGCCGGCGCGTCTGCTCGCCGTCGGTGACGATGTCGATGCCCGCCTGCTCCTGGTCGCGAAGGGCGAGGCGCACGGCGTCCTGGAGGCCCTCGGCCAGCACGTCGCCCGCGAGGCGCCACGGCGCCCAGAGCACGTTGGGCTCCGCCAGCCATGCGGGTTTCGGCAGACTGCCGGCGATCGTCGTTTGCAGGAGCTTTTGCATCGCGGGATCCATCGGAAGGGGCGGGCACGCCGCGGGGAAGCGCACGGTGATTATAGGCGCCGCGCCCCTTGCCGGCCGCGACCGGTCGGGCCGCTTGACCGACCCCCCCGCCGGCACGTACCTTTGCGAGTCGTCGCCTGCGAGGCGGCTGCCGCCGACCGCGAATCCTGCATGCCCAAGGTCCTGTTCACCGACAACGAGTTCCCCGACATCACGCTCGAGCGCGAGCTGTTCGCCGCGGCGGGGGTCGAGCTCGCGACGGCCCAGTGCAGGACGGAGGATGACGTAATCGCAGCCGCGCGCGACTGCGCGGGCATGCTGGTTCAGTACGCGCCGATCACCGAGCGCGTCGTCGGGTCGCTGCCCGACCTCGGCGTCGTCAGCCGGATCGGCGCGGGCTTCGACACCGTCGACACCGAAGCCTGCGCCCGGCACGGGGTCTGGGTCGCCAATTCGCCCGATTACGGCGTCGGCGAGGTCGCGACGCACGCACTGGGACTCGCGCTCGCACTGCTGCGCAACATCGTCGCCTACCACCGCGACATCCAGGCGGGGAAGTGGCACTACCTGTCGTCGGGGCCGCTGCGGCGGACCGGCGACATGACGCTCGGCATCGTCGGACTGGGCCGGATCGGCAAGCGCATGGCGCACATCGGCCGCAACGTGTTCAGGCGCGTGGTCGCCTGCGATCCCTACATCATCGACGGCGACTTCCCGGCGTACGTCGAGCGGGAGAGCCTCGCCGGGGTCTTCGGCGAGAGCGACGTCGTCTCGCTGCACGTGCCGCTGACCGCGGAAACGCGGGGGATGATCGGCGCGAAGGTGCTCGGGGCGACCAAGCGGGGCGCGTTCCTGGTGAACACGGCGCGCGGGGCCGTCGTCGACGTCGACGCCGCGCTCGCCGCGCTCGACGGCGGGATCCTGGCCGGGCTCGCCCTCGACGTGCTGCCGGTCGAGCCCGTGCCCCGCGATTCGCCGCTCCTCGGCCACCCGCGGGTGATCCTCTCCCCGCACGCGGCGTTCTTTTCTGTCGAGGCCGAACGGGAATTGCGGCGCAAAGCGGCGCAGAATGTCGTCACCTGGCTCGCGACCGGCCGCCCCGACTACGTGGTCGCCGCGGGCACCCGCAGGCCCTAGCGCGACCCGACGACCGGAAAGCGAGGCGGAAAGCACATGGCAGGCGTCACCATCCGGGCCGTCCACAAGCACTTCGGGTCCACGCACGTGATCCGCGGCGTCGACGTCGAGATCGCCGACGGCGAGTTCTGCGTGCTCGTGGGGCCGTCGGGCTGCGGCAAGTCCACGCTGCTGCGGATGATCGCCGGGCTCGAGGAGATCAGCGGCGGCGAGGTGGCGATCGGGGGCACCGTCGTCAATCGCGTGCCGCCCAAGGAGCGCGACATCGCGATGGTGTTCCAGAACTACGCGCTCTACCCGCACATGACGGTGCGTGACAACATGTCGTTCGCGCTGATGCTGGCGAAGCGATCGAAGGCGGACATCGAGGAGCGCGTGCGGAAGGCGGCCGACATCCTCGGCCTCACGCCCTATCTCGACCGCTACCCGCGCCAGCTTTCCGGGGGGCAGCGGCAGCGCGTGGCGATGGGACGGGCGATCGTCCGCGACCCGCAGGTCTTCCTGTTCGACGAGCCGCTGTCCAACCTCGACGCGAAGCTCCGCGTGCAGATGCGCACGGAGATCAAGGAGCTGCACCAGCGGCTCAAGACGACGTCGATCTACGTGACGCACGACCAGATCGAGGCGATGACGATGGCCGACAAGATCGTCGTGATGCGCGACGGTCTCGTCGAGCAGACCGGCGGCCCGCTCGACCTGTACGACCACCCGGTGAACACGTTCGTCGCGGGCTTCATCGGTTCGCCCGCGATGAACATGGTCCCCGGCACCGCGCGCGCCACCGGCGGCGCGCTCGCCGTCGAGTTCGACGGCGGTGTCACGCTCCCGCTGCCCGTGGGCGCGCGCGCCGACGACGGGCAGCCGGTGCTCTACGGGCTGCGCCCCGAGCACTGCGCGATCGCGGCCGCCGGCCTGCCGGTGGAGGTCGTGGTCGTCGAGCCGACCGGCGCCGACACGCAGCTGTACTGCCGGTTCAGGGGCCAGGAGGTCACCGCGACGATCGACGATCGCACCGACTGCCGCCCGGGCGACCGGATCAACCTCGCGCCCGACCTGCGCCGGGCGCATCTCTTCGACGCGGCGAGCGGTCGGCGCCTCGTCGCCTGAAATTCGAGCCCGCCACCGATCGAGACTCGAAGTCCACCCTTCCTGAGGAGGAATGCATGAGCAAGTTCGTACGTCGTGATTTTCTGAAGACTTCGGCCGCGGTCGCCGCCAGCGCGGCGGCGGGCCCGCTCATCTGGATCAAGGATGCCAACGCGCAGTGGAGCGGCGCGCCGGAGAAGGGCGCGAAGCTGCGCGTGCTGCGCTGGAGCCGTTTCGTCCAGGGCGACATCGACATGTACATGGTCAACGTCAAGAAGTTCAGCGAGAAGTACGGCGTCGAGGTGCGCGTCGACAACGAGAGCTGGGAAGACGTGCGTCCGAAGGCGGCCGTTGCCGCCAATACCGGTGCGGGCCCCGACATCATCCTGTCGACCAACGACGACGCGAATCTGTACCCGGAGAAGCTGCTCGACGTCACCGACCTCGCCGATTACCTCGGCAAGAAGTACGGGGGCTGGTACCCGGTCTGCGAGCTGTTCCTGCGTCCCGACGGCAAGAAGTGGATCGGCATCCCATTGGGCGCGAATGGCAGCATGATTGTCTACCGTGAAAGCGCGGTGAAGGCGGCGGGGTTCGACAAGTTCCCGACCGACACCGACACCTTCCTCAAGATGATGAAGGCGCTGAAGGAGAAGGGCACGCCGGGGGGCTTTGCGCTGGGCCATGCGACGGGCGACGCGAACACGTGGTGCCATTGGCTGGTGTGGGCATTCGGCGGGAAGATGGTCGACACCAGCGGCAAGGTGGTCATCGACAGCCCCGAGACGGTCAAGGCGCTCGAGTACGCGAAGGAGCTCTACGCGACGTTCATCCCCGGCACGCTGTCGTGGCTCGACCCCAGCAACAACAAGGCATTCCTCGACAGCCAGATCAGCGTCACCAACAACGGCATCTCGATCTACTACGCGGCGAAGAACTCGCAGGATCCGAAGATCAAGGAACTGGCCGCCGACATCTACCACGCCGAGTATCCCGTCGGCCCCGTCGGCGTGAAGACCGCGTCCCAGCTCTTCCTCAATCAGATGATCTTCAAGTACACGAAGTACCCGAAGGCGGCCAAGGAGTTCATCCGGTTCATGATGGAAGAGGAGCAGTACGGCCCGTGGATGCAGGCGTCGATCGGCTACACGGCGCACCCGCTCAAGGCCTACAAGAGCAATCCGATCTGGACCGTGGACCCGAAGCATACCCCGTATCGCGATGTGCTCGAGAACATGCGGCCCGCGGGCTATGCGGGCAAGCTCGGCTACGCGTCCGCCGGCGTGCTCGCCGACTTCATCATCGTCGACATGGTCGCCGAGGCTGCTTCCGGCCAGAACACGCCGAAGGAAGCGGCCGCGCGGGCGCAGAAGCGGGCGGAGCGCTATTACAAGGTCTGATGTTCCGTCGCCCGGCACGGCCGCCCTCGATGGCGGCGGTCGTGCCCGGGAAGCCGGGGTCGGACTCGACTGTTGGTAAGGTCGAGCGAAAACCGTAACCGAGTCAACCAGGAAGTCGAGACCGACCCTGCCTTACCATGGCCGCACGCTCCACTGCGCTCGATCGAGCGCTCGACAATCGCAACGTCCTCGGGCTCCTGTTCCTGCTGCCCGCGGCGGTGCTGCTGCTGGTCTTTCTCACCTACCCGCTGGGGCTCGGGACGTACCTCGGCTTCACCGACACCAAGATCGGCCGCGGCGGCGCATGGGTCGGCCTCGAGAACTACGAGTTCCTCTGGGGCGACCAGGTGACGCGGCTCGCGCTGTTCAACACGTTCTTCTACACGGCGGTGGCGAGCGTCATCAAGTTCGCGCTCGGGCTGTGGCTCGCGCTGCTGCTCAACAAGCACCTGCCGTTCAAGGCGTTCCTGCGCGCGATCGTCCTGCTGCCGTTCATCGTGCCGACGGCGCTCTCCGCGATCGCGTTCTGGTGGATCTACGATCCGCAGTTCTCCGTGATCAGCTGGGCCCTGAAGCGGGCGGGCGTCATCCACCAGTACATCGATTTCCTCGGCGACCCGTGGATGGCGCGCTTCTCGACGATCGCCGCCAACATCTGGCGCGGCGTGCCGTTCGTCGCGATCACGCTGCTCGCCGGGCTGCAGACGATCTCCCCGTCGTATTACGAGGCCGCGAGCCTCGACGGCGCGTCGCCGTGGCAGCAGTTCCGCTACGTGACGCTGCCGCTCCTGACGCCGATTATCGCCGTCGTGATGACGTTCTCGGTGCTGTTCACGTTCACCGACTTCCAGCTGATCTACGTGCTGACGCGCGGCGGCCCGCTCAATGCGACGCACCTGATGGCGACGCTGTCGTTCCAGCGCGCGATCCCGGGCGGCGCTCTGGGCGAGGGCGCCGCGCTGGCGACGGCGATGGTGCCGTTCCTCGCCGCCGCCATCATGTTCTCGTATTTCGGCCTCCAGCGCCGGGCGTGGCAGCAAGGCGGCAGCGACAAATGAGCAAAGCCAACGCCTCCCCCGAAACCGTCGACTCGCAGGGGATGAACTATCTGGTCTCGCTGCCGCGGCGGATCGTCACCGTCTACGCGCCATTGTCGGTGTTCCTGTTCGTGCTGCTGTTCCCGTTCTACTGGATGGTCGTCACGACTTTCAAGCCGAACGAGGAGCTGCTTTCGCACGCAGGCAATCCGTTCTGGGTGAAGAACCCGACGCTGGCCCACGTCAAGAAGCTGCTGTTCGACACCGCCTACCCGGAATGGCTGTGGAACACCGTGCTGATCTCGGTGACCGCGACGGCCATTTCGCTGTTCGCGAGCGTGCTGGCCGCCTATTCGATCGAGCGCCTGCGCTTCCGCGGCTCCCGATACGTGGGGATGAGCATCTTCCTCGCCTACCTCGTGCCGCCGTCGATCCTGTTCATCCCGCTCGCGACGGTCATCTACAAACTCAACCTGTTCGACACCCGGCTCGCGCTGATCCTCACCTACCCGACGTTCCTGATCCCGTTCTGCACGTGGCTGCTGATGGGCTACTTCAAGTCGATCCCGTTCGAGCTCGAGGAGTGCGCGCTGATCGACGGCGCGACCCGGCTGCAGATCCTGATCAAGATCATCCTGCCGCTGGCCGTCCCGGGGCTCATCTCTGCCGGGATCTTCGCGTTCACGCTGTCGTGGAACGAGTTCATCTATGCGCTGACCTTCGTCTCGTCGTCGGAAGTGAAGACGGTGCCGGTGGCCGTAGTGACCGAGCTGGTCGAGGGCGACGTCTACCACTGGGGCTCGCTGATGGCAGGCGCGCTGCTGGGATCGCTGCCTGTCGCGATCCTTTACTCGTTCTTCGTCGAGTACTACGTTTCCGGCCTCACGGGGGCGGTCAAGGAATAGCGCCGCCGTCGCCCGGCCGGTCCCGGGCGCGACCCGGCGGTGCGCGTCCCGCCGCAGGGCTGCCGGCGACCGCGGGCCCGTGCCGATCGCGGGCAGGCGATGGGTTAAAATGCGAGCCCCACGCGCCACGGAGCCAGCCATGAGCATGCAGGACAAGATTCGCGAGCAGATTGCGGGCAACCGCGTCGTTCTCTACATGAAGGGTCTCCCCGAATTCCCCATGTGCGGCTTCTCGGCGACCGCCGTCGAGATCCTGAAGCGGTGCGGCGTCGCCGATTACCTGGCCGTCGACGTACTGCCGGACCCGGAGGTCCGCCAGGGCGTCAAGGAGTACTCGAACTGGCCGACGATTCCGCAGCTGTACGTCAACGGCGAGTTCGTCGGCGGCTGCGACATCATGAAGGAGATGTACCAGTCCGGCGAGCTGCAGCAGCTCCTCGCCAAGCAGCCGGTCTGAGCTGCGTGTGGTAGCCGTCGCGCGGGCGCTGGCGGCGCTCGCGTTCGTCTTCGTCGTGGTTTCCGGGGGCGTCGCGTGGGCCGCCGCCGACGCCAATGCGCGCCAGGTCCTCGGGGAAGCGCGGGCCGCCGGCAACCCGCGCGCTTCCGATGCGCGCGCAAGCGGCGCGATTGTCGTCTTCAACCGGACGATCGCCACCTTTCGCGCGTCCTTCCTCGGGATCCCACTTGCCGAGCGCGCCGACATTGCGAAGAATCGGATCGCCGCCGTGCTCGACCGCGGGGGCGCCGGGGTGGTTTCGGTGGAGAGGGTCCCGCAGGGGGCGGTCATCAAGATCGACGGTGCCCTGGCGTTCGTGCTCGCGAACGAGGACGTCGACCAGCTCGGCGGCGAGGCGCTCGACGCGGTCGCGGGCGACGCGAAGCGCGTGCTCGAGCAGGTGATCGCGGAGACACGCGAGGCGCGCAGCGCGCGATTCCTGGTCGAGGCGGCGATGTGGGCGGGCGGCGCGACCGTCATCTATCTCTGCGTGCTGTGGCTGGTGCGCATGCTGGGCCGCGCGGTGTCGCGGCGCATGCTGCTGCTGGCCAGCAGGACGGTCGGGCAAATCAGGGTCGGCGGGACCGAGATCCTGCATCGCGGCCGCGCGATCCGGATCGTGCGCCTCCTGCTCCACGCCGGCTTCTGGGCCGTCGTGCTCCTGCTGACCTACGAGTGGATCGGCTTCGTTCTCGGCCGCTTCCCATACACGCGCGCATGGGGCGAGCAGCTCAACGCGTTCCTCGCCGACACGACGGTGAACATTCTCGTGGCGGTGGCGAAGGCGATTCCGGACCTGCTGATCGCCGTCGCGATCTTCTTCGTTGCACGCGGCATCAACGGTGTGCTGCGCGGTTTCTTCGACGGCGTGCAATCGGAGCGGGTGCACGTCGGCTGGCTCGACGCCGACAGCGCGCGCCCGACCCGTCAGCTCGCCGCTTTCGCGGTCTGGGTCTTCGCGCTGGTGATGGCGTACCCCTACATTCCGGGTTCCGACACCGAGGCGTTCAAGGGCCTCTCCGTCCTGCTCGGGCTGATGGTGTCGCTGGGGGCGTCCGGCATCGTCGGCCAGGCCGCGAGCGGGATGATCCTGATGTACACGCGCACGTTCCGCCCGGGCGAGTACGTGCGGGTCGGCGAGCACGAGGGCACGATCGTCGAGATGGGGATGTTCACCACACGCGTGCGCACGGGACTGGGCGAGGAGCTCACGCTGCCGAACTCGATGGTCCTGGGAACCGTGACGAAGAACTATTCGCGGACCGTCAAGGGCAGGGGCTTCGTCCTCGATACGTCGGTGACGATCGGCTACGACGCGCCATGGCGCCAGGTGCACGCGATGCTCGTCGAGGCGGCGCGGCGCACCGAGGGTGTGCTGGCCGACCCCGCCCCGCGGGTGTTCCAGACGGCGCTCTCGGACTTCTACGTCGAGTATCGCGTCGTGTGCCAGGCGGTCCAGACCGAACCGCGGCCCCGCGCCGATGTGCTGTCGAGCCTGCACGCCAACGTGCAGGACGTGTTCAACGAGCACGGCGTGCAGATCATGTCGCCGCATTACCTGGGCGATCCTGCCATGGAGAAGGTCGTGCCGAAGGAGAAGTGGTACGCGGCGCCTGCGGAGCCGGAGCCCCGGTCGCCGCGCTAGCGTCGTCGCCGGGGTGCCGGCAGGCCCGCGCGGTCGCCGTCGCGTCGATGCGATCACCGTCGCCGGATCCGGCGAGACAACGAGGGGAAATCATGGATACGTTGAAGACGAGCAGCGACACGCTGTTCATCCTGCTAGGCGCCGTCATGGTGCTGGCGATGCACGCGGGCTTCGCTTTCCTCGAGCTCGGCACGGTGCGCAAGAAGAACCAGGTCAACGCTCTGGTGAAGATCATCGTCGACTTCGCGGTGTCGACGATCGCGTACTTCTTCATCGGCTACTCGATCGCGTATGGCGTCAATTTCTTCGCGGGCGCGGAAACGCTCGCCCAGAAGAGCGGGTACGAGCTCGTCAAGTTCTTCTTCCTGCTCACGTTCGCCGCCGCGATCCCGGCCATCGTCTCCGGCGGCATTGCGGAGCGCGCGCGGTTCAATCCGCAGCTCGCCGCGACCTTCCTGCTCGTAGGGCTCGTGTACCCATTCTTCGAGGGCATCGCGTGGAACCAGCGCTACGGCATCCAGGAATGGCTGAAGGGCGCGTTCGGCGCCGAGTTCCACGACTTCGCCGGCAGCGTCGTCGTGCACGCGGTCGGCGGCTGGATCGGTCTCGTGGCGGTGCTGCTGCTCGGCGCGCGGCGCGGCCGGTACCTGAAGGAAGGCGGCGTCTCGGCGCACCCGCCGTCCTCGATCCCGTTTCTCGCGCTCGGCGCGTGGGTCCTTTCCGTGGGCTGGTTCGGCTTCAACGTGATGAGCGCGCAGACGATCGACAAGATCTCCGGGCTCGTCGCCGTCAACTCGCTGCTCGCGATGGCGGGCGGGACGATCGCGGCCTTCATTGCCGGCAGGAACGACCCCGGCTTCGTTCACAACGGCCCGCTCGCCGGGCTGGTCGCGGTCTGCGCGGGCTCGGACGTCATGCACCCGGTGGGCGCGCTGGCGACCGGCGCCGTCGCCGGTGCCCTGTTCGTCGTGATGTTCACGCTCACGCAGAACCGCTGGAAGATCGACGACGTGCTGGGCGTCTGGCCGCTGCACGGACTGTGCGGCGCCTGGGGCGGCATCGCCGCCGGCATCTTCGGCAGCAGGGCGCTGGGCGGCCTCGGCGGCGTCGCGATCGGATCGCAGCTCGTCGGGACGCTCGCCGGCATTCTGATCGCGATGGCGGGGTCAGCGCTTGTCTACGGCACGCTGAAGGCGACGGTCGGCTTGCGGCTCTCCGCCGAGGAGGAGTACAACGGCGCGGATCTCACGATCCACAAGATCACGGCGACGCCCGAGCGCGAGGCGTCCTGGTAGGCAAGCTCCGTGGGGCCGCCTTCGGGCGGCTCGGCAGGTCCGGCTGAAGGCGGACCCACGAATCGGAGGGCGGGTCGGCGGGTCCGCTCGGCCTCTCCACTCGGTCAGCGTTATGTGAAACGTAGCGTTGTCGGCCGCAAGCGTCGACTCGCCCCGGTCGCATCCCCAAGCAGGCTTGGGGCCCCTGCTCCCAGGCTCGCGCCGCTACGTTCGCGCGCGCTGCACGCGACGCACCTGCTGCACGCGCTTCATCCCGCGCATCACGTGCGCGAGATGGCGGCGATCGCGCACCTGCACGCTGAAGAACATCGCGATGAGGCCGCCGCCGTCGGGGCGCTCCATCGACACGTTGTCGATGTTGCCCTCCGCGTCCGCGATCGCCGTGGCGAGGTCCGCGAGCAGCCCGCGGCGGTCGGCGACCAGCACGCGGATGCCCGCGTCGAACACGCCCTCGACGTCCTGCGCCCACTCGACGTCGACCAGCTGCTCGGCGTCGCCGCGCTGCTTCTTCAGCGTGACGCAGTCGCGCGTGTGGACCGACAGGCCCTGGCCCCGGCGGAACTGGCCGACGACCCGGTCGCCGGGGATCGGCCGGCAGCACTTCGCGTACTGGATGGCCACCCCTTCGACGCCGCGCAACGTGAGCGCCGACGGCTTGGCGGGCAGCGTCGGCGGCGCCGCGCTGCCCTCGTCGTCGGCCTTGCCGGTCGGCCGCGCCAGCGCCTGCGCGACGACGAAAGACAGCCGCTTGCCGAGCCCGATGTCGGCGACGATCTCGAGCTGGCTCTTGGCGCCGTATTCCTTCTGCAATGCTTCCCACCGCTCCCACGTGATCGACTCCGGGGCGACGCGCAGCGTCGCCAGCGCCTGGTTGAGCAGGCGCTCCCCCAGCGCCGCCGATTCCTTCTGCTGGAGCCCCTTCAGGAAGTGCCGGATCCGCGAACGCGCCTTGCCCGTCGCCACGAACGACAGCCACGACGGATTCGGGCGGGCGGTCGGCGACGTGAGGATCTCGACGTGGTCGCCGTTCTTGAGCTCGGTGCGCAGCGGCATGAGCTCGTAGTTGATGCGCGCCGCCACGCAGTGGTGGCCGATGTCGGTGTGCACGGTGTAGCCGAAGTCGACGGCCGTCGCGCCGCGCGGCAGCGCCATGATCTTGCCCTTGGGCGTGAACACGTAGATCTCGTCCGGGAACAGGTCGCCCTTGATGTTCTCGAGGAACTCCTTCGAGTCGCGCGATTCCGACTGGATCTCGAGCAGGCTCTGCAGCCACCGGTGCGTCTCGCGCTGCGCCTCGGCGAGGTCGAGCTCGCCGCCCGCCTTGTAGAGCCAGTGCGCGGCGACGCCCGCCTCGGCGATGCGGTGCATGTCGTGCGTGCGGATCTGCGCCTCGAGCGGCGTGCCGAAGGGGCCGAACAGCGTCGTGTGCAGCGACTGGTAGCCGTTGGCCTTCGGGATCGCGATGTAGTCCTTG
>Ga0209253_10004682_pt1 | contig 11920 bp, 10 predicted proteins | sample FrelakmetBRP12BR_FD_187145 | JGI IMG/M metagenome (GOLD analysis project Ga0209253, IMG submission 187145) | Freshwater lake sediment microbial communities from the University of Notre Dame, USA, for methane emissions studies - BRP12 BR (SPAdes)... | ecosystem: Environmental > Aquatic >...
ATCAGGCTGCCCGAGCGCAGCGCGGCCTCGACGACCAGCACCCCGCGCGCCAGGCCGCTGATGATGCGGTTGCGGCGCGGGAAGTTGTGCGCGATGCCCGGCGTGCCCAGTGCGAATTCCGACAGCAGCAGGCCGCGGCTGCCGATGGCCTCGGCAAGCGCCCGATTGCTGGCCGGGTAGACCACGTCGACACCGGTGCCGAGCACGGCAATCGTCGAGGCATCCGCCCCGTCGTCGAGCGCCTTGAGCGCGCCACGATGGGCGGCGGCGTCGATGCCCAGCGCCAGGCCGCTGACGATGGTCAGCCCGGCCCGCGCCAGATGCTGCGCAAAGGCCTCGGCGTTGGCTGCCCCCTGCTGGGTCGCGCTGCGGCTGCCGACGATGGCCAGCGCCGGCCGCTGCAGCAGTTCGCGCCGGCCGGAGGCGAACAGGACGGGCGGCGGGTCGACGGTGGCCAGCAGCAGCGGCGGGTAGTCGTCATCGGCCAGCGTCACCAGCGCATGCGACGGGGCGAGCGCCAGCCAGCGCTGTGCCGCATGGACGGCGCCGGCGATTTCAGCGCCGGCCGGCGCGGCCAGCGTGGCGGCCAGCGCTTCGGGCAGATGCCGGGCCAGTGATGCGCGGCCGGCGGCGAAGATTGCCTCGGGCAGGCCGTAGGCGGCGAGCAGCGCGCGCGCGGTGCGCGGGCCGATCTCGGGGGTCAGGGTCAGCCGCAGCCAGGCGGCGCGTTCAGCGGAGTCCATGACGCAAGCGTAGCGGCGGCCGGCGCTGCGCTCGACCCGAATATCCGACAGCGCACGGCCGTCCCGCCCATGGCCGGTGGCCACCGAGGCGAGTACCCCCTCCGAACAGCGTTGCAGAAAAGGAAACGGCCGCGCGTGGCGGCCGTTTCGTCGTGCGCTCGAGACGCTATTCGGGTTCGACGAAGCGATCGCCGACCTTGACCGGCTTGGAGGTCCGAAACACGAGCGCGTACGAGATCTCGTCGAAGACGCGGAAGACGAACATCATGCCGATGCGCTCGTCGGGCAGCTTGATGTATTCGCGCCGATTGCTGGTGCGGTCGAGGATCGTCTCGCCGCTGTCGAGCAGCGCCAGCACGTAGCCCATCTGGACGCCGTGCCGGGCGCCGCGATTGAGCGCGACGATGCTTTGCGTGCCGCCTTCGTTCACGCCGCCGTAGATCGAGACGATGCGGCCGTCGATGGGCTTGTCCGGCCGCCGTGGAACGTAGGCCAGGACCGGCTGCCGAGTGATGGGTACCAGGCGGTCGCCGACGCCGATCTCCTGCTTGCTCTCGCGGATCTGCAGCGTGGCGACTTCGCCGGCCTTGGTCATCTGCGCTGAGCCCAGGTAGAAGGCCTCGTAGGCGATGGGCGTGCGGCGCGCAACATCGTCCGGGTCGAACAGCGGACGGGCCGGACGGAAGACGTTGTAGCGCTCGACCCGCTCATCGGTAATGCCGCGCGCGTAGGCGGTGTCGCCGCGGCCGAGGAATACGCGTCCCTCCTGCGTGGCGACGATGCGCGGGTACCCGGCCAGTTCGTTCGCGGAAACGACCGCCGGCTGCGACAGGAACGGCTCGATCACGCGATTCGGGATGCTCGGGATGGCTTCCCGCTCGGTGACATCGCGCACGGTCGGCGATAGCTTCACCACGTCGCCCGGCTGCGCGGTCGCGGAACCGGCGATCTCGAGCCGCGCGTGGCCGTTGCTGCGGACCAGCCGCAGCGTCTGGCCGGGATAGATCAGATGCGGATTGGCGATCTGCGCCTTGTTCATGCCCCACAGTTCGGGCCATCGCCACGGGCTGGTCAGGAAGAGGCTCGAGATGTCCCACAGCGTGTCGCCGTTCTTGACGGTGTGCGTGTCCGGCGCATTGGCGGCCAGTGCCGACAGCGGGACGCCGAGCTGCGCGACCTGGTCGGCGGTGTGCCGCTGCTCCTCGGTGACGGGGGGGCGGCTGGTCGCCGGCTGCGCCACTGCGATGCCCGGTAGCACAACGGCCGCGAGCATGGCGACGTGGGCTGCGCATCTCGCAGCGGTGACGGTGGAAAGCTGGAGCGTGAACATGGAAACTCCCGAAAACGGCTCCGATCAGAACCTGGCAACGGCTGATCGGGTGCCGCCCGTGCGGCGCCAGATCATCACACAGCGCATAAAATTCTGCCCCTAGAGTCTTGATATCGCAATGAATATCCGTCAGCCGAAGCGATTAGCCCCAAGCGGCGAAGCGGTCTGCAAGGCGGGCGCACGCTTCGTTTTCCAGCGGCGCCGACCGGCGGCCGCGAATAGCTGACCCCTGAAGGCGACCCTTGGCCAAGCTCAATATTCTCGAGTACCCCGACCCGCGGCTGCGTACCACTGCCAGGCCGGTGAGCACCTTCGATGGCCGGCTGCGCCAGCTGATCGCCGACATGGCCGAGACCATGTACGCGGCCCCGGGCATCGGCCTGGCCGCCACCCAGGTCGACCAGCACATCCAGCTGATCGTCATCGACGTGTCGGAGACCAAGGGCGAGCTGCGCGTGTTGATCAATCCGCACATCACCTGGACCTCCGACGAGACCATGGTGTGCGAGGAAGGGTGCCTGTCGGTGCCGGACATCTACGACGAGGTCCGGCGGCCGGCGCGGGTGCGCGTGCGTGCGCAGGATGGAAACGGCGCAACGTTCGAGCTCGACTGCGAAGGGCTGCTGGCGGTGTGCGTGCAGCACGAGATGGATCACCTGACCGGCAAGGTCTTCGTCGACTACCTGTCGGCACTCAAGCAGGACCGCATCAAGACCAAGATGAAGAAGCGCAAGACGCGCGAGACGGAATAGCGACGCCGAAGGGTCCGCGCCGCCGGAGGATGTCGGTCACGATTAGCGGGCAGCGGCGCCCGGCAGACGGGCGTGCGCGGCGATCTCGTCGGCCAGCCGCGGCAGCAGCGCCGGCGGCAGGTCGTGCCCCATGCCCTCGATGACCACCAGCCGCGCGCCGGCGATGCATCGCGCGGTGTCGATGCCGGCGGCCAGCGGCATCAGCGGGTCGAGCCGGCCGTGCAGCACCAGCGTCGGCGCGGTGATGCGCGCCAGCCACGGGCGCCGGTCGCCGGTGGCCAGCACGGCCAGCAGCTGCCGGCGCGACGCGGCCGTGTCCAGCCCGCGGCGGGCGATGCGCTCCAGATGCGCCCGAAACTCGGTCCGGTCGCGCCCGCCGGCCGGGCTGCCGATCACGCTGTAGACGTGCTCGAGCCGGCCGATCACCGATTGCAGGTCGCGCGGATCGGCCGGCCGCGACAGGATCGCGCGCAGCGCTTTCGGCTTTCCCCAGGTCACGCGCGGAGCCGGGTTGCCGGTCGAGGACATGACCGACGTCAGGCTCATCACCCGCTGCGGATACTCTGCCGCCAGCAACTGGGCAATCATGCCGCCCATCGACACGCCGACGACGTGCGCCTGTGCGATGCCGAGGGCGTCGAGCAGCCCGACGGCATCGGCAGCCATGTCGTGCAGCGTGTACGGTGCCGGCACCGGCAGGCGCAGCGTGGCGCGCAGCACGGCAAGCGGCAGCGGGATCGTGCGTACGCCGGCGAATCTCGTCGAGCCGCCGGTGTCGCGGTTGTCGAAGGTGATCACCCGCGCGCCGCACGCGGTGAGCAGGTCGATCAGTGCCGGCGGCCAGGCCGCCGCCGGCATGCCCAGCCCCATGATCGCCAGCAGAGGCGGTGCCTCGGGTGCGCCGTGCACCTCGTATTCGATGGCCAGCCCGTTGGCGGCTACGGTAGGCATCGCGCCGCTGCCGCCGCCGTCAGAACAGCCCGCGTCGCCTGGGGTCGCGACCGGGCCGGGCGCGCGCACCGTCGCTGCGCTCGAACGGCTTCCGGCGCCCCTGCGGTTGCGCCAGGCGGACCAGCCCTGGCGCGCGCGACGGGCCGAGCTCGCAGCAGTGCTGCGGGTTGTGCATCTACTTCTCTTGCTGCCGATTGCGGCGCGATCGCAGCGGCGGCGCTCGTTCGCTGTCGCGGCGGCCGCCGGCCTTGCGCGGCGCACGCGGCCGCGCGTCCGGCGCTCGATCAGCATGGCCGGCGGATGTCCGCTTGCGCTTCGGAGCCGGCGGCGGCAGCGCCGCCGCCGCCAGCTCATCGGAAGCCTCGAGCAGCGCCTGCGCGAGCGGCGCCGCATCGGGCACGAGCCGCTGTGCCGCCACCAGCCCGACGTCCAATGCATCCAGGTAGCGCATCACGGTGATGTTCAGCCCGACTCCGTGCTCGACGATCGACAGCGGCCACCAGGTGCGCAGCCGCGCGCCGGCCAGGTACAGCGGAACTGCCGGCCCAGGCACGTTCGAGACGACCACGTTGGCCAGCCGCGGCAGCCGCTGCGCGAGCCCGCTTCCGTACAGAGCGGCGGCCGCGGTGAGCAGCCAGGGCAGGCCCATGGAGGGCAGCGATAGTCCAAAGGCCGGCCGCAGGCCGCGCGACATCGTCTTGGCAGCGCCAGCGGCGACATGGATCGCACGCAGGCGTTCGAGCGGATCGGCGATGTCGGTGGCCAGGCTTGCCTGTGCCATCGTTGCCTGCGTGTTCATCTGCGTATCACCGCTGGCGCGCAGTGACACCGGCATCGCCGCCAGCAGAGGCTGCGCCGGCAGTTCGTCACGGGCGCCGAGGTAGCGGCGCAGCGCGCCGCCCACGACCGCCAGCACCACGTCGTTGACCGTCACCTCCTGCGCGGTGGCGATCGCCTGCAGCCGGCCCAGGGGCAGCGACGCGGTGGCGATGCTGCGGCGGGCGTCGATCGCCTCGTTGAAGGGGGTCGCCGGCGCAAGGCTCAGGTGGCGTGCCGAGGCGGCCAGCGTGCCGTCTCCCGCGCCCCGCAGCGCGCCGAACGCGGCGCGAGCGAGCGACGGGACCAGCTGCAGCAGGCCGATGCCGGCGCGTCCGTTATGCAGCAGCGCCGCGGCGAGCAGTTGCGCGGTACCCGGCTCCTCGCCTGGCAAGTCGTCCGTGCGAACCGCGGATTCGGTCCCCGACGATGCGGGCGCGGGATCGAGCAGCGCCTGCGCCAGTGCCACGCCTGCCGCGCCGTCGATGGCTGCATGGTGAACCTTCGTGTAGAAGGCATAGCCGCCGTCGGCGAGCCCCTCGATCAGCACGAACTGCCAGAGCGGCCGACCGCGGTCCAGGCGCTGCGCATGCAGTCGCGCGACCAGCGCTTCGAGCTGGCGCAGCGTGCCCGGCGCCGGCAGCCGCACCCGCTTGAGGTGCTGCGACAGGTCGACGCGGCCGCCGATCCAGACCGGATTGGCGATCGCCAGCGGCAGCGCGCGCAGGCGGCGCGTGAATACCGGCGAGGCCGAAAGGCGGGCAGCCAGATGGCGCCTGATGGCGGCGAACAGATCGCTGCCATCCTCCGGCGCATCGAGCAGATGCAGTGCGCCGACATGCATCGGCGTGGCTGCCGTCTCGAGGTGAAGGAACAGCGCATCGAGTCCGCCCAGCGGCGTCATCTCGTTGGTCCCGTTCTTGGCTGCATCGCGGTCGCGCGCCGATCGTACGCTGCCGCGGCGGGCTGCAACCTGGCCGCTCCTAGAATGAGCGCATGCGCATCGTCTTCGCCGGCACGCCCGAGTTCGCCGCCATCGCGCTGGCCGCGATCGTCGACGCAGGATTCGAGGTCGTGCTGGCGCTGACGCAGCCGGACCGGCCCGCCGGTCGAGGCATGAAGCTGGCGCCGAGTCCGGTCAAGCAGCTCGCGCTTGCGCGCGGCATTGCCGTGGCCGCGCCGCAGTCCCTGAGCCTGAAGAAAGCAGGTGAGGCGGCTGCCGCGGCGCAGGCGCAGCTGCGCGCAGCGCAGGCCGATGTCCTGGTGGTTGCCGCCTACGGACTGATCCTGCCGCAGGCCGTGCTCGACCTTCCGCGCGGCCTGCCGGATGCCGGCTGCGGCCGCATCACGGCGCTGAACATCCACGGTTCGCTGCTGCCGCGCTGGCGCGGTGCTGCGCCGGTGGCGCGGGCGATCGAGGCCGGGGACGCCGTCACCGGCATCACGATCATGCAGATGGACGCGGGCCTGGACACCGGGCCGATGCTGCTGAGCGAACCGACCCCCATCCTGGCCGCGGACACGGCCGCCACGCTGACCGCGCGCCTCGCCTCGATCGGCGCGCGCTTGATCGTCGAGGCGCTGCGCGAAGGCGGCGCCGGCCGGCTGCGGGCGCAGCCGCAGCCGAGTGCGGGCGCGACCTATGCGAACAAGCTCGAAAAGCGCGAGGCGTGGCTCGATTTCGCGCAGGACGCCGAGGCACTCGCCCGGCGCGTCCGCGCGTTTGATCCGTTCCCGGCCGCCTGCGCGCTTCGCGCCGGGACGACCTTGAAGTTCTGGCGTGCGCACGGCCTGCCCGACCAAACGGGGGCGGCGCCCGGCACGGTGTTGCGAGCCTGCGCCGACGGCGTGCATATCGCCTGCGCTGACGGCACGCTGGTGGTAACCGAACTGCAACGGCCGGGCAGCCGGCGGATGAGTGCTGCCGACTTCCTCGCCGGCATGCCGATTGCGGCCGGCGAAGTGCTCACCGGTCCGCCGCCCGAGGCGGACCCGCGCGCATGAACGGCAGTGCCCCGCCGCTGGCCGATGCCCTGCGCGTGGCCGCATCGGCCTGGCGCGGCCTGCGCGGCGGCAATTCGCTCGACCGAGCCCTCGCCGCTGCCGCCGACGAGTTCGCCTGGGCAACGCCCGCGCCGCCGCACCCGCGCCTGGCGGCAGCGGCGAAGGACATCGCCTACACCGCGACCCGGCACCTGGCGCTGATCGAGGCGATGCTGGAGAAGCTCGCCCACCGCGCGCCGGACCCGGCCGTGGCCGCCCTTCTCGCGGTCACGCTGGGCCAGTTGCTGGCGCCGCGCCATGCGGCCTACGTCGTGGTCGACCAGGCCGTGCAGGCCGCCAAGGCACAGGGCGAAACGCGCACCGCAAGCGGCTTCGTCAACGCCGTGCTGCGCAATGCCCTGCGCCGGCTGCCGGCGCTGCGGCCGGAACTCGAGCGGCAGCCGACCGTCGCCTTCAATGCCCCCCGCTGGTGGATCGACCGCCTGCGCGAAGCGGAACCGTCGCACTTCGCGCGGATCCTGCAGCTGCAGCGCCAGGCGCCGCCCCTCGTGCTGCGCGTCAACCGGCGGCGCAGCAGCATCGAGGCCTACCTGCAGCGGCTGCAGGCCGAGGGGATCGATGCCAGCCGGGTCGGGCCGACGGCCGTCTGGTTGCATGTGCCGCTGCCGGTCGCCGACATCCCCGGCTTCGCCACGGGCGATGTCTCGGTCCAGGATGCCGGGGCGCAACTGGCGGTGCAACTGCTGCAGGTCGAAGACGGCATGCGCGTTCTCGATGCCTGCGCCGCCCCCGGCGGCAAGACCGCGCAGCTGGCCGAGGCCGCGGATAACCTCACGATCGATGCGGTTGAACTCGATCGGGCACGCGTCGGGCGCATCGAGGACAACCTGTGCCGCGTGCATGCCCGCAGCCATGCGCTGATCCACGTCCACGCGGCCGATGCGGCGCAGCCGGAGCAGTTCGCACACGGGCGCTATCCGCGCATCCTGCTCGATGCGCCCTGCACTGCGTCGGGCATCGTGCGCCGCCATCCGGACATCCCCTGGCTACGCCGGCCGGCCGATGTTGCGCAATTAGCAACGCTGCAGCAGCGATTGCTCGATGGGCTGTGGCCGCTGCTGGAGCCCGCTGGTAGATTGCTTTACGTCGTGTGCTCGGTATTTTCCGAGGAAGGGCCGCGCCAGGCCGAGCGCTTTGCCGCGCGGCACGCCGATGCGCGGCCACTGGCCCTGCCCGGCATTGGCCAGAGCCAGTTACGGCTGCTGCCGGCGCATGGCGCGGGCTGGTCGCACGGGCTGCCGAGCGTTCACGACGGATTCTTCTTCGCGATGTTCGAAAAGACGTAGATCCTGATGCTGCGCGCGGCCGGTCTGGTCCTCGACGGCGCTGCGCCGAACGCATCGCCGATCTGGCCTCTGCTGTGCGCGGCCGTGCTTGTCCTTGGCGCGCTGTTCGGCCACGCCGCAGCGGCTGATGCGAGTGACCGGATCGAGGTTCGCAGTGCCGAACTGCGGCCGGCTGCCGACGGCGACGGCATCGACCTGGAAGCGGTGTTCGACTTCGACCTGCCGTGGGCCCTCGAAGATGCGGTCAGCCGCGGCATGCCGCTGTACTTCGTTGTCGACTTCGAGCTGTACCGGACGCGCTGGTACTGGTTCGACGAACGGCGCATCGCCGCCACGCTGACCTACCGCCTGAGCTACAGCCCGCTCACCCGCGAGTATCGACTGGCGCGGGGCACGCTGGCGCAGCCGTTCGACACGCTCGGCGAGGCGCTGGCCACGATGCGCAGCGTGCGCAACTGGACCGTCATCGAGCGCGGCGCGCTGGGCGCAGGCGAAAACTACCGGGCCCAGGTCCGCATGCGGCTGGACACCGCGCAACTGCCGCGACCGTTCCAGATCGGCGCCATCACCAGCCGGGACTGGACGCTCTCTTCCGAATGGCGCAATGTGCCGGTCAAGTCCGACCTGGCGCGCTGACCCGGCTCGGTGCGGCCGCGGCCGCCGCCCGTTGCCGGTGCCGCGCGCGCCGGACTGATCACACCGCACGATGTCGCCGCTGATCCGCTACGCATTCATCGCTGCGCTCGCCCTCGGCGGTGTTGCGCTGTTCCTGCTCGCTTCCGCGGCGAGCAGCACAGCGACCTTCGGTCGCCATTACCCGCTGCTGCTGGCGATCAACGGCGCCATCGCGGCGGCGCTGCTGGTGCTGGTGCTGGCCCTTGTCTGGCGGCTGGTGCGCCGGCACCGTGCGCGCCGTTTCGGCGCACGGCTGATGGCGCGCTTCGCCATAGCCTTCGCCCTCATGGGCGTGCTGCCGGGCGCCCTGATCTACGTCGTCTCGGTGCAGTTCCTGTCGCGATCGATCGAATCCTGGTTCGATGTGCGCGTCGACAAGGCGCTTGAGTCCGGCTTGTCGCTCGGGCGCGCCGGGCTCGAGGCGCAGCTCGCCGATCTGACGGCCAAGACGCGGGCCATCGCGCTGGACCTGGCCGAGCTGCCGGAGTCGATGCAGCTCGCTGCGCTGGACCGCGCACGCGACGGCGCCGGCATACAGGAGGCGCTGCTGGTCAGCGGCAGCGGCCAGCTGATCGGCGCCTCGGGCCAGCGGCCGGCCAACTGGGTGCCGGAGCTGCCTTCGGCTTCCGACCTGCAGCTGGCGCGAAACCAGCGGCAGCTTGCGCTGATCGAAGGCGATCCGCTGGCCACCGATGAACGCTCCGCCGTGCGTACGCGCGTGCTGGTGGCGATACCGACGCTCGGCGCCGCGCCGGCACTCGGCGACGGCCAGGCGCGCGAGGCGCTTCGTGCCGAGCCGACGGCGCCCCGCCTGATGCCGCGCCGGGCGGAGGCGCGGTTCCTGCAGATGACCCAGCGCCTGCCGCCCACGGTTGCCGCCAACGCCGCTGCCCTGCAAAGCGGCTACCGCGACTACCAGGAGCTGTCCCTGGCCCGCGGCGGCCTGAAGCAGATCTACACGGTGACGCTGACGCTGACGCTGATCCTGGCAGTGTTCGCCGCGGTGGCCGGCGGCATCCTGCTCGCCGGCTCGATGACGGCGCCGCTGCTGCAGGTTGCCGAGGGCACCAAGGCCGTGGCGGAGGGCAATTACCGCCGCGTGCGCGAATTCGCCGGCAAGGACGAACTGCAGGAACTGACGCAATCGTTCAACGCGATGACACGCCAGCTGTCGGAGGCGCGCGACGCGGTCGAGGCACGCTCGCGGGAACTGGAGAACGCTCGCGCCTATCTCGAGCGTGTTCTGACCAACCTGTCGGCCGGCGTGATCGTGCTCGACCGCGAGTTGCGCCTGGTCACCGCCAACCACGGTGCCAGCCGCATCCTCGGTCTGCCGCTGGGCGCCGCAGCCGGTCGCCGGCTGCAGGAGGTGGCGCCGGAGTTCGCCGGCCAGGTGCAGGCAGCGCTGGCCGACCAGACGCTGGCCACTGCGCCGGCCGAGTCCTGGCAGCGGCAGATCGAGCTCAAGCGCACGCCCGCCGAGCAGGGCGAGGCGCTGTCGCTGCTGGCGCGCGGCTCGCCGTTGCCGCTGGATGATGGCCCGGGCTTCGTCGTTGTCTTCGACGACATCACGCAGGTGATCTCCGGCCAGCGGGCGCTGGCCTGGGGAGAAGTGGCGCGACGCCTCGCGCACGAGATCAAGAACCCGCTGACACCGATCCAGCTTGCCGCAGAACGGCTGCAGATGAAGCTGGCGAAGCGGCTTTCGCTCGAGGACGCCGCGATCCTCACTCGCGGCGCAACGACCATCGTCAACCAGGTCGCGGCCATGAAGCGGATGGTCGATGACTTCCGCAACTACGCGCGGGTGCCACCGGCGCACCTGGCCCCGCTCGACCTCAATGGGCTCATCGAGGAAGTGGCTGCCCTGTATGGCGCCGAACGCGGCGCTGCCGGCGAAGCGCCGCTGCGCCTGGAGCTGGCCACTGGCCTGCCGCCCATCACGGGCGACACCACCCAGCTGCGCCAGGTCATCCACAACCTGCTCGCCAATGCGCAGGAAGCCGCGCACGGTGCCGCCCGCATGCCGCGCATAACGGTGCGGACCGAGGCGGTGCATGCCCACGGCGGCAGCGGGACGCAGGCCGTGCGCCTGACGGTCGAGGACAACGGGCCAGGTTTCGCAGCGCATATACTTCGACGCGCCTTCGAGCCATACGTGACGACCAAGTCGAGCGGAACGGGCCTCGGTTTGCCGATAGTGAAGAAAATCGTGGAAGAGCATGACGCGCGCATTGAGCTGGCCAACCTCGGCGCAGGCGGCGCAGCGGTGACGATCGTTTTTCGCCATCTGGCAGACGCGGCGCACGGCGTCGCGAATGCTGCCGCGTCGGTCAGTTGAGGCGAAGATGCCGACTGGCTGGGCGGCGCGCTGTGCGGCGTCGATTCGCCGTCTGTGTTCGTGCTCCTGCAAGAGAGTTCCTCGGCGCGCCCGTCCGTCGCGCCGTGGCCTCAACTGACGCCCGCTGAAGGCGGGCGCTGACGGTCCAAAATGTCCACCATTCTGGTTGTCGACGACGAAATCGGGATCCGCGAGCTGCTCTCGGAGATCCTCTCTGACGAGGGGCACGTGGTGCTGACGGCCGAGAACGCCGCTGCCGCGCGCGCCCTGCGCCAGAGCGAGGCGCCGGACCTGGTGCTGCTCGACATCTGGATGCCCGACACCGACGGGGTCACGCTGCTGAAGGAATGGGCGGCCGGCAGCCAGCTCACGATGCCGGTCATCATGATGTCCGGGCACGCGACCATCGACACGGCGGTCGAGGCGACACGCTTCGGTGCGCTCGATTTCCTCGAAAAGCCGATCGCGCTGGCGCGCCTGCTCGCTGCCGTGCGCAGCGGTCTGGAGCGCGGCCGATCGAGGCACGGACCGAAGGCGGTCAGTGCCTTGTCTGCGTCGGCCGCCGTCGCCGCACGCGGCGAGGATTCGCGCCCGCCTGCGCCTGAAGCATCGCGCGAGTTGGTGGCGCCGCCACCGCCGGCGCCACCGGCAAATGCGGCCTCGGTGCCACTGGACCAGCCGCTGCGCGAAGCGCGCGACCAGTTCGAGCGCGTCTACTTCGAGTATCACCTGGCGCGCGAGTCGTATTCGATGACCCGGGTGGCCGATCGCGCCGGGCTGGAACGCACGCACCTGTATCGCAAGCTCAAGCAGCTTGGCATCGAACTGGTGCGCGGCAACCGGCGAGCGCAAGGCGCCGAGGAGCCGGCGGCCAGCGAAGCGGTCCTGCCGCCGGCCGAAGGCAGCGGGAACTGATGGGCCGTCAGGCGCGCGGGCACTGAGCCCGCCGGGCCGACCCGGGC
>Ga0209253_10004683_pt1 | contig 11918 bp, 8 predicted proteins | sample FrelakmetBRP12BR_FD_187145 | JGI IMG/M metagenome (GOLD analysis project Ga0209253, IMG submission 187145) | Freshwater lake sediment microbial communities from the University of Notre Dame, USA, for methane emissions studies - BRP12 BR (SPAdes)... | ecosystem: Environmental > Aquatic >...
TGACGGCGCCGAGACACCTGCCGAGCGGGCGCTGTCGCCGGAGGCGCAGGGTCGAAAGGCGCGCCTCCTCGTCGTCGACGACAACAGCGTGAACCAGCACCTTGCCGTGGCGCTGCTCGAGCGTCGTGGCCACACGGTCGCGGTCGCCGCCAACGGACGCGAGGCGCTGGGGGCGGTCGCCGACCGCGCGTTCGATGCGATCCTCATGGACGTGGAGATGCCCGAGATGGACGGCTTCGAGACCACCGCCGCCATCCGCGGGCTCGAGGCGCGCGCAGGCCGGCGCACGCCGATCCTCGCCATGACGGCGCACGCCATGAGCGGCGATCGCGAGCGCTGCCTCGCTGCCGGGATGGATGGGTACGTTTCGAAGCCCATCCACGCGCGCGAGCTGTTCTCGACGCTCGACGACCTGCTCGCGCAGCGCAGTGACGAGTCGGTGCCCGCCGCGACGCCGTCCGCAGCCGGCCCCGGCCCGCTGGAGGCCCGCGTCCTCGAGCGCCTGGACGGCGACGCCGAGCTGCTGCGGGACTTCGCCCGCCTTGCGCTCGAGCAGGGGCCACGCTTCGTCGCGGCGATCCGCGCCGCGGTTGGCGGGGCGGACTGCGCAGCGGCGGCGCGTGCCCTGCACTCCCTCCGGGGATCGATCGGTCTCTTCCTCGGCGCCCGCGGCTTCCGTGCCGTGGAGACGCTCGAGAGCCTCGTCCGCGGCGGTGAGCTGCGCGAGAGCGCGGCCGCTCTCGCCGCGCTTGCGGCGGAGATCGATCGCCTGCGACCGGCTCTGGTCGAGCTCACCGCGGCACCGTCGCGAGGAGCACCCGTCGGCGCTCCCCTGCCGCCGCGCGATGCCGAGATGTGAAGACATCCCCTCCCGTCGCCGGCCCGCCGATCCGCGGCGCGGCGCCCTCCTCGCGGCACCTCCGGGTACGGCTTCGTCGTCGCGTCTTGCGCTGCTTGCGGTTCGACGGGCCGGCTCGGTCCGGGGGTTCTTCACGGCCCCTGATCTGATCCGATCTGAGGCTCAGGGCTCGGGACTCGACTGCAGCAGGCTCTCGCCCATGAGGTAGGTGTCGACGCCGCGCGCGGCCTCGCGGCCCTCCCAGATGGCCCACACCACCAGGGACTGCCCGCGCCGCATGTCACCGCAGGCGAACACGCCGGGGACGCTCGTCGCGTAGTCCGCCCCCACGGCGACGTTGCCGCGGGCGTCGAGCGCGACGCCGAGCTCGTCGATCATGCCGCCGCGCTCGGGGCCGAGAAAGCCGAGGGCGAGCAGCACGAGATCGCATGCGATCTCGAACGCGCTGCCCGGTACCTCCACCATTTGCATGCGGCCGTTCTCGGCCTGCCGCCACTCGAGCCGCACGGCGTGGAGCGCGCGCACGTTGCCTTCCTCGTCGCCGGAGAAGGCCTTGGTGTTGATGCTCCAGTCGCGGATGACGCCCTCCTCGTGCGAGCTCGAGGTGCGCAGGATCATCGGCCAGTGCGGCCAGGGGCTCGTGTCCTCGCTGCGCGTGTCCGGCGGCTTGGGGAGCAGCTCGAACTGGTAGACCGTGCTGGCACCCTGGCGATTGGACGTGCCGAGGCAGTCGGAGCCGGTGTCGCCACCGCCGAGGATCACGACCGTCTTGCCGGTCGCGAGGATCTGACCCGACACGTCGGCACCGGCGACCCGGCGGTTCTGCTGCGGCAGGAAGTCCATCGCGAAGTGGATGCCGCGCAGGTCGCGCCCCGGGACCGGCAGATCCCGGGGCTGTGTGGCGCCACCCGCGAGCACGAGCGCGTCGAAGCGCCGCCGCAGCTCGGCGGCCGGCAGATCCACGCCGACGTGGGCGTTGGTGTGGAAGACCACGCCCTCGTCGCGCATCTGCTGCAGGCGCCGCTCGACGATCCACTTCTCGAGCTTGAAGTCGGGGATCCCGTACGTGAGCAGGCCGCCGATGCGATCGGCGCGCTCGAACACCTCGACGTGGTGTCCGGCACGATTCAACTGGGCGGCGCAGGCGAGCCCCGCGGGACCCGAGCCGACGACGGCGACGCGCTTGCCGGTGCGGCGGCTCGGCCGTACCGGCACGACCCAGCCCTGCTCCCAGGCGTGGTCGATGATCTGCTTCTCGATCTGCTTGATGGTCACGGGATCGTCGTTGATGTTGAGGACGCAGGCATCCTCGCAGGGCGCGGGGCAGATGCGGCCGGTGAGCTCGGGGAAGTTGTTCGTGGAGTGCAGGCGGTCGATCGCCTCCCTCCAGCGGTCCCGGTACACCAGGTCGTTCCAGTCCGGGATGATGTTCCCGAGCGGGCAGCCGGTGTGACAGAAGGGGATGCCGCAATCCATGCAACGGGCGCCCTGCGCCTTGAGCCGGTCCTCGGGCAGCTTGCCCTCGAGCTCGCACCAGTCCCGCAGGCGCTCGGCGACCGGCCGGCGGGTCGGCAGCTCGCGCGCGATCTCCAGGAATCCCGTGATCTTTCCCATGGTCAGATCGAAGCCAGGCGCGCAGCGTCGGTGTCGAGGTGCTGCGCTGCGAGCACCTTGCGGTACTCGACCGGCATCACCTTCACGAACTTGCGCGCGGTGTCCTTCCAGCCCGAGAGGATCCGCCAGGCGACGGCGCTCTCGGTGTACTCGTAGTGGCGGCGGACGAGCTCGCGCACGGTCGCGAGATCGGTCTCCTCCATCGGCTCGATCTCCACCATGCCGCGGTTGCAGCGTCCGGCGAAGTCGCCGCCGGCGTCATAGACGCAGGCGACGCCGCCGCTCATGCCGGCGGCGAAGTTCCGGCCCGTCATGCCCAGCACCACGACGAGCCCGCGGGTCATGTACTCGCAGCCATGATCGCCGACGCCCTCGACCACGGCCGTGACGCCGCTGTTGCGGACGGCGAAGCGCTCGCCGGCCTGCCCGCGGATGAAGACCTCGCCGCCGGTGGCGCCGTAGAGCGAGACGTTGCCGACGAGGATGTTGTCCTCGGCCACGAAGGTCGCACGTCGCGAGGGGTAGACGACGATCCGGCCTCCCGACAGGCCCTTGCCGAAGTAGTCGTTGGCCTCTCCTTCGAGGGTGATCGCGATCCCCGGGGCGAGGAACGCGCCGAAGCTCTGGCCCGCGGAGCCCGTGAAGTGCAGGGTGATCGTGTCGGGCGGCAGCCCCTCGAGGCCGTGGCGTCGCGAGACCTCCGCCGAGAGCATCGTGCAGGCGGTGCGGTTCACGTTGCGGATGGGAAACGAGGCTTCGACCGGGGTGCGGTTCTCGAGTGCCGGCCAGCAGCGCTCGATGAGCGCGTGGTCGAGCGCCCGCTCGAGGCCGTGGTCCTGGACCACGGTGCAGCGGATGCCCACCGCGTCGGGCGCCTCGGGCCGGTGCAGGATCTCGCTCAGGTCGAGACCGCGGGCCTTCCAGTGGTCGAGCGCCTCCCGCGTCTCGAGCCTGTCGGTGCGGCCGATCATCTCGTCGACCGTGCGGAAGCCGAGCCCGGCCATGATCTCGCGCAGCTCCTCGGCGACGAACAGCATGAAGTTCACCACGTGCTCGGGCGTACCCGCGAACCTCCGGCGCAGGACGGGATCCTGGGTCGCGATGCCGACCGGACAGGTGTTCAGGTGGCAGACCCGCATCATGATGCAGCCCGAGGCGATCAGCGCCGCGGTCGCGAACCCGAACTCCTCCGCTCCGAGCAGCGCGGCGATGGCGACGTCGCGGCCGGTCTTCAGCTGGCCGTCGGTCTCGACCCGGATGCGGCTGCGCAGGTCGTTCAGCACCAGCACCTGCTGGGTCTCGGCGAGGCCGAGCTCCCACGGGATGCCGGCGTGCTTGATCGAGGTGAGGGGCGAGGCGCCGGTGCCGCCGTCGTGGCCGCTGATGAGCACGACGTCGGCCTTCGCCTTGGAGACGCCGGCCGCGACCGTGCCGACCCCGACCTCGGCCACGAGCTTGACGCTGATGCGCGCCCGGTCGTTGGCGTTCTTGAGATCGTGGATGAGCTGCGCCAGGTCCTCGATCGAGTAGATGTCGTGGTGCGGCGGCGGCGAGATCAGGCCGACGCCCGGCGTCGCGTAGCGGATGCGCGCGATGTAGGGGTCGACCTTGTGGCCCGGGAGCTGGCCGCCCTCACCCGGCTTCGCGCCCTGCGCCATCTTGATCTGGATCTCGTCGGCGTTGACCAGGTAGTGGCTGGTGACGCCGAAGCGCCCCGAGGCCACCTGCTTGATCGCGCTCCGGCGCGAGTCGCCGTTCGCATCGGGGACGTAGCGCACCGGATCCTCGCCGCCCTCGCCGGTGTTGGACTTGCCGCCGAGACGGTTCATGGCGATGGCGAGGTTCTCGTGCGCCTCGCGGCTGATCGAGCCGAGGGACATGGCGCCGGTCTTGAATCGCGTCACGATCGCGCCTGCCGGCTCCACCTCCGCGAGCGGGATCGGCTTCGTGGGCTTGAACTTGAGGAGGCCGCGCAACGTGCACAGGCGCCGGCTCTCGTCGTTCGCGAGCGCCGCGTACTCCTTGAACAGCTGGTAGCTGCCGCTCCGCACCGCGTGCTGGAGCGTGGCGACCGTGCTCGGGTTGTAGGCGTGATGCTCTCCGCGCCGCCGCCACTGGTACTGGCCGCCGGCGTCGAGCTCGTCATCGAGCTCGGGGAGGGTCGCGTGCGCCTGGGCGTGGCGCGCGGCGGCCTCGCCCGCGATCTCGTCGAGGCCGATGCCCTGGATGCGCGATGCCGTCCAGGTGAAGTAGCGGTCGATGAGCTCGCGGTTGAGCCCCACCGCCTCGAAGATCTGCGCGCCGCGGTAGCTCTGCAGGGTCGAGATCCCCATCTTCGTCATGACCTTCAGGATCCCCTTGTTGGCGGCCTTCAGGTAGTGCGCGAGGGCCTCGTCGCTGCCGACGCCCTTGATGACGCCGCCGGCGACCATGTCGGCGATGGTCTCGAGGGCGAGGTAGGGGTTGATCGCGCCGGCGCCGTAGCCGGCGAGGAGCGCGAAGTGCATGACCTCGCGTGGCTCCCCGGACTCGACGACGAGGCCGCAGCGGGTGCGCGTGCCGGCGCGGATCAGGTGGTGGTGCACCGCTGCGGTCGCCAGCAGGCTCGGGATCGGGGCGGTCTCCGCGTCGGCGCCGCGGTCGGAGAGGACGAGCACGGTCACCCCGTTTACGATCGCCTCCTCGGCCATGGCGCAGAGCGCGTCCAGGGCGCGCTCGAGACCGGCACCGCCCTCGCGCACCGGGTAGAGGATCGGCAGCGTCTCGGCGCGCAGGCCGGGCTGGTCGAGGGCCTTGATCTTCGCGAGCTCGGCGTCGCCGATGGCCGGCTCCTCGAGCTCCAGCTGGCGGCAGTGCGCCGGCGTCTCCTCGAACAGGTTCTGCTCGGCGCCGATCGTCGTCTTCAGCGACATCACCAGCTCCTCGCGGATCGGGTCGATGGGAGGATTGGTGACCTGCGCGAAGAGCTGCTTGAAGTAGTTGAAGAGGAGCTGGGGCCGGTCCGACAGCACCGCCAGCGGCGTGTCGTTGCCCATCGAGCCGACGGCCTCCTGGGCGTTGATCGCCATCGGCGCCATGAGGAACTTCAGGTCCTCGATCGTGTAGCCGAACGCCCTCTGGCGGGCGCGCAGCGTGGCGCCATCGAAGCCCGGCACCTCGGCGGCTGGTCGTGACGGCAGGCTCGCGAGCGGCACCAGGTTTCGGTCCAGCCACTGCCGGTACGGCTGCTGCGCCGAGATCGAGGCCTTGATCTCCTCGTCGGCCACGATGCGTCCGGCCGCGGTGTCGACGAGGAACATGCGCCCGGGCTGGAGCCGTCCCTTGGCGAGCACGTTCTCGGGCGGGATGTCGAGCACGCCGACCTCGGAGGCCATCACCACCAGGCCGTCCCTGGTGACGACGTAGCGCGACGGCCGCAGTCCGTTGCGGTCGAGCACGGCGCCGATCACGGTGCCGTCGCTGAAGGCGATCGACGCCGGTCCGTCCCACGGCTCCATCAGGCAGGCGTGGTACGCGTAGAACGCCCGCTTCTCCGGGCTCATGCTCTCGTGCTTCTGCCACGCCTCCGGGATCATCATCATGACCGCGTGCGGCAGGGAGCGCCCGGTGTGGACCAGGAGCTCGAGGGCATTGTCGAACATGGCCGAGTCGCTGCCGCCCGGGGTGATGATCGGGAAGAGCTTCTCCATGTCCTCGCCGAAGAGCGGCGAGGCGAACATGGACTCGCGGGCGTGCATCCGGTTGATGTTGCCGCGCAGCGTGTTGATCTCGCCGTTGTGCGCGAGGAAGCGGTAGGGGTGCGCCCGGTCCCACGAGGGGAAGGTGTTGGTGCTGAAGCGCTGGTGCACGAGCGCGAGCGCGCTCACGAACTGCGGGTGGGTGAGATCGCGGTAGAACTGCGGGATCTGCTCGGGGAGCAGCAGCCCCTTGTAGACGATGGTCCTGCTCGAGAGGCTCGGCATGTAGAAGGACTCCGTGTCGCGCATGCCCGAGTCGCGCACCAGGCGCTCGGCGCGCTTGCGGATCACGTACAGCTTGCGCTCCAGTGCCGCCTGGTCCGGCGTCTCGCGCCCGCGCGCGAGGAAGATCTGGCGGATCTCCGGCATCAGGCTGCGCGCGAGCGGCCCGCACTTGCTCTCGTCGACCGGGACGCGCCGCCAGCCGAGGAGGCGCTGTCCCTCCTCGCGCACCACCTTCTCGAGGAGCTCACGGCACTCGTCGCGCTCGTCGACGCGCCGCGGCAGGAACACCATGCCGACGCCGTACTCGCCCCGCGGGGGCAGGGTGACGTCGACCTCGGCGCATGCTTTGCGCAGGAAGGCGTCGGGAACCTGCGTCAGCAGGCCGGCGCCGTCGCCGGTGAGCGGATCGCACCCGCATGCGCCCCGGTGCGTCAGGTTCTGCAGGATCTGCAGCCCCTGCTCGACGATCGTGTGCGACGCGGCGCCATGGATGTCGACGACGAAGCCGACGCCGCAGGCGTCGTGCTCGTGCATGGCATCGTAGAGGCCTTGCCGTGGCGGCAGTCGTACCGGTCGCATGTGCGTCCTCCGTCAAACGCCCTCGAGGTGAAGGGACGCCCGCTCCTCGTGCCGGCGGCCGCGCCGCGGCGCCGGCGCCACGCTGCCGGCGACGGCGACCTGGACCCGCTCGATGAGCGTGGAGAGCGCGACCGTCGTCTCCGTCCGCACCACCCCCTCGATCGAGCGCAGGCGGCTGATGAGCTTCTCCAGGGCCGAGGTGTTGTCCGTCCTGACCTTGAGGAGGAGCGTGTAGCCACCCGTCACGTGGTGACACTCGAGCACGTCCTCGACCCCCTCCATGTCGCGCTCGAACCGGGCGATCGCCGCCGGGTGGCCGATCGACACCCCGATGAAGGCGGTGATGTCCTTCCCGAGAAGCCGCGCGTTCAGGAGTGCCCGGTAGCCGGTGATGATGCCGCCGTCCTCGAGCTTCTTCACCCGCTCCATCACGGACGACGCCGAGAGACCCACCTGATCGCCGATCTTGGCGAGGGGCAGCCGGCAGTTGTCCTGGAGCAGGCTCAGGATATGGCGGTCGATCTGGTCGAGATCGGCGTGGGGCTGTCCTGATTTCATGCGGTCTCGGGCCTCAGCGTCCGAACGGATTATTGCGGACGCGGCACGCTGTCAAGTTTTGTTGGGCTCGGCGGCGCCTGCTCCGAGGGTCGGGCGGGCGTGGCGCCACCGGCGCGCGGGCCGCGCTCTGCCCCGCGTGCCCCCGTGCCGTCGTCGCGCCACGCACACGCCCGCCGGCGCGCGGTCTGGCGTCGCCCTGGCGTGCCCTGGCTTTACGGCTTCGCCGCCTCTGCTCTAGAATCCCCCGCGGTGGCCGCGACGTGCGGCCGGCAGGTGAACGTGATCTCGGCATCGACCGCGAGCGCTCGGCTCTCCGAGCTCCATGCCCGGGACTGCGGGGTCCGCGCGCACCTCCGCGGCCCGCGCGAGCGCGTGCGCGCGTGATCCTCACCCGCGAGGTCATCGTGCGCGAGCTCGAGCGGGGGCGGCTCGTGATCGACCCCCTCGATCCCGACCAGGTGGGGCCGGCCTCGATCGACCTGCACCTCGGCGACGAGATCCGCGTCATGGAAGGCGGCCCTCCCGTGATCGAGCTGCACGACGATGCGGACTACCGCGCGGTGACGACCCTGCGCCCGCTCGACGTGCCCTACGTCCTGCGCCCCGGGGAGACGATCCACGGCATCACGCGCGAGCGCATCCGGCTGCCGCCCGACGTCGCCGGCTGGCTCGAGGGGCGCAGCCGCTACGCGCGTCTCGGCCTCATGATCCACGTCACCTCCGGCTTCGTGGCCCCGGGCGTCGACAACCGGCAGGTGCTCGAGATGTCCAACGTCGCCGGGCGCCCGCTCGCGGTCCGCGCCGGCATCCGCCTCTGCCAGATCGTGCTGCAGCGGACCGAGGGCTCGGCCGTCTACGCCGGGCGCTTCGCCGACCAGCAGCGTCTGTGAGGGCCGCGCAGCGTCGGGCCCGTGGGGCGGAAAGGAGCGCGCGCCCGGGTTCGCGTCGGCTGCTCGGGATGGGTCTACCCGCACTGGCGGGGGCCGTTCTATCCGCCGGATCTCCCCGAGGACGCGTGGTTTGCGCACTACGCGCGCGCGTTCGACACGGTCGAGATCAACAGCAGCTTCTACGGCCTGCCGACGCCACGGGCCGTGGCGGCCTGGAAGGCGCAGGCGCCCCCCGGCTTCGTCTACGCCGTCAAGGCCAATCGCTTCATCACCCACATGAAGAAGCTGCGCCAACCCCGCCGTCCCCTGGGGCTGTTCATCGGGCGGATGCGGGGGCTGGGCGAGCATCTCGGCCCCGTGCTCTACCAGCTGCCGCCCAACTGGCGCTGTGACCCCGGGCGCCTCGAGGCCTTCCTTCGGTGTCTGCCAGCCGAGGGGACGCACGTCTTCGAGTTTCGCCACCCGAGCTGGCTCACCGACGAGGTCCTCTCGCTGCTCGACCGCCACGGGGCGTCGCTGTGCGTGCACGACCTCCTCGACATGCCACGCCTCGCCGTCGGCCGGGTCGCTTACGTCCGCTTTCACGGCACGCAGCCCTGGTACGCGGGCGGCTACGGTGCGAGCGCGCTGCGGTCGTGGGCACGCTGGCTCGGCGCCGAGGCCGCGGCGGGCCGCGGCGGCTTCGCCTACTTCAACAACGATGCCGGCGGACAGGCGGTCGTGGACGCGCGGCGGCTGGCGCGCCTGGTGCGCTGATCCCGGTGGCCTGATCGGCGCCGGCAACCCGCGCAGGGGCTGCCACGCGCGCCGGCTTGCCTCGGTAGTTAATTCTCGTTAACAATCTTTCCGATGAGGCCCGCACCCACGGTTGGCGCCGTCCACGAGGGCATCGCGCGACTGCAGCGCCTGGCGGAGCTCTTCTTCCAGCGGCGACGGCGGCTTGCCAGGGATGCCGGGCTCACGGAGCAGGAATGGCGCGTCCTCGAGCAGATCTCCACCGCGCGCTTCATGCCCTCGATGTTCGCCCGCCACCGTGAGAGCACGGCGGCGGCGGTGTCCCGCATCATCCGCCAGCTTCTCGACAAGGGGCTCGTCTCCGTCTCGGTGTCCCGGCGCGACGGGCGGCAGCGCGACTACGTGCTCACGGCCAAGGGGGCGCGGACCCTGGCGCGGGTGCGCGCGCGCCGGCGTCGCGCGATCGATGTCATCTGGATGGACCTCGACCCGAAGGCGCTGCGCGCCTTCACGCGCTTCAGTGGCGAGCTGATCGGGCGTCTGGAGGCCTACGGCGCCACGCAGCGATAGGAGGCTCAATGGGGAAGACGCTGTACGAGAAGGTCTTCGAGCGGCACACCGTGCGGCGCTTGCCGTCCGGACAGTACCAGCTTCTGATGGGGCTGCACCTCATCCACGAGGTGACGTCGCCGCAGGCGTTCTCGATGCTGCGCGAGCGCGCGCTCACGGTGCTCCACCCGCAGCGCACCTTTGCGACCGTGGATCACATCGTGCCGACGCACAGTCAGCGGCGGCCCCTCGCCGACCCGCTGGCGGAGGAGATGCTCCAGGCCCTCGAGCGCAACGTGGCGGAGCACGGCATCCGCTTCTTCGGGCCGATGACGGGTGAGCAGGGGATCGTGCACGTCATCGGCCCGGAGAAGGGGCTGACGCAGCCCGGCATGACGATCTGCTGCGGCGACTCCCACACCTCCACGCACGGCGCGTTCGGCGCCATTGCCTTCGGAATCGGCACCTCGCAGGTGCGCGACGTCCTCGCGACCCAGTGCCTGGCGATGGACGAGCTCAAGGTGCGTCGCATCGAGGTGAGCGGCCGGCTGCGCCCCGGGGTCTACGCCAAGGACGTGATCCTCTTCGTGATCAACCGCCTCGGCGTGCACGCTGGCGTCGGCTACGCCTACGAGTACGCGGGCGAGGTCGTCGACCGCTTCTCGATGGAGGAGCGGATGACGGTGTGCAACATGTCGATCGAGGGGGGTGCCCGCTGCGGCTACGTGAACCCGGACCGGACGACCTACACCTACCTCGAGGGACGCGAGTACGCCCCCAGAGGGGCAGCCTGGGGCCGGGCGCTCGCCTACTGGGAGTCGGTGCGCTCCGATCCCGACGCGCGCTACGACGACGTCGTGCACCTGCGGGGCGAGGACATCGAGCCGATGGTGACCTGGGGCATCACGCCCGGCCAGTCCACGCCAGTGGCAGGCCTCCTGCCCGACCGCGAGCGGTTTCCCGAGCACGAGCGCGGGCTCATCGACGAGGCCTACCAGTACATGCAGCTCGCCCCCGGGACGCCGATCCGCGGCACCAGGATCGATGTCGCGTTCATCGGTTCGTGCACCAACGGGCGGGTGTCCGATTTCGAGGAGGTGGTCCGCCACGTTGCGGGCCGCGGGCTGCGCGTCGCGCCGCACGTGCAGGCGCTCGTCGTCCCCGGCTCACAGGCGGTGCGCGCGGAGCTCGTGCGTCGCGGCTACGACGCGATCTTCCGCGACGCCGGTTTCGAGTTCCGCGAGGCGGGCTGCTCGATGTGCCTGGCGATGAACCCGGACAAGCTCCAGGGCAGCCAGGTGTGCGCCTCGTCGTCGAACCGCAACTTCAAGGGGCGCCAGGGCTCGCCGACGGGTCGGACGCTGCTCATGTCGCCCGTGATGGTGGCGGCGGCCGCGATCGCGGGCGAGGTGACGGATGCGCGCGAGCTGTTCGGCATCGCCGAGAAGGGAGGCGCATGATGGAGGAGGCACAGCGGATCGTCGTCGCCGGGCCGGCCGTGGCCGTGCGCGGGCACGACATCGACACCGATCGCATCATCCCGGCACGCTTCCTGAAGTGCGTCGTCTTCGAAGGGCTCGGCGCGCACGCCTTCGAGGACGACCGCGCTGGTCAAGCGGCGCGGGGGCGCGTGCACCCGTTCGACGACCCGCGGCACGCCCACGCGCGCGTCCTGCTCGTCAACCGCAACTTCGGCTGCGGCTCGTCGCGCGAGCACGCCCCGCAGGCGCTGATGCGCTGGGGCGAGGGCATCCAGGCGATCGTGGGCGAGTCCTTCGCCGAGATCTTCGCCGGCAACTGCCTGGCGCTCGGGCTCCCGTGCGCCAGCGTGGACGAGGGCACGATCCGCACGCTCATGGACTTGAGCGAGCGCGAGCCCGACCGCGAGTTCCGCCTCGACCTCGGGACCCTCGAGATCGCCGCGGGAGACGTGCGCGTGCCGGTGCGCGTGCCGGAGGCGGTGCGCCGGCAGCTCCTCGAGGGGCGATGGGATTCGACCGGCGAGCTCCTCGAGGTGAGGGACGAGATCGCGCGCGTCGCCGACCGGCTGCCCTACTTTCGGCACTGGGCGTGACGGACGCGTCCCCGCACCCGGCCGGCGGCGTCGTGCTGCCGGGAACGTCGGGTGCCACCGTCGCGACGCGCGTGAGTCGCGAGGCGGGGCCGGCGGGG
>Ga0209253_10004685_pt1 | contig 11917 bp, 5 predicted proteins | sample FrelakmetBRP12BR_FD_187145 | JGI IMG/M metagenome (GOLD analysis project Ga0209253, IMG submission 187145) | Freshwater lake sediment microbial communities from the University of Notre Dame, USA, for methane emissions studies - BRP12 BR (SPAdes)... | ecosystem: Environmental > Aquatic >...
GAGATTGATCTCGGGCTGACCGAACTGAGCGGTCAAGTCAGCGACGCGGTAGTGGCAGGCCAGCGCGAATTCCATGCCGCCGCCCAGCGCCACGCCGTTGATCACCGCGATGCACGGTTTGTCCATCGTTTCGATCTTGCGGAACGCCAGGTGGGCGTTGTTCGGCAGCGCGATCGCGTCCTCGACGGTGTGGATCTCTTCCAGGAACTGGCGGATGTCGGCGCCGGCGACAAAACTCTTGGCGCCCTGGCCGGTGAACAGCACCGCGGCGATGTCGGTGCGCCGCGCCAGGTGGTCGACAATCGTGTTGAGCTCGTCGAGCGCGCGTTCGTTCAGCGCATTCACCGGTGGGTTGGTGATGGTGACGATGGCGATCTTGCGCGCCGCCGCGCCCTGCACCGGGTGGTACTCGATGATGAAATAGCGATAACGCTCGAAGATCTGCTGCTCCTCGGCCGAACGCTGCTTGCGCTTCCAGTCCTCGATCTTGTGCGCGATCTCTTCGAGCGACTCGGGATTGCGCAGCGTGGTCGTATCGCCGAGCTCCTCGTCGAGCACCATGTTGCGCAGGAAGCGGCGCATGTATTTCCCGCTGCGGGTTTCGGGGAAGGCCGACACTTCGATGTAGTCCTCGGGCACCGAGACGGCGCCTTTTTCGGTGCGCACCAGCTCATCGAGGCGGCGGCGGTCGTCGCTGGTGAGCTTGCGCCCGCCCAACGTGAGAATGAACGACAGCGGCGTCAGGCCCTTTTCGCGGTGCGGCGCGCCGACAACAATGCAATTGCCGACCGGCGAGTCCGGCGTGATCTGCTTGTCGCGCAGGATCGCGCCCTCGATCTCCTCGGTGCCCATGCGGTGCCCCGACACGTTGATGACGTCGTCGGAGCGACCGTGCAGGCTGAAGCTGCCGTCCGGATACTTCATGGCGAAGTCGCCCTGGACGTACGCCCACTCCCCGTTCGGCCCGCGCTTGAAGTAGGTCTTGACGAAACGCTCGGCGTCACCCTTCCAGGCGCTCAAGTCGCCCTTGGCCAGGCCGGCCTCGAAGCCCTCGACATCGCCCCATATCGTGCGGGCCAGGTAGGGATAGGAGGCGGTGATCACGATTTCGCCCTTCTCCTCGAGGTCGGCCCGCGAATACTTCGCTTCCGTACCATCGCCACCGCTCGACACCCAGACATCGCCCGCCACCCAGGGCAGCGGGTAGGTGTGGGCATCGGGACGCAACTGAAAATCGTTGTTCCCGTAGAAGTGCGTCCACACGATGCCGCCGTGCTCGGTCGCCCAGTAGGAGTTGATGTACTGCTTGGTCATCAAGTCCATGCCGAACTGCTGCACGGCCGGGTTGACCGGCTCGGCGCAGAAGGTGGCCACGCGCAGCTTGCCCATATCGTAGGCCTTGACGTCGGCCACGTTCTGCGGATCCGTCATGACGGTCTTGAGGAAGGTCACGCCGGCCTTGAAGATCTGCACGCCATAGCGCTCGATGATGCTGGCGAAACGGCCGGCCGAGGGGAAGACCGGTGCCCCTTCGGCGACAACGCCGGTACAGCGCGAAGCGAGCGTGGCGCAGATCAGGTAGCTCTGGCCGGTGATCCAGCCGGGATCGGCGATGACGTAGATCACGTCGCCCGGTTCCGCGTCGAAGCTGACCTTCATGGTATGCACCAGGCCGGCGACATAGCCGCCGTGCACATGCACCACGCCCTTGGGCTTGCCGGTCGAACCCGAGGTGTAGATGATGAACATGGGGTACTCGGCATCGACCGGTTCGGGGCGGCTGGTCGCGTAGAGCGCCTTCACGAACTGCGCCACCGGCAGCTCCATCAGCTCTTGCTCGCTGGAGACCTTCACGCCGGCCGCGCGCGCGTTCGCGAGGATTGTCTCGGTCGCCTTGGCGATCAGGTCGTGGCTCCACACGTCGCGCTCGCCGCGCCAGAGGATTTCCTGGCCGGTGTGGCGCACGACGACCACAGCGCTGACGCGCGGCGGCGCGGCCACCAGGGCCTGGGCGATCGCCGTGCGCACCCGCGACTGCAGCGAGGCGTCCATTTCAATGAGCTGGCTGAGCGCCTTGCCCACGCCGCGCATGACGTCCGAGCGCTCGACGGTGATGTCGCCCGCCAGCGCCTCCTTGACCTCGTTGAGGATCGTTTCCTTGATCTTCGCGACCGTCGCCGCGCTGACCGCCCCGGTCATGCCGAAATCGATGCCGTCGAGGGTCTGGACGACGATCGCCACGGCGGTCTCGATCGGAACGAACTTGTCGAGCGCCGGATCGGTGTAGGTCTCCTTGAACGGAACGATCTGGGCGTTGCGATAGGCGCCGTCGCTAGTGATCACCACCTTGGCGCCGGCGTTGTGGATGCGATCGCTCAGGGTCTTGTCGGAGAAGCCGCCGAACACCGGGGTGTAGACAATGCCGAGCCGCTTGGCCGCCTCGGTGTAATAGAACTGCTCCATGATGTTCGGCATGTTGAGCGCGATGCGGTCGCCCTGCTTCAGGCCGAGATCCTTCAGCACCTGCGCCGCCTTGACGGTTTCCAGCAGCAGGCGCTTACGCGTGACGGGGAAACTCACCACCGGCCCGCCGCGGCCGTTGTTGAGCGAGGAGTCCCAGCGGTCGCCCTCGAAGTGAAACGCCACCTCGTCGCCGAAGCCCATCAGCACATGGCGGTCGACCTCGTTGAAGCAGGCATTGGTGCGACCGCCCGCGAACCAGCGATAGAAGGGCGGGTTGTCGCCGTCGAACGCGCGCGTCCAGGGCGAGTGCGAGGCGCCGTAACCGATGTCCGCCGGCGAACCGTCGTCCGCACTGAACCCAGTCCAACTGCCCTTCTCTGCGTCCCACGTGATCCACGCATTGAGCTTGGCGTCGTACCAGTGGATAGCACTGCGCGCGATCCCGCCGAAGAACTCACCGGGGTCGGCCAGAAATGCTCGCCGCTGCTCCTCCCAATCAGCGCGGCTGAGGATGGGGTTCACGCGGGGAGGGCGCAGGTCTTCGCTGACTTTGGTCATCGGCATCGTCGGAGGTCTCTCATTGGCCAGACAGGAAGCAACATCACCATGCGCGCGCGGGGCCGCCTGGCGATACGGTGCACGCCCGCTAACTGCCTATCCTCCGCGAGCCTGCAGACCCCTTCACCGCGGAAGACGACACCTTGAACCTGCAAGACGGAACCCGGAAGCCAGCGTGTCTCACGCGACCACCGCGAATCCGGCGAGGAAGCCAAGGAACCGGGGTAGTTAAGGAGGGCGTTGCTGCGGGCGTCACGGTCTCCACCGCCGTGCGCGAGCGTATGCGTGGATAATGGCGCAGCATGGCGCGCTGCGTCAACATCGATTAACGTAGTTTGGCGATTCGCTTCACTGCCATGGCGAGGGACCTGAACGCTTAGGGTGAAACTTGAGACGTTCTCGCCCCTCGGCAATTCAGGCAGCGCTCTGCGCCGCCGGCTGCCAAGCACGACACCAGCGCACGTCCGGAAGGCTCTGCGACGGCCGCTACTCCTGCGTTTCGGTACGCGGTTCCCGCCCGGTCGCACGCAGCTGTCCGGTTTCGGTGCAGGCCGAACCACCCTCAGGTCCCGGCCAGCACCGGGAACAACTGCCTCAAACCCTGGGCCATGGTCTCGACCGAGATCGCCGTCAGGATAAGTCCCAGCAGCCGCGTCGCGATATTGAGTCCCGTGAGACCAAGCCGCGCGCCGATCGGGCCGGCAAGCCGCAGGACGACCCAAAGGAGTGCACACACCACCGCGATACAGCCCACGATGGCAAAGAGGTGCAGGGTGCTGCCGCCCTTCTGAACCGCGATAATGGTCGTACTGATGGCGCCCGGTCCCGCCAGCAGCGGCACGGCGAGCGGCACGACGCCGCTGGTCTGGGCGACTTCGAGCTCGTTCGCCTCCTGAGGGCTCTGGCGCACGCTTCCCGTCTGCGCGTTCAGCATCGGGAACGCCATCATCATCAGCACGATTCCGCCGCCCACCTTGAAGGCGGGGAGGCTGGCACCCATCAGCTCGAGCAGCGCGTCGCCGAAGAAGGCGGTGCCCGCGAGCACGCTGAACACTGTAAGCACGATGACGCGCGAGAGTCGGACGCGATACGCATGGCTGCGCCCAGCGGTCACGGTAAGGTAAACCGGAACGGCAAGAAACGGATCGAGCACCGCCACCAGCGTCACGAAATAGCGAGCGTACTCGGTCCAGGCCATGAGCGTGTACAAATCCATGAGGTCGGGACAGGGGCAGCGGCGCACTTTGCGATCGAGCGTGCGCTACCCTTCCTGATCTTCCTCCCCCGGCCCATTCGCCTCGTCGCCGCCGCGGGATCTTCCTTGCTCCAGCTCTTCATCCTTGCGACAACTGCTCTCCGCAAGAGGAACGCTCAACCTCTTCCAGCGCTCGCGAACGCCAGTCGAGCACAGCGGTGCGCTGGATCATCTGAGCAGCCAGATCCGGGAACTCTGCACGGATCGCATCGGCTGCGAATCGCGACAGAAATCGGGACTTGAGTTCGGCCCGGGCGCGATCGATGCCAACTTCGTAATAAGGCACTGACGCGAGCAGCAGGAAGCCGTCATCCGGAATGCGGCCGGCAGCCATGTTGCTCCGGATAATCGCGGCCGCCCTGCGCACGGGCGCATCGAGGTTGGGACTATAGGGACCGATGATGAGCGCAACGTTGGGCGTGTGCAGAAAGTCGAAGCCGCGCCCCAAGCAGATCATCCACTCCCGGTGCTCGATGTCCAGCTCGCGCTCGTGGCGTGCCGCCTGGGCGCGCACCTCCGCGATGTGATCGAGGTTTCCCAGCAGAAGCGGCAGCAGGTCCGCCCGCATGCGACCAGGCATGTCGGGCAGAAACGCCGCCAGGCGCGGCACCAGCATCTGTCGATCCGCGTCGGTGAGGTCGGCGAGATTGAGCGCCGTGGTCGCGGTACCGTGCAGGACCAGGGCATCCTCGTCGGTCTCGAATCCGCACACAAGGGGATAGACGGTACCGTGGTCGGCGCCGAAGATATGCTCGACCTGCGTACGAATCTGCCGGGCGTGGGCGCGCGCGGCATCCGTGTCGTACTCAAACCCCGCGCAGCCCCGGCGTGGGTCGCCCTTGGAGTAGTGATAGGTGATGAGGATCAGCACCTGGCGGCCGTCCGCCACCATCCGCGCGACATGATTTGCCAGCACCTCACCCAGATGCGGCCAACCGAGGTCGAACATTCCACCCAGGTTGCGAAACGGCATGAGGATGCCGAGCGGCGTGCGCGTCGCGACCGGCACGTTGATCCGCCCATCCATGCACTTCAGCACCGCCACCGCGGTCGGATGCTGTGCAAGGTATCGCTCGCGGGCGAGCCACGACTCGGGCTCGCAGAACGCCTCCCCGTGGCGACGCGCAAGGTCAAAGACCCAGGCAATGCGCTCGTCGATGGGGCTCGTGTGGATGTCCATGGCAGTTCTCTCGGTCTCCCTGCGATCGATGGCTACGCAAGCCTCATCATAGGCCGTCGCCGGATGGTGCGTGAACTGACTGCGCCTGGCCCTTCCACATGCCGCCGCGACCGCGCCAGTGCTGCCAGGCCGAGTCGAGGGTAAATAGGATGTACGCAGCCGCCCGTACTCGGCATGGCGTCGTCCCGCTCTGTGGCCCGCCAGAAGCCGCCCCGGGCCGCCAGGAGACGAATCCAGATCGTACAGACCATCGCCGCAAGCGCCACGGCAGCAGTCGAAGCGATCCACCTATCCATCGATACTCGTTATCTCGCAACTCCGAGCAGGGGCCGTTCGATTCACCTAGTGGTCTCCGGTCGGCCGGTATAATCCTTGCGATTCGGACGTGCTCCCCGACCATGCCTCGTCTTCTAAGCAATCCGCGCCTCTTCTACGCCTCGGTCTTCGCCCTCTGCGCGGGTCTCGTCTCATTCGGCCTGTACCTGCAGCACGTCAAGGGCATGGAGCCGTGCCCCCTGTGCATACTGCAGCGCGCGATCTTCGTCGCCATCGGCATCGTGGCATTGCTCGCAGCACTGTTCGGCGCCAAGCGACCAGGGGCACGGCTTGCCACAGGACTGTCGGTCAGCCTGCTCGGACTCGCGGGCGCCGGCGTGGCGGCGCGGCAATCATGGATCCAGCGCTTCCCCCCGCCGATCCAGGAATGCGGTGCGGATTTCTATTTTCTCGTCGACACGACTCCTCTCGCGCAACTTCTCCCCGCACTCTTCAGCGGGACGGGCGACTGCGCGAAGCGCGACTGGCTGTTGCTGAACCTGTCCATAGCGGATTGGGCACTACTGTGTTTCGTGGTGATCACGGCTCTGGCCCTGTGGCGCACCCTCTTCGTCGCAACGCGCTGATCAACAGCACCAGCCGGTCCATCGATCGGCATGATGCACGCGACAGTTCGTCAGTTGGAATCCTGCTGTGATGCAGATGCTGCGGCAGAGTTCGAATCCCCTGCCGACAGCAACCCCCCGACGAGGCCGGCGGAAAGGGGACCGGGGGGCGAAGCAAGTCAGATCGTGTAGAGCCTCACCCGCCGCGCTGCATGGCACGCTGAAACCAAACGCGCAAGAGCCCACTCACAAATCCGCCAGTCAGCATGCCCAGAACATAGATGAGAAGAACTAGGACGGAGACCGGAAGCGTCACGCTGGCGGAAAACAGCGAAACCGTTACCGCATCGACGTTCTGGACTTTAAAGAGTACGACGATTGCCGTCACTACCACGATCAGCGCGATGTAGACGAAGCGCATGGGTTTCCCCTCCTCGAGCTGGGCTGCGGGTCGCGCAGTATAGCCCACCGCGCGGCTGCAGCGGCGAGCGACGCCCGCCTCGAAATTGGCTATCATGGCCGATGCCAACAACAAAAGGATGAACACCGAAGCTCGTGCCGATGGAGCGGCGGCCCATCTCTTCTCCAGCGGCGCGCCTCCACGGGGTGAGAAGCCATGAAGACGATCATCAAGCACGTCGGAAAGTGGGCGTTGATTGCGGTCCTCCTGGCCGTCGCCGCCTTCCTCGCCCTGCGATCGTACCGGGCACTCAGCGGCCCCGCGCTGCAGCCCTGGCATACTTTCGTGCCCGCGGAGCTGCGCGCGGCCGACCTCGACGCGGCTGACTGGACCAAGTACCTGAAGCAGGAGGCATCGATCTTCGACAGCATCCGGACCGAGGTGAGCCAGACGCTCGACCCCGACGCGCGGGTACCGATCAATCGCTACTTCGAGCAAAGCCCGGTCTATCCGGCGCACTTTGCACAGGACTGGAACCGGTCGTACGTGCTGGAACCCGACGGCACGCCGGTCGGGGTCGTCGTGTTACTGCACGGACTCACGGATTCGCCCTACAGCCTGCGCCATGTCGCCAGGCTCTATCGCGATCACGGTTATGTCGCGATCGGCGTGCGCCTGCCGGGTCACGGCACCGTGCCGGCAGGGCTCACCGACGTGCGCTGGGAGGACTGGATGGCCGCCACGCGGCTCGCAGTCCGCGAGGCGCGGCAGCGCGTCCCGGTACCGGCACCGCTGCACCTCGTGGGCTTCTCCAATGGCGGCGCGCTCGCGATGAAGTATGCCCTGGATGCGATCGAGGATCCGAAGCTGCCGCGCGCGGACCGCATCATCCTCTTCACACCGATGATTGGGATCACGCGGTTCGCCCGCTTTGCCGGGCTTGCCGGGCTGCCGGCCATACTGCCGCCGTTTGCGAACGCCGCATGGTTGAGCGTCCTGCCGGAGTTCAACCCGTTCAAATACAACTCGTTCCCGGTCAACGGCGCACGCCAGTCGTACCGGCTGACCGATGCGCTGCAGGCGCAGATCCAGCGCCTGTCGCGCGCCGGGCGCCTCGGCGATCTGCCCCCCGTGCTCACGTTCCAGTCGGTGATCGACTTCACGGTCAGCACACCGGCGATCCTGACCGCGCTCTACGACCATCTGCCCGACAATGGCAGCGAGATCGTGCTGTTCGACGTGAACCGCACCGTCAAGTTCGGGCCGCTGCTGCGACCCTCATCCTATGTGGCACTCGAGCAGCTCACGCCGAAGACGCCGCAGCCCTACCGCTTCACGGCGATCGTGAACGCGGGCGAGGAGAGCAACGCGACCGTCGAGCGCACCATCGCGCCCGGTCAGCTGGAGGCGGTCGACCGCCCCCTTGACCTGCCCTACCCGCCCGGCATCTTTTCTTTGTCACATCTGTCGATCCCGATCCCGATGAACGATCCTTTGTACGGGATGCGGCCGGATCCTGCGTCGCGGTACGAATTCGGCTTCAATCTGGGGGCGATGGATGCGCGCGGCGAGCGCGGCGCGCTGGTGGTCGACCAGGATTTTCTGACGCGCCTGCCGTCCAATCCGTTCTTTCCCTATGTGCTGGCGCGGGTTGCGGAAGGCATCGAGGAGCCGTCGGGACCAACGGGGCGCAATATCGCCGCCACCCGGTCGCCGGGCGTGCCGGTGCGCCTCGAGGCACTGCTGTCGACGTTCCTCCCTGACGAGCCGGATTCGCGAAGGTTCGCTGGTCCGTGAGGCGGCGCGGCGCAGCCTACTGCCGCAGCGGATCGGTGCACACGTCGGCGCCATCGCGCGGCAGCGGACCCAGGGTAAGCCGCTCCCACGGCACGATGATCGGCGAGGCGAGCATGCGCAGCGTCGAGCCGATGAGGTCGCGGCGATCGATGCCAATGCGATAGTCGTTGAGCGTGCCGGTGACCCGCAGCGGATTCTGCAGACGGAACAAGGCGAGACCCTTCGCCCGCGGTCGGAACAGGAAGTCGAGCACCTCGGTCCGCAGGTTCGCGCTGCCGGCGCCGCGTACCCGCACCCGCGTGGTATCGATGAGCATCTTGTCATCGCTCACGACACCATGGCGCAGATCGAACCTGCCGACGATGCAGTTCACGTACGATTCGCCCCCGGGGTCGATCACGGGCAGCACCGCGAGCAGGAGGTTGACCGACCACAGGTTGAAGATGCCCCCGCGCACATCCTCCGGCCAGATGGCGAAGTCGATCTTGCCGTCGGCATTGAGCATGATCCCGTCCAGCGATGGTGCCCGGCCAGCGATCTCGACGTTCGCGCTGAAGAGCCCGCGCACCCCCTCGGCCTGGTGCAGGCGGCGCGCGAGGATACCGTAGTCGAAGCGCTCGATGTAGGCACCGGCCTTCAGGTCGACTTCGGGCGCTGTCGGGTCGTAGGCCATGGCGAGCGTGAACGTGCCGCCGGGCAGACTCACCTGCGCGGGGCCCAGATACAGTTGCCCATCGATGACTTGAATGCGCAGGCGGCCGTGAGCCAGGCGGTCGCGGCCCGACAGCACATCTTCCACTTCGATGTCGAGATAGGTATCGAAGCGGCGGAGGAATCCCGCGTTCAACAGGCGCTCGGTACGCCGCGCCACCCCCCTCGCCGTCGCGCGCACGCCGGCTGCGGTAAGGGCCGCCGGTCGATCGTCGGCAAGTCGCTCGGGCAGTGGAAAGTCGTCGAGCTGAATGCTCGGTGCAGTGAAGCTCGCTGCAACGCGCGGCCGCGGACCGGTCATGTCGAGACGCGCCCAGCCCCGGAGACTGCTGGTGCCGACCCGCGCGGTCAGCTCCGGCACTTCGTAGCCAGTCGCCGTCAACCGCACCGGCCCGCTAGCCGACCACGGCCCCCACGCAGGGAGCTCCACGCCCGCGAGCCCGCTCAGTGTGTCGAGGCGCTCGCCGCCCAGCGCGAACGTAAGCCTGCCCCCACGGCCGAGCGGTAGAAGCACTTCTCCGTCCAGGGTAAGGCGTGCGTCTGCGGCGGTCGCCATGGCGGCGATCGGCACGCGGCTCTCATGCGACATCCAGACCTCAAGGCTGCCCGTCACGACGTGGACCTTCGCCGGTTCGCCGTTGTATTCGCCCGTGAGGCGCATCTCAATGGGCCTCCCCGCGGGTGCGTCGACCGTTGCTTGGTCCACCCGAATCTCGGCGCGCGGGCGTCGGGTCGACCCAGCGACCGTGATGCTGCCCCCGGTTACGCGTGCGACCAGCGACGCGCTTGCCGCGAGCTCACGCAGCGTGCGGCCGCGTGCGCGCAAGTCGACCTCGAGTGCGTCCGCGCGACCCTCGCTGCCCTCCGCCACGCCGAGCGCGCGCAGCCACCCACCGACATCGATGGCACCGGCGGCGATGTCGAGCGTTGCCTCCGGCACGTTCGGATCAAGCGCGATGGTGCCTGTGATCGGCGTGCCCGAGATCGAAGCAGCAACCGGTGACGGCAGCAAACGGCCGCCGCGGCTGCGGGCATCGAGCATCACGTCGACGAGATCGATGCGTCGCAGCGCGATGCGGTCAACCCCGAAATCGAGGTCGGCATCTGGCAGCGCGAGCCCTCGAGGAAGCAGCAGCATGTCGTCACCGTGCCCGCCGGGTCGCGCACCAAGCGCGGCGAGCTCTGTCACGTCGATCGACGGACCTCGCACCGCCACGACGGTGACAGGACTCGTGCCCGCGTCGACGCGATGGGCGTCGATCGTCACCGCGCTGCGCCCGAGCGCGACCTTCATGCCATCGAGATACCACGTGGCGGCGGTCGTCCGCAGCCGACCGCGCGCCTTGAGCGGCAGCCTGGCACTCCGCGCGACAGGGAGCCAGGGTGCGAGGTCGCCAACGCGGGGTGTGTCGAGCTGCAAGGTGACCTCGCTCCCGCGTGCGCTACCGGGTGGCGCCAGCATCCCCCCGATCGAGAGCCGCGAGCCGGCGGCCGAGAGCTCGGCCTCGACCGGCAGCACGCGCTCGCGGAGCATGTCTGGCAGCGTGCCGCCCCGGAGCGTGAGCGTGGCGCGCTTGCCCAGCACGGTCCCGCGCGCGCTGCCGCGCAGCCGCTCACCCGCGCGCGCCGACATGTCCACTGCATCGAGCGCGACGGCGATCGACCGCGCGCCCGCGCCGCGCTCGTAACGCAAACGCCCGCCCCGCGCCGACATAACGAGCTCGAGATCGTGCACGAGCGCCGCTAGCGTCTCGCCGCGGCCGGCCAGTTGCAGACTGAAACGATCGAACGTGCCGGTAATGCCCATCGGACCAGAGACCGCGTCGGCGACGTCCGCGAGCGCGACATCCCGCGCATCGAGCTGCCCCGCAAGCGTGGGAGCGGCGCCTGCCAGGTCGAGAGCGAGGCTGCCGGAGACCGGCACACCGAATACCGTCGCGCGCAGGGGCGCGCGCACGCGCTCGGCGTCGGCGCGAAGTTCGACCTTCACGTCGCGAACGGTGACGGGTGTGGTGGCAAGCTCGCGCACGCTCACGTCGACCTCAACATCGACCGGAAGCGGGCCGCGCAGACGCAGGTCCTCGAAACCGCCACGAGCGGGCGCCGCGTCGACCGCGACAGAACCACTCAAGACCAGCGTCGCGAGACCGAGGGCGCCGCGCAAGCGCGGGCGCGCGCCGGCAAGGTCGAGCGCGAGGTGACCCCCTATCTCCGAGCCCCTCACACGGCCGCGCACCTCCGCAACATCGATGGCATGCGCTCCCGGAGCGACAGTGCCTCTCGCTTCGAACCGGGTCTCGGCGTGCTGGAACGCCAGGTCGAAGGGCCAGAGCGCAGTCGCCTCCAGCAGCCGTCGCGGCGCACCGCCCGCCAGAGTCACAGTGTAGGCGGATTGCGTGGCCGTGTGACCGCGCAGGGCGAGCCACGCGGGCTCGTCCAGACGGCCGTTTGCGGTGAGCTCGTCGAGTGCGACGCCAAAGTACCGTCCCGCGCGGGCATCGTCATACTCGATTTCCAAGTTCCGCAGCGTGATCGCGTCGACGCAGGCAGCGACACGCGGCGAGCGACCCGCTGCGCGCAGCGTCGCGAGGTGCCAGTTCGCGCGACCGTCGACGGTCCGCTCGAACCGCACGTGTCCCCTGTCCCCCTCGACGCTGCGGACGTGCATCGAT